>Ga0114970_10000121_pt1 | contig 50360 bp, 41 predicted proteins | sample M_140205_XF_Meta_FD_87030 | JGI IMG/M metagenome (GOLD analysis project Ga0114970, IMG submission 87030) | Freshwater microbial communities from Lake Montjoie, Canada to study carbon cycling - M_140205_XF_MetaG | ecosystem: Environmental > Aquatic > Freshwater > Lake | place: Lake Montjoie... | reverse complement strand
GCAGCGCGACTGCGTCGCGCTTGAACTGCTCGTCATACGAGCGCTTTAGGGTTGTTGGGTTGTTCATGGTAGTCTGGGTTGTTACCCAACTTTTGCTGTCCACATAAACGAAGAAGGCTCAAGAGTTCAAAAAAGCCGGATTGGATCTTTTCCATCTTGTCCTCTTTTCGGCCAACCTTCCGGACTCTGAGCTTCGTTGTCTCTGTGATCTCCTGTGAATCCGGATTGGAGGCAAGAGACAAGGGAGACGAGATGAGCCGAAAGAAACGAAAGAGTTTAAAAAAGCCGGATTTGGATCTTTTCCATCTTGTCCTCTTTTCGGCCAACCTTCCGGACTCTGAGCTTCGTTGTCTCTGTGATCTCCTGTGAATCCGGATTGGAGGCAGGAGCCAAGCAGCGAGAACGCAAGCAGCCGGGGCGTGCATAAAAAAACGCGGGAGTCTTTCGACTCCCGCGTTGGGATGGTTCTCGATGAGAGACGCCGGCTTATTCAGCGGCGGCGGCTTTCTTCTTGGCCGGGGCCTTCTTTTTGGCTGGAGCCTTTTTCTTGGGCGCTGCTTCCTCGGCCACAGGTTCGGCGGCGGCTTCGGGTTCAGGGGTGACGGCGGCTTTGGGCACGTAGGCATCGACCCACTCGATGAAGGCCATCGGGGCGGAGTCGCTGCGGCGCTGGCCGAGCTTGGTGATGCGGGTGTAGCCACCGACGCGGTCCTTGGAGGCGACGGCGATTTCCTCGAAGAGCTTCTTCACGCTGTCCTTATGGCGCAGTGAGGTGAGGGCGATACGGCGTGCATGCAGGGTGCCGCGCTTGCCGAGGGTGACGAGCTTTTCCGCGTAGGGGCGGAGAGCTTTGGCCTTGGCGAGGGTGGTGCGAATGCGACGATGCTCGATGAGTGAGCAGGTGAGATTCATGAGCAGCGCGTCGCGGTGATCCTGCTTGCGCTGAAGTTTGACGATTTTTCTTCCGTGTTTCATGTCCTAAATAAGTCTTTCTTCCGGTGATTAATTACTCCTCGTCATCGACGTCGGGGAGGTGGCTGTCCACGAGCTTGGTGAAGTCGAGGGAGTCGGCTTCATCGTCGTCGCCCATGATGCTGCTGCGGGCGAGCAAGGAGACACCGCCAGGGGTGGCTTCAAGCAGCGCAGGATCGAACTTCATGCCCAGGGAGAGGCCAAGCTCGGAGAGCTTTTCCTTGATCTCGGTGAGGGATTTCTTGCCGAAGTTGCGGTAGCGGAGCATTTCGCCCTCGGTCTTCATGGCCAGCTGGCCGACGCTGGTGATGTTGGCGTTGTTGAGGCAGTTGGCGGCGCGGACGGAGAGTTCGATCTCGTTGACGCTCATGTTCAGGAGCTTGCGCAGCTCGCTGTTTTCCTCGCTCTGCGCTTCTGGGGCGGCTTCGAATTCGACGGCCTTGTCGTCGTAATTGACGAAGACGTCGAGGTGATGACGCAGAATGGCGGCGGACTGGAGCAGCGCGTCATGCGGGGTAATGCGGCCGTCGGTCCAGATGTCGAGCACCAGCTTGTCGTAGTCGGTGTTTTGACCAACGCGGGTGTTTTCCACGGCGTACTTCACGCGGGTGACGGGGCTGTAGATGGAATCGATCGGAATGACGCCAATCGGGGTGTCGGGACGCTTGTTTTCCTCCCAGGTGGAGAAACCACGGCCGACGCGGACTTCAAATTCGCACTCGAACTTGGCTTTGCGGTCGAGTGTGCAGATGACGAGGTCCTTATTGATGACTTCGTAGTGGTTGTCATCCTTGATGTCGCCAGCGGTCACAGGACCTTCCTTATCAACGAGGATGGAGAGCAGACGCGGCTCCTTGGCGTCGCTGTGGTGCAGGAAGCGCACCTTTTTGAGGTTCAGAATGATCTGCACCACGTCTTCCAGCACGCCAGGGAGCGTGGTGAATTCGTGTTCCGCACCGCGGATCTTCACGGAGGTGATGGAGGCGCCTTCCAAGGAGGAGAGGAGAACGCGGCGAAGGGAGTTCCCAATGGTGTGTCCGTAACCTTTATCAAAGGGTTCGGCGGTGAACTGGGCGTAGGTATCGGTGGCTGTGGCCTCGTTTTTGACAAGGCGACTAGGCATCTCGAATCGAGCAAGACGTACTGACATGGTGTGTGTGCTATGGCCGGGTTACCTCCGGGCGAGAATCCTGCACATCTCGAAGAGAGGCAGGCTCGGAGACCAACGGCGAATTTAGGGGCGGACTCGCGGGGGCGTGGATAATGCCGGTCGATCCTGGGAATGCAACCGAGAATTTGAGGCCCAAAGGCAGTCGCAGGCTACTCTGCGGGGCTGAGCGTTTCCGAGTAGGTCTGGCCTTTGCCCGTGAGGGCGGTGCCGACGAGGGAGGGGCGATTTGTCAATATTGCTGCGAAAGCGTGAAGCGGGGTTATCCGCAGCATAGACAGGCAGGAGTGCCTTTCGTACTTATTCTCGCGTGATGGTTTCGTCGAGATTGAGCATGACGCGTGCGAGAGACTGCCAGCATTGAGCTTCGGTGGCTTTGGTGGCGCGTTCGGCCAGAAGCAATCGGCTCATGGACTGGCGTTCTTGGGCGATGGGAGAGCGGGAGACGCAGAGCTGGAATGCAAGGGTGATGCGGGCTTCATCGGTTTTGGCTTCCTTGAGCAAACGTGCGGCGAGAGCTTGAGCGAACTCAACGTAGGCGCTGTCATTGAGCAGAGTGAGTGCTTGGAGCGGGGTGTTGCTGCGGATGCGGCGGGTGCAGGTGCTAAAGCCGTCGGGAGCATCGAACACGCTGAGGGAAGGTGGCGGTGTGGCGCGGAAGATGAAAGTGTAGAGGCCACGGCGGTAGCGATCAGCCCCTTTGCTGACGGGCCAAGCGCGTTTGACCTGCCCCAAGGACATGACGCCTTCAGGAATGGGCGGATAGACCGGTGCGCCACCCATTTTGAGGGAGAGCAGGCCGCTGGTGGCGAGGGCGACATCGCGCACGACTTCGGCATCAAGGCGGAGGCGGTTTTGACGCCAGAGGAGGTAGTTGTTGGAATCGACTTGATCAGGAGATAACGAAGGTGACGAAGAAGAGGCTGAAGTTGAACCTTTGACGACTGCTCTGGAAGAAGATTGCTGATAGGTGGTGCTGGTGACGATGAGCTGGTGGAGGTGCTTGAGGCTCCAGCCATGCTCCATGAAATCGACAGCGAGCCAGTCGAGGAGTTCGGGGTGCGTGGGAAGGCGGCCCATGGTGCCGAAGTCATTTTCGGTCTCGACGATGCCGCGACCGAAGTATTGCTGCCAGACGCGGTTGACGAGGACGCGGGCGGTGAGCGGGTTGCGGCGGGCGATGAGCCACTGGGCGAGGGCGAGGCGATCGAGCTTGGTGTCTTCAGGCAATGCATGCAGCACGTTGAGCACGCCGGGTTGAACTTCGTCGGACGGGCGTGTGAAGTCACCCTTGATGAAGAGCGTGGTTTTGCGCGGCTGCGGCAGCTCTTTCATCACGAGCGTGGTGGTGCCATTGGTAAAGATGTTATCAAGTTCGAGGTGGCGGTCGTAGAGCGGATTGAAGACGGAGTCCGCCGTGCCGGTCATGGCTTTGAAAAGGATGCGTTGATCGGCGGCGCTGCGTTTGGTGGCGGGTTTGGCGATGGATTTGAGCGCTACGGGTTCGAGAAGTTTTTTGGATTTGTCGCCAAGGGTCTTCTCCCACTCCAACAGCGTGGTGATGCGCACTTTGATATGGGCGTCTATTTGTTTGAGCACTTGCGTATGCTCGGCCTTGAGCTTGTCGAGATCCTGACCGGGATTGGGAACGGGGAGGGTGGGTTCATCCTGGTTATTGAGGAAGGCGTAGAACTGGTAGTACTCGCGCTGGCTGATGGGATCGAACTTGTGATCGTGGCACTGCGCACAGCCGATGGTGAGACCGAGCCAGACGGTGCCGGTGGTGGCGACGCGGTCAAAGACGCTCTCAATGCGGAATTGTTCTTTGTCGATGCCACCCTCTTGATTGATCTGCGTGTTGCGATGAAAGCCGGTGGCGATGAGTTGATCGCGTGAAGGTTTAGAAAGCATGTCGCCGGCGAGTTGTTCGAGCGTGAACTGGTCGAAAGGCTTGTCGCTGTTCAGCGCATTGACGACCCAATCGCGGTATGGCCATATGCTGCGCGGGGCGTCGATGCTGTAGCCGTTGCTGTCGCCGTAACGTGCCTGATCGAGCCACCAGCGGCCCCAGCGTTCGCCGTAGTGTTTGGAAGCGAGGAGGCTGGAGGCTAGACTCTTGATGCTTGATGCTGGATTCTTGATGAAGGCGGCGACCTCGGCGGGAGTCGGCGGCAGGCCAGTGAGATCGAGATGGAGACGGCGGATGAGAGTTTCGCGCGATGCTGGAGGCGATGGCGTAAGGCCAGCTTTGGCAAGATTGGCGTGAATGAAGGCGTCGATGGGATGGGTGGGGCCGTTGGGTGGCAGCGGTGCCTTCACAGGAGCAATGAAGGCCCAATGGCGATCATCGCTCGGCATTTCGTCAACAGGAGCCTTGGCACCTTCGGCGATCCATTGCCGGACGAGAGCGATCTGCGCGGAATCGAGCGGGCCACGTTTGTAGGGCATCTGCGGGATTTCGGCGTGAGTGCCGGAGATGACTTGAACGAGAAGTTCGGGCAGGGCGGAGCCGCGTTTGCCGCCGGTGCGGGCTGCTGCGGCAGTATCGAGCCGGAGTTGGGACTTCTGGGTAGTGGCACCGTGGCATTTCACGCAGTGCTGTTGGATCAAGGGCTTGATCTGCGTGGTGTAATCCACCGCCGCAGAAGCGGTGGCGGTCAAAAGAATGGGAAGAAGGCGATTGAGCATGCGGTGGCGTTAACAACAAACGAGTCGCGGGGTGCCCGAGCTTTCGAGTTGGGGAATAAAAAACGCCGCACTCGCGCGGGGCGGGTGCGGCGTGGAGACTGTAAGTCAGAGTGGGATGCGTATTAAGCGTCCTTTTTCTTCTTCGGGGTCATTTCTTCCTTGGAGAGGGAGCCATCGGTGTTCTTGTCCATTTTGGTGAACATTTCACCGGCTTTGGCGGCGTCTTTCTTGGCACCAGGGGAGGCCATGAATTCTTCCTTGCTGATGCTGCCGTTGCTGTCTTTGTCGAGAGCCTTGAAGCGCTCTTCAGGGCTCATTTTTGGCTTATCACCCTTGCCAGCTTCTGGCTTCTTGGGGGCGTCGCCATCGGCGGCGTTGAGGGTTGCGGCGAGGGCGAGGATGGAGAGGATCGAGGTGATCGCTTTCATAATGTATTTGGTCGATTTGGTTTAATGATGCGCGGGTTTTTGGGGGATCCAAGTCTGCGCGTGCCGTGTTAAACGAGGAGACCCCCAATCCGTTTCAATAAATCGCGAAGGATTTTTATAGACGTGAATTTCCACAACTAGCACGGTTCACAGCAGGCGTGCGCCAGCCTCGGCCAGCGGGCTGCGCTCGCCTTTGACCAGCGGAACATGCGCGGCAAAAGGTTGGCCGCGCATGCGCTGGCGGGTGTACACGAGGCCGTTGCTGCGGCTGTCCACGTAGGGATTGTCGATCTGCGCCGGATCGCCGACGAGGACGAGCTTGGAACCGCGCGACATGCGGGTGACGATGGTTTTGGCCTCCAGCGGGGTGAGCTGCTGCGCTTCATCGAGCACAAAGAAGCGATCTGGAATGCTGCGGCCACGGATGTAGCACAGCGCTTCGATTTCGATGACGCCCTGCTGGATGAGCGGGTCATACGGCGCTGCGGGGGCGGTGATTTGCTGCTGCGGCTCGGGCATGAAGCGGTTCTTTTTGCGTGCTGGTCCCTGCTGCGTGCCTTCCATCGGCCGCATGAGGAGATCCAGCGCGTCATACACGGGCTGGAGCCAAGGACGCATTTTTTCCTGCAACGAACCGGGCAGGAAGCCGACGGTCTGCCCCATGGCGACAATGGGACGACTGACCGTGAGGCCGTGGTAGGTGCGGTTAAACACCTGCTGCAATGCCGCGGCGACAGCGAGCAGTGTTTTGCCCGTGCCCGCCTGACCGTAGCAGGTGACGAGACTGATCTCAGGATCAAGGAGCGCATCAAGGAAGCAGGCTTGGCCGAGATTCATCGGCTTGATGGCACGGCCTTGCCCAACCTTGATTGACTCGGGCGTGTGGTGCAGACGAACGAATTCGCCTTGGGCACTGAGCTTGGCAGGCATGGTGGCTTTGTCCCCAGCGGAGAGCAGAGCATAATCATTCACGACCATGCCGACGAGGCGGTTTTCCGGCACGGTGAGACGTCCGCTGCTGGCAAAACGCTGCAGTTCATGCTGACTGACTTCAACGCGTGCGATGTCAAAGTTGGCCACTTCGCGCGGCTCCACCTTATCATGCAGGTAGTCCTCGCACTCGATACCAACGGCACGTGCTTTGAGCTGCATGTTGAGGTCTTTGCTGACGAGAATGACCGGTGGCGAAACCTGCTCCCGCAGCCAGAGCGTGCATGCGAGGATGCGGTGGTCGGCTTTTTCCAGCGCGGGGAAGATGCGCTGAAATTCCAGCACGCTGGGGACTTCGCAGGCGACATCGGGGTCATAAACCACCACACGGATGCTGCCGCCGCCATCGGTGGGTACGCCCGTGGTCACGGAGGCACCTTTGTTGGAAAAGATCTTCATCAATGCGCGATGAACTTCACGTGCATTGGCACCGCGTTCGGTCATTTCGTTTTTGAAGCGGTCCAGTTCGCTGAGTACATCCACCGGGATGCAGATATGATGCTCGGCAAAGCGATGAATGCAGGCCGGATCGTGGAGCAGGACGTTGGTGTCGAGAACGAAGGTCTTGGTGCCTACGGGAGTGGCGGGGCGGCGGCGGCGGGTGGGGGTAGAAGAGGTAGAATTCACAGAAGAGGGACCAGAATCAGACGTGCGGGGGGAAATGAGGGTGGGGGCTAAGGATGCAGGATGGTCGTCGCGGTCCATGATGGTTCAGTGGTTTGTGTGGTTGGCTGCCTTGAAGTGGTGGGGACGGCTGTTCTTTGGCGCATGGGAAGTGCCAAGCCTACCGATCCCTGAATGTGATTTTTTGAATGAATCACGGTAATTGCTAGAGGTTGTCAGAGCGTTGATGCGCTGGCAAGAAATTATTCACATTGTGGAAGTTTATTCACAATGTCTGTCGCCACGGCTCCGAAATGGTTCAAAAAGGCACTTCAAAATACTCCAGCGCCCATTCGCGCATGTAGCGCACGCGGTTCGGCACGAAGCGGTAAATGATAAGCTCGGGATTGTCGATGCTGCCGAGGTAGGCGCGCAACAGCGGGCTGGTAGCCCAGATTTCCTCCAGCAGCGGGCGCTCGATGACGATCTCGGCACGGGCGGTTATGCGCACCTGATGGTGGTCGTCGTCGGTGTAGCAGAGTTCGGCCTTGGGATTGGCCTCCAACTCATGCGTCTTACCGTAGCGGCGCAAATTGGCGACATAGACGGTGAAGCCCTCCGTGCGCACGGGGGAAACGGGGCGCAGGCGTGGCTGGTCTCCATCCATCGTGGCGAGCATGGGAAATTTGGCGGCGCGCATCGTGACTTGCGCGAGCTGAGGAAGTTCAGCGGGATCGACAGGCTGGGGCAGCGGTTTAGACATGAGTGAAGGTGATACGTGAAGATTGGCTGTCATTGATCATCCTGGCATTTTTGCAGTTCCCAAATCGTCTTAAGCCGCTACGATGCGCGACTTCCTCCCGATGAAGAACCTGCCAACCGCTTTTCAGCGCAATGTGATGTGGACCGCCGTGACGGCGTTGTCACTCTATGTGATCGGCTGGCTCGCGGTGGACCTGATTGAGCGTATTACGAAGGTGATGGCCTTCCTTCAGCCTATCTTAGTGCCGTTCGCTGTTGCTGGAGTGCTGGCCTACCTGCTCGAGCCGGGTGTGGAATGGCTGGAACGCCGAGGTTTGAATCGCCAACGCTCAGTGCTGCTGGCCTTTGCGGTGTTTACGCTCGCTATCGGCGGTCTCGGCTGGTGGATCATTGTGAAGCTGGACGATCCTGCCAAGAACCTTTCCCACCGCGTGCCAGTGTATTTAGCGAAGGCGCAGAAGGCCGTGGTAGACCTCTCGGCCAAGGTCGAAAAGGATTGGGGAATCACGCTGCCTATACATGCGCCAGCAGCCGAATCCCCAGCGAACGCGTCATCTTCAGTTTCTGCTGCGCCAGCAAGCGCCGATGCCCCTGATTATGATCTCCAAGCTCTGTTGCGGTTTGATTGGGTCAAAACTACGCTACCCAAGATTCCCGGCATCGTGTGGGGCTTCATCCGGTCCAGCGTTGGAGGTTTTCTTGGCATTTTCGGTTTCCTGCTCTCGTTCATCATCGTGCCTCTCTACTTGTATTACTTCCTCATCGAGAGCGCCAAGATTCAGTCTCAATGGGCAGATTACCTGCCGCTGAGAGCCTCGGCCTTCAAAGACGAAGTCGTCAGTTGCCTCAACGAGATCAACAGCTACCTCGTCGCCTTCTTTCGCGGTCAGCTTTTTGTCAGTGTCATCAACGGTATAGCCACGGGTATCGGTCTTGTGATCGTGGGTCTTGATTTTGGCTTGCTCATTGGTCTGGCGTTGTGTGTGGCGGGCATCATTCCGTATCTTGGCATTGCCTTGTGCTGGGTGCCGGCGGTGATCATTGCGGCGGTGCAAGGCGGCAGTGCCCTTGTGCCGGGTGATCCGTGGTGGGTCATGCCGCTGGTCGTGTCCGGCGTGTTCGCACTGGTGCAGCAAATTGACGCGCTACTCATCACGCCGCGCATCGTCGGCGAGGCCGTTGGTCTGCATCCGATGACAGTGATCGCTTCCGTGCTCGTCTGGGGGTTGCTGTTGGGAGGCCTGCTTGGCGCCATCCTCGCCGTGCCACTCACTGCTTCGGTGAAGGTGTTATTTCAACGCTATGTCTGGCGTGCACGCATCGCGCCGCAGACGGTAGGTGGGGCTGGGGCTAGGATGGAGGAGTCGCCATGCTAACATCGACACGCAATCATGGTGTAATTCACGCCGGCCACGCAAGCAGCAAGCCTTCGCGTGGTGTGTTGGGCTTCATGATGTCTTGTTTAGCCAGCGTCATCATGCTGCGGGTGCTATTGATTCTGTTTCAAGATAACAAACTTTCTGAGCACAATAAACTGGTCGCTGCTGGCCTCTCAGTGGTGTGTTGTTTACTCTTTTATCTGGGGACGACGCTGTTCTTCTCATTCATCACTGGCTATTCGCGCAAGCTCTCGATCAGCAAGGGCGGAATCCAATATGGTACAGTGTATTTTAATTGGTCTCAAGTTAGGGTAATCGGTGCAAACATGAAACGTGGCTGTTTTCAGGTTCATATCGTTCTCAAACGTGGCTGGTTCGCGAATTGTTGGCTGGTGACCGACGACGGTATGAGTCGGGAGATGTCGGAAGCGTTTATCGAAGCATTGCAAAAGCAAATCCTGCCACATTACCCAGAACTGGTAATCGACGAATTGCCTTCACTGCACCAGACCTCTACCGTTACCGAATCTGTGAGCACTGCGGATGTCAAAAAGACCGCCTGACACGCCATGCGCAATGTCCTCCTCGTCTTTCTCGGCGGCGGTATCGGCTCGGTACTGCGTTATCTCACTGTGATCTTCGCCGCGCGGTTGTTACCTAAGGCGGTGTTCCCATGGGGCGTCTTTGCCGCGAACATCACGGGCAGTTTCATCCTTGGCTTTCTGTTTGCCCTGCCTGTGATGAAGGAAAAAAACAGCGGTCCTTGGTTATTTGCCGCCACGGGCATTCTTGGCGGCTACACTACCTTTTCAACGCTCTCCAATGATTCATGGCTGCTACTGCTCAACCAACATTCATGGCTGGCGCTGCTCAATGCTTTTGGCAGCATCCTGCTCGGAGTTACCGCTGCCGCTCTGGGCTGGCTGGCTGGCAGCAAATGCGCCTGATCAAATCAAGCCTCCGTTTCTTGAGCGGCTGCGCCTGCTTCGGCATCTTCTTCACGAGCCGATCCCACTTTGAGGGAAATCTTGATTCCGTGCTTCGCTGCCGCTGTGTTCAGCAGGGAACGAATCGCGCTGATGGTCATGCCGTTTTTGCCGATCACATGGCGCACATCTTCTTGTGCTAGTTGCACCTTATACGTCACGGCACCGTTGATGTTGGTGCCGATGGCAATGGTTGCCTGCTGCGGGTGGTCGATCAGATTCGCCACCACATACGAAAGGAACTCGCGGAGGGCTTCCGGCGCGTCCATAGCCGTTTAAGCAGAGAGGGCAGCGCTCTTGATGATGCTGGCCACCGTTTCGGAAGGCTTGGCTCCCTGGGCGATCCATGCGTTAACGCGGTCGAGTTTCACGGTTGCTCCCTTCAATCCTTTTTGAGGATCGTAGGTGCCCAGAATCTCAAGGAAACGGCCTTCTTTTGGAAAGCGCTTGTCAGCCGCAACGATACGGAAAATTGGGCGGTGCTTGGCACCTTCTTTACGGAGACGGATAACTACGGCCATGATGCGGGTACGGGAATGGGGTCAGGTTTTGGGGAGGCGCATGGTGGAGACTCTGGGAAGGAAATCAACCGCTTTTTCCCCACTTTCTCGGGTTGGGTCACGCCAGCACGTCTTTGATGACATGCCCGTGCACGTCCGTCAGCCGCCGTTCGATGCCGTTGTTGTAGTAGCTGAGGCGCTCGTGGTCGATGCCCAGCAGGTGCAAAATGGTGGCGTGCAGGTCGTAAATCGAGGTGACCCGCTCCGCCGCCTGATACCCAAATTCGTCCGTCGCCCCGTAGCTGAAGGCTTTTTTGACCCCGGCACCGGCCAGCCAGACGGTGAAGCCCTTCGGATTGTGATCCCGGCCGTTCGCGCCCTTTTGAAACGTCGGCATGCGTCCAAACTCCGTCACAAACGCCACCAGCGTGTCCTGCATCAATCCACGCGCCTTCAAATCACGCAGCAGACCCGCTATCGGCTGGTCGAGGATCGGTCCATGCACTGCATACTGTTTTTCGATCGTCTTGTGCCCGTCCCAGTTGCCCACGCCCTCGCCCATGGCGTAGGAACCGTTAAAAAGCTGCACAAAGCGCACGCCGCGCTCGATCAAGCGCCGCGCCAGTAGGCAGTTCTTCGCGAAACCGGCCTTGTTCACGTTGCTATCGTTCACGCCATAAAGCTCCTGCGTTGCTTTGCTCTCGCCCGCCATGTTGCCGACCTCGGACGCCGCGATCTGCATTCGTGCCGCCAACTCATAAGACGAAATACGTGCCGCCAGATCACTGTCCGCAGGATGTTCCTCCGCCTGTCGCCGATTCAAGAGGTTCACCAAGTCACGTGTGCCACGATCTGCTGATTCACTCACGCTCGCTGGCCGGATCAAATTCGGAATCGGTTTGCTCGCATTGAACGCCGTGCCTTGGAACACCGCTGGCAAAAACGCCGAGTTCCAATGCCGCGAACCACTCTGCGGCACGCCACGCGGATCGGGAATTGCCACAAAGGCCGGCATGTCATCGCATTCGGAGCCTAGCGCATACGTTACCCACGAGCCGATACCTGGAAAGCCGTCCAGAATGAAACCAGTGCTCATCTGATTCTCCGCCGGGCCGTGCGTGTTCGACTTCGCTGTCATCGAATGGATGAAACACATATCATCCGCGAACTCGGCGATGTTTGGCACCAAGTCGCTGATCATCTTACCCGACTGCCCACGCGGTTTGAACTCCCACAGCGGCTTCACCAGATTCCCCTGCGCTCCTTGAAACGTGATCAAATCCGCCGCCCCCGGCAGCGGCATGCCGTGGCGCTTCACCAGTTCCGGCTTGTAATCAAATGTATCGACGTGGCTCATCGCTCCCGAGCAGAAGATCATGATCACATTCTTCGCGCGTGGCGCAAAATGCGGCGGCCGTGGCGCATACGGACGCGATGGGTCGATCAGTGGGCGAATCGGATCATTCGCCAGCAGCCCCTTCTGCGCGAGCAGTGACGTCAAAGCGATGCTGCCCAGCCCGCTGAAGCTTTGATTCAGGAAGGTGCGACGTGAAAGAAGATGGTTTTTCATGGCTGGAAATCAGTAAAGGGTCATGAACTCACTTGTGTTGAACAGTGCCCGGCAAAACATCGCCAGCCCGTGCTCGGAAATCAGTTTCGTGGAAGCGCTCAGCTCATCCGCACGCGGATCACGCTGGTAGGCCAGTTGAAACGCCCTCTTCACCTGTGCATCTGCTGCCTTGCCAGCCTCCTTTTCGAGCCGTGCAGCCAGCAAACCGGCCTGCTGCATCGCAAACGTGCTGTTTAGAAAATTCAGCGCCTGCAACGGCGTCGTGCTCGACGTGCGTCGCGGCGCGATCTGACCCGCATCCGGCACATCGAAGGCGCCAAACGTGTCATCGAGCTGCACACGCGGCTTGCTCTGATAAATCATGCGCCGGAACGTGTCGGCTCCGAACTCCTGCTTTGGCTGATACACCTTCACGTAGTTGTCATTCGCATCGAAAAGATCGAATCCCGGCCCGCCCATCGTCAGATCCAGCACACCGCTTACGGCAAGGATCGTGTCCCGCAGCGGCTCCGCTTCGATGCGACGCGTTGGGAAGCGCCACAGCAGTCGCGCACCCGAATCTGCCAGCATTCCTTTCTTGTTGGCTGTGCTGGCTTGCCGATACGCCGCCGAGTTCATGATGAGGCGATGCATCTCCTTCATGCTCCATCCACGCTTCATGAATTCCGCCGCCAGCCAGTCCAGCAGTTCAGGATGCGACGGCTTGCCGCCGTTGAAACCCAGATCGCTCGGTGTATCGACGATGCCCGTGCCGAAATGGTAATGCCAAATTCGGTTCACCATCACACGCGCCGTCAGCGGATTCTGCGGATCAGTCAGCCACTTCGCCAAAGCCATGCGCCGCTCCGCTTCCAGCGTGTCCTTTGCCAAATCAAGCTTCGCTCCTAGCTGCGACAATGCCCCTGGAGCAATCTCTTCCTTCGGCGTCATTGGATCGCCGCGTTGCAGGCGGAAAGTTGGCCCCGGTTGCTCAAACTTGCCGAGGTAGGCCATCGGGAAATTCGTCAGTTCCTTCAATTGCCGTTGCAGCACTGCCCGCTGTTCACTGCGCTTTTTCACTTCGGCGGCATTTTCGCTGCTGACACCGCTCAGCGTAGGAACATCGCGAATCCGCTCCCGATAATCCACTGCTAGTCGGTCTGCTGAAGAAGCCACCGCCTTCCATGCTTTACCATCCAGTGAAACCTCAATCACATAATCCGTCGCGAGACGATCTTGATACTTGGCGTTGCGATCCCTGCTCCAAACGATGCTATTGATCGTCTCCACCTGCGGCAACTCGATTTGCAGCCAGCCCTTGCCTCCTTTTGCAATCCAGCTCTTCGCATTGCCATACAGCCCATCATTCGCATGGGCGATCTGGTGAATCGGGTTCGTCCCATCGGCATAAACATCCGAAGCCGTCACCTTGGATCCGTTCTTTGCTAGCGCGACATTCTTGCCTCCCGCAAAGACCTCCAGCTCATCAATGCACGGCTGAGCACCAATCGTCGCGTTGATGGTGAAGCGCACAAACTTTGCCTTCACCGCATCAAAGCTTTCATGATTCGCCAGATGCGTCACCGGTGCACGCAAATGCGGCTGTGAGCCCGGTTTGTCATCGTTTGACGCCTCAAACAGCACTGCATCTGCCACCGTCGGGCCGCCAAGCTTTCCGCTGCGCAGGATAACGATGGATTCCGCCGTCAGCGCATGCGTTCCAGCATACTTGAAGCCACTCCAGCGTCTCTGCTCAGGAATCGCCCCGCTGCCGTCCGCAAACTTACTTTGATCCACTACCGCGATCTCTTGTTGATCCTCCTTGGTGTTCGCATCGCCGTCCAGATCGAGGATGTAACGCGCATCTTTCGCATGCGTCGTCCACGCGCCCCAGGACAGCCAGATGCGTTGTTTGCCTGCGACACGTGGATTCCATGAGAAGAAGTCCTTGCCTGCTTCATCGCTCTTCGCACTCCAGTAGCGATAGCTCTCGCCAAGGTTCGGCAGTCGTGTCGAATCGCCCGGATCAGAGGCTTGGCCAGTTTCCGTGCCCGGAGAGTACTCAATAGGCTTTCCATTCGTCGGTTGCTCGATTTGCACGCATCCAATGGCGTCTGGTTTCGTTGGAGGTGGCAGATCATCATCCACCAGCACTCGCTTCGTTAGTTGTGCCTTCGGTTGGAAGCGAGCAAGCGCCGCATCAATCGCCGCGATCTCCAAACGCACCCTCTCTGCTTTCCTCTGTCGCTCTTCGGCATCCGCAGGCCGCAGTTCACGTTCGCCATGCTGCACCCCTTCAAAAATAGCCCGCACGCGATAGTAATCCGTCTGCAACACCGGATCGAACTTGTGATCATGGCAGCGCGCACAGCCGATGGTGAGGCCGAGAAACGCGCTTCCCGTGGTGCTCACGATGTCGTGCATTTCGTCCGCCCGTTGATTGGCCCGCAGCACCGGGTCCTGGCTCTTCACCTGGTCCCACGCACCCGCCACGAGAAATCCGGTGCCCTCATCTGCGCCGAGTTGATCACCCGCGACCTCCTCCCGCACAAATTGGTCATAGGGTTTATCGTCATTGAAAGCGCGAATGACGTAATCCCGATATGGCCACGCATTCGGCCGTGCCCGGTTCATTTCAAAGCCGTGGCTCTCCGCGAAGCGCATCAGATCCAGCCAGTGCCGCGCCCAGCGCTCGCCGTAGCGCGGTGAAGCGAGCAGGCGGTCAATCAGATGCTTGATGCTTGATGCTTGATCCTGGATGAACTCCTTTTCGAATGCGGCGGCTTCTTCGGGTGTCGGCGGCAGTCCGATCAAATCAAAGCTCGCACGACGAATGAAGGTGCGTGCATCCGCAGGTGGATTCATGGCGATTCCTTTCTCTGTTAACTTCTCGATGATGAATTCGTCGATGGATGCATGCTTTGTCGGCTTCAGCGGCTGAAACGACCAGTGCGTGATGCCGCCCTTTGGCTTTTCCTTGAGCACGATCTCCTGCGGCCAAGCTGCTCCCATGTCGATCCAGCGCTTGATGAGCTCCGTTTCAGCAGAAGTCAGTGCCGCCTTCTTCTTCGGCATCTCTGGCTTCTCGCCGGGCGATTCCGGCACGATCATCTGATACAACGGCGACTCCAGCGCCTTGCCTGGAACGATGGCGGGGCCGTCTTCGCCGCCCTTCAACACCTCGGCCAGTGTTTCCATGTTGAGACCGCCCTTGGTCGTCACGTCGTTATGGCACTCGATGCAGTTTTTCACCAAGATCGGTGCCACCTGCTCATGAAATAGCTTCGCGTCATCGGATTCGACACCCAGCACGCGAGTGCCCACGATTAGCAAAGAGATAGGAAGAAAGGATTTCATGCTCGGGGTGCTTTTTTAGTCTTCGGCAGCGCCAGATCGGCCTCAGCGGTGATCAAATGCTCGCGCATGGCTTTCGCGGCAGTGGCGGGATCGCGTTTCTCAATCGCTGAGAGAATGGCAGCATGCTCGCGCACGGCATTGGTGGTCGAAGTGCGCGAGTAACCTCGACTGAGGCTGGTTTGGATCAATTCGGAGAGCGAATGCAGTAGCAGCGTGGCGATTTGATTGCCGGAGGCCGCCGCCAGCTCGCGATGAAAGGTCATGTCAGCCGCCACAGCTGTTTCAAAATCAACCGCAGCTTCGAGTTGCTTCAAGGCCGCGCGCAACTTGCGAATATGGACTGCACTGGCGTTTTCCGCCGCGAGTCGTGCATTCTCCGGCTCCAACATGAAACGCACTTGGATGAGCTGGCGCAGCCGCTCCTTGTCGTCAGGAATCAGCAACGCCAGCGAGCCGTTCAGCGGCTTGTGCAGCTTATCCACGACCTTGGTGCCCACGCCGTGCTTCACTTCGAGCAGTCCTTGCAATTCGAGCCGCTTAGTAGCTTCCCGCACCACAGGGCGGCTAACACCGAGTTTGAGTGCCAGATCACGTTCCGGCGGCAGCCAGCCATCACCCACCGTGATCTCATCACGTATTACTGAAGCGATACGCGCACAAACCTCCTCGACGAGACTGCGCTGAGGTTTGATGGCTGAAAAAGTCATGTGGTTAGAGGTCTTACCACTGGCTTATACGGGTGGGTTTTAAAGATTCTATCTTTTGGCGAATGAGAGTTGTTTTTCTACCGACGTTTTGGCATACAATTCTCGCATCAGACTGCCATGGGCCTTGATACCGTTGAAATATTAATGACTTGGGAACAAGCGTTCGATCTTTCCATCCCGAATGAGGATGCGGAGAGAATGCAGACGCCTCAGATGGCAATCGACTATCTCTGCTCAAGACTGGATGCTGTGGAAGGCAGTTCAATGTGCCCGACCCTTCGGGGCTTTCACCAACTTCGAAATGGGCTGTGCTCAAGTTCAGGTGTTTCCAGACATGAAGTAAAGTTGGAGGTGCCGCTGCGTCGATTTTACCGAGGCAGGTCGCGCCTGGAGTTTTGGGCAGCTTTTGTGCAGGAAACAGGTTTTACCCGTTTGAAGCCCCCAGGTTTATTGTGTTGGAACAAGTCAGTGGCTGATCTTCTCGATGACCTGATGACGACAGGCATTGCTCACGTGCGTGATCCAAACCAACCGTGGTCTAGGCCCATTGTGAGAGCCGCCGTGAGGACTTCCGTCCGGCAATATGTCACCAGAAGGTTTCACGATCACGAGCACTTCATTCGAGATCTGAAACTTGATTGAGGCCGCTCACCTCGCCGGAAAAGCGTTGGATTTGCGATTCAAGTGTTCATTACTGTCTAAATCGTCATCGATGAATACCCGCCATCCACGACCATCTCGTGACCGGTGACGAAGGAGCCGCCTGCTCCGGCGAGCATGAGTGCTGCGGCAACGAGTTCCTTGGCTTCGCCAAAGCGGTTCATTGGCGTGTGGCCCATGATTTTAGCGACGCGATCAGGAGTGAGAACTTTTTTGTTCTGTTCGGCAGGGAAAAAGCCGGGGACGAGGGTGTTCACGCGGATGCCCAGCGGTGCCCACTCGCGAGCGAGGTTCTTGCTGAGATTGTGCACGGCTCCCTTCGACATTGAATACGTGAACACGCGGCTCAGCGGCAGCAGGCCGGACATGGAGCCGAGATTGATGATGGAGGCAGCGATCTTTTGCTCCACGAAGTGCTTCCCAAACACCTGGCAGGCCAGAAACACTGCCTTGGTGTTGATGTTCATGATCCGGTCGTATTCGTCCTCGGCAATGTCGAGGAACGGTGTGGCGGAGTTTACGCCAGCACCGTTGACGAGAATGTCACAGCCCCCGGAGCGCTCCAGTACTTGATCGAGCAGGATTTGCAGATCGGCTTTGCGGCTGGCATCGGCAGAAACGAAATAGGCCTGCCCACCAGCGGCTTGAATGGTTTCGAGGCGCTTGTCGGCTTTCGATTGATCACGGCCGACAAGGACGACTTCTGCACCCGCTGAGGCAAAGCCTTCCGCGACTGCGCCACAGAGTTCGCCGGTGCCGCCAATGACGACGGCGGTTTTGCCTTGAAGAGAGAAGAGTTCGAAAATGGAGGACATGGTGAGGTGCGCATCTATGGCGTGTCATTCCGCTGCAGCAAGCCGCCTCTCCTGCCACTTTCGGTATCTTGACACTCTGCGTGCAGTGCTCTCCCGTGTCGGCATGCCCTGGAGTCACATCATGGTCTTTCTGGCCGGCGTTCTCGTCGGCGGGGCGACGCTCGTTTTATGGAAAGCGCTGCGCTTTGCTGCCGATCTGCGTGCGGCAAGGCATGCGGTGTCCAGTTACGTCTTCCCTGAATGTGGTGTCGCCGATGAACAAGCTCACAAGGCAGTCGAAGAGTGCAAAAAACGGCTGCGTTGGCAAAAAAACCTTAACCCCGAGTGGTTGCCGCCACTCGTTGATGAAGTGCCGAAACTCGTGCGCGAAATCGCAGCAATCTATCATCCCGGCAAGCAGGAAGCGCTGCTCGCACCCGGCCTCAGCCAGTTTTCGCGTGCTGTTCACTTGGCGGCGATGGACGTCGCCGATTTCCTGCAGACACGCTCCATTGGTCGCCTTGTCGATGTCAGTGCCAGCACCGCCATCAAGACTTGGGAAATGACGCACAAGATCGCCACACACGACAAAATGCAGACGGCCAACAAATGGTACAAGCGCCTGCTGCCCTTCTGGCAGGTGCTGCGTCTGAAATCTCCAATCATGTGGGCCAGTGTGGCCGTCTCCAATGTCGCTGCACGCACGCTTCAGCCAGCGGTGATCGACATCATCGCCAAACGAACCATCGACCTCTACAGTGGGCGTTTGGGGAAAGGAACCTCTGCCCCGGCGATGCTCGAACTGCCAGAACAAGAATCGCCCCCGGGGGCGATGTGATCACTTCTTCGGCTCTGTGAGGATCGCTGCGGTCGAAATCTCCGCCGCGATGCCACGCAGATGTTTATCAAAGAACTGCTGCACACGTTCGTCGAGTTCTGTACTGCGGAAGCCGTGGCCGCCGTTGGTCATGGTGATGAGGAGTGATTCGACGCCCGCTTTTTTTAGCGCAGCATCAATTTCCTGACCCTGCGCATAAGGAACGAGCGGATCTTTCGTGCCATGAGCCGTGAGGAACGCCGCATCACCCGCTGAGACATGTGTGACGGGGGAGGCTTCCTTCGCTGCTTCCGTTTTATCCTGCACACGTCCACCCAGGAGTTTCGCTTCGGGGTAGTCGGCCGTTTTGCGATCGACGGTGCTCTCCTGCGTGACCATCGTGATGAAATTCTCGGGGCCAAAGAAATTCACCACGCAGTTCACTTTGCTGTCTTGATCCAGGTGCTTGCCGAGCGTGCCTTCCAACGTCTTCACATCACCACTTGTGCCCAGAAATGAAACAAGGTGTCCGCCTGCGGAAGTCCCCCAAACGCCGATCTTGCTGGCATCCAAGCCGTATTCCTTGGCGTTCGCTTTGATCCAGCGGATGGCGGCCTTGCAGTCGTGAATCTGTGCTGGCCACTGAGCTTCATTGGTGAGCCGATAGCCGACCGAAACGCCGACGTAGTCGCCACCGCTGACAAAACGGCCGATGCTACCGATGCCACTCGATTTACTGCCCGCCTGCCAGCCGCCGCCGTGGATGAACACGATCACCGGCAACGGTTTGTCGCTCTTGCGTGACTTCGGCAGATACAAATCAAGTCGCTGACGTGGGTTTTCAGTCGCCGCGTAAGGTAGATCGAGTTTGGCATCGATATTCTCAGGCAAACGCGGTGCTTGGTTCGTGCTAGGAGCTTTGCGGCCACCAACAAACTTCTCGTGCTCGGTTTTGGAGATGAATCCGTCCTTATCGCTGTCCACACGCTCAAAGTTCTGGCGTGGCCCCTCGGGAAGGTCATCCTTGGAGAGCTTGCCATCCATATTCCGATCCCATGTTTTGAATAGGTCCGCTTGCTGGGCAAGCGAAGCTGTTGCAACGGCAAGAAAGAGGAGGTAGCGGATATTTGTCATGGGCATGGTTAACGTCACAAAGACTCAATGGTTTCGCGCTTGCCGCGATTGCATGCGCTCTTCACAATGAGATGTCGGGCAATTCCGACCGCTACAACAGAATCCAACCCACATTCCATCATGAGCCAGATCGTTCCTCTCATCAGTTCCGGTATCGCCGGTCCTCTCGGTGTCCTTCATCTTCCCCGCCTTTGGCAGAAAGCCTCCGTGGCTGCTGCTGGCAAGCTTCACGCCGACTATCCCGGCATCGGCTGCGGCTATGACCAAATGACGCTCGATGCGCTGGGCATCAACATTGACACCTTCAAGGCCTTCATCGCCACGAAGCCAAGCTACCCGCAGCTTGAAAGCTGGATCAAGGCGCAGCCCGGCGTGAACCTCACCAAGGGCAACATCTACAAGCACAATGTCGCCATCCAAGGCTACATCCATGACGACGCTACGCGCAAAACGATTCTAGCTGCTGATGGCATCGCTGATGATGGCAGCGTGAATCCAGGTGCAGTCGATCTGAACAATTTGGACGACTGGCACATCTTCTGGGCGCAAGAGATCAAGTAGTCAGAGCCTGTTGAAGACTTATGAGAACCTCGTTTGTCGTGAGATGAACGAGGTTTTTCTTTGGGCTAGATTCCCGCTTCCATCACCTTCATCCAACGAGAACGGAAGGAGCGGTTTTCTTCCATGAGTTGGGCGGCGATGGTCGTGGAAAGCTGGGAAAGACCATTGAGCCTTGCGAATGCGGCGGTGTTTTCCTGGCGACGGTAGTAGTCGGTGGAATCGGTGGTCTGTGAGCCAAAGGCTTGGGCGATTTCGACAAGAGTTTCGGGCGTGAGACTTTCAAACGGCAGCGAGAGCGTGCCGCGATCGAGCGCGACGCTCACGGTGGTGCCATCGGCGTTGCAGGTGATCCGTCCGCTCATCTGGCCACCTTCACGGCGTGAGATGGTGCCGGTCCAGCCTTTGGTGTTGAGATCAGAAGTAAGCTGACGCACGAAATCACGCGATTGTGTGTAGAGGTAAAGGCGGCCATCGAGTGCGCTGCGCACGTCAGCAGTCTCCAAGCGAGTGCCGCTGAGTAATTCGATGGCGCGTGTGTAATCATAGCCCTGCACGAGCGAGGGCACGAGGGCATTAACCTCGCCAAGAAGTTCAAGATCGGCCTGACGATGTTTGGTGTCTGCCAGCATCTGCCTCTGCTGTTCTTCCATGGTCATGCGCTTGATTTCGCGCTTGAGTTCCGACTGCCAGTTTTCGATTTCACTGCGGAAGGCACCGCTGGTCTTGAGCTGCTTCTTGGTTTGCTCCACTTCGGTCAGGGCACAACGCAGTTCATCTATGGTGCCGGAATTGCGGGGCTTCAAGGCAGCACGAACAAGTGGGAAATCGGTCTGATAGTAGTCAACAATAGCGCTGTAGCTGGAGAGCCATTCGAGCGAGTTCGTAGTTCCGGCTACCGGCTTTATGGCTTTGAGCTTGTCACGAAAGATCTCCAACTCATCCGCGCCGAGCCTTGCGTCGCCGAAATGCCATTCTGTGAGGCCATGAACGAGGTAGCCGAGGATTTCCTCACTGTCCGACTTGTAGTCCAGTGATTCAGGCGCAAGCCCAAAGGCGAGGTTATGCGACATCCGTTCTTGGAGCTTGGCAAAAAAGGGCGCTAGGCCATTCAAGTCTTCCGACGTAGAAAGCTTCGCGAACTGCTCTGAGGCGGCGGTTTTTTTGTCACGCTGGGTGTTTTTGTCGCAGATGTCACAAAGCGCGGCGTTGAAGCGTGCCCAGTTTTTGGTGGGTTGGGGCGTGTCCTTGGAATCGGCCAGCTTGATGAATTTATCGTGCGCACTGCTGAAGGACTGTTTCAGCATTTCTTCACGTGCGTCAGTGAAACGCTTGGAGACGGTTTCCTTCTCCTTGTCCGCCTTGAGCGTCACACCGCTGCCGGAAAGATCACGCGCATCCGCTGCTGAAATCTGTAGGGAGGCTCGGACACGACGTTCGCCGCCTTCTCGCAACAACCAGCCGATGCCATAAGCTAGGGCGATCGCTGCAGCCACAGCGGTGACTAACCTTGCGCGGCGTGAAAAGAGTCTGCGCCGTACGCCACCGCGATCCAGCAAACCTTCTGCGAGACGCATTTCATCCACCACCTCGTCGTAGTTCGAGAAGCGTTCTTCAGGACGAAAGCTGAGCATGCCATTGATGGCGTGTTCGGTGCGCGGTGAAAAGCGCAGACCGGATTCGCCGAGGACGACACGCTTGCTTTTGATGCGGCGCAGATCTTCGATGGCATTCGTGTCCGCCTTGTGCGGCGGATTGCCTGTCATTGCGTGATAGAGCGAAGCGCCAAGGCTAAAAATGTCGCTGCGGTAGTCCTCCTTGTTTTCGATGACTTTTTCTGGAGCGACGTAGTAGGGCGTGGCCCAGATTTCGCCGGATAGATCGGCACCGCGGTTCGCAAACAGCGCCAGACCGAAGTCCACCACCTTTGCCGTGCCGGTTTCAGTGAACAAAATGTTCGCGGGCTTCACATCGCGATGAATCAGATTCAGATGCTGCGCGGCACGCAGGCCCTCGGCCACTTCGCGACCGATGCGCAGAGCTTCGGCCTCCTTGAGGTGGCCCTCACGCTTGATTCGTTGCTCCAAGCTGCCGCCGCCGACGAGTTCCATGGCGATGTAAAAATAGCCTTGGTCGTAACCTACGGAGTAAAGCTTGATCACGTTCGGATGCGTCACATTCGCCGTGATGTGTGCTTCCTGACGGAACTGCTCCAATCGTGTGGCATCGCGGCCATACTGCCGGTTTAGGATTTTGAGTGCCACGCGGCGGCCTAGGGTTTCATCCTCCGCCTCGAACACGCGGCTCATGCCGCCCTCGCCGATCTGGCGCACGATCATGAAATGGTCGAACCGACGCCGCACACGCACCATTTGGCCGCAGAAAGGGCATTTCAGCTTTGTGAACGGCTCCAAGGACGTCACGTCAATCTGCTCCTGACACACGGGACAGGTGCTGAGATAGGCTTGTTCAGGGACGAGGTTCAAAAGAGATTTTTGGGTTTGGCTACCTACTGCATTGCATGGTGAATGCCAGAAATTACAGATTGCCTGATTAATTTGAATCTTGAGTATGTGAAATGGAATGGACCGTCACTGAAGCCGCCGAACTCGGCGAGCGTTTCGACAAGCACCTTGCCCGGCGTTTGTCGGATATGTCACGTTCGCGGCTCCAGGATCTGATCAAGGACGGCCACGCCACGCTGAATGGCAAACCGGTCAAATCTGGGGCGACAATGCGAGCTGGGGATGTGGTGAGCGTCACGGTGCCGGAAGTAGCCGATGTCGAGATCAAGGCCCAGGACATTCCGTTGACGATTTTGTATGAGGATTCCGACATCGTAGTGCTGGACAAAGCCTCCGGCCTTGTTGTTCATCCGGCGGAAGGAAATCCTGACGGCACACTCGTGAACGCCCTGCTGCATCACATTGATGACCTCAGTGGCATCGGTGGCGAGATGCGTCCAGGCATCGTTCATCGCCTCGATAAAGACACGAGCGGTTGCATGGTCGTGGCAAAGAACGACATCGCACACCGCCGCCTTACTGAGGCATTCGCCGAACGGCGGCTCACGAAAATCTACCTCGCTGTGGTCAATGGCGTGCCGAAGGAGGCAAGCGGGCGCATTCAAAATTTCATCGGCAGACATCCGGTGGATCGCAAACGCATGTCCATCTTGCTCGACGGGGCAGGGAAGGAGGCGGTCACCGAATGGCAACGGCTCGCCACGGATCAAGGCTGCGCCCTCATCCAATGCCGTCTCCTCACCGGACGCACGCATCAGATTCGTGTTCACATGCGTGAGGCGCTGCAATGTCCGATTCTAGGCGATCCGATTTACGCGCAACCGGCTAAACAGCGTGTCCGCGTCCCACGCCTCATGCTGCACGCATGGAAGTTGGCCTTTCTACATCCGATTCACGATCAACCCATGAGTTTCGAGGCCAAACTGCCGCCCGAATTTGAACCGTGGGTGAAATGCATTCAAAGTTAGCGGCCATGCTCAAAATCTACTCCTACTCCGGCTGCTCCACCTGCAAAAGCGCCCTCAAATGGCTCAAGCAGCACGCCATCGCCTTTGAAGAAGTCGCCATTCGCGAAACACCGCCATCGCTGGCTGAACTCATAGCCATGCTGGCCGCTCATGATGGCGATCTCCGCAAGCTATTCAATGTCTCCGGCCTCGATTACCGCTCCCTTGGACTTAAAGACAAGTTGCCCACGATGAGCATCGACTCAGCACTCAAGTTGCTTGCTGGAAACGGCAACCTCGTGAAACGGCCCTTCGCCATCGACGCGAAGAACAGCGTGCATCTCGTGGGCTTCAAAGAGCCCGAGTGGCAGGCGGCATTACTTCACCGCCGCTGACTGCTCCTTGAAGAACTTTGCTATCAAGGCAGGTGCTTCATCGGGAAACTTGTGCGTGCCTTGATGGATGAAGGCCACAAACGGTGCACCAACCTTCGAGGCAAACAGGGTGCAGTCCTTCGTCCACGCTTTGCCCTCTGCCTCGCATTGATTGATCTCCTTCACCTTGGTCATCGCTATCTGCTGCCACTCATACTTCACCAGCGGATCCTGCGTTCCGGCGATGTGCATGCAGGGCTTGGGTTTGAAAGGTGTGTCTTTGAGACGAATCGAGGCCGCCGCAGACGGTGCGACTGCGCACAAAACATCTGGCCGCATCTGCCACAGCAAATAAGTAAAGCCGCCGCCATTCGAGTGCCCGGTCGAAAACACACGCTTCGTATCCACCTTGTAAGTGTCCTTCAAATTCGCCATCACCGCGTCGAATAACTTCAAGTCACGATCTCCCTGATCTCCTGCGCCACTTTGCCAGCCTGGCTTCTTACCCTCGGGGTCAGTCAGTTTTCCTGGTGTGTTCAGCCCTTGCAGATAAACCGAGATCGCCTCCGGCCAGTGCTGGTGCATCGCAAATGAGCGCCCGGCCTGCAATGCAGCGCCGCCATGGCCGTGAAACACGAACACCACCGGTGTCGGCGTTTCCTTGGCCTTCGCTGGCGCATAAACAAATCCGCTGCGTGCTAGGCCATCGACCGTGAGTTCTAATTTCTGAACGCCTTCAGGAAGTTGAACTTGAGCACGACATGAAGTTTGTAGGATCGTCAGGACGAGCAGGAGAAGCGAAAGATGCGTGAAGCGTTTCATGGTGAATGGCGAGTGCTGCCGATAAACTCGGCTCGATGCTTGAGGTTGCGGTTGTTAGCTCAGCTTTTACGCGCGGTTTAGCTGCCTGTGGGCCACAGCCACGTAAATCATGGTGCTCGCAGGATGGGATCAACCCAAAGCACTCTGTCAATCTCTTGCCATCGTGCAGCATGAAGCTATTCGTCGCTCCATGTTCAAAACCGGCCAACAGGTCGTCTGCATCGACGATCAATTCGACCCTTGGGTCTTCGACCTCTACAAGTCCCTGCCCAAGATGGATCAAATCTACACCGTGCGTGCCATCCGCTCTGGGCGCTCAAATCCCCAGTTCGTCGTGAACGACGACGCCGAAATTAAACTCGCCGGTGCCGAATTCGACATCCTCCTGCTGCTCCAGGAACTGCACAATCCAGACGATCCGCACTCCAGCGTGAAGCAAGAGCTTGGCTTCCGCTCCGAACGTTTCGCCCCGCTGCTCGAGCAAACTGAAGAAGAGGAAGAAGCCGAACTCATCGGCGTCGGCCATGGCGAAAAAGAGTGGGAGCCCGAACCCGCCTGGTCCAAGTAGTCTCCTCAACAGACCGCCTCAGATCGTGATGCCGGCTGCCTGTCCTGATCACTTCACCATTCCGTGCTATGGATGAAAACTTGGCACCTTCGCCGCTGTTTGGTACAGCACACACCTCATGAGCGCCCCTCCCGACCTTCCGCCGTCCTCCGCCCCTCTCACCGAACGCCAGATCGTCGAACTGCTCGCCACCGCACGCCAGCGGCTCTTTGCCGAGGTGGGCAAGATCGTCGTCGGCCAGTTGCATGTCATTGATGAAATGCTCATCGCCCTCCTCAGCGGCGGCCACTGCCTCATCACCGGCGCACCGGGCCTCGCGAAGACGCTGCTCGTCAAAACTGTCGCCGATGTCTGCCATCTGAGCTTCCAGCGCATCCAGTTCACGCCCGATTTGATGCCTTCCGACATCACCGGCACCGAAATCCTCGAAGACAGCCCCGACGGCCGCAAACTCGTCTTCAGCCGCGGCCCCGTCTTCGCGAACATGATCCTGGCTGATGAAATCAACCGCACGCCGCCCAAAACGCAGGCCGCATTGCTGGAGGCCATGCAGGAGCACCAAGTCACCGTGAATGGCAAGACCATGCACCTGCCCGAGCCCTTCTTCGTCCTCGCCACGCAGAACCCCATCGAGCAGGAAGGCACTTATCCGCTCCCAGAGGCCCAGCTCGACCGCTTCATGCTCAACATCGTCATCGACTACCTCAGCGAGGACGATGAAGTCTCCGTCGTCACCCGCACCACTAGCGGCAAAGGCGATCCCGTGCAGCATCTCTTCACCGGCGAGCAGCTTCTCGCCTTTCAGCAGGTCGTTCGCAAAGTCCCCATCGCCGACGACATCGCCCGCTACGCCGTCCGCCTCTCCGCTGCCAGTCGTCCCGGCCGCGACGGCGTCCCCGACTTCATCAACCAATGGGTCAGTTGGGGCGCCGGCACCCGCGCCAGCCAAAACCTCGTCCTCGGTGCCAAAACAAGAGCCCTCCTCGCTGGTCGCGCCCACGTCACCCACGACGACATCCGCGCCCTCGCCCTCCCCGTCTTCCGCCACCGCATCCTCGTGAACTACAAAGCCGAAGCCGAAGGCGTGACGGTGGAAAAGGTGATCGCGAAGCTGCTGGAGACGGTGAAGGGCTAAAGTTTTGGACTTTTATTTGCCTGAATATGGCCAGCGAAAACCCCAACAAGCTAAGACATTCTGTCAGCCCCACAGGCTGGTGGCTTGCTAGTTTGTTGGAGCATCACCAAGCCACAGACGGTCTGTCAAAGACGGTGTATTGGGAAAACTACCGGCTCATTCGTGCATCAGGCTGGCGTGAGGCATTTCATAAGGCACAAGGTTTTGGCGTGAGTGACGCTGCCGTCGGCAACGAGGCATTCAGTTACCGGCAGACTTTTGTTGGTATTACTGACTTGGTGCCCATTTACGATGAGTTTGAAGATGGTGCCGAGATCCTCTGGAAAGAGTATGACGCCTCACAAGAAGACAACGCCTCGTCATGGGTCTATTCGGAAGAAGAAATGGCTTCCATCTTCGATCCTGAGTTGTCTCAAAAACACGCGGCCTGTTGATGCCTATTTCCCCTCATATGAGCTCCGCCACCACCTTCCTCGACCCAGCGGCGCTCATGCGCATCAAATCGCTCGAACTCCGCGCGAAGGTCGTCGTCGAGGGATTGTGGAAAGGCATGCACCGCAGCCCGTATCACGGCTTCTCGGTCGAGTTCTCCGAATACCGAGCCTACGTCCAAGGCGACGATCCGCGTTACATCGACTGGAAGGTGCTGGCGCGTAGTGACCGCACCTACATCAAGAAATTCGAGGACGAGACGAACCTGCGCTGCCAGCTCGTCATCGATCACAGCAAATCCATGGGCTACGGCTCGCAGAGTTACACGAAGGCCGATTACGCCGCCACGTTGGCCGCCACGCTCGCCTCCTTTCTCATGAAGCAGGGCGATGCTGCCGGACTCACCACGTTTGCCGAAGGCATCGAAGAACATCTGCCGCCACGCAATCGTCCTGGCCACCTGCGCCGCATGATCACCGAGTTGGAGCGGCCTGCGAAGGCCACGGGCACTTCGCTGGCCGTTTCCATCGGTCAGCTTGCCGATCTGCTGCGCAAACGCGGCATGATCTGCCTCATCACTGATCTCCTCGCGCCCATTGAGCACTTGGAGAAGCAACTGGCTCTCCTTGGGGCCATGGGTCACGACCTCGTGCTCTTCCATCTTATGGATCGTACAGAGATCGATTTTACCTTCGAAAAATCCGCCCACTTCCGCGATGCCGAGAGTGGTGCTGAACGCTTCATCGATCCTCAACTCGCCCGCGAGACCTACCTGAAGCGTCTCGCTGCTCATCGCGAGCAGATCCAGCAGTCCTGCGATCGTTACAACGTCGAATACCACTGGTGCCCCACCGATAAACCTCTCGAAGAAGTCCTCTTCACCTTCCTCAGCGCCCGCCAGCGTAAGAAGGCGTCGAAATCCTCTGCCAAGTTCGCCGCATGACCTGGCTCTTCCCCTTCTACCTCCTTGGTGCCGCTGCGGTCATCGCACCGATCCTGCTGCATCTGCGTCGCCGACCACCGCAAGATCGTGTTGAGTTCAGCTCGCTGCTCTTTCTCGACGCGCAAACGCCTATCCCCGTGTCCAAGCGTCGTCTCGAAAACTGGCTGCTGCTGCTGCTGCGTTGTCTCGCGCTCATTCTGCTCGCGCTGATGTTTGCGCGCCCCTTCCTCCGCAGCGAATCCGCCGCTTCAACTTCACCTGACCGCGCCACACTCATTCTCATCGACCGCAGCGCCTCCATGCGTCGCGATGATCTCTGGCAGCGCGCTCTCGACGAAGCCAAGCGCACAGCGCAGTCCGCCAAAATCACCGATCGCGTCGCGCTTGCTGTCTTCGATCAAAAACTCACGCCGCTGTGGACCTTTGAAGAAGACCGCACTAGCCCCGCCGCTCGCACCACCGAGTTCCCCACGCGTCTTGCGGCTCATTCGCCCTCGTGGTCCGCCACGCACCTCGACCGCGCCCTGATTGATGCCGTCGCACTCTTTGACACCAACACCGCCTCGCTCAAAAAGCACATCTTGCTCATCACCGATCTTCAAGAAGGCACGCACCTCGATGCATTGCGCACCATCGCCTGGCCTGCTGACATCCGCCTCCAAGTCCATCGCCTCGATCCCGCGAATGCCGACAACCTCTCCCTCGCTCTCGCTGCTTCCGAAAGTACGACGGACACTCCTGTCCGTCCGGATGCCTCCGCCAACACCCAGGCTTCCACCATTCGCACGCGCCTCGCTAACACCCGCGACTCCCGCCTGCGCGACTTCACGCTCGCTTGGAACGACGCACCCAAATCCGACTCCATCACCGCCCAGCTTCAACCTGGTGCCTCGCGCATCCTCACGGCACCACCGAATTCCACGAACGCCACCACGCTTACTCTCACTGGCGACACACAGGACTTCGACAATCATCTCTTCATCGCTCCGCCGCAGCCACGCACGGTGCGTATTCACTTTCTCGGTGATAACACCACTCGCGATGAAGCCGCCTCGCCGCTTTACTACCTCAGTCGCGCCTTGCAGCCCACCGCCACGCTCGCGCCCGTACTCAGCGCTGATAAAAAACTCCCCGCGCAAAGCCCCGACATCATCTTCCTCTCCGGTGCCACCACCAACGCCGAAACCAGCACCGCGCTCCGCGACTTTCTCACGCAAGGCGGGTTCCTCGTCCATGTGATCGCCTCTCCCAACGACGCCACATTGATCAAGACCCTCACCGGCCTCAAAGATCTCACCATCACCGACGGCGACACCACCGACGACTACCGCATGCTCGGTGAGGTCAACACCGCCCACCCTTTGCTCAAACCCTTCGCTGATCCCCGCCTCCGCGACTTCACCAAACTCCGTTTTTGGCATCACCGCTTTCTTCAAGTGCCCACGCTTGCCAAATTACCCAAGCCCCAAGGTGCGGGGGACTCTGTCCCCCTCGAAACCCTCGCCTCCTTCGACAACGGCCATCCCGCCATCCTCACCGCCCGCATTGGCAAAGGCACGCTCATCCTCCTCGCCTCTGGCTGGCATCCCGGCGACAGCCAGTTCGCCCTCAGCACCAAATTTGTCCCGCTCCTCTACGGCTGGCTCGCCGCCGCTGGCTTCAGCCACGATCCCGCCGCCTCGCTCATCGTTGGCGACGCCCTCCCGCTCGAAGCCACGCAAGCCCACACCATCACCGATCCAGACAACAAAACGCACACGCTTAAACCCGGCCAGACATTCACCACCGAACTCATCGGCCTCCACACCATCGCGACCGCGTCACGCAAGCAAACCGTCGCCGTCAATCTTCCGCCCGATGAAGGCCGCGTCCTGCCCCTCGAACCGCAAAAACTTGCCGACTACGGCATCAAACTCGCTGCTTCCGTCGATCTCGACTCCACGACCGCCTCCGCCGATCAACAACGCCTCTCCGCCACCGAAACCGAACAACGCCAGCGTTCCTGGTGGTGGATTCTTCTCATCCTCTTGGCCGTTCTCCTGCTCGAAACCTGGCTGGCTGGCCGCAATCGACAGACTGCACTGCAAACCGCGTAATTACACCCATGATCGCACGCACCATCCTCGAAGCCCGCATTGCTGAAGTTCGCGAGGCCTTGCGTCGCGCGCGGCTCATGCGTCATCTCGCCGTTGTCTTTGCGCTCGGCATTCTCATTCGCGGCAGCTTTCTCGTCGCCGCCATCTACGGTCATCATGTCTCGCAGCGCATCGACCGTTGGTCCATGCTCGGGTTGATCGCCCTCGGCCTCATCGCCTGGCTCAAAGGCCGCCGCAACATCTGGAGCGACCGCGACATTGCTCGCATCATCGAGCACAAGCACACGGCTCTCGATTCGCTGCTCCTCACCGCCATCGACCACGAGCCGCAGGCCCAGGAACCCACCACGTTTCTTCACGAGCGTCTCATTGATCAGACCCTAGCTCGTGCCGCCACGCAAAACTGGCCCGTCACCGTTGCCAACAAGCCCTACACCCGTGCTCTTGCTGCCGCATGGATCGCCGTCATCGCTTTCGTCGCCACCGACATCGCGTTGCGCATTCACTCCCGCAGCGACTCACGCATAACTTCTAACGCATCACTCATCACTCAGCCCGCCACGCCCACCGTTTTCACCGCCATGCTCACTCCCGGCGACACCGAAGTCGAACGCGGCTCCCGCCTCATCATCGAAGCGCGCTTCACCGGCCCCGTGCCAGCCGATGCCATACTCATCGTCAGCGAGGCCGATGGCAAAATCCGTGATCGCTTGCCTATGCGCCTCACCGTCGATGAGCAGGTGTTCGGCGGCCTCATCAGCAAGGTGGATCGCGACACGAAATACCACGTCGAGTTCGCCAATCAAAAATCGCAGCAGCACAGCATCACCGTCTTCGATTATCCCGCTCTTGTTCGTGCCGATGTCATCGTCACGCCGCCGGCCTACACGAAGCTTCCTGCCAAAGAAACCAAGAACACCCTCAAGGTCACCGCCTTGGAAGGCTCTGACATCGCGTGGCACATCAAGGTGAACAAACCGCTCACCGCCGCCGAGCTTTATGGCGAGGACAAGAGCGTCATCGAACTCAAATCCAGCGCTGCTGATGCCGCGCTCCTCACAGGCACGATGAAGGCCGAGAAGTCGCAGAAATACCGGCTGCACCTCGTGGACGAGGCTGATCGTGCGAACAAAAACCCGCCGTGGATTACCGTCACCGTTCAAACCAATCAACTCGCCAAAATCGAAGTCGTTTTTCCCAAACGCGATCTGCAAGTCTCCTCCATTCAAGAACTTCCCGTTGAAGCCAAAGTGTCCGATGACCTCGGTGTGACGAAAAGCGGCGCGGTCTTCAGCATCAACGGCAACGCCAAAGAAATCATCTTCAAGCACGCCACCACCGCGCCGCAAAAAAAGCAGGAGGTGCGCGCCGATCTCACGCTCGAAAAAGAAAACGCCCAGCCGCGTCAGCTCGTCAGCTATTACCTCTGGGCCGAGGACACCGGTCCCAAAGGCGAAGTGCGCCGCAACATGAGTGAGATGTTCTTCGCCGACGTGCGCCACTTTGAAGACATCTTCCGCGAGATGGAGGCCCCGCCGAGCGAACCGGGAAAACCCAAGCCGAAAAGCGACAAGCTCGTCGATCTTGTGAAGCAGATAGTCAACGCCACTTGGAAGATCATTCGCGACACCAACGCCGGTCGCGTCATCGAAGCCGCCACGCCTGACATCGATGTCGTAGATCAATCCGTCGACATCGCCTTGGAGCAGGTCAAGGAAGGCATGGAAGAAGCCGAGGACGCTGAGATCAAACAAGCGCTCACCGAAGCTTGGAAGGCCCTCAAAGACGCCGAACCACCGTTGCAGCAGGCCTCCGCCGAGAAAAAGCGCTCGCCGCTCAATCAAGCCCTCACCTTTGAACAAACCGCGCTCGAATGGCTGCACCGCGCGCAAAGCCGCGAACATCAGGTCATGCGCCAGAACAGTCCGCCGCAGTCCGGTGAAGCGCAGCAGGCCAACAAGAACCAGCTCATGGATCTTGAGCTGAAACAGAAGGATCAGCGCTACGAGGAAGAAAAAGCCGCCACTGAAGAACAAACCGCCGAACAGCAGGAGAACCTGCAGGTGTTGAACCGCCTCAAAGAGCTCGCCCGTCGTCAGGAAGCGCTGGCCGAGAAGATGAAGGAGCTGCAAAACCAGATGGCCAAGGCCAAGACTGAGGAAGAAAAGCAGGAACTCGACAATCAGCTCAAACGTTTGCAAGCCGAGCAAGAACAGCTCCTTCGCGATGTCGATGACCTCAAGGAGCGCATGGAGAAGCCCGACAACGCTGCCAACATGGCCGAGGCGAAGGAACAGCTCGATCAAACTCGCGAAAAGGTCATGGAGGCCGCCGAGAAGCTCAAAGAAGACAAACTCACCGAGGCCGCCAACGCTGCCACGCGTGCGCAACGCGAGCTGGAGAAGATGCAGGAAGATTTCCGGCAGAAGACCAGCAAGAAATTCGCCGACGAGATGAAGCAGGTTCGTCAGCAAGCCCGCGATGCTGCTGAGAAGCAAAAGCAAATCAGCGAGAGCTTGGAAAATCAAAAAGAAGCCGGCTCCGAGATCGAGAAGAGCATGCAAAACGCCGCGCAGAGCCGTCAGGTCGCCGAGCAGCAGGAAAACATCGAAAAGCTTCTCAACAACATGCGCCAGCTCAGTGAGCAGGCCGAGCAAAGCGAACCGTTGCTTCATCGCAACCTCTACGATGCCGTCCGCAAAGCCCAGACCGGCGGTTTGGAAGAGAATCTCAAAGAAACCCGCGATCAACTCCGCTACGGCAGCGCCGCCGAAGCCAAAGACGCCGAACGCAAAGCCGCGACTTCGGTGGAGGAACTCAAGAAGGGTGTCGAGAAAGCCGCCGAGAGCGTGCTTGGCAGCGAAAGCGAAGCACTGCGTGTCGCGAAGAACGAACTCGATAAGCTCATTCACGAAGCGCAGGACGCAGCATCACCACAAGGTGACAAGCCGGGCGACAAGACTCAGGACAAACAAACCGCGCAAAACGGCGCACCGCAAAAATCCGATCAGGTAAAAGAGGGCGAAGGCAAGCAGCCTTCCGATGATGTCAAGAAAGGCCAAGGCTCTGAAAAACAAACCGCCGACAACAGCAAGTCCGGCAAAAGCGAGCAAGGTGATCCGAAAGCCAAAGGCGAGGGCGATGCCAAAAAAGGCGGAATGCCCGGCGAACAGCCTTCCCAAGATCCCAAGATGGCCCAAGCAGGCCAGCAACCCGGTGAAGGCCAAAAACCTGGTGAAGGCAAAGAACCCGGCCAGCAAGGTAAAGCCGGTCAGCAACCCAATCCTGATGGCAAAGGCCAGGGACAAGCCTCTGCGGAGCAACCCAACGGTGAGCAAGGGCAACAACCAGGCAAAGGCGGTCAGCAGCCTGGAGAAGGCCAAGGCATGCCCCAACAAGCGGATGCCAACGCTCCCAAGGGTGAACAGCCCGGCGAAGGCAAACAACCGGGTGAAGGACAAGGCAAAGGCCAGCAAGCAGGACGGGGCCGCGGTGAGGGACAGCCACAAACCGCTGATGCCAATCAACCACGCGATGGACAGCCACGTCCCGGCACCAATCGCGGAGCGAACAACGACAACAACCAGCTCGCAGGCGGCCCCACCACGGATCGTGGCAGCGACAACGACCGCTTCCGCGCTCCCATCAACGGCGGTGCCGTGCCGCAGTCCCTGTTTTTCGACGATGCCAAGGAGCAGGAAGATCGCAGCGTCTTTACTGGCAACGGTTACGAGCAATGGAGCGACCGCTTGCGCAATGTGGAAGAACTGCTCAATCAACCCGAACTCCGCAACGAAGCCGCCAAGGTGCTTGATCGCGCACGTGAATTGCGCATCAACCTCAAACGCAGCAACGAAGCCCCGCAGGTCGCCAGCTTGAACACGCGCATCACGCAGCCGCTCATCGAATTGCGCGACCGCGTGGTTGAAGAACTTTCGAAGAAGGATGCGGGTAAAAATCTTGCGCCGGTTGATCGCGATCCCGTTCCTGCGGAGTTCCGCGACTTGGTGAAGCGTTATTACCAAGAGCTGGGTGCGGGCAAGTAGTCGTAGGATGGGTGTGGCGACAGCCCGCCCGTCTCTTGTGGCAGCGAACAGGATGAGCCGCGCCCCAAGCAGTCGGGCGGTGCTGCGATGGCAGCTATGCTGGCTGCGCAATATTTTTGGCGCAGCACACACCCAACCTACGGCCGTCGCTGGAAAATAAGGAAGTCCGAGATTCTTTGTTTGAATGCAGACTCGACGCTTTCGCGTTGATCATCATACTCCGCGTCGATGCCACTCACGGTTCTGACATTGCGCACCCAAGACGGCGAGCACCGGATTTTATGTCCGTTGCACGCCTCACTGGCGCTCGGCAGCACGCCGGAGTGCGAGATCATGCTTGATGGCGCTGGCATTCTGCCGCGGCATTGCGTCTTGTATCGAACTGGCGAAAAGACTTTTCAAATCGTGGCTTTGTTTGCGGCGGCGCAGTTCTCGGTGAATGGCGTGATTTCCAGTGAGCTTGAGGTGGATGTGCCGTTCAAGTTTGGTATCGGCGGCGATGAATTTGACATCGATCTCGCCTCTGATGACGAAGCACCATTGCCGGAAGCGGTGGAGACAGTCCATGCAAACGCAAACCATGAATCGCACGCAGGTCTGCGATCCAGTCGCCGTGGCTATTTGCTGAAGCCGATTGCCTTGAAGCCGCGTGCGCGAGAGCGGGTAGGGGAGGTCATCTTGCCGAGTGCTCCTGTGTCTGATGTGCATGCTGCGATTTCTTCCCAATACGCTGCCGTAACGAAGCAGACATTGGACGTCAGCGCTGAAACAAAATCTATACCGGATGAAGAAGAATCGTCTTCACTGCTGCTGACGGGGCTGCTGGTCTGCGGTGTGATGATCGCGGCTATTGTGTATTGGCCACATCATCTTGATCAGCTTTTTCAGGCACAACCGGCGGCTGAATTGAAGCCGGTGCCAGCTGTGGTTCCGCATCACACGCCACAAGCGATCATTCGTGCCTGCGAAGATTTGTTACATGCGGGTGCTCCGACTCTGGCCTCACATGTGCTGATGCCGCTGGCCGAGGAGGGGAATATCGCGGCGATGCATCAATTGGCACTCGCGTTGCGAGCTTCGGGTCAGTTTGGGGAGGAAGCGGTATTTCTACTCCAGCAGGCAGCCGAAGGCGGCAGTCGTGAGGCCTTGCGTGATTTTGTGAGTGTGGTCGATGATATGGAGAATGCCGCACGTTACACAGAAGCTGCCTTCAAAGGGTTGAAATTGGCGGTGAAGCTCGGGGAGACTGCGGCCTGGATGCCGCTAGGAGAACGCTACGAATATGGTAATGGCACGGAGCCTGACATCAAACTCGCGCTGGCAGCCTTTGAGAAGGCCAAAGCTGGAGGTGATACACGGGCTGAGGCCAAGCTCTCCGCCAAGCAGGCGGCGCTGGACCGTGTGGTTGCGTATATACGCTCATGGAACGAAGTCTCCGTGGCACCGCTGCTCGATCATGTAGTGGCAGGGCAGGGCAAGTTTTTCACGCTTGATCATCCGCCAATGGATGCGCTGCTGCGTTTGGAAGAGGAACTGCGCGCTCGCTGGCCACTGCGGCGTATTAGCGTGGCTGCTGGTGCGAAAGCGGAGGTGGAAACCTTTGATCTCATCAAGGTTTCCCAGCCGTTTCAATTCGAATTGCAGCGTGGAGAGCGCATCGCACGAGGCAAAGGCATGCTTACCTGCGCGGTGCAGCGTGATCAGGTGGACACATGGCGTATCACGGATGCCGCGGACACGATTGAACCGACCGAACTATTGCCTGCGAAGGAACAGTTTATCAGCGCGACCTCTCTGCGCGAATTGAAGCCCGCCTTCAAGCCCCAGGAACAGATGGAAGAATCGCGGCTGGAGATTCTCGAAAAGATGCGAGGCATCGAGGACACGCAGGACTTTAACCCGGCGCTCACCTTGCTGTTAAACGTCGCCACTGAATTCCCACGGGAGACGTTTTGGAAACCCTTTGCCGATACGCTGTGCGATCGCATGGCGCGGCAGTTGTTCGCCGATGGCAAGTGGCTCGATTCTGCCTGGGCGAAACCGGTGCATCTACTCGCGGAACGCGGCAGTGTCTCCGCCATACTGCTCGAAGGACATCTGCTCGCGGCTGGATATGGTTTTCAGCGGGATGAAAAACGCAGCGCGGCGCTGTATCAGATGGCCTTCGAGGTCGGAAAGCGTTGTGACGCGCGGTTCTACTATGCCGAGGCCTTGTTTCAAGGTCGAGGCGTGCCTCAGGACATTCCGAAGGCGAGTGCGCTCGCGCTTTCATTCATGACCCGCTCCAAACATCCGCTGGAGGCCTACCTCGCCGCGCATTTGCTCTGGCGCAAAGCGGAGATCGACCCATCACTCTGGCAGGATGTGTATGACACGCTCTCACGCGTGGCAGACAAGCATTCGCCCGCCAAGAATCTCGCGGGCATGGTGCTGTTGAACCACGGGCAGACGACCAAGGAACGCAAGACCGGCTTCGCCGCCATCAAAGCCGCCGCAGAAGAAGGCGTGGTCGAAGCGATGAAGACGCTCGCCAACTGCTATCAAGAAGGCATCGGTTGCGAGAAGGATTTCCTTACTGCCACGACTTGGAAGCAAAAAGCCGCTGTGACGCCGCCGCTGAGAAAGAAGCATTACACGGAGTTTGAGGAGTGATGGAGCGCGAGTTTTCAACTCGCTTGATTTCCCTTTGTTATAGCATGACCCAACGTGGAACCAGTGCTGCCAGTGGTTTTGGTGCAACTGTGTGGGCAAAGCATCAACCAACAAGGCTCACTCTGTGTTCATCTGCGATGAGGTTCATAGCGTTTCAAATGATCTCATGTTTCGCATGCGCCTAACGTTTTGCTTAACTGACAAACGTTAATGATTAAGGCCCAATGTTACAGTTCGGGGTTTGCAACAGTCCATGCTTGAAAGTTGAGCGAATGAACCATTGATTACCGCTCTCTTTTTAAGACCATTTCTCGTAAATCCTCTCCTCGATTTTTCTGTTACATGTCAGCATCCCCGAATCGTTCAAATCCCATTCGAAGCCGATCTTTCCTAGCAGGCATTATCCTCTTTTCCGCACTCTTTCAGGCCATCGAAAATTGGCCTTTGATCGTTCAATTCTTGGAACTGCAGGCGTCGGCAAGTATTCCAGAATACTTGCGTGTGACGCTGAATCTTATCGTGAAAAACAACGGGCAACTGCTCGTGGGCGCGAAAGTCTTTATTTGGATCGTCGGTGCCTTTCTAGCAAACCGCATCATAAGCCGGTTTTTCTGGGACGGGCTTGTGGCAAAGTCGCTGGGGAGGCCGGTTCCCAGTGTGCTCAAGGATCTCGGCATGGTGTTCGTTTACATCATTGCCAGCGTCTGCATCGCGGCCGTAGTCTTCAATCAATCCATCGCCGGATTTCTTGCTACCCTCGGTGCTGGTAGCGTGGTCTTGGGCTTCGCTTTGCGAGGTCTCCTCTCCGATGTCTTTACCGGCCTCGCTGTCAATTTTGACAACAACTTTGCCATCGGCGACTGGCTGATTGTTCCCTCAAGCACTGGAACGGGTGGCACCGTTGGTCAGGTCGATGAGATTAGTTGGCGCTGTACCCGGCTCACCTGCGAGGACGGTACGACCATCGTGGTGCCCAATTCGATTATGGGTGAGGAAAAAGTCATCAACATCTCACGCCCTTCCGTTTGGACCCGCTATCAGGTGGAGATTACGATTGATTACTCCGTTCCTGTGGAACGTGCGCGCCATATCCTGATGGCCTCGTTACAATCGGCGACCGCGAAAGAGGGATTCTCCAAAAACCATGCACCCAAGGTACTCGTCGGTAAAACCGGTAAGCGTGGCGTAGAATACCTCCTGCGTTATTGGATTCATCCTTGGCACCCGTTATCGCCCAGCACCAGTCGTGATCTAGTCTTGAGTGCGGCACTTCAGCACCTTCAGACCGCTGGCATTAATCCTGCCTATACGAAAGAAGAAGTTTATTACGAACCGCTGCCTGCCAAACACTTCCAAGGTCACACTGTCGCAGACAAGGTGGCGCTTCTCTCCCGCATTAGTCTTTATGAACGCTTGGAGGAGGTGGAACTACAACGTGTGGCTGAGGAGATGGAACGTCTTCAACTCAGCCCCGGTGAGACCTTGTTCCGCCGCAATGAGGAGGGCAGCTCGCTTTTCATCCTCATTGAGGGCTTGCTCAATGTGCAGATCGATCTCAAGGGCGATGGCACCGAACAGACCGTTGGCCAGTTGTCTCCTGGTGATTTCTTTGGCGAAATGTCTCTGCTCACCGGGGAACCGCGCTCTGCCACCATCCAGGCTCAAACCAATGTTGTCGTCTATGAGATCTATCGTCCCACCATTATTCGCCTCATTGAGGAACGCCCCGAAATTTCCGAGTCCATGTCCCGCGCCGTAGCCAAACGTCAAATGGCTTTGGAACAAGCTCGCTCTCAAATGGCCGACAGTGATGCGGCGGCCAAAGTGCAGAGTATCACACGACAACTCATGGGGAAGATGAAGAACTTCTTCCAAAGCCGCGAGGCGCAATGAGTTAGTTGCAGCGGCTTGTCGTGAGCGATATGGAATGCGGGTTCTTGGCGGAGTTGCTGCGGATTTGAGGGTCCGCTTGCAGATGGAAGTAAGCCTGAACTACGATTTCAGAGCGTCTGATGAATGCGGCCGAGAGCCATCAAGATGTAGCTGGTGGTGAGGACGGGGTCACTTTCCATCCAGCGTCCTTCGGTGTTGGACCAGGAGCCGTCGCCTTGTTGGAGGCCGAGAAGTTTTTGCGTGATGTCGGAGCGCCAGTCGATGAGCTTGCCGTCTTTGCCTTTGATGAAGTCGATCTTGGCGATGCTGAGGGCCTTGCTGAGGGTGTGGTAGTAGTAGTAGAGGCCCTGGGCGCCGAGCCCGGGGTTTTCGGTGGCGCTGTAGTTGGCGTTGATCCATTCGATGACGGCTTTGACACGTGGGTCGTCTTTGTCGAGGCCGGCGTAGATGAAGCTGAGGAGGCCTGCGTAGCTGATGCTGCCGTAGCTGCGGAGGGAGACGGTGCCGTCGGGGTTTTCGACTTTGGCGCCGCGGGTTTCGGTGGGGTTGTAGATGAAGCCGCCAGCGTCTTTGGGGTCTTTGCTGACCCAGCTTGATTTGTTGCTCTCGGGGCGGTTCTGGCAGCGCTGGATGAAGTCGATGGCGGCACCGAAATTGAGTTGAGGTTCGTTTTTGGCGGCGTCGCCTTTGTCGGCAAGAAGGGACTGGGCGTAATAGAGGGCTTCAAGGGCGAAGGTGGTGTTGCTGAGGTCGGCGTGGGTGGCTTTTTCTTCGCCGTAGCCGATGCCGCCGTCAGTAGGGTTGTCCTGCTTGCCTTTTTCGTCGAGGTCGAGCTGGCGGGTGACGAGATAGCGACGCGCAGCGAGCATGACTTGCTCGTTTTCAGGTTTGTTGTTCAAAAGCAGCGCGGTGAGGGCGAGCGCGGTATTGTAGGTGGCGCGAGCCTTGATGCAGATACTGCCGTCGGGCTTGGCGTTGGAAATGAGATAGCGTGTGGCGGCTTCGATCTCGGTTGGAACGGGATCACCGGCTTTGCGGTTGGGATCGAGCATGAAGCCGATGATGCCGAGTCCGGTCATGGCGACGGGTTCGGCTTCGCCCCATTGGCCGGTGGCTTTGTTCTGCTTGGCGCGGAGGAAGTTGAGGCCGCGCTCGACGCCGAGGCGGAGTTCCTGTTTGAGGGATTCGTTGCGCGGGGCCTGGGTGGTGGCTTGGGGGAAAACCGACGCGGTCGTGAGAATGATGAAAAAGACGGAGAGTTTCATGATGGGTTCAACTGGAGGCCAGAAGAGGGATTCGTCAATGATCAAGACCTCAAGGTGGTCATGCCGGGACGGTTCTTGACCATGTCTTGGCGAGCCTGACCAAATCTTGACCGGCGTTACTTTGCGGGTGTGATGATGAGTGTCACCTTTGTCTCCTCGGCGGGAATGTTGGCAGGCATACTGATCCATAGGTCATCACGGTGGTTGCCTTTGGCGGCGGAATTGATGATGGCGGCACGGTCCACGTAGGTGGAGATGATGGAGCCGGTTTGCTCGGCGACGAAGCCGGTCTCGTCGATGAGAGAGCCGTTAAAGATCCAGGCATCGAAATCGTCGGGGGTTTTGCGTTTGACGATGTCTTGGATGAAGTCGGAAAGCGGCACAATCTTGGTCTTGTCACCTTCTTTCCATTCGACGTGGATGGCGAGGCGGTTGGCACCGGGGGTTTTGGGCTCGGTGTCCTTGTCTTTGTAGGGACGCTCTTCTTTTGGGTCGAGTTTGGCAAGAATGCCGAGCGTGGATGGTTGGTAGTTGGCGAGGAGGAGGGCGAGTTGGATCTGAATTGGGCGGACTGCGGTTTGCAGAATGGTTTCATGAACCTTCTCGCCCTCTTCGTGGCAAAGCGCGTATTCGATGGGAAGTTTCTGATGCAGGATATTGCAGGGGATGCGCAACTCGCGAGTGGCAGCGGTTATTTGAATGCTGTTGAGGTCAAACACCCCAGGGGAGACTTGCTTGAGTAGTTTCTTGGCCTCCTCGAGCTGCTTCGCGGCGTCGGGCTTTGGAGTGGCCTTGTCTTGAGCCAGCGCGCATGGGAACATCGCGAACGACAGGATGGCTGCGAATATGAGACGGTTCATGGTGATGATGAGGGTTGCAGTGGTGAGGACGCCTTAGCAATAACGATCCTTGAGGCGACTATATGCAGATTGTTATTCCCGGGAGGCCACTGCTACAGGTTGGGCAACTTGTAGGTGCCAAAGCGGAGGGATTGCTCGACGTTTTTCGGCATGACAGCTACGGGTTTAACCTCATAGGAGGCCTGCGGCTTGAAGGTTTTGTCTTTGCGCAGCTTTAGAATGATCTGCAGGGCGAGATCGACGAGGGCTGGCTGTACGATGGTGGCATCGAGTTCGCCTTGACGGACGAGATCAATACCGCGCTTTTGACCGGAAAGACCGTCGGTACCGACGATGAATATATTTTCGCGCTGGCCTGCGGTTTCGGCGGCTTTTGCCGCGCCAATGGCGATGGAGTCATTGTGCGCGTAGATAACATCGAAGTTTTTCTGAAGGCGAAAGGCCTCGGTGGTGATTTGCGTGGCTTTTTCACCCATCCAATCGGCAGGGGCATCGTGAATGAGAATGACGCCGGGCTGGGCATGCAAGCCTTCGCTGAGACCTTCCGCGATTTCGTTGGTGGGGTAGCTATCCTCGACACCACGTAACTGGATGACGCGGCCCGTGATTTCTCTGCGGCTTTCTTCATCTGCTTTGCGCTTGAGGGCTTCGAGGATGGTCTGCGCAGCCATTATCCCTACTTGACGCTGTTCGCTAAAGACGACGCTGGTGCAGCCGTCCTTAATCATACGTTTATCGAGGCCAATAACTGCGATACCAGCGGTCTGTGCTTCGACGATCAAGGCGGCAAGCGCTGGCGGATCAATAGGGCTGATAAAGATGGCAGATGGTTTCGTGGTAATGGCCTGGCGGAACTGCTCGAGTTGTTGAGTGCTGCTGCCCGCTGCGTCTAGCGTGGTCAGCTTATAGCCCACTTCTCTGCCAACGAGCATCGCAAGGCCGTTGCGTTGGAATTCCTGCATGGCGATTCGAGTGTCAGGCAGCAGTAGGATGATTTCAGCCTGTACGTCTTTGGCTGTAAGACCAGCAGCTTCAAGCATGGATGGCGACGGAGTGGTGCTCGTTTGCTGTTTGACCGCAGTCTGCTGCAGTTTTTTTTCGAGTTTGCCGACTTCTATTTCAACATCAGATTCCGTAGAAGGTCCGCAGGAGGTCAGAATGAGGCTGCAAAAAAGCAGGGCGGTGAAACGAGTTCGGGAGGACATAGTTAGAAATACAGTCTAGACCAGAAAGTCGAGTCTGCACAAGTCTGCGAAGGTCACGAAAACGCGCTCAGGCTTTTGCTTGCACAATGATGGGATTGCCACAGACTCCGCCCCTGTTTTCCCCCCCCCCCCTCTATTTTCAATGAGTCATAAAAAGAAGACTGCCGTAGTCACTGGAGCCGCCGGATTCCTTGGTTCACATCTCACTGTCCGCCTATTGAAAGAGGGCTACAAGGTGATCGGTATCGACAATCTTTTGACCGGCAACGTGCACAATATCGAGCATCTGGCTGGGAAGGGTAACTACAGGTTCATTCATCATGACGTAACCGAGTTCATCTACCTGCCCGGTGACGTGCATCTAGTGTTTCATTTTGCCTCGCCCGCGAGCCCAATTGACTATCTAAAACTGCCGATTGAGACGTTAAAGGTGGGATCAATAGGCACCCATCATGCGTTGGGATTGGCGAAGGCAAAGGGCGCCACCTTCCTGCTGGCATCGACCTCCGAAACCTATGGTGACCCACTTGAGCATCCACAGAAGGAAACATACTGGGGTAATGTGAACCCTATCGGCCTACGCGGTGTGTATGATGAGGCGAAGCGTTTCGCCGAGGCTTTAGTAATGGCTTATCATCGCACACATGACATGGATACAAAGATCGTTCGCATCTTTAACACCTACGGCCCGCGCATGCGTCTCGAAGACGGGCGTGTCGTGCCTGCCTTCATCGGTCAGGCGCTGGCCGGCGAGCCGCTGACGGTGTTTGGCAAAGGTCAGCAGACTCGGAGTTTCTGTTTTGTCTCTGATTTGATCGACGGTATTTACCGACTCTCCCAGAGTGACTACCACGAACCCGTGAACATCGGCAATCCTGCGGAAATGACGGTACTCGACTTTGCTAAGGCGATCTTACGCATCACGGAAAGTAAGTCGGAAATTGTTTATCGTGAATTACCGACAGACGACCCCAAAGTGCGTCAACCAGACATCACTTTGGCTCGAAAAATTCTTGGGTGGGAGCCGCAGGTGCCTTTTGAAGATGGTATTTTGCGCACAGTAGCGTATTTTCGCGACTTTCTGAGAATCCCTGCTTGATGCGCAACGTGTTTTGCTGATAAAAACACTAAATTAACAAGAACAACCGGCTAAATTCATGAAATCACTCGCATCGACTTTTGCATTACTCCTTATATCCACCTCGTTACATGCTCAGGCTCCTGCGGCACAGGAAGCGCCGCCTGCGGTCAGGGTGAAAATCAAAAAAGTGAATGTTATTGAGCAGCCGACACCGCAGTTCAATGGTGGCAATGTGAAAGAAAAGCGCTGGCGGCCAAAGAACTGGGTGGAGGTGGATGTTGAATTTGAAGTCGACATACCTAACAGCGCAGGTGGTAGTAAAGGAACGTATCCATCTTTTCAGATGGGCATTTACGTAGCGCTCAATCATGCTGATAAAGAGGGTAAATATGAAGTTGTTGAAGGCACATTGGATCTTGTGAATATTCCTGCAGGAGAAAACCATGTATTGGCCTATGTGGCGCCATCTACCATGAAACTGGTCTTTCAGAAGGATTTCGTGACCGTTTCATCAGACGTGAAAGGATGGGGCGTGGAAGTCATGGCTGAAGGGAAACGCGTTGCGGGCGACACCAACGTTGGGAAGGGGGCATGGTGGGAGGATAAAAAAGACAGCTTTGCTTTTCTACAGGGCATGTTGCTCAGTAAATCCAAAACGCCGTTTGCTCCTCTGTGGGGCGACTATGATGTCGAGGTGAAGTCGAAATAGGCTGAGCCCCCATATTAAAATAACTGTATTCAGATAAATAAAGCTTCACCCAGCATGGCAGACTCCAATATCGCAGTCATCAATCTTGGCTCCCAACGCGTTAGTGGGGCGGTCTTCGGCAAGACTCCTGGAGGGGATCTTATTCTGAAGAGATATGAAATCGTAGGTATGGACGGCGACCCCTCCGTGGATGTCAGCCGCATGCCGCAACTTAAGGTCGCCCTCAGTGAGCTTGTATCAAAACTGAAATTGCGTGCACAAAAGACGTGGTGTGCCGTGCCGGGTCACCCGGTATTTAGTCGCTTTGTAAAACTGCCACCCGTGCATGGGGATAAATTGGCACAGATCGTCGAGTTTGAAGCGCGCCAAAATGTGCCATGGCAGCTGGATGAAGTCTCCTGGGACTACGAAGTGGTCGCCAAGTCCGATTTGGGTGAGATTGAAGTCGTGCTGGCCGCCATGAAGCGTGAGCCTTTGAATGAAATGTATGAGGAGACGACCTCCTGTGGTATCAAAGTAGCAGGGGTCGACGTTGGACCACTCGCTCTTTATAATGCCTTTCGCTATAGCTATCCTGATGTGGATGAGCCCGCCTTGGTGGTTGATCTAGGCGCACGCTCAACAAATCTGGTGTTCGTTGAAGGAGAACGATTCTTCACCCGTAACCTTCTCGTTGGTGGATCTGCAGTCACTAACGCAGTTGCCAAGGAATTTGGTGTGCCTTTCGCTGAAGCGGAACGGCAGAAGTGCTCACAGGGTTTCGTTGCACTCGGAGGTGCGGTGGAAGATCATCCCGATGAAGGCGTGAACGCCATGTCCAAGGTTATGCGCAATTCGATGACGCGTTTGCACGCCGAAATCATGCGCACGATCACATTCTATCGTAGTCAGCAGGGGGGCAGTGCACCCAAGCGTATTTTCTTGGCCGGCGGAGGTTCCGGAGCGGGCTACATTGATGAATTTTTCTCTGAAAAGCTGAAGTTGCCGGTCGAGGTTTTTAATGGACTGCGTGGTGTACAATTAGAACGAGGCGTGAATGTTGAATCTGCCCAGATTGATGCGCCCGTACTTGGAGAACTGGTTGGCTTGGCACTGCGTGGCATGGGATCCTGCCCATGCGAAATCGAACTGATTCCTGATGCCCTGGTTTCTGCACGCGATGCCGCGCGACGTGCGCCGACGTTGATTTTTGCCGGTTTCTGTCTTTTCGCGGCTTTGGGGGCTTCCATTTTCTGGTTCAAGAGCGCCAGCGCAGCCATAGAAGAGCGTGCTTCTGCCATGCAATCTGACGGCGCACGTTTGAACAAATTGGCCAATGATATTCGAATGTTAGATGCAAAGCAGGAGGAACTTCGCCTGCGCAGCTTGGAACTCGAAGAGGCCGTCACTGACCGTTCTTGGTGGGTGCGTATTCTCAATGATCTTAATCAGCAGTTTGATAACGATCTTATCTGGCTTTCTGTCGTCGAGGTGATTAAGGACGGCAAGCCTATCACCGCGCCACTTTGGGGCGGTAATGAGGACAACAAAGCATCACCGCCATCGTCAACTGCCAAGACAGGAGCGCCTGCCGCCCCGGTCTATGAATTGCGTCTTCAAGGATTATATCGTGGGAACTCCGAGGGTGAGCAGAAAGTCGTTTATGACTTTGCAGCTAAGCTAGCGAAACTGGACTCCTTCGTCATGACAGATTTTGAAACCAAGCGTGATCAATATGTGAAGGTGGATAGCGGCGTGGAAGAGGATCGTTATGCCTACCACTTCGAGATCAAAATGCCGCTGCGCAAACCTCTTCAATTCCAATAAAAGAACCATGGACTGGATTCGTGAAAACAAACCCTTGGCAGCCATTATTGGCGTCATCATCGCAGGCTCCCTAGCTCTGGGATATTTTCTGTTCGACGCATGGAGCAGTTACACTGAAACCAAAGATGGTTATCTCAACCTCGGCAGTCAGGTGGCTGGACTGAAAGGTTCCCGTTTGACCCCCAGCGAAGACAACGTCAAGGCCAAGCAAGCACTCGTTGATGAATATGCGACGCTGGTGAATCGGCTCGGCGGAGCATTAGTCATCTTACAGCCGCCCGTTCAGCCCATCAAAGACATCGAATTTCAAGCTAAACTCAAAACGAAGATCGCAGAGGCACGTAAAGCCGCAGCTTTGTCTAAAATGCTGTTGCCAGCAGAGTTTGCCTTTGGATTCGATGAATACACCAGTGGATTGCCGAAATCCGCTGCTGCTGCTGCCGAGCTTTCCTCTTTTCTTGACGCTTTAGACGAATTGGTGAAGCTATTAATGCAATGCGGCGTGCAGTCATTGGATCTGTTGGAGCGCTCCAAACTAGCTGTGGAGCAGGACCAAGCGCCTACTTCAGCGCAGGGAAACATGGGTAATGGGAGGCAAGTTCAGCAGCAGGCATCATCCGGTATTCTCGAAAAACGACAGATTTCAATGAACCTGACGCTGGACCAAGGACCGTTACAACTTCTGATCAGCCGTCTCGCCAATCCTTCGGACATGCCGTTTTTCACGAGTCTCCGATTGCTGCGCATCGAGAATGAACGTCAGGATGGGCCCTTGCGCTCTGATGTGCGATTGCCAGCCGCAACACCAATTGATGGCAGTGGAGCGTCAGGCACGACAGCACCTGCAACTGCGGCGGCCACAGATGAAATCAAGCCGCCACCGCCCGCACCCGTTGACTCCGTGCCAGTCATCGGCAAGGAAGTTTTGAAGGTCAGAATGGAGATCGACCTGATCAAATTTTTAGAATCCGCTAAAGGTATTGCGGCCCAGTCGCCTGCTATTCGTTGATCATTACTAAAATTCAAAACAAGCAGCTTTAAGCCCCATGCAGAACAGCCAAGGAAGCTACGAAAAAGTTATTCTGACCATCTCCGCCATCCTTGCTATTGGGGTGTCAGTGTATCTGGTTCTCGAATCGCGAGGATTCGAGGAGAGTCTTGTGCTGGCGCAGGCGTCTTCCAGAAACGATCTAAACCCGCCTGACAAACAGTCAGTGCTGGCAGCTACCGACACCATCAAGAAAAAATACTCTTGGGTTTCACCCGTAAAACAAGGGAAGGCGGTTCCTTTGAACAAGTCTGTCTTGCTTGTCATGAAAGAGGGCAAATTGTTCGATCTGTTACTCCAAGATCAAGAGCAGATGTTCCGCCCGCCTATGACTAACATCTTTCTCACGGGCGATTTGACCAAAAACCCTCCCGAATCACAGCTTCCCAATCTTTATTCCCCGAATGTGGGTGATCTGGATGCCGACGACGACGGATTTTCAAACTTAGAAGAGTTTAATGCCAAAACGGATCCACGGGACGCCACCAAAATGCCCCCGTTTACGAACAAACTGGTGCTTAGAAAGCGAATCAGCCATGACTACATTCTCATGCTAAAAGGGGGAAGCGACGGCACTTTTCAAATTCAGCGCTTAGTGCCAACTAAGGGCAGTGTCTTCAAGCCGCTTAATGAAGAATTTGGTTTCGACAAGGGGGTGAACCGTTTCAAGCTACTTTCTGCGCAAAAGCAGACTGTTCAGCATCCAACCCTCGGCCCTATGGATGCCTTTGTGGTCAAGGTGCTGGATTTGTCCACGAAGACGGAATTCGAATTGACACAGGGAAAAGAAAAAAACTTGGCCGAGTATGAGGCTGAACTCGAGTTTCTCTGGAAAAAGCGCCAAATCATTCCCGGCGTCAAAGAGGGTAAGACTTTCCAACTTCCAGGTCTTGGTCTTACCTATCACATCCTGAAACTGGAAGAAAGTAAGGCGGTCATCGCGCCGGACAAAAATGGTAAGCCCTCACTGCAAACTGTTGAAATTAAGCAGGGCTGAGAATCTTTCATTTTTTTTGTTATCTCTCAAAATTTATCTCGCCAAGGCTCGCCCATAACTGCTAGTAATCTCTAATCACCTCAAAAAAACGCTGTTAGTCTGCTTATGATCCATCACCCCCGTCTGGTTCTCCACCTTTCCCTCGTTGTCTTGACATCGGCATCGCCGCAAATCATGGCCCAAAGTTCCGTTTCGGGAATGGCCAACCGCGAAATTGCCCGTCGCTACGCCCGCATTGAAGATGCTCGTACTGCCATGGACCGCGGTGACAAACTCTTCAGCGAAGGAGATTATGATGGCGCACTGGGTTCATACAAAGCCGCCATTGATGCAGTTCCCAATGCTCCACTGACCCGTGATTGGCTAGATCTTGCCCAGCTTAAGCATGCAGACTGTAGCGTTGTGGTCGCACGTGAACGTGCCAAAGTAGGTAATTATAAAGAGGCGCGCACGCTACTAGAAGGCGCAATGCTTTCAGTGCCGGGACACAAGGGGGCAACTTCTTTCTTGAAACAGCTCGAAGATCCAGATCGCTGGCCTCCGGCGCTCACCCCTGAACATGTGGAAAATGTGGGTAAAGTAAAAACGGGTCTATTGCTCGCAAACAGCTCAGTTGAAATTGGGAACTACGACTCGGCCATTACTCAGTATCAGGACGTGCTTCGTTCAGATCCATACAACAGTGCGGCACGCCGCGGTATGGAAAATGCCGAGCGCAAACGGATGGAGTATTTTAAAGCTGCATTTGACCACCAACGTGCCAAAATGCTTTCTGCGGTGGACGAGGCTTGGGAGGATAAAGTCCCAGTCCAAGGACAAGCAGTTGCCTTTGATTATGGAATGGGACGCAGCCCTGGTGCCTATTTGACGGAGAAGATGAATAAAATCATTTTCCCCACAGTATCGTTTCAAGGAGCCACGATTGAAGAAGCTATCGAATACCTGCGAGTCAAAAGCCGTGATTTGGACACCTTCACCGATGCTTCTGGGGTTAAAGGCATTAACATCATCCTTCGCACGGGCGATGCTCCAAGCAACGCCTCGATCAGTCTTGATTTGAAAGATGTTCCAATGTCTGAAGCGCTTCGTTATGTGACTGAACTGGCGCAAATGAAATTCAAAGTAGAGGCGCATGCTATTCTCGTGGTTCCGCTTTCTGAAAATGCCAGCGAGTTGTATACACGTAGCTACCGCGTTCCCCCAGATTTCTTGAGTTCAGGTGGTGGAGATGCGGGTGGTGCCGCTGCTCCTGCTGCTCCAGCGGATCCTTTTGCTGCTGGTGGTGGTGCCGCCGCTGGTGGTGGTGGTGGTTTGATTGCTAGAAAAACAGCAAAACAAATCTTGGAAGGGTCTGGGATTACTTTCGCCGATGGTGCCTCAGCAAGTTACAACCCTGCTACCTCTCAGTTGGTGGTTAGAAACACGCAGCCCAATCTCGATTTGGTGGAAGCTCTTGTGGAATCCATCACCAAAACCGCACCCAAAATGGTCGTCATCACCTCCAAGTTCGTCGAAGTGACCCAGAAAAACACCGAAGAGCTTGGATTTGATTGGCTGTTGGGTGGTGTTGGCACCAACGCCAATAATGTATTCCTTGGTGGCGGCAGTCCTGGTAATGGGACGCCGGTCACAGCTGCTAATTACCCATTTCAGACCAATCTTAATACTCCTCCCATTCTTAACGGACCAGGTGGGCAGGTAGTATATCCATCGTTACCTGTCAATGCGGCTCTGGCTGGGGCGCTTCCTCTTGGTGTTACCCCACCAAATGGAATTCCTACTGGCAATGGTCCGATTTCTTCAGGGCTGCGTACTGGCAACTATGCCCTCAGCAATAACAGCATCGATAATCTTCTGTCCACCGGTTCAACCACCGGCACCTCTCAGGTGGCTCCTGGCATCTTCTCTGCCGCAGGCATTTTCACCGATCCTCAGTTCCAAACCGTCATTCGCGGCTTGAGCCAGAAAAAAGGCGTCGATCTGATGAGCGCTCCCAGTGTCACCACCAAAAGCGGCACCCGGGCCACAATGGAAGTGACCCGCGAGTTTATCTATCCCACAGAATTTGATCCCCCTCAATTACCGCAGTCCGGTGGTGGTGGCGGTGGTGGTGGCGGCGGTGGTACTACTCAGGTTACTTTGATCGCGACACCCACGACACCCACCGCCTTTGAAATGCGTCAAACGGGCGTTCGTCTTGAGGCTGAGCCGACGGTCGGTGCCGATGGCAACACCATCGAATTGACTCTAGCGCCAGAGGTGGTGGAGTTTGATGGCTTCATCAATTATGGCTCTCCGATTTATTCTCCAGCGAGTCAGAATCTTGCTAGTATCGCCTATACTACAGCCCTCGGAGCCCAGAATATTTTGGTGCCGATCAGTCAACCTGAGCGACTCATCACCCCTAACGTCATCAATCAGCCGGTTTTCTCGGTTCGTAAGGTGACAACAGGCGTTTCGATTTGGGATGGCCAAACAGTGGCACTTGGCGGACTCATCCGTGAAGATGTGCAAGACGTGCAGGACAAAATCCCTATCCTTGGCGACCTTCCCTTTGTGGGTCGCCTGTTCAAAAGTGAATCGGAGCAGCACTTCAAGCGTAACCTAGTGATCTTTGTCACAGCTCACTTGATCGATCCTTCCGGTCAGCGCGTTAAGAATAACGCCCCGGCTGTCGATACTGCCGGACCCGGCTCCGTGGGCACTTTGCTGCCAGCGGTGAAGTAATCATCCACCATTCAAGTTACTTCAGGCAGGACGTGCTTTAGGCATTTCCTGCCTGTTTTTTTACAGTCGTATTTCTCAGCACATGAAATCTTGGGTGATCACTGGTGGCATCGGTTGTGGTAAAAGTTCGGTGACGAGCATGATGTCTCGTTTACCCAGTTTAAATGTGGTTTTTTT
>Ga0114970_10000120_pt1 | contig 50422 bp, 43 predicted proteins | sample M_140205_XF_Meta_FD_87030 | JGI IMG/M metagenome (GOLD analysis project Ga0114970, IMG submission 87030) | Freshwater microbial communities from Lake Montjoie, Canada to study carbon cycling - M_140205_XF_MetaG | ecosystem: Environmental > Aquatic > Freshwater > Lake | place: Lake Montjoie... | reverse complement strand
GACACACCGAGCATGCGCTTGCGGATGTTCAGGAAACGGTGGAAGTTCGCGATGTTGCGATCGATCCCCTCGATGAGGCGCATGTACACGGACGTCGGCACGTTGTTCGAGTCGAGGGTGTACTCGAGCGCCGAGCCGTACTTCCTGGCGCGCCAGTAGAACAGCACCTTCTGGACCTGGGCGTCCATCATCGTGCCGAAGGTGCGGCGGTACTCGCCGAGCGCGGTGAAGTAGGACGACTGCACGGCCATGCGGTCATCGCGGTTCGGCGACGAGCGCAGCTCGGTGTAGCGCGCGTGGTTCACCTTCGCCGCGCGGCCGTCACTGAGGGTGACGACCGGGTAGGGGAAGTCGGCATTCGAGAGGATGCTGAAGATAGAGGACGGCGCGGAGGCGAGCGGACCGACGTCGGCGAGCAGCTTTTCTTCGGCGTCGCTCAGCGTGTGTGCGGCACGCCGCAGCGTATCGCGCAGTTCGAAGGCGTAGACCGTCAGGCGCGGTTCGGCGGCGATGAAGGCCTCGACCGCATCACGATCGGCGCGCAGGATCTCGGGCTCCATGTACGACGCCTCGGCGCTGAGCGACGAGTAGAGCTGCGTCATCTCCTGCGTCATGCCCTGGTGGGTGGAGACGCGGGTGTCCTGGTGCGAGAGCATGTCGGCGTATACGTAGAGGCGCAGCACCTCCTTGCGCAACGTGCTGCGGCGCTCGAGCGCATCGGCCAGCACCGGCGCCGACGCGGTGAGTCGGCCACGCCAGGCGCCCATCGACGGCACGGCCGCGGCGACGCGGTCCTTCTCGGCACGCCAGGCGTCGAGCGAGGGATAGAGGTCCTCGAGCTTCCAGATGTACCGGTCGGCGACGGCGGCGCGATCTCGTTCGGGTGCAACGGCTGTGGTCATGGAAGATGTCCGGTCTTATTCGGGGCGACCACCTGGTCGACCAGCGGTGCGACCGCCTCGCGCGGCCTGGCGATGTCATACACGTACGTCGGCGCGAACAGGAGCAGTGTCCCCGCCAGTGTTCTGAACATCCCCTATTCTTCCGTCATTCCCACCGGTCGGCGCAAGACGCGCGGGGCGCCCCTCGGATGATTCGTGTGATGACCGCGATCTGGCCGACCGCCTGCGCACGATGGCGCCGAACACGCGGCTCGACGCGAAGAGGGTGGGACGAGCGGGGCAGGCGCTGACGCCGGCGCGCGGGCTGGGTGCGGGACGTGCGAAGAGGGTCAGTACGTAGTGTCCGGCTTCAGCCGGACGTGCGAGGTCCGGCTAAAGCCGGACACTACGACAGCATCAAGGTCCGGCTTCAGCCGGACACTACGACAGCATCGAGGTCCGGCTTCAGCCGGACCTGACACGCGGCAGCTAGCGGGTCGGGGCGCGAGACAGCAGCAGCTCGCGCGCGGCGAGGGCGCGCTCGCGCGCCTGCGCGACGGTTGGGGCCATCACCGTGAGGTGCCCCATCTTCCGCCCGGGCCGAGCGCTGGTCTTGCCGTAGAGGTGCAGCTTTACGTCGGGCATGGCCAGTGCGGCCGCCCAGTTCGGCTCGCCGTTCGCCCACAGGTCGCCGAGCAGGTTCACCATCGCCGCCGGTTGCAGCAGATCGGTGGCGCCCAGCGGATAACCGCAGATGGCGCGCAGCTGCTGCTCGAACTGGCTCGTGCGGCACGCATCGAACGTGAGGTGCCCGGAGTTGTGCGGGCGCGGCGCAAGTTCGTTCACCAGCAGGCGCCCGTCCTTCGCCACGAAGAACTCGATGCAGAGGATGCCGACGTAGTCGAGCCCCTCGAGCACTTCACGCGTCACCTCGATCGCATCGAAGGCGACGTTGGCCGGGATGTCGGCCGGCGCCAGCGTAACGTCGAGGATGTGATGCCGGTGCGTGTTGTCGAACGGCTCGAAGAACGAGGTCGAGCCGTCGACGCCGCGCGCGCCAATGACCGAGATTTCGCGGGCGAGGTCGATGAACGACTCGAGCACGCACTCGGCGCGGCCGAGTTGCTCCCACGCCGCCACCGGGTCGGTGTCGGGGCCGAGCGCCACCTGCCCCTTGCCGTCGTAGCCCAGCGCCGCCGTCTTCAGCACGGCCGGACGTCCAATGCGCGCCACCCCCTCGAGCAGGTCGGCTTCGCTGTGCACCTCGAAGTACGGCGCGACTGGCAGGCCGTGGCTCGCGAGGAACCGCTTTTCACGGATGCGGTGCTGCGCCACTTCGAGTGCGGCGCCGTTCGGGCGCACCAGCGCTTCCTCGGCGGCCGCGGCCACCGCCGCAGCCGGCACATTCTCGAACTCGAACGTCACCACGTCCACGGCCCGCGCGAAGGCGCGTACCTGATCGAGGTCGTCGTACGGCGCGACGATCTCGACGTCGGCAATCTGCCCGGTCGGCGTGTCGTGCTCGGGCGCCAGCGTGTGCACGCGGTAGCCGAGACGGCGCGCCGCCATGGCGAACATGCGTCCGAGCTGGCCACCGCCGAGGACGCCGATGGTGGAACCGGGAGCGATGCGGGAACTGCTCACGACAGCTGGCTGTTCTTCGCCGCGTCGGCGATTTCGACGCGGTAGGCCTCGAGCTTCGCGCGCAACTCCGGACGGGTGGTGGCGAGCATGGCGACGGCGAGGAGTCCGGCGTTGGCGGCGCCGGCCGCGCCGATGGCGACCGTCGCCACGGGAATGCCCCTGGGCATCTGGACGATCGAGAGCAGCGAGTCGAGTCCGCTCAACGCCTTGCTCTGCATAGGCACGCCAATGACCGGCAGCACGGTCTGCGCCGCAACCATGCCGGGCAGGTGCGCCGCCCCGCCGGCGCCGGCAATGATCACTTCCAGTCCGCGGGCCACGGCGCTGGCCGCGTACTCCGCCATCAGCGCGGGCGTGCGGTGGGCCGACACCACCCGACACTCGTGCGCCACACCGAACTGTGTGAGCACTTCATCAGCCTGCTTCATGGTTTCCCAATCCGACTGGCTGCCCATGATCACCCCAACGAGCGGACGCGTCTCCGGCATGCCCATATTTCATCATAGAATCGACCGATGAAGCTCGTCATCCGCCTTCGCACGCTCCGCGCGCTACGGCGCGACGTTCTCGCCGGATGCTTCGCCCTTTTACTCCCAGCGTCGCTGCTGGCGCAGCCCGCCGCGCCGCTGCAACTTCCCTACACCCAGTTCACGCTGCCCAACGGCCTGCACGTCATCCTGCACGAGGACCACAGCACCCCGATCGTGTCGGTGAACGTCTGGTACCACGTCGGGTCGGCGCGCGAGAAGGCCGGCCGCACCGGCTTCGCCCATCTCTTCGAGCACCTGATGTTCACCGGCTCCGGGCACGTCGCCGAGGGCGAGTTCGACACGCTGCTCGAAGCGGCCGGCGGCAACAACAACGGCTCGACGGAGAACGACCGGACCAACTACGTCATCGACCTGCCGTCGAACGCGCTCGAACTCGCGCTCTTCCTCGAATCCGATCGCATGGGCTTCCTCGTCGACTCGATGAGCCAGGCGCGGCTCGATCAGCAGCGCGACGTCGTGAAGAACGAGCGCCGCCAGAGCCTCGAGAATCGGCCCTACGGCGTGGCCGAGGGGCAGGTGCTCACCGAACTGCTCTACCCCGAAGGCCATCCCTACCACTGGCCGGTCGTCGGCTACATGGACGACCTCACGGCCGCCAGCTACGACGATGTGGTGGCGTTCTTCAAGACGTACTACGCGCCGGGCAACGCCAGCCTCGTACTGGCCGGCGACCTCGACCCGGCACAGGCGAAGGCGCTGGTCGAGAAGTGGTTCGGCGACGTCAAGGCCGGCGCGCCGGTCGCGCCGATCACCATTCCCGGCGTGATGCTCACCGCGGTGAAGCAGCAGACCATCACCGACCGTGTGCAGTTGCCCCGCCTGTATCTCGCGTGGCTGACGCCGCATGCGCTGGCTCCCGGCGACGCCGCGATGGACCTGGTCGGCTACGCCCTCGCGGGCGGGAAGAACTCGCGCCTCTACAAGCGGCTCGTCTACGACCTGCAGATCGCGCAGAACGTGGTCGCCTACCAGAACTCGCAGGCGCTCTCGTCCTACTTCCTCATCCGCGCGACGCCGCAGCCCGGCCACACCACGGACGAACTGCAGGTCGTGATCGACGAGGAGATCGAGAAGCTGCGCAACGAACCGCCGACCGATCGCGAGGTACAGCGCGCGCTGAACCAGATCGAGTCGTCGTTCTACAAGAGCCTGGAACGAGTCGGCGGCTTCTCCGGCAAGGCCGACCAGTTGAATAACTACTACACCGGGACCGGCAATCCAGACTGGTTCAACGAAGACCTGTCGCGCTACCGGTCGCTGTCGCCCACCGACATCCGCGCCGCCGTGCAGGCCTTCCTGCCCCGCGATCGCCGTGTCGAGTTGACGGTGATGCCGGAGAGCACACCGCAGCCGTAGCCAACCTCTGGTGCCGTTCGTGTCTTCGTGAAGTCTGACTCGTTACTGACAGGGTGACAGCTTCCATGCGCATGCGTTTGACAGTTACCGCGTTCCTCGTTGCCGCCGCTGTGTCACTGTCGGCGCAGGCGCCCGATCGCTCGAAGCCGCCGGTGCCAGGACCGGCGCCGACACTCAGGGTACCGGCCATTCAAAAGCAGCAGCTGTCCAACGGGCTGCCGGTCTGGATCGTGGAGCAGCACGAAGTGCCGGTCGCCCAGGTGAACCTGGTGGTGCGCAGCGGCAGCGGCGACGATCCGGTGGGCAAGTACGGCATTGCGGCGCTCACCTCATCGATGCTCACGGAGGGTGCTGGCACACGCGCCGGGCTCGACCTCGCCGACGCCATCGACTTCCTCGGCGCCGACCTCAGTGCCGCCAGCTCGAGCGATCTCTCGGCCGTGCGCCTGCACGCCCCAGTGGCGCGCCTCGCCGACGCGCTGCCGCTGTTGGCCGATGTGGCCCAGCGTCCGATCTTCGCGGCCGCCGACCTCGATCGCCTGCGCCAGCAGCGGCTGACGTCGGTGATACAGGGTCGGGACGATGCGAACACGATCGCGGCGCTGGCGTTCGCGCGGACGCTGTTCGGCACGACGCACCGCTTCGGCACGGCGACGACCGGCACCGCCGCCACGCTGCGCGCCTTCACGGTGGACGACCTCCGCGCCTTTCACGCGGCCGCGTTCCGCCCCGACAACGCCACGCTCATCGTTGTCGGCGACGTCACGGCCGCGGCGGTCCTGCCGCTGCTCGAGAAGAGCTTCGGCAGCTGGAAGGCGGGCAGTGGCCCGGTGACGCACGTGCAGCAGCCGGCGCCGCCGGCGCGCGCGCGCCGCGAGGTCTACCTCGTCGACAAGCCGGGCGCCCCGCAGACGCAGATTCGCATCGGGTTCGTCGGCGTGCCCCGCTCCACCCCTGACTACTTTCCGCTCGAAGTGATGAACACCATCCTCGGCGGCTCGTTCTCGTCGCGCCTGAACCTGAACCTGCGCGAGGAGCACGGCTACACCTACGGCGCCAACTCGTTCTTCGACATGCGGGTGGATGCCGGACCGTTCACGGCCTTCGCTGGCGTGCAGACCGACAAAACCGCGGAGTCGCTGAAGGAGTTCTTCAACGAACTCACCGGTATCCTGCAACCCGTGCCCGCCGACGAACTGGCGCGCGGCAAGAACTACGTGGCGCTGGGGCTACCGAGCGACTTCGAGACCACTGGCGACATCTCGCGGCGCCTGGAGGAGACGCTCGTCTATGCGCTACCAGACGACTACTTCTCGCGCTACGTGCCGAACGTACAGGCCGTCTCGGTCGCGGACGTGCAGCGCGTGACGCGTGCCCACATCCGCACGGACCGGATGGCGGTGGTCATCGTCGGCGACCGGAAGGCGATCGAGCCTGGCGTCCGCGCCCTGAACCTCGGACCGGTGAACATCATCACCATCGACCAGATCTTCGGCGGCAACTGACGCGCGAGCCTTCCCGCCCGCAAGGCGCCCGACCAACGAATTCGTAATTCCCGTGTGCCGGAACGGCACGTCGGCAAAACCGGGCAGGCGCGCCCAGGGTCCGCTAACGCCGCAAACCTCGCGGAAGCACCCGGAAACCGCCGGGGAACACTCCTTGCGATTGCCCTGGTGTGCGAACTGTCACCCGTCAGCACGGGTTCTCCACGATCGAACTCCTCGCGACACTCGGCATTGTCGGCGTGGTTGCCGCCATGGTCGTTCCCCAGACCGGCCGGACGCTGGCCGATTTGCGGTTGAGCGGCGATGCGCGCGGCGTGCACAACGCGGTGGCCCTCGCAAAGATGCGCGCCGCTGCGCACTTCACGCGCGAGCGCCTCTACGTCGACCGCACGACCAATACCTACCACCTTGAGTTCTGGGACAAGACGGCTGGCGACTGGACGAACGAAGTCGATCCCACCAACACGCTGCAGACCGGGGTGACCTTCGGGTTCGGCGGCATTGCCACGGCCCCGCCCAGCACCCAGTCGTCGCTCTCCATGTCGCCGATGTGCAAGACCAAGACGAACTCGGACATCTCCAATACGTCGTGCATCGTCTTCAACTCGCGCGGCATTCCGGTCGACGGCTCCGGCATCATCACCGGGAACTCCGCGCTCTACCTTACGGACGGCACCGCAACCTACGGCATCACCCTGTCGGCGACGCCGCTCATCCGGTTGTGGTGGTCGAAGGCTAACGACGCGAAATGGGTGAAGCGATGACGCGCCTGCACTACTCGCGCAACGCGGCCATGCCGCGCTGCCACGACCGCGGCTTCAGTCTGCTCGAGACGGTGATCGCCATCTCGCTGCTGATGATTGTGTCGCTCGGCCTGCTGCCGCTCGGTGTGATCGCCACGACGACCACCGAGAACCAGGGACACCTGATGGCGCGCACCACCGAGTACGCGCAGGACAAGATGGAGCAGTTGCTGGCGCTGTCGTTCGGCGACGTGACGTCGGACACGCGTGCGTTCCCGGCCACGGACACCGGCGGCACCGGACTCGCCGTCGGCGGTAGTTCGGACCCGGCGGCACCTGCCGCCAACTACGTCGACTATCTCGACGTGAACGGCTCGCTGCTGGCGGCCGTCGGCACCACCGCCCCGGCGAACTGGTACTACAAGCGCGTCTGGCGGGTGCAACTGGTGACTGGAAGCACGACGCTGAAGCGCATCTCGGTGACGGCCAAGGTGAAGAGTGCGGTCGGCAGTTCCGGGCGCATTCCCGAGGCGACCGTGACGTCGCTCAAGACGTTCCCGTTCTAGGTCAGGTGCAGTGATGCGGAAATCCGAAGCGGGGTTCACGCTCATCGAATTGCTGGTCTCGATCGTCATCCTGATGATCGTCTCGGGCTCAGCCCTCGAAGGTGTATTCCGGCTCACCAAGGTCAGCCGGACGATATCGAACCGGACCGAGATGCATTCCGGCGTACGGAACGCCACGGAGTTGCTCCAGCAGGAAGTGGGTCAGGCCGGCCGCATCGCGCTGCCCAATCTCGTACGAACGGGCGGAGCGGTCGCTGCCGGTTCGGCAACGGTGCTGGTGAACGCCGTGAACAGCGCCGGAACGGTGCTGTCCGCCGTGAACGGGACGGCGGGGATGTTCGTCGGCGAGAAGCTGGTCGTCGATACCGGTTCCAACGAGGAAACGGTGGTGCTGACCGGCATGAACTCGACGAACAAGACGTTCACCGCCACCTTCATGCTGACGCACGCGACGAACGTGCCGATCAATGTCTACGGCGGATTCAGCCGGGGCATCATCCCGACGACCGTGGCAAACGGCTCGACCGGCGACACCATGAAGATGCTCGGCGACATCAGCAGCGCCGGCAACCTCGAGTACGTCGAGTACAAGTGCGACACGGCGGCCGGCAACCTCTATCGCCGGACGATGCCGTTCGACGCCACCTCCAAGCCGTCGATCACGGCGGACATGACGCTGCTCAACAACATCACCGCCAACCCGGACGGCACGGCCTGCTTCACCTATCAGCAGCGCACGAACAACGGCGAGCCGTACGTGGTCGACGTCGCCATCACCCTCACCGTCCAGACGACGGACAAGGATCCGGTGACCGGGCTCTACCAGAAGGAAACCAAGGCGCTGCTGAACGTTTCGCCCCGCAACGTATTCAACGTGTGGCAACTGGCGGGCCTCGGCATCACCAACCGGGTGCAGCCGCTCCCCGCGACGGTCACCACGCTCATCGGACTGCCATGACCAACCATTCACGCCCGGCGCGCAATAGCGAGCAGGGGATGGCGATCATCCTCGCGCTCTTCATGATGCTGGCGATGACCGTGCTCGGCACGTCGCTGATGTTCGTCTCCAAGACCGAGACGCTCTCGAGCCATAACTACCGGCTGATGTCGCAAGCACGGTATGGCGCGGAGTCGGGCATCCACACCGCCGCCAACTATCTGCTGAGCGGCGCCTATAGCGCCGCCGCCCCTGGCATGGCGGCCAGCGGCGACCCGCTGGCGAACTATGTCACCACGGTCTCGCCGGTGACCTACAACGGTGCGCCCGTCGTCCTGTCGTGGGACTCTACCGCCTCGAACTACCCGATTACGGCGGTCAAGACCGCGTTCGCGGCCGCCGCCCAGGGCACCCTCGACGTGAAAGATGCACCGGTCACCTACAAGGCACGTGCAACGCTGAAGTCGATGCGACAGATCAGCGACGCCTTCACCGGCAGCCTGATCACGCTGCAGACGTGGGACGTCACGGCGGAAGGCAGCATCACCGGTGCGCGCAACGCCACGGTGGAGGTGTCGTCGCTGATCGAGCGGCAGACCACGCCCGTCTACGCCTACGCGGCGTTCGCCACGGACAACGGCTGCGCGGCCCTCTCATTCGCCGGCGGCGCCACCACCAACAGCTACGACTCGCAGGCCGCGCTCAGCGGCGGTCTGCCGGTGGTCGGCAACTACGGCGGCAACGTCGGCAGCAACGGCAACCTGACCGAGGTCGGCAACACGACGGTGGTGCAGGGTTCGCTGTCAACACCGCGCCAGGGCGTCGGCGCCTGCACGGCGAACAACGTCACGGCGCAGACCACGAGCGGCGGCGCGACGGTGACCGCTGGCTTGAACCAGTTGTCGCAGAACGTGACCTATCCGACACCGCCGGCGCCGAACCCGCTGCCGCCGACCACCGCCACCGACTTCAAGAAGACCACGGGCTGCCCGTCCGGCTACGGCAGCGTGTGCGCCAACAGCACCAACGGCGCCACGATCACGCCCGCCAGCGCATCATCGATTGTCACCATGGGCAACGTCGCGGTCAATGCGGGCGCGGTGCTGCAATTGAACGCCGGCATCTACGTGATCAACAGCCTGACGATGAACGGCAACTCGACGATCAAGATCAACAGCGGTCCGGTCGTCATCAAGGTGGCGGGAGTCGGCCAGACCACGCCGATTACGATTACGGGCCAGGGGTTGGTGAACTCGACGTTCCGCCCGTCCGACCTGCAGTTCATCTACGGCGGCACGGGTGAAGTGAAACTGGCGGGCGGCGACACGACGGCTGGTCTGTTCTACGCGCCGAACGCCACCGCCAACATCACGGGCGGCGCCGACCTCTACGGTGCGATCGTTGTGAAGCAACTGACGGAGGCGGGCGGCGCGGCCATTCACTACGACCGCCGCCTGCAGAACGACGCCCTGACCGCCGGCAACTACATGCTCAGCGCGTTCACCTGGAAAAGCTACTGACGACGAGCCCGACGACGACGACCACGACGGCGCCGATGAGGTTGTGCCAGAGGAAGGCAATCCACGGCATGCCGAGCGCCACCGAGAGCACCACGACCATGCCGGCAATCAGCCCGACGAAGGCGCCGGTGGCCGTCGCGCGTTTCGTGAGGAGCGCGAGGATGAACACGCCGAGGATCGACCCGTAGAAGAACGAGCCGTAGCGGTTCACCACCTCGATAAGCGAGCCCTGGTTCGCGGCAAACATCGCCACGAAGCAGGCGAACAGCCCCCACGAGGCCGTTGCCACCTTCGACGCCTTCAGGTAGTGCGCATCGGTGGCGTCCTTCACCCAGTGACGCTGGTAGAAGTCGATGATGGTGGCTGACGACAGTGCGCTCAGTTCACCAGACGACGCCGACATGGCGGCCGCGAAGATCGCCGCAATCATCAGTCCGACCAGGCCGACCGGCAGGTGGGTGGTGATGAACGTCGGGAACACATAGTTCACATCGCTGTAGCGCTGGTCGCCGGTGGTCTTCTTCACCACCTCGGCGGCCTGAGCCCGCAGCTCCTTCAGTCGCGTGTCCGAGGCGAGGAACGCGCCGGTGTCGTTGGCCTTCCCCGCCGCTCGCCGGTACTCCGCCTCCTGATCGAACCGCTGCTGCAGCCCGGCGTAGTCCGCGGCGTACGGACCGGCCGTGACCTGCCCGTCATGGGTGCGGTTGAACAGCATCGGCGGCGGCTGGAACGTGTAGAACAGGAACACCAGGACGCCGGTGCCGAGAATCAGCAACTGCAGCGGGATCTTCACGAACGCGCTCATCAGCAGCGAGTGCCGCGCCTCGTCGATCGACTTGGCGGTGAGGTAGCGCTGCACCTGGCTCTGGTCGCAGCCGAAGTACGACAGGCTGAGGAACAGGCCGCCAATCAGCCCGGACCACAGGGTGTAGGTTTCGCTCAGGCTGAACGTCGTATCGACCGCCTGCAGCCGCCCGGTGGCGCCGGCGAGGCTGATCGCCTGACCGAGCGGCACGTCGCGCGTGATGCCGTAGATGAGTGCCACGACCGACGCCGACATGCAGAAGACCACCACGAACATCTGCTTCACGTCGGTCCAGGCCACCGCCTGCACGCCGCCGAAGCTGGTGTAGAACACCATCGGGATGGCGATGACGAGCACGGTGACCGGCACGCTCCAGTGCAGGATCGACGACAGCACCACGGCCGGCGCCGCGAGCACGACACCGAGACCCGCCGCGCGGCCGGCCAGGAACAGAAAACTCGTGGCGGTGCGGACCCGCACGTCGAAGCGCCGTTCGAGATACTCGTAGGCGGTGTAGACGCGGGCGCGGGTGAAGAACGGCACCACGGTCAGCGACAGGATGACCATCGCGAGCGGCAGTCCGAAGTAGAACTGCACGAAGCGCAGGCCGGTGGCGTAGGCCTGGCCGGTCGTGCCGACGATGGTGATGGCACTCATCTGGGTGGCCATCACCGACAGCCCCACCGCCCACCACGGCAGCGAACGACTCGCGAGGAAGTAGCCTTCGACCTTGTCGGTATTCGTCGAGCGGCGCAGGCCGTCCCAGACGAGCCAGGTGAGATAGACGACGAGGACGCCCCAGTCGATGACGCTCACGTGTACATCCGCCCCAGCGCGTAGAGCGCCGCGATGATGAGGGCCTCGATCGCGATCACGGCGACATACATGCCGGTCATCGGCGTGTCGCGCTCGTGCAGGTTCTCGCTCGGTCTCATCGTCATAGCGCTGCCGACCTCTCCGTCAGGCGTGCTTGCGCGGCGGTCAGGGCGTCCACCGCCGCAGCGAGCCACGCGTCATCGACCTGAAGCTTCGCCCTGGAGACGCCGGCCGCACGGCGCGTTTCGTCCGGTGCCGGGCCGCCCCAGGTGCGTCGAATCATCACGAAATGGCGCGGGCTGAGGATACGCTCCATCGCGTCCTCGGTGTAGCTGAGTGGCGCCCCAAGCACCGTGCGCGACGCGTCGGTAAGAATGTCGGCCAGCGACTGCTTCGGGTCAGCGTGCCCGGCAGCCACGAATTTCGCCGAAATCGCGTGCGCCGCGCTGAAGGGAATGCCCTGCTCGCGCACCAGCGTATCGGCGAGTTCGGTGAGCGTGGTCCAGCCGTCGCCGGCGCGGGCCTCGAGCCGCACGGGATCGAACTGCGCGGTGCGCAGCGCCGCGGCCACGATCTTCACGGCCCGCCCTGCATCCTTGAACATCGAGAAAACGAGCGGCTGCAGGTCGTCCTCGGTATCGTTGATGTCGCCGAACGGCGTGTTGTGCACGGCGGTCATCACCGCCTGCGCCTGCCCCACGGCCTTGCTGCCAATGACCCGCGCGTGCTCGAGGGCCACCGGGTTCCGCTTCTGCGGCATGATGCTGCTGCCCTGCACGAAGCCGTCGCCGAGGCGGACGTAGTCGAACTCGGCGGTCGACCAGAGCAGCAGGTCCTGCACGAAGCGCCCCATGCCAGTGACCAGTACCATGGCCGCCGCCGCGCTCTCGAGCAGGTAGTCGATGGCCGCGATGCTGCCGTAGGTGTTGACAGTGGGTGCGGCGAAACCGAGCAGGTCCGACGTGATGCCGCGGTCGATGTCGAAGCCGGTGCCGGTGATGGCGCAGGCGCCGAGCGGGTTCATGTTGGTGTGCTCGAATGCCCCCTGCAGCCGCGTGGCATCGCGCTCCACCTGCTCCACCACCGCCAACAGATAGTGCGCGACGGTGGTCGGCTGCGCACGCTGCGTGTGCGTGTGCACGGCGAAGACGGTGTCGTGGTGCTGCGAGATGAGCAGCAGCAGCGAGCGGCGCAGGTCGAGCGTGGCCGACGTCAGGTCGAGCAGGCACTCGCGCTGACGCATCCGATAGGTCGTCATGGCGATGTCGTTGCGGCTGCGAGCGGTGTGCAGTCGCCCGGCGACGTCGGCGCCGCAGGCGGCGATGATCAGGCGATCGAGGTAGAAGAACAGGTCCTCGTAGGTCCCGTCGTACACCACCTTGCGCACCTCGGATTCATCCACGGCGTCGAGCGCCACGCGGATCGCGTGCGCATCGTCCTTCGAGACGATGCCCTTCTCCGTCAGCATCACGAGGTGCGCGTAGTGCAGCGCCATGAGCGGCGACAGGAAGTTGGCCTTCGCGTCCTCGAAGTTCTCGTTGAGCACGTAGGTGACGTATTCGGGCGCGAAGCGCATGATTTCGAGTATAGCTGTAGAGTGACCGATGCTCCGATGCTCCGATGCTCCGATGCTCGACCCGCACGGCGTGCTGGCGCCAGGAGTGGTCTTCGCGCAGACCCACTCGACGTAGCTGCGTACAGCTGTAGTGTCCGGCTTCAGCCGGACGTTCAGGGGTCCGCCTGAAGGCGGACACTACACCGATCTCGAAACCGCTTTAGCGCATCAACACGCCGAGGGAGACGGCGACGAGGCCGATGCCCACCAGCCAGGGCGCCGCGACACCTGCCGCGGCCGGAGCGGTGCTGGTTTCCACCGAGAGTCGCTCGTCCGCCACCGCGAGCGCGCGCGACAGGCGCGTCTGCTCGAGGAACGAACAGAGCAACGCGGCCAGCAACAGCAGCCAACCGAGGCCGAGCAGCCATCGAGCGGCGCCCGTGGCGGGCAACCACGTCGACAGCGCCAGGGCCGCGACCCAGCCGGCCGTGGCGGCGACCGCCACGAGACGCTGACGCACAATCTCGCGCTCACCTGCCTGCCGCAGCAGTTCGAGCCGCAGCAACCGCTCGGCCTGCTGCCGACCGGCTTCCATCTGCTCGCGCTCGAGGTCGAGACGCCGGCTGTCGCGATCGAACACGTCCTTCAGCGCCGAGACGACCACGCCGGCCAGGTGCGCCTCGATGCCGCCAGCCATGGACGCCGGCTGCGGCGCGGACGGCTGACGCGACTCCGTGTGGGCGTTGCGTCCACGCGTGCGGCGCACCACGTCGGACAGGTCGAGTGCCGTATCGATGAGACGAAGCCACGGAACAGGCATGGTTATCCTCTTCTTCCGATCCACGCGGCGCGAAATGCCGCCTGCGCAGCAGTCAACGAGGCTCCGGTGGACTCGACCGCGACGATGCCGACGGCCGGGTCTTCCTCGAGGGTGAGCGTCACGGTCTTGGCCGTGCCGGTGCGGTCAACATACTCGACCGCGATGACCTCACCCGGCTTGTGCTTTCGCACGATCGACGCCACATCGTCGGGAAAGGCCACCTTTGTACCGTCGATGGAACGAATCTCGTCGCCGGCGTCGAGCCCGGCTTTGTAGGCGGGTGACGTGGCGCGCGGCGTATCAGCAAGGACCACGCCGTTGCGGGTCTCGAGACGCGTGCCGCCCCACCACGCGCGGCCGGGGTTCTGTCTCTGGAGGAGCAGCCCGGCCGGAGCGAGCAGCGCCGCGAAGTCGGGCGCCTGCCGTCCGCGGATGTAGCGGGCGAAGAACTGACCGGCAAACGTGGGATCCCCGGTCACCTCGGCCAGCCGGAGCTCGGCATCCTCGATCGTGTAGGGATGTGCCACGTAGCCTGGGCGCGGCGCAGCCGGCTTGCCGTGCACGCGCCACATCATGCGCATGTAATCGTCGAGCGTGAGACGGCCGTGGAAGCGCTCGCGCAGCGTCAGGTCGAGCGCCAGGGCAATGGCCCCGCCGTAGGGGTAGTACGAGATGTAGCTGTTCGACCAGTTGGTGCGGTCGATCGGGCGGCCACCGTCGACGAACGGCGCCATGCGGCTCATCTCCTCGGCGGAGCGGACGACGCGTCCGGGCGACAACAGCACCGCGGTGACCAGTTCGTTGAAGCTGTCGGTCGTCTCGCGGAGGTCGACGACGCCGGCGCGGCTCATCGAGAGCGGGCCGTAGTACTGCGTGAACCCTTCGGCCAGCCACAGCTCACCCGACATGTTGGCGCGCTCGAGATCGAACGGTTCGAGCGCCCGCGGCCGGATCCGCTCGACGTTCCAGTTGTGGAAGAACTCGTGAGCCACGGTGTCGAGCAGACCGGTGCGATTGGAACGGATGGCGCCCGCCGAGGTGATGATGGTGCTGTTGCGATGCTCCATGCCGTCGCTGCTGGCGTACGGCAGGTAGTCGGCAATGAAGGTGTAGTGGCCAGGTTCGTAGGGCGGGTACTCGCCGTAGACCTCGCGCTCGGCGCGGACGATCTTCTGCACGTCGGCCACGTACTGGTCGACCTCGGTGGCAGTGCCCGTGTGGTGCAGCGCGAACCGGAACGTGTGCCCGTCTACCGAGAACTCACGGATGACGCCGGGCCCGAACTCCGTCGGGCTGTCCATCAGGTACTGGAGGTTCGGGGCCGTGAACTCGAGCGGACGCTCGGTGGCATAGAGCTGCGAGGCCACCTTCCAGTTGGTGCCTGATGGCGGCACGAAGGTGAGGTGCAGCGGGCGATCGTCGAGGCCGCGTGCCCACATCACCGATGCCGGCATATTCATATGTGCGTGCGTGGGGTCGACAGCGAGGTAGGTGCCGTCGACGCGGTCGCCGAACACCTTGTAGCGCAGGGTGAGCCTGGAGGCGTGCTCGGGCACGGTCCAGCCGTGCGGGTCTGGACGCGTGAGCCGGAGCGGACGCCCGTCAGGTCCGATCGCGTCAACGTCGTAGACGTTCTTCGCGAAGTCGTGGAGCGAATAGCGCCCTGGCGATGAGCGGCTCATGCGCAGCTCGAGCGGCCCCGCCGCCAGTTCGGTGAAGGTGGCCTCCACCGCCATCCAGTGGTGCTGAGGCTCCGGGAACGAGAAGCGGTATTGCACCGCGGTTTCACTGCGCAGCGGCCGCTGCAGCGCGAGCGCGGCGATGCCGACCAGCACCGCGGCGCCGGCGTAGCGCATGGTCCCGTTCACAACACCCCTCCCTCGGTGCCAGCAGCGAAGCCGGCGAGTGTCTCGTCGATGAATGTGTCCTCGGGCACGACGCCGAGAATTTCCACGACGCCGTTCACCACGGTCTTCGGCACTCCGGTGACGCGGTAGCGGCGCGCGAGGTCGGGATACTCGGTGATCGCGACCGCGTAGGCGGTGACGTGCGGATTGGCCCACGCGATTTCGTGCGCCAGCACAACGGCCTTCGGGCAGTGGTGGCAGGTCGGTGTCGAGAAGACCCACATCGACATCGGCCGGTCGATCGTCGCCAGCTTCCTGCGACTGGCGTCGGACAGGATGGACGGACCGCCGCCGACCAGCAGGAGTGCGCGGATCAGCGAGACAAACTCGTATCCCGCTGGCGTGCCGAGGAAGCGGATATGCGAATCACGATCGTGCCCGTCGTCGTCCACGCCGATGATGGCGAGCGCCGGCACGTGTTCGATGCCGTAGGCCGCCGCACGCTGCGGCGCGCCATCGACGTTTACCTCTTCGATGAAGAGGCGGCCGGTGAGCAGCGGCAGCTCATCGATGATCTGCCGCGTCTGCGCGCAGGCCGGGTGTGCGGCGGTCTGGGTGAAGAACAACAGCCGCACCGGCCGCGTCAGACCGGCGAAGTCGTCCCTGAGGCGAGCCTGGTCCACGGGATTCATCAACGACAGGCCCAGGACGTGGACGTGCGCGGCATCGGTCAGATCTTGAAAAGGTCGTCGAACGCCTGACGCGCGGTGTTCGGCGCGACCTGCGTCGTGGTCTGCCGTTCAACCGTGGTGCGCGCCGCGAAGTAGGCGCAGCTATTGGCCTCGTCCTTCGAGGCCATGCGGGCGCTGACAGCCGGCTGGCTGCACTCCCAGCGGGCGCCGGTGTCGAACGACACGCAGTTGATGCAGGCGTGTACGGCGGTCCCGCAGCGGGCGCAGCGGGCGGCTTCCCCGACAGGGGTGCTGAGCTTATTGCCGCAGCGGGCGCACTTGAAGACTTCGTGCATCGCCATCAGGTTCGGCGTCTTCGGCCCCGACGCGTCCTGAAACTGACGACCCGGGGCGCGCGGCTCAGGCGGCTTTCGCTCGACCTGCGGTGGGCCGCTCCGGTCCCGGTCGCGTGGCTTCTCGTCCTGGTATCCACGCTGTCGGTACTTCCGCTCGCTCATTAAGGCCTCGGACTATTTACGCCAGCTGAGGAAGGTCGCCAGCTGTCCACATTCTAAGATGCGCGGGTGCGTGGGCTGCGGATCACTGCCACGTGAAGCCGGACGGGGAGACAGGTGGGTCGGGAAGGTCGTGAACAAAGAGAAAGGCCAGGCGTGGAGTTTCCTCGATGCCTGGCCTTCGCTGTCTGTGGCGCTGGGCCAGAAGCCGAGAGCCTGGAGCCGCGCGTCAGCCGAAGTGCAGCCAGTCGCGCGTGAAGTAGTCGTTCATCGTCATTACGAGCATGATGAGCAGCCAGAAGACGGCGCCGATGATGACCGTCCCGGTCAGCTTCGGGCTGTACTTCACGTGCATGAAGAAGAGGATGACCAGCGTCGCCTTCGTCACGGCGATGCTCAGCATGATGACGTTGTTCATCGCGCCAAGGTCGATCGTTGCGATCCACCACGTCAGTCCCGTCCCCAACATGAGGGCGGTGAAGATGAGGTAGTAGGTGCTCTTCGGTACGATGTGATGCTGCGAGTGATCAGCCATGATGAACGTGACGACCGATGAGATAGAGCAACGGGAACAGGAAGATCCAGACGATGTCGACGAAGTGCCAGTACAGCCCGACGATTTCGATCGGCGCGTAGTACTGGGTGTCGATGACACCATCCTTGACCCAGATAAACATCCACGTCATGAGGCCAAGCCCCACGATCATGTGGAGAGCGTGCAACCCGGTGAGCACGAAGTAGATTGAGAAGAAGATCTGCGCGTTCTTGGCGTATTCAGGTTCGGGGAATCTGAACTCCAGGCCGAGCCCGGGGATGAAACCCTCGGCGTACTTCTCGTAGTACTCATAGCCCTTGATGCCGAGGAAGGCGGCACCGAGGATCATCGTGACCACGATGAAGAACAGGATCTTCCCGCGTTCGCCCGTCTGTGCCGCGTGCACGGCCAGCGCCATCGTCAGCGAGCTGATGATGAGCACGGCGGTGTTGATGGCGCCCGGCAGGATGGCGATGTGCGAACTGGCCAGCGCAAAGGCATCCGGGTACCAGCGGCGGTAGATCATGTAGGCCATCAGCGCACCACCGAAGAACAGGATTTCGGTGGCGAGGAAGATCCACATGCCGAACAGCGACGAGTCGGTCTGCTGTTCCAGGCTCTCGAAGTGGTGCGCGAGCCTGGGGTGGTGCTGCTGTTCGTCGTGAGCGACTGACGCTGCGTTAGACAACGTGACCCTCCACGGGCGTCGGATATTCGTAGGCTTCCCAGGTCACCACCGGGGTCGTCTTGAAGTTCTCGGTTGGGGGTGGCGAGGTGGTGTTCCACTCGAGGCCCACGGCGCCGAACGGGTTGTCGCCGGCAATCGGGCCGTACTTGAGCGAGTACGCCAGGTAGAACAGCGGCATCAGGTAGCCGACCGCGAGAACCGACGCACCGGCCGACGAGAGCACGTTCAGCACTTGGAATTCTTCCGGGTAGGCGTGGTAGCGGCGGGGCATGCCCAGGTAGCCGACCACGAACTGCGGGAAGAACGTCAGGTTGAAGCCGACGAAGATCACCACGGCGCTGATGCGGCCGAGGACGTCGTTGTACATCCGGCCGGTGATTTTTGGCCACCAGAAGTGGATGCCACCGAGGTAGCCCATGATCGTGCCGCCCACCATGACGTAGTGGAAGTGCGCGACGATGAAATAGGTGTCGGTCAGGTGGACGTCGAGACCCATCGAGGCGAGAAAGAGGCCGGTGAGACCGCCGATAGAGAACAGGCCGATGAAGCCGGCCACGTAGAACATCGGCGTTTCCCACGACACCGAACCGCGATACATCGTGGCGATCCAGTTGAACACCTTCACCGCCGACGGAACGGCGACGATGAAGCTGAGAACCGAAAACACCAGCGCGGCGTAGACCGATTCGCCGGAAACGAACATGTGGTGGCCCCACACGAGGAAGCCGATCACCGCGATGCCGATGCTGGCGAACGCCACGAAGGTGTAGCCGAAGACCTGCTTGCGGGAGAAGGCCGCGACCAGTTCGGAGATGATCCCCATCGCCGGCAGAATCATGATGTAGACGGCCGGGTGCGAGTAGAACCAGAACAGGTGCTGGAAGAGCACCGGGTCGCCACCGACCGCCGGGTTGAACAGGCCGAAGCCGAAGACGCGCTCAGCCGCCACGAGCACGATCGTGATAGCGAGGACCGGAGTGCCGAGCACCTGGATGAGGCTCGTCGCGTAGTGCGCCCAGACGAACAGCGGCAGGCGGAACCAGGTCATGCCCGGCGCGCGCATCTTGTGGATCGTGACGATGAAGTTCAGGCCGGTCAGGATGCCCGAGAAGCCGTTGATGAAGATGCCGAGCGCGGCGGGCACCACGGCCGAGGTCGAGGCGATGGTGCTGAACGGGGTGTAGAAGGTCCAGCCCGTGTCGAGACCGCCGCTCACGATGGAGTACATCGTAAAGAGCGACCCGACGAAGTAGATGTAGAAGCTGAGGAGATTCAGCTTCGGAAACGCCAGGTCCTTGGCCCCGATCTGGAGCGGGATCAGGAAGTTGCCGAGGATGGCGGGCACGGCCGGAATGAGGAAGAAGAACACCATCATCACGCCGTGCATCGTGAAGACGCGGTTGTAGTTCTCGTCTGACAACAGGTCGCCGGCCGGCGTCGCGAGTTCGAGCCGGATGGCCACAGCGAACGCCGCACCGACCATGAAGAAGAACGTAACGGCGACGAGGTACAAGAGGGCGATCCTCTTGTGGTCTTTGGTGAAGAGCCAAGACTTCAGCGTCAGGCCGTTATTCAGATAGTGGGTCGGCGGCATGGCTACCGTACTGCTGGACATGTTCTCTTCCTGGCCCTAATTACGCGTGGGCAGCGTCTGCGCCGGCGTGTTCTCGTTCGGCGCGGGTCCGCCCGTGTTCGGCCTCACCGCCGAGACGGGCATGTCCGTCTTCAGCGACTTGACGTATTCGATGAGCTGCAGGATGCCTTCTTCGCTGACCAGCCACTGGAACGTCGGCATCACCGGCTGGAATCCGGCCGTCACTTTCTGGCTCGGCGTGAGGATCGACTCGCGGATATAGGCTTCGTCGACGACGACGTTCTCGCCAGAGGCGAGGGTGACCGTCTTGCCGAAGAGGTTCTGGAGCACCGGACCGCGGCCCTGGGCGTCCGGACGATGGCAGGTGTTGCACGCCAAATCCTGGAACAGCTTGCTGCCGGCCGACGCGAGCGACCCTTCCTGAACGCCGCCGCTGAGCCACGCCTGGAAGTCGTCCGGTTCCATGACGACCACCTTGCCGATCATGCCGGAGTGCTGGGTTCCGCAGTACTCAGCGCAGAACAGGTGGTATTCACCGGCCTTGGTCGCCTCGAACCAGATGTGCGAATAGCGGCCGGGGATGACGTCGGCCTTCACGCGGAACGCCGGGACATACAGGTCGTGGATGACGTCTTCCGACGTCATGATCATCTTCACCTTGCGGCCGACCGGTACGTGCAGCTCGTTGATTTCCCGCTGACCATCGAGATGCTGGAACTTCCACATCCACTGCTTACCCGTGGCGTAGATGTTCATCGTCTCGGCTGGCGGACGGGCGATGTCAAAGAAGAGGCCGGTCGCCCAGACGAATATCCCCAGCACGATGAACAGGGGGATGATCGACCAGATGATCTCGAGCGCCATGCCCCCGTGGATGCGGGCACCGATGCTGTTCGGATCACGGCGCTTGTACTTGACCATGAAGATCACCACCAGCGCGGCGATGAGAATCGTCATGAAGGCCGTCAGGCCGACAAGGAACAAGTACAGAGCATCCACGCGCGGGGCGATCGTGGAGGCGGCTTCAGGGAATAGAGGCGTACCGGACCGCATAGATAAGGGCCTAGGGCTGAGGGCTCAGAGCGCGGCGTTTTGCTGGGATTTCTCCCGCCGCACCATCACCACAATGAATGTTCCAATCAACAGCACGGTTGCCACGCCGGCAACCCTCAACGTGCGCATCACGTAGATGCCGTACCTACCGGTCATCGGGTCGTAGTGGTAGCAAAAGAGCAACAACTGGTCGGCAAAGCTGCCGACCTTGCCCTGCGATGCTTCGACCAGTGACAGGTTCAGATCCCGCGGACCGTATTCGATCCCGAACAGATAGCGCGCCAAGCGACCGTCTGGCGTGGTGACGATGAGCCCGGTCGGATGCGCGTACTGCTGGGTCTGTTCGTCCCAGGCGTAGCGGAATCCGGCCGCCTTCGCCACCCGCTTGATTTCCGGTTCGTCGCCGGTCAGGAAGTGCCAGCCGGCCTCCGCGCCAGGGCGCTTGTAGCGGTGCAGGTACTCCGTCTTCTTGGCCGCGGCCTGGGCCGGCGTTTCTCGCGGGTCGATCCCGACGAGCACCAACTCGAAATCCTTGCCCGCATCGAGCGACATCATGCTGATCGTCGCCGTCATCGCGTTCAGCACCTGGGTGCAGAGCATCGGGCATTCGTAGTAGATGAACGCCAGCAGCACCGGGCGCTGGCCGTAGTAGCTGCCGAGCGTAACGGTCTTTCCCGTCTCATCGCGAAATGTCGCATCGAGCGGCAGTTTCTGATCGATGTTCTGATCGAAGCCGATCTCGCGCAGCGCCGTCGGCATCGTCGTCGACGGCATGCCTGGATCGCTGCGATAGCCCGCGGTCGGCGCGCCCGTCATCTGGGCAGTCGCCGGTGCGACGATGAGCAGGACGGCTGCCGCGGCAATGGCGGCTGCCGCGGACATACAGCCTTTCACTTCTTGGCCTGCGTCGCTTCCGGAGTAACGGCCGCCGCGGTGGCGTCCTGACGGGACGGCAGACCGCGCTGCAGCGTGAGCCGCATCGCGTCGGCGACCGGGATCCGGACAACCTGATTATTGCGATCGACCCAGCTATAGCCGGTCAGTACCGTGACTTCCGCCGCACGCAGGTCCGCAAGGTCCTGCTTCGGGTTGGTCTGCAGCCGCGGCTCCGGCGGCAGACGGTCGTCCTCGAGCACCGCCAGCGGATAGATCCGCGGCGGGTTCGAGGCGTCGACGGCGGCCACCTCGCCCTTGAACATCCACAACATCAGGATGTGGGCGATGATCGTGACCACCGCGAGCCCGATGCCGAATCCGTAGACACCCTTGAAGTCGATGACATCTTCCTCGACCCCGCTGGTGGACGGCGGAACGTTGGCGTGGGATGAATGCGACATGGCTTAGTGCGCCGCTCCTGCGTTGTGCGCGTGCGCGAGCGCCGGTCCGAGGGCATCCTCGAACTGGGGATCATTGACCGGCAGCAGCGGGCGCTGCCGGAGTTGCTGCATGTAGAAACCGATCCAGAGCGAGAACAGCGCCATCGGGAGGACCACGTCCTGCCAGCTAATCGCCTGCATCAGGCTGATGGCGCCCCCCTCGTGCGTCTTCTCCGGCGCGATGAGCCAGAAGAGGTCGAGCACGCGCGCCGCAATCACGAGCATCGCGACCTTCCGCACCAGCCCGCGGTTCTGCTTGATGCCGCGCATCAGCAGCAGGAAGAACGGCGCGGCGAAGTGGAAGATGACCAGCGTGACGCCGAGGGCGGTCCAGCCACCCTGCATGCGGTCCAGGTACCAGGTGATTTCTTCAGGCAGATTGCCGGACCAGATGATCAGGTACTGCGAGAACGACATGTAGGCCCACAGCACGGTGAACCCGAACATCAGGTTCGCGAGGTCGTGCAGATAGGTCGTCGTCAGGGCGTCGCTCATCGGCTTCCGGCGGGCCAGCCAGGTAAGAATGATGATCTGGAACGCGAGCGTGATGAGCCCCTGACCGACCATGATCAGCGCGCCGTAGATTGTCGAGAACCAGTGCGGGTCGCGCGACATGATCCAGTCGAACGACGCGAAGGTCATGGTGAAGGCGTAGAGCAGCAGGCCCCCGGCGCTGAGCCGCTGCATCCGCAGCGGCAGGGCGGGGTTGGCGGTCTCGTCCTGTTCCTTTGACCACTTGTTCAGCACGAACGCCAGGCCGTTCCAGACGGCGAAATAGAAGGCGGCGCGAACGATGAAGAAGGTCGTGTTGAGGTACGCGGCCTTGCCCTGCAGGATCTCGTCGTGCGCGACGACATCCGCGTGCGTCCACTCGTAGAGGTAGGGCATGCCGATGATGATCGGAACGAAGAGCACGGTCAGGTACGGCAGGACGCGGGTCGCCGCGCCGAGTGACTGACGCGCCACCACGCCCCACGCGCCACCGGTCAACTGGTGGATCATCGTGAAGGCAAGGGCGCCAAGCGACAATCCGAGCACCAGCATGTACGCCAGCAGGTAGGCTGGGAAGAACTGCTCGGGGTTCGTCGCGTATCCAACGGCGGATACGACCAAGCCGGCGCCACCGGCGAGGAGGAAGTTGCGCTGGTTCTGCGCAAGTTCCGGGAAGATCTGGTCTGCGGTCTCCCTCAGGGCCATGGTCGTTACTTTCTCTCGGTCTCTGCCGCGTGCGATTCCGCTGCGGCCGTGCGATTCTCGTCCAGCTTGCCGCGGTCGCCCGCGGGCACGGTCTCGAGCGGCGCGTAGGCGCTCAACTGCAGGGCCTTCACGTAGGCGACGATCGCCCAACGGTCAGCCGGAGGCACCTGCGCCTCGTAGTCCGGCATCGCGCCGAACCCGTTGGTGATGACGTCGAAGATGTGCCCGACAGTGGTGTTGCGGAGGCGCTCGTCGCTGTAGGCCGGCGGCCGGCGGTAGCCGCGGCGCACCACCATCCCGTCGCCGCTGCCGGTGCGGCCGTGGCATGGCGAGCAGTAGATGTCGAAGCGTTCCTGGCCGCGCGCCATCACCGCGTCGGTGACGGGGAACGGGAACACTTCGGCGTCGTTCTGTCCGTCCTTGCCAGTCTGCAGTAGGACGTCTTCCTTCAGCTGACCACGGGCCACGGTGTTGTTGACCAGCGGTCGCGCGGACTGGCCGTCGGCAAAAAACGTCGAGCCGCGCAGGCCGCGATACTTTGGCTGATCGTGCATGTCCTGGCGGCAGGCCGCCGCGGTCAGCAGCAGCGCCGACGCGAAGACCAGCCGGCCCAGGCGACCCTGTGTGAGTGGCTTGGCCATGGAGAACTTATTCCGCAACGGTGGTCACCTCGTGGGCCCCCAGCGTGTCGAGGAAGGCGCGCGTCTTATCGAGGTCGAACTGCTGGTCCGTGGCCTCGATACAGAGGAAGAACCGGTTGCGGCTCGCCATCGCGAAACGGGGGTTGTTGAACACCGGGTGATACGGCTGTGGCAGCTTGTTCAGCATGAACATGCCGAAGACGGCCGTCAGCGCGGCGCCGAGAATCGTGCACTCGAACGTCACCGGGATGAACATCGGCCAGCTGACCAGCGGCTTGCCACCGACGTTCAGCGGGTAGGCGATGGCCGACACCCAGTATTCGAGGCTGAAGCCGCCGGTGCCGCCGAGCAGCCCGCCGATCAGCACCATCAGCGGAAGCTTGGTGTTCTTGAAGCCGATGGCGTGGTGCAACTCCTCGATTGGAATCGGGGAGTAGGCATCAACATCGACGTAGCCCGCTTCACGCGTCTTGTTCGCCGCCGCCACCAGCGTGGTCGGCGACTCGAACTCGGCCATCAGGCCGTGAATGCCGGAAGTTGGAATGCTCGCGCTCATCTCAGTGCCCGTGCCCTTCCTGGACCTTGGCTTCCGGGACGATCGTGCGCATTTCGAAGATCGAGATGACCGGCAACAGGCGCACGAACAGGAAGAGGAGTGTCAGGAACAGACCAATGGTGCCGACGTAGGTGGTCCAGTCCCAGAACGTCGGGCGGAACATGCCCCACGACGAGGGCAGGAAGTCGCGGTGCAGGCTGAGCACGATGATGACGAAGCGCTCGAGCCACATACCGATGTTGACGACGATGGAAATGACGAACAGCAGCGGCACGTTCATCCGCACGTTCTTGAACCACAGCAACTGCGGGAAGATGACGTTGCAGAAGATGAGCGCCCAGTACTGCGGCCAGTAGGGTCCGTTGATGCGGTTCAGCATCATGAATCCCTCGTAGTAGTTGCCGCCGTACCACGCGATGAACGCTTCGACGCCGTAACCGTAGGCGACGATCAGCCCCGTCAGCAACATGACCTTGGCCATGTTCTGCAGGTGGCGCATCGTGATGAAGTCTTCGAGCCCGTAGATGGCGCGCATCGGAATCGCGAGCGTCAGCACCATCGCGAAGCCGGAGTAGATGGCGCCGGCAACGAAGTACGGCGGGAAGATAGTGGTGTGCCAACCGGGGAGGATCGACACGGCGAAGTCGAAGCTCACGACCGAGTGCACGGAGACGACGAGCGGCGTCGAGAGGCCCGCGAGTAGCAGGTAGGCCGTCTCGTAGCGGTGCCAGTGACGGGCGGACCCGCGCCAGCCGAGCGACATCATGCCGTAGACGTGCTGGGCAAACTTGCCCTTGGCGCGGTCGCGCAGCGTGGCGACGTCGGGCACAAGGCCGACGTACCAGAACAGCGCCGACACCGTCGCGTAGGTCGAGACCGCAAAGACGTCCCAGATGAGCGGGCTGCGGAACTGTGGCCACACGCCCATCGTGTTCGGAATCGGGAACAGCCAGTAGGCGAGCCACGGACGACCGGTGTGGAAGAGCGGGAAGATGCCGGCGCAGGCCACCGCGAACAGCGTCATCGCTTCGGCGAACCGGTTGATCGAGGTGCGCCAGGTCTGCTTGAGGAGCAGCAGGATGGCCGAGATCAGCGTGCCGGCGTGGCCGATACCGATCCACCACACGAAATTCGTGATGTCGAAGGCCCAGCCGACCGGGATGTTGTTGCCCCAGATGCCGATGCCCTTCACCACGAGGTAGGAGAGCGATATCAGCAGCAGACCGGCCATGCCCGCTGCCGTCAGCAGGGCGAGGTACCAGCCGATCGGCGTGCGCTGGGTCAGGACGATGGAGCTGATCTTGTCGGTGACCGAGGCGAAGGTATGCCCAGGCGCGATCACGACTGGCGTGCCAGACCCGGCGACCGGGTCCGTTCGCTCGGCGAGAGGCTGGTTGCTCTGTGCCATCTAAGCGCTCAGTTCCGGATTCACGTTGCGAACAGCCGCCAGATAGGTCGTGCGCGGCCGCGTGTTGAGTTCCGCCAGAAGCGCGTAGTTCCGCTCCTCTTCCTTCAGCTTCGCGACACGGCTGTTCGGGTCGTTCAGGTCGCCGAAGACAATCGCGTCGCTCGGGCAGGTCTGCTGGCACGCCGTCTTGATCTCGCCGTCCTGGACGCGACGGTTCTCCTTCTCGGAGGTGATCTTGGCGACGGTGATGCGCTGCACGCAGTACGTGCACTTCTCCATGACGCCGCGGCTGCGAACCGAGACATCCGGGTTGCGACCGAGCTTGTAGCTCTCGGTGTTCCAGTCGGAGTAGAGCAGGTAGTTGAAGCGCCGCACCTTGTACGGGCAGTTGTTCGAGCAGTAGCGGGTGCCGACACAGCGGTTGTACACCATGTCGTTCAGCCCTTCGTCGCTGTGCACCGTGGCGCCAACCGGGCAGACCACTTCGCACGGCGCGTTCTCGCACTGCATGCACGGCACTGGCTGGAAGTAGGTTTCCAGGTCGGAGGCGTTCGCGTCGTTGCCCGAGTAGTAGGCGTCGATGCGCAGCCAGTGCATTTCACGGCCGCGCAGCACCTGATCCTTGCCGACCACCGCGATGTTGTTCTCCGCGTGGCAGGCGACGACGCAGGCGTTGCAGCCGATGCAGGAGTTGACGTCGATCGTCATCCCCCACTTGTAGCCGTCGTACTTGAAGTCGGGATACAGCGTGATGGTCTTGGCCGGTTCCTCGAATCCGTGATGCACCGACTCCGGATCCTTGAGGAACTCGTCCCGCGTGACCGCGCGAACCATGCCGCGGCCTTCCATCAGGTGGTGGTACTGGGTGCATGCCAACTGGAACGTCTCGTCCGTGGCGCTCACCTGCAGGCCGCCGCCCGACCACAGCGCGTCGGAGGTACGAACCGCGTAGGCGTTGAAGCCCGGGCCGGTGCCGATGTTGCCGGAGCGCGAGCGTCCGTAGCCCAGGTGCACCGTCACCACGTCGTTCGGATGGCCAGGCACCGCGAAGATCGGGCCCTTCACCGAGCGGCCCTTGAACGTCAACTCGACGACATCGCAGTCGATCGTGCCGTGCTCACCGCCGCGCGAGTTCACGGCGTTCGCCGCCTTGAGCGCCGCGGCGGTGGCGGGGCTCGCCATGACGGCGTTGTCCCACACCAGCTTGGTGATCGGCTTCGGCAGTTCCTGCAGCCACGCGTTGTTCGCGAAGCGGCCGTCGAAGACCGCCGGGTCTGGACGGAACGAAATCTCCATACCCGTCACGGCGTCGGCCACCGGCGCGTTGGCCGCGTCAGCCGACAGGGTGACCGCCTTGGGCGTGAACGCCGTGCCCGGAATAATGCCGTCGTGCAGCCAGCGGCGCCACTCGCGGTCGAAATCTTCCGGCGTCGCCGCCGGCTTGGCCGCTGCCCAGAATTCGCGCAGCACCTCGTAGGCCTGACGCTCGGGCCGATCGCTCAGCACACCGATGACTTCGTGCGCCGATCGGCCGCCGTAGAGCGGGGCAATGAGTGGCTGGACGATGCTCGCCGTGCCGTCGTGGCCACGCGCATCACTCCAGGTTTCCAGGAAGTCCGCGGCCGGAATCTGCCACTGGCAGCGCTCGGCGGTTTCGTCGTTGAACTCCGCGAGATAGACGCGCGTCAACACCTTGTCGAGGGCGGCCGAGAAGTTGAGGTCGACCGGCGCGGTGTAGACCGGGTTACCACCGAGGATGAGCAGCAGGTCGACCTTGCCGGCGGCCATGTCGGCCGTCAGCGTGCGGAGCGACTCGACCTGATCGACCGGTTCGACTTCCGCGGTCTGCGTGTAGACGACGGTGTGGCCGACGTTGCCGAGCGCCTGGTTCATCGCATGCGCGAGCGCATGAACGACCGGCGGCTGGGCATCGCCCGCAATGACGAGGCTGGTGCCGCGGTGCGCCTGGAGGTCCTTCGCCACGGCGGCCGCGAACTTCGCGACCTCGGCGGAACCACCCGACGCGGAGCCGACACCGACGCCCGCCGCAATCTGCTTCGCCAGAGCCGGAATCTCGCTCGGCTTGAGCCCCAGTCGATGGTCGGCGCGCGAACCGGTCGACGTCGGCATCGTCTCGACGACGTAGAGGCGGTTCATCTTGTCGGCGTCTTCGGGACGGCGACGAGCGGCGAAGTGGCGCGCCAGAGCAAGGCTGCCCGGACCAGACACCAGGAAGTCCGCATCCAACGACAGGATGACGTCGGCCTTCTCGAGCGTGTACTGCGGGTCGACGAACTCGCCGAATGCCAGCTTCGAACCGACGCGTGCGTTGTTGCGGCTCGCCGGCTCCCACTGATGCCACTGCGCGGCGGGAAAGCGGGCGACGAAATCCTTGATCTGGGCGGCGAGCGTCGGCGAACTGACGCTCTCCGTGAGGATGCGGACGCCCGCACCCTGCAGCGGCCCCTGCGCGGCCAGCGCGGCCTTCATGGCGGCGATGAACGCGGACCACGACGTCACGTCACCGGTATCAGTGAGCGACTGCAGGCGGTCGGGGTCGTAGATATTGAGAATGGCAGCCTGCGCAAAGACATCGGCGGCGCCAAGGCTGCCAGGATGGAGCGGATTACCTTCGACCTTCGTCGGGCGCCCTTCGTGGCTCTCGATGAGAAGCCCGGTGGCGATGCCGCCAAGCGTCATGGCCGTCGCGAAGTACATCGGCTTGCCGGGGACGAGGCCCTCTGGCTGCCGCACGTACGGAACGATGGCTTCCTCGGGCTGGGTCGTGCAGGCGGTGACGCCGGCCAAGGCCAGCGACGCACCCATCAGCTTCATGAACGTCCGACGCGTCGTCGGGTCCTCGATCGCTTCGACCTGGGAGGGGAATTCGTTGTGGAGGCGCTCGACGAACGACGGATCGTCCGCGAGCTCGTCCAGCGTACGCCAGAAGGCTTTTCCGGTCTTCATCGGTGACACGTCGAGCAGCTCGTCAGCTTCTGAATCTTGTATTCGGCGACCAGGGCCTTGCCGAGCGCCATCTGGTCAGTGAACATTACGCCGCCCACGGTCACGGGTCTGGACGAACTGGGCTGCCGGTAGTCGACCCGGAACACGGCGTCGCGCGGACGCACGTTTTTCTCGGGGTTGCGGTGGCAGTCGATGCACCACTGCATCTGCAGCGAGCTCGCCTGATACATCAGCGGCATCTTGTCGACCGCCCCGTGGCAGGTCGTGCAGCCGACCCCCTTGTTCACGTGGATGCTGTGGTCGAAATAGACGAAGTCGGGGAGGTCGTGCACCCGGACCCAGCGCAGCGGGGTGTTCGAGTTGAAACTCGTCCGCACCGGCTCGAGGAATGGGCTGTTGGAAAAGATCTGAGAGTGACAGTTCATGCAGGTCTTGGTTGGCGGTATTCCCGCGAACCGCGACTGCTCGACCGACGTATGACAGTAACGACAGTCGATGCCGTTGCCTGCCACGTGCCGCTCGTGGCTGAACTGGATCGGCTGTTCGCGTGCAACGTTCTGCCGCGTGACCCAGGGCGAGGTTCCGAGCTCGTAGACCAGCCCCAGAAGCAGGCCGGCAAGGAGCCCCGCACCAACGATGCTGACGCGGGAGATAGAATTGGCGCTTTTAGAAAAAATCTGCGACATCAGTCCGTATTGGGCAGCTCGCGCACAATACCCAGCGCAGGCAAAATACCTGGGGGACGTGGCACTGCCGAACGAGTCTCAGGGAGCTTACCGTGTTTGGCGCCGAGGCGCAGCAACTATTGTGTGAAAGATTTCACGTAGCCGTCAAATTACAACGGGAATACGCGTGAAATCTTCGCTTTCCCGGCACTTGCCGGTTCGTCGCCGGGCGCCGACTCCCGTGCGGCGCACCCGCTGTTTCGCATCGTTACGCACCGGCCTCAGACGCCCACGTTCACGCCGCAGCCGATCTACAGGACGCTCCATGCCCGCCCCCCGCGGAGCCGGCCCGACCGCACCTGCCTGTGCCGCCGATCTGGTATCTATTGCCCGTGAGAAGAATGTCGAGCGGAGTGTAGCGTAACCTTTTGTGACGAAAACAGAAACCCTTGTTCCTGTTCCACTGGTAACGGGGCGCTTCAGCCGTTCGCACTCGACAACGCTCACCTGATGCGGTAAGTCACGCCGGCCAGCCCCCGCAGTTCAGACAGGTCCGATTCGGACGTGCGCTCGAGGGTCGCCATCAGCGACCACGCGCGGCTGAGGTTCGCCGTCGCCGTGCCGGACACACGGGTGGTGTGCGGCCGGGTCTCGATCACCAGACCGTCGCTGCGCGAGAAGCGGATGACGGAGAGTGAGGTCGAGTAGTCGGCCGAGAGATACGTACGGCGACCGGCCTGGCGACCGGCCGAGCCGTACCAAGAGTGATACCGGCCTGACGGCCGTTCCATCAGCGAGTCGGATGCGGTCAGGTCCAGGCCTGACCCGCCGACGTTCGACGCGTATCCCCCCACTTGATAGCGCGTGGTGACGTCCGTGTCGCGATTGGTCTTGTCGCGCGAGATCCCCGCATACACCCGTAGCCGTCGGTAGGCCTCCACCGTGACCCGTCCTCCTGCCGACTCGTAGAGCAACCCGTCGATGGTGCTCTGGGGAATTGGTCGCCCGCTGAGCACGTCGTCGCCGAGTCCGCGCGCATCGATCGAGCGGCCGCGGTTATAGGTCCCTTGCAGTTCGACCCGGTCGATGGCGGTCAGACGCGCGTTCGCAAACAGGTAGGCCAGCCCCGTGCGGCCAAGGCCGGCCGGCGCCTCGAGGTTCACTTCAGCCGCTTGATAGAGAAACAGTTTGCGGCGCACCGGCAGGAAGTTGGTCGTCGTCAACACCGAGCGCTCGGTCAGCGCACCGTGGCGGATGGCCACGTAACCCAGCGCATGCTTCTGCGCCCCGGCTCCGTCGTAGGCCACATACGCCCCGTACTTCTTCACGTTCGACGCGTAGCCGGTGTCGAGGATGTTCGGCTCGAGTCCGCCGAACGCGGCGACGCGGATCCGTCCCTTGTCAGGACCGGCACGACGCTGCCGGAATTCGAGCATGCCGCCCGCGATCGCCCCGAGCGCGCCAACATCCGAGAGCCACACATGCCCGGCACGGGCCCGCAGGCGCCCGTGCATCAACCGGGCGCCGATGAACCCCTCGTAGATCGAGGTGCGAGCTGGCCGCCCGTCCTGCGTGTATGCCGCGTACCGCACATCGATGCCGTAGTCCGCGCCATCGTCATCGAGGTCCGGCAGTTGATACGAGAACGCCGTGCTGAACTCGGACCTGGCGCGCGCATCGCCCCCGGCGACGACGGTCCGTGCGCTGTTGGTGAAGAACGACACGCGACTCCAGGGGCGCGGCTTCGACGCGGCCGTCGCGCCGAAGCCCTGTGCGTCAGCGGTCAGCGGGCGCAGCAGGAGGACGAACAGCACGACGCACGAGCGGGACAGTGGCTGCCGCATCACGATCTCACGTTCGGATGGCACGAGTAGCAGGCATTCGAGTCGTAGACGTAGCCCGACCGTCCGCGATGCTCGCTGTCCATTTTCGAGCGGTCGTGGCAGACGGTGCAGCTGAACGTCGCGTAGTTGCCGGTCGTATGGCACTGTGCGCACGCCACGTTGTGCCGGCCGCTCAGCGGAAAACGCGTGTGGTTGAAGGTGCCCTGCGTCCAGCTCCCGTCGGTGGCGCGGTGGCACGTCTCGCAGGTCGTGTTGAATCCCACTGAGGCGTGATTGGGATTGCGGGTGGCGTTGTACTGCGCCTGATGACAGCCGACGCAACTGCGCGCCGTCCCCTTGTAGACGTTGTTGACGTGGCACGACGCACAGGTGGCCGTCGCGTGCCGCCCGACCAGCGCAAACACCGACGCGTGATTGAACGACGCCCCCGTCCAGGTCGAGTCGGACGCGCGATGGCAGCTCTCGCAGGCCGTCGGGAACCCGGCCGCGACGTGGTTCGGCGACCGTGTGGCGTTGTATTTATCGATGTGGCAACCGACGCAGTCGCGCGCCGTGCCCCTGAAGACGTTGTTCTTGTGGCACGTCACGCAGTTCGCCGTCGCGTGCGTGCCGAGCAACGGGAACGACGCGTTGTGATTGAAGCCGCTGCCGCCCGAGTTGCGCCACGTCGTATCCGACGGCCGATGACAGCTCTCGCAGTTGGTCGGAAACCCGGCGGCAGCATGGTTCGGGGTGGTCGTCGCGGCGTAGTCCTTCTGGTGGCACGAGATGCAGCCGCTCGCCGCCGCACGGAAGCTCCCGCCGCGGTGACAGGACTCGCACGCCAGCGTGCGGTGATCCGCGTTGAGCCGCGCACCGGTCTGCCCCCCGTGATCCCAGCGCACGTCCGTCCACGATGTCGAGCGATGACACGTCTCGCACTGGGACCCGAGCCGTGTCTGGTAGCGATCGTCCTTGCGGCGAACCCAGTGGCAGTCGTAGCAGGTCTTCGGCGTGCCGCTGAACTGCCCGTTGGTGTGGCACGACTCGCAGGCCACCGTCAGGTGGCGCCCCTCGAGCCTGAACCCGGTGGCGTTGTGAAACGACCGATTGGGCGTCTCGAACTGCGCCTGGGTGCCTCGCGACAGGAACAGGAGGGAGACACAGGTGAGGAACGGCAAGAGGAAGCTGAGTTTCTTCATGGTCGATGACAATTCCCGCAGTTCGGGCCAAGTCCGCCCCGATGCTGATCGACATGGCACGACACACACGCCGTGCCGGTCGTGAAGCGGATCGCAGTGCCCGTGCCCCCCGGGAACCTCCCCGTTGTGGCCTTGTGGCAGGCGACGCACGACGCGCGCGCATGGGCGCCCGTCATGATCGCGAGAACGGTCTTCGATTTGTGCGCGTAGGTGGCGAGGTGGAACGTATCGGAGGTGTGGCAACTCTCACAGTTGGCCACCAGTTGACCGAGGTGGACATCCTTGTGGCACGACACACAGGTGGCGCCGACGCCCTTGAGCCGCACGGCGGTCCCCGTGGCCGCAGGGAAGCGACCGGTTTCCACCTTGTGGCACTCGCGGCAGGCAACCGCGCCGTGCTTGCCGGTCAACGCGAAGCTGGTCTGCTTCGCGTGGTCGATCGTGACGGCGAACTTCGCGGTCTCCACGCTGTGGCACGTCTCGCACCTGGCCGTGAACTGCCCGAGGTGGATGTCCTTGTGACACGACACGCAGCCGCGCTCGGCAGCCGCGAAGCGCACGGCCAGCGGCGCCGTGCCCGTGCGCACCGGCCTCGCAGGCGCCAACGACGTGTGGCACTGCTCGCAGGTCAACGCCGCGTGCTGGCCGGCGAAGAACGGCCCGCCGGTCTTGTGCGTGTAGGCGCGTAACGCGAAGTCGGCGTCCGAGTGGCAGGTCTCGCAGTTGGTGCCAAGCTCCGCCTGATGCACATCGGCGTGGCAACTGACACACGTCGTCTTCAGACCGCGGAAGTCGACCACAGGAGGTGCGGCCGCACCCGCGCGTACCGGTGCGGCGGTGCCCAGCCGCGCTGGACGGGAGGCAGCGGCAGGACGATGGCAGGCATCACAGGTGAGCGGCGCGTGCTTCGCCCGCAATGCGAACGCCGTCGTCGCGTGATCGAAGCGGCCTCCCTTCCAGGCGGTCTCGTTGTGGCAGGCCTTGCAGTCCTGCGTGAACTGTCCGGCATGCACGTCGGCGTGGCACGAGGCACACGTGTCGGACTTCAGGGTCACCTTCGTGGCCGACTGCTTGTGGCAGGTTGCACACGCCACCTTGGTGTGCGCGCCCACCAGCGGGAACGCCGTCCGCTGATGGTTCACGTTCGTGGTTCGCCACGAATCTGTCGTGTGGCAGGTCGTGCAGCTGCTGCCGAGTGACGGCTGGTGCGGCTCCTTGTGGCAGTTCACGCAACTGGCGAACTTCACGCCCGTGAACACGCCGCCGATGTGGCACGTGGCGCACGCTACCTTCGTGTGTGCGCCGGTCAGCCGGAACGCAGCGGTGTTGTGGTCGAATGCCGTAGCTGCGGCCTTGAAGGCGGCCTGAGTCGAATGGCAGGTCGCGCAGTTGCTCCCGAGCGATGGCTTGTGTACATCGGTGTGGCAGGAGGCGCAGGCCGGACTGGCGTCGACGTAGGAACGGCCCTTGTGACAGGCCGCGCACTGCGGTGCGCCGAGCGCGTGCTTCCCGGTCAGGGCGAACCCGGTGACCGCCGCATGGTCGAAGGCCTTCGGATCGAACGGTCGCAGCTCACCGTTCACGCCTGCGTGTTCGGCATGACAGCGCACGCATTCGGTCCCCGCGTCCTTGTGCACGCCGAACCTGCGCGCGATGCGCTGCGCAATCGGCTGATGGCATGCGAGACATTTCTGCGCCGTCACGCGACGACCCTGCTCGTGGCACTTCGCGCAGTTCGCCACGCCTTCGAGGCCGGCGTGCGGACGCGCCAGCGGCCCAGGCGAGATCAGCGAGCCGAGCTGCGCGTGGGCCGTCCCGGCGCCGGCGGCGATGGCCCACACCGTGAGCACGGCAATCAGAATCAGCCGCACGCGCCTCATCACGACCACCTGAAGGGGACGTACCCCATGTAGAGAGCCAGGGCAATGTGCACGGCGGCAATGACGAGGAGGAGGTAGACGAGTGGCAGGTGAAAGACGTGCCACAACTGGAACAGCTCCTTCGTGCGCTCCAGATGAAACCGGGCCCGCAGCAGGCTGACGCGTTCACGGGTGACGCGGGCGATGTCGTCGCGGACGGTGGGCGGCACGCCTTCGGCCTCGAGCCGTCCAACGAAGGCATGTAACCGGCGCCCGAACAGGATGTCGCCGGTCAACTGCCCGGCCAGGGAGCGGCGCGACGTGTCGGCCGGCACGACTGTCGCCTCGAATGCCTCGACCTCCTGCATCAGCCGGTCGCTGTCGACCGTCAACGCAAGCTGGTCGTGCAGGGCGTGCGCGCGCGCGTCGAGCTCGGCCCGGGTCAGCTCGTTGCCGCGAATCGACCGCGGGATGCGCACGAAGAGGTATCGCCCGACGAATCCGGACAGCATCACGGTCACCATCGACCAGTAGGCCGCCGCGATGATGCCGTTGAACTTGAAGGCGGTATGGAAGGTCACCAGCACCGGACCGACAATGCCGCAGAACAGGTGGAGTTCGAGCCAGTGCTTCAGCGTGCCCGCCCCCTTCATGCCGGACAGCCGCTTGCGCGCCATGTAGGCGAACGGCATCACCATCAGCACCGTGCCGACGAGGCCGAAGCTCTGCCCCGCCGGGCCAGACGGTCGCAGCAGGCGATGCGCAGGCGCGTAGGCGCGCACCGCGAGGTCGGTGCCGTAGTAGCCGCGCCCGCCGAGTCCGAGCAGCACCCACGCCGTGATGAGCACGGTGGCCACACACCCCCACGCCACGCCGCTGGTGACCAGCCCGGCCAGGCGCGACGGCGCGGGACGCGAGGCAGGCACGGCGCTCATAGCTGCACGCTGCAGTCGGAGTCCGTCGTCGACACGCAGGCCAGCACGTAGCCGTTTCGCTGATCGTCGGCATCGAGCGTGGCCGACATGCACTGCACGTCGCCGCCGGTCACCTTCACGCGGCACGTGCCGCAGATGCCTGCCCGGCACAGCGACGGCAGATCGACGTCGGCCTGCTCCGCCGCCTCGAGCAGCGTCTGGCCACTCTCGATCGGCACGACCTTCCGGCTGGCCTCACAGGTCATGCTGTGCCGTCCAGGTGCGGACCCGCCACGCCGCGCCGCCTCTCCGGCCGCGCCCCCCGCGGCGGCGGCAATCGCGGCCTCGAACAGTTCATAGCGCACCTGCCCGGGCGGGACACCCATCTCGCCGAGCAGCACTCGCACCGATTCGAGCATTGGCTGCGGACCGCACAGGCAGACCACCGACTGCGCCAGGTGCGGCGCAGCCGCGTCGAGCAGCGCCCTGTCGACACGCCCTGGATAGACCGACGGGTCCTCGGTGGCCGATGAGGCCAGGAACACGCGGAACTGCGCGTGCCGCTTCGCCAGCGATTGCCACTCGTCGCGAAACGCGAACTCGCGATCGTTGCGGGCACTATAGATGAGAGTGACCGGCCTCGTCGGCTCGGTCGCCAGCGCGTGACGGATCATGCTGGCGACCGGCGTAATGCCCACGCCGCCCACAATCAGCACGATCGGCCGGTCGTCACCTCCCGGGTAGACAAACGCACCGAGCGGCCCCATGACCTGCAGCGTGGCGCCCGGCCGGATCGACGCGTGGAGCGCGCCCGAGACGAGACCCTGACGACGGACCGAGACCTCCATGTAGGCGGTGGCTTCGGGCGCCGAGCTGATTGAATAGCAGCGCGTGACGTCTCGACCGTCGATCTGCAGCCGCACGGTCATGAACTGGCCGGGCTGAAACGCCAGGCCGGCTGGACGCGCGAAGCGGAACGTGCGGATGTCCGGCGTCTCGTCGACGACCGCGAGCACGGGAACCTCGATGAACTGCTTCGTGAACGCGCTGGCGCGCGCCGGTCTCGACCCACGCGGCGGAGCCCCGGTTCGCCGTGCGGCCACCGCCGTGTCGCCCCGCTCACCCGCTCGGGCCAGGCGCTCGCACGCCGCGAACCACAGGGCATGCGCCAGCAGCCCGACGGCAATGCCCGATGGGCTCGGCAGCAGCCACGGCGTTGTCACGAAGCCGAGCGAGACCGCAACCAGCGGGATCCCGGCAGTGCCGGATTGTCGTCGATGATTTCTGAGCGCAGTGAGGCCGAGGTGAATGGTGGTGACGAAGGCCAGCACGGACGATGCGGCGGCTGGCGCCATGAGCAGGTCGGTCATCAGATCGAGTCGGATCAACGGGAACAGACAGCTCGGCTAATGCATGGGGCATGCCGCATAACGACGCGGCATGTCGCGGTCGCTCCCTCTTTTCGGCAGCAGATCGTGCGACCTGTGCGTGTGACGTCCAGAGATGAGAGGGCGATGGGCGTGATGGCTACATCGATGCGCCTACACGGTGTGTAGAAATTACCGGGTCCTGGCCGCACGCCATGCTTGCGTTGAGGTCGGCTAGAATACCGGCATCCAGCGAGCGCTCTTCACCGTCATTGCCGCGGCCCTGGCCCTGGCCGCATCCCTGCATCTGGCGGCGGGCGCCCTTGCCCCTGCGCGCGGACTGCGCGCTGAATACCTCGCGGGCGAACGCGACAGGAACCTTCCTGTCATCCACACGCTCGATGCCGCACCGTCCACCGATGCGATGCAGCGCCTCTGGATGGGGAGCGCCCCGGCCATCTTCTCGGTTCGCTGGGTCGGCTTCCTGCACCCCCTCGCCGACGGTCCTTACACGCTCACGGTGACCTCGGATGACGGCGCGGTGGTCAGCATCGACGGCGTGCCCGCGCTCGACAACGGCGGTCGGCACGGCCTGCAGACACTGAGCACCACCATGCCGCTCACGGCCGGCTCGCACAGCGTCGTCATCGACTTCACGCAGCTCGGCGGCGGCTTCGCCTTCGACTGGCAATGGGCGACGGCGGGCGCCCCGCCCACGCCGATTCCGTCGTGGCAACTGAGCCCAGGCAAGGTCAGCGTCGCCGCGATCCGGAGCTGGCATTTGGTGGATCAGGCGGTGCGGGCGCTGCTGTTCCTCTCCGCGCTGCTGATGCTGCCGCTGGCATGGCTGCGGCGCGACTGGTTCGTCGCGCATCCCCGTCTGTCGGCGCTCGTGTTCTTCACGCTCCTCGCGCTGTTGCACACCTGGCCTCTGGCCACCGACCTTGCCCACCTCACCCGTCATGACAACCGCGACTCGATCCTGAACGAATGGATCGTCGGGTGGGTGGCGCACCAGCTGCCGCGCGCTCCGCTGCAGCTGTTCGACGGCAACATCTTCCACCCCGAACGCTACACCCTGGCCTACTCCGAGCCGATGATCGTGCAAGGGGTGATGGCGATGCCGCTGCTCGCGCTGGGCCTGCCACTCGTCCTCACCTACAACCTGCTGCTGGTGGCCGGTTTCGCGCTGTCGGCCTGGACCATGGCGCTCGTGATCCAGAAGTGGACGCGCGACTGGACGGCGGGCCTCGTGGCCGGCGCCATCTTCGCGTTCAACGCCCACTCCCTGTCGCGCATCCCGCACCTGCAGGCGCAGCACCTCGAGTTCCTGCCGTTCGCGCTGCTCGCGCTCGACCGCGTCTTCGAAGCGCCGACCTCGCGCAATGCCCTGAAGCTGGCCGGCTGGTTCATCCTGCAGTCGCTCACCTCGGTCTACCTGCTGGTGATCACCATGTTCGCGCTGGTAGCTGCCGGGCTGTCTCGCCTCACCGATCTCAAGCGGCACCCGCTCTTCACGCTGCGGGCGCTGGCCATTGCCGCCGGCGTGAGCGTGGTCGTGCTGACGCCGTTCCTGCTGCCCTACTGGTTCGTCAGCCGCGACCTCGGCCTGGTGCGCTCGCTCGGCGATGCGGAGAACTTCTCGGCGCATTGGCGCGCCTACCTCACGACGCCGGCACGCCTACATGCCTGGTGGAGCACCGGACTGGCCGACGCGAACGTGCTGTTCCCTGGAGCGGTAGGACTGGCGCTCTCGCTCGTCGCCATCGTGCGCGGCACGGCGTTCAGCGATCGCCGTGCGCGCATGTGCCTGGCGCTCGGCATCGCCGGCGTCGCGCTGTCGTTCGGTCCGGCCATGCCGGGCTACGGGTTGCTCTACACGGTGATGCCGCTACTGCACGGCATCCGCGCCACGGCCCGCTTCGGAATACTGGCCACGGTGGCGGTGGCCGCCCTGGCCGGCTTCGGCACGGCCGCGCTGCGCGCCATGGTCGCGCCTCGCGGCTGGCGTGTCGTGGCGCCGCTCCTCGTGGCGTTGGCGTCGACCGAGTCGATCGCCGCCCCGCTCGGCCTGGTACGCTTCGACGGCATCCCGCCGGTCTACCGCTCGGTTCCGCGCACGCCAGGGACAGTCGTCGTCGAGTATCCGTTCTTCGGCTCGCGCAGTGTGCAGTTTCACGCCCACTACATGCTGAATTCCACGGACCACTGGCAACCGCTCGTCAACGGCTACAGTGGATTCCAGCCGCCGAGCTTCTATGCGAACGCTGCGGTCCTGCAGACCTTCCCTGCCGACGACGCCTTCGCGCGCATGCGTCAGCTCGGGGTCACCCACATCGTCGTGAACGGCGGCCAGATGCCTCCAGCCACGCTGGAGACACTCGCCACCCGCAGCGACCTCGAGCAGATCGATGCGTTCGGCGCCATCGTCCTGTTCCGGGTCAAGTAGTCATGGACCACGCCGGCTTCATTCCGTCACTGCCCTGGGTCGCCCCCTTTGCCATGCTGCTGCTGGGCATCGCCATCATTCCGCTGGCTGCGCCGCACTTCTGGGAATCGAACCTGCGCAAGCTGGGCGTGTCGCTGGTGCTCGGCCTGCCGGTGGCAGCGCTCTACCTGATGCAGGCGCCGCACGCCCTGGCCGAGATCTCGCGCGACTACCTGTCGTTCATGATCCTGCTCGGCAGCCTTTACGTCATCTCCGGCGGCGTGCTGATGGACGGCGATCTCGAGGCGAAACCCTGGGTGAATACCGCGTTCCTCGGACTCGGCGCGTTCTTCGCCTCGTTCGTCGGCACCACCGGCGCGTCGATGCTGCTGATTCGGCCGCTGCTGCACACGAACCGTGAACGGACCCGCGTGGTGCACACGGTCGTCTTCTTCATCTTCCTGGTGTCGAACGTCGGCGGCTCACTCACGCCGCTGGGTGATCCGCCACTGTTCCTGGGCTACCTGCAGGGTGTGCCGTTCACCTGGACGCTCAGGCTGCTGCCGCACTGGCTCTTCACCTGCGGCCTGCTGCTGGTCATCTACTTCGCCTGGGACACGTGGGCGCACGGCCGGGAACCGACCCGCAACCTCGAGGCCGACCGTAGCCACCGCAAGCCGCTGCGCATCACCGGCATCCACAACCTCGCGCTGCTCGGCGGCATCGTGCTGTCGGCGGCATTCCTCGCCGCACCCTGGCGTGAACTGGCCATGGTCAGCCTGGCGCTCGCCTCCTACGTCGCCACGTCGCACCACGTGCGGCACGCGAACCACTTCTCACTGCACCCGATCCTCGAGGTGGCCTCGGTCTTCGCGGGCATCTTCCTGACGATGATCCCGGCGCTCGACATCCTGCGCGCGCACGGTGGCGCGCTGGGCGTGCGTGAGCCGTGGCAGTTCTTCTGGAGCACCGGGATGCTGTCGTCGTTCCTCGACAACGCGCCGACGTACCTGACGTTCCTCGCGCTCGGCCAGGGGCTCCACCTGCCGCCGGACGTCGTCGGCGTGCCGCACCACACCCTCGAGGCCATCAGCGCCGGGGCCGTCTTCATGGGCGCCAACTCGTACATCGGCAACGGGCCGAACTTCATGGTGCGGTCTATCGCCGAAGCGCGCGGCGTGCAGATGCCGAGCTTCGGCGGCTACATGCTCTACAGCGGCGCCGTACTCATCCCGGTCTTCATCCTTGTGACGTTCGTCTTCTTCAGGTGAGCACGAACGACTCGCTTCGGTGCACAATGCGCGCATGACGCGAGTCACTCCTGTTGCCACCGCCGCGCTGCTCGCCGTCGGTCTCGCGGCGCTCCTCACGAGCACGGCGGCCGCGGGGGGCGGTGAGCTGGTGCTGACCGCTGTGTCGACCGACCCCGCCCTGGTGACCGGTGGCGACGTGCTGCTGCGCACCGTCGTGCCAGAGGGGACAGCTCGCGGCGACCTGCGCGTGCGCGTGAACGGCCGCGACGTCACGGCGGCGTTCACGCCGGGACCTGCACCTGATGTCTACCTGGGCGTCGTGTCCGGCCTCGTCGAGGGCGACAACAGCGTAGTGGCCGAGGTCGGACACCTCACGAGCACGCTAGCGGTGACGAACTATCCGATCACCGGACCGGTGATCTCCGGCCCGTGGCAACAGCCGTTCGTCTGCCAGACGGACCAGTTCACGCTGCCGGACGGCTCGAAGCTCGGGGCCCCACTCGACGCGAACTGCTCGGCGCGTACGGTGGTGCAGTACGTCTACCGTCCCACGCACGTCGCCGACCCAGCCAAGCCGTTCACGCCGCTGCCCAATCCGTTGGTGCTGCCGGCCGATGTCTCGCAGACGAAGACCGCCTCCGGCGCCGTCGTGAACTTCATCGTCCGCGTCGAGACCGGCACGATGAACCGCGGCATCTACCAGAACGCGGTGCTGCACGACCCCACCGTCGACCCGCCGCCGTCACCGACGACGCCGCCGCGCGGGTGGAACCGGCGCCTCATCGCCATCCACGGCAGCGGCTGCCCGTCGGGCTGGTACGTCCAGGGCGGCGCCATGGGCGTGAACGTGCTCGACTACGGCCGCCTGGCCGAGGGCTACGCGCTCTTCATCAACACGCTGAATCACCCGACGAACAGCTGCAACGCCTTCCTCGCTGGTGAGACGACGATGATGGGCAAGGAGCACTTCATCGAGACGTTCGGCGTGCCGGCCTACACGATTAGCACCGGCGGATCGGGCGGCGCCTACACGAGCCTGCAGGTGGCCGATGCGTTTCCCGGCCTCATCGACGGCGTCGACATCCGCGCGACGTTCCCCGACGCGCTCGCCATTGCCCTGTCGGGACTCGACGCCCACCTGCTGCTGCACTACGTGGCGAAGGCCGGAAAGGGATCGCTCACCGAGGCGCAACAGGTGGCGATCAGCGGTTTCGACGGCATGACGGCGTTCGTCGACGCGGCGAACCAGTCGCAACGCACCGACCCGGTGCCGAATCGCAAGGATGCCGACGGCTATCAATCGGCACGCTGGAATGCGGCCGTGCCCAACGCGGTGCGCTACGACCCGCAGACGAACCCGACGGGTGCGCGCCCCACGGTGTTCGATGCCGCACGCAACATCTACGGCGTGAACCCGGCCACGGGCGCCGCGCTGCGGCCGTACGACAACGTTGGCGTGCAGTACGGACTCACGGCGCTCAACGCCGGTACCATCACGGTCGCGCAGTTCCTCGACCTGAACGAGCGCATCGGCGGCTACGACGACGACGCCAACTACACCGCAACCCGCGCCGTCGGCAACGCCGACGCCATCAGGCGCGCCTATCAATCGGGGCTGAGCCTCGGCGCGAACGGCGGCCTCAGGTCGATCCCGATCTTCGATAACGCCACGTCGAACGAAGCCGGCGGCTACCACTACGGCTGGTTCCACTACGCGCTGCGCGAGCGACTGCGCAAGGCGAGCGGCGGCCGCTCCGACAACATGGCGATGTGGCGCAGCGTGGACGCGAACGACGCACGCGCCACCTTCGACGCCTGGATGGTGGCCTACACGAGCGACCGCTCGGATACGCCCCGGCTGCAGAAGGTGCTGGACGCACGGCCGGCGCACGCGGTGGAAGGGTGTTACGACAAGGGCGCGCCGCCGTCGTTCATCGCCGAGCCGCTCGTTTTCACGCGCGCCGCGTCGACGCGGTGCACGACGCTGTATCCCGTCTACTCCAACGTTCGCGTCGAAGCCGGCGGTCCGCTGTCGGCCGATGTCCTGAAGTGCCAGCTCGCACCGGTGAACCCGAACGACTACCGGGTGCCGTTCACGCCGGACCAGCTCGATCGGCTCAGGACCATCTTCCCGGAGGGGGCCTGCGACTGGTCAAAGCCGGGCGTGAACCAGGTGCCGGTGGTGCCGTGGGCCTCGTTCGGGCCGTCGCCGCAACACCGCATCAACTGACGCCACGCACATCCCGTCGTAGTCGCTCTGTCGTAGGCGCGCACCTTCCACCTTCGCAGTGCTTCGGCGGACCGACGTCGCCTTTGCGGAGGCTGGTCAGTTGCGCCACGAGGCCGACCTGAAGGTCGGCAGCTACGACGCACCCCGTCGTCCGCGCGGCCGGCCGCTGTCAGTGGGTCAGGCCGTACATCACGTAGTTGACGCCGAGCTTGTAGGCTTCGTTGGTCTCGTCGAACGGCCGGAACCCGCGCCCGGACCACTCCCAGTACTGCGAGATGTCGGTGTTGTAGTTGACCACCATCAGCAGGCGCTTCTTCGGATCGTTGTCCTCGTACAGCCCGCGAAAGATCGGCGGCCCCGAGTTGTAGGCCTGCGGGAAGTTGCGCAGCGAGTCGATCTCGAAGAACGAATGGAAGATGGGATGCGTCGGGTCGAGGTCGACGAACTTCGCCGAGGGGAAGACCCGCTTCATGTTCTCCTCGAACGTATCCCAGCCGCCGCCGCCCGAGCCAAACTCTCCCGGCAGCTTGAAGTCGTCGAAGATCGTGAAGCCGCCCTTGAGCAGGTATGACCGGAACGCCTCCACCTCGCGGTCGGTCAGCGTCCACCACCCGGCTTCGGTGAGATAGGTGATCGGCGACTTCGTCACCTCGGGGTCGTCGAACCCGTAGACGTTGTAGGCGTCAGTGCGCGCGCCGAGGTAGCTGACCTCGTTCATGATGCGCATCAGGTTGTCTTCGGACATCGGGTAGCCATGCGCCCACGACGGCAGTCCCTGATACCAGAAGCCGCCAGGCGCCGTCTGGTACTTGACGCGGGCGAAGGTGAAGCGGCCATCGTAGGACTGGTTCACCACCTCGACCTCGCGCGCCCGCTGACGGCCGAAGCGGCGCTGCGCCAGGGCCGCCCCTGCCAGGCCGACCAGCAGCACGACCAGCAGCACGACACGCAGGCGTGACGCCCGGAACATGGCCCCATTAAACCAGAGCCACGGCAGAAGCCGCGGGTGAATTTCCGTCCACTGCATCCGCATGATCAGAACGGGTCACCGAAGAGTGCACACGTCTGCCGCGAAAGGCGCACCGCAGGTCCACGCTGTCCCATCGAGGCCTATTGAGTGCCCAAGAGGCCCCGATAAGACATCCGAAGGAGCTGAGCCTTACTCTCGTCTGTCCCCCCAGCCGGACGGACTCAGCTGATACCAGTGGAGGTTCCCGTGCGTTTCTCGCTTCGTTCCGCAGTGCAGGCATCCGTTCTCTCGTTCGGCGCCGTCGCCGTGTTGGCCGGGACCGCCTCGGCTCAGGTCACCGTGTCTCTGCCCGACACCAGCCAGACGACCCTGCTGACCGCCACCGTCGCCGAGCAGGCGCGGGTGACGTTCCCGAGTGGCGTGTCGTTCACGGTCGCTGACGTGGCCAGCAGCACGGCCTCCGCCAACGCGTCGGTGAGCGTCGCGAACATTGTGCTGGCCACGGCCACCAAGCAGTTGAAGGTCTCGCTTCAGGCCAATGCCGCCGCATTCACGCCGCCGGTGTCGGGTGCCACCACATGGTCGGCTGCCGACGTGACCTGGGGGGCGGGCACCTGGACGAACGCGACAGGCGCCGTCGGCACGCTGAGCAGTTCGGCCTACAACGAGGTGGCCACCTGCGCCGCCAACGCCGCCAGCTGCACTACCTCGGCGCTCGTCCTCACCCTCGGCGCCAAGTCGACGGTGCAGCGCTCGGGTAACCACACGCTGGTCGTCCGGTGGCGCGTCGAAGCGATCGGCATCTAGTCCCGCAGTAGCCATTCAGTCCTGACGGAGGGAGAGCCATGCGCAGCCCCAACGTAATCCCCGCGGTCACCCTGGTGGCGGTCGCGGCAACGGCCTTCATCGCCTCGCCCGCGGAAGCGGTCACCTTCAACGCCTCGTTCGCGCCGATCCGCATTTCGGCGCAGCCTGGCCAGGTGCTGACCACGTCCTACCGGCTGGGTCTCGACGAAGCCGACCCGCGCACCCACTTCAAGGTGGACGTGCAGGACTGGTGGCGCAGCGAAGACGGCCGGCAGTCGTTCTACGCGCCGGCCGGCTCGATCTCCCGCTCGTGCGGACACTGGGTGTCCGCCAACCCGATGGAAGCCACGGTGGCCGGCGGTGAGGCGCTGAATATTCGTCTCACCGTCTCGGTACCCCAGGACGTCCAGCCCGGCGGCTACTGGTGCGCGCTGAGCGTCGACGAGATGCCGGACCCGCTCGCCGTGATGCCCGACGGCGTGGGCGTGAAGTTCCTCGCCTCGGTCTCGACCGGTGTCTACGTCTACATCGACCCGGTGGAACGTGGCGCCGACGTCCTCGCCATCGACGTCGATGGCAGCCGGGCCACGGCGCGCATCGAGAACACCGGTAACACGCCGACCGCCGTCGAAGGCCGCTTCGAGTTCGTGCGACCCGGCGAGACCAGGCCGGTCGCGGTGGTCGCCCTGCCGCGCAACATGCTCCTCACCGAACCCGTTCGTACCGCGGCGCTCTCGGTGCCACTGCCCGACGTGGCGACGCTTCCGTCCGGCCGCTACACGGTCCGGCTCATTCTCGACATCGGCCTCGACCACTACATCGGCCTGCAGCGCTCGGTCGACCTCGTTCGTGACACACCCGCTATCCAGGACTGACCGTCATGCGCGCGACTCTTGCCGCATGCGTCCTGTCGCTACTCGTGTGCGACGCGGCCGGCGCCGCCGAAGCGCTCTGGACGGTGGCCATCGTCGGCCGCCGCGACGTGGTGCTCTCGATGCGCCCTGTCACGGACGGGATGCCGTCGGCTGACGCGCACCTGCTCGGCCCGGACCTGGACGTCACCGTCAGTGCCCTCGCGGGCACCGTCACCATCCGCGACGCCAACGGCGTCCAGTGGCAGACGATGCACGGCGCCGTGCGCCTGGACGGCCCGCTCGAGAGCCGCTCGCTCACCAGCCCGGTGCAGGTGGCGCAGGACGCCGTCTTCCTTCCCCTCGACGCCATCGCGCAACTGGCCGGCCGCAAGCTGGTCCTCGAGGAGCGCGGGCGCGCCTTCCTCCTCCCGATGCCGGCCCCCATACCGAAAGCGTCGGCGCCGAAACTGGCCTCGTCCGCAGGTGTGGCGGTGGCTGGCGGCGGCGACGTGCGCGGCCCGTCTGGCTGGCAGTCATTCGAGGTGCCCAAGTCGCGCGAAGAGCGCACGATGATGGAGCGCGAGAGCGACGACTTCGTGGCGCTGAAAGAGCGTCCGATCGTGTCGGACGTACTGCCCAGCAGCCACGAAGCACTCGGGCTCGACCTCGGCGCCGGCTTCGCCCAGGGCGGCGGCGCGGCATTCGACGCCACCGGTAGCGGCACCATCGCTGGCTATCGCCTCGGCGTCTCGAGCTTCCTCACCGGCAACGACCGCCGCGCCGAGTTGCGAAGTGGACGCATCGCGCTCGAGAGCCGGTCCGGCGCCTGGACCACCGAAGGCGGCGACCTGCTCAGCGAGATGCGCGGCCTCGCGCGCGGCGTGCGCGTGTCGCGCCGGCTGACCTCACGCTGGCGCCCAGGTGTCTCCTTTTACGTGAACGACCGCCGCGTGCTGAACGACCGCGCGGCGGTGGCCTATCGCGACAGCGTGCTGCTGACGCGCAACCTCGACGTCCGCGGTGAAGCGGCCAGCGACGGCTCCCGTTTCGCGGCGGTCCGCCTACTCGCCGGACGCGGCGCCATCGAAACCTTCTATCGCTACTCGGCCGACCGCGATGCCACCGACCGCGGCGTCTCGGTCTCGCTCGATCTGTTTCACGGCGTCGGCGCCTATGGCGGCATGCGCCTCTCCGACACGGACGTGCGCGAACGCTGGAGCACGGCCGGCATCAATGTCCCGCTCTTCCGGCAGTCGAGCCTCAGCCTCGAACAGACGCGCACGTCGCGCGGCTCGTCGAGCGACACCGCGAACGCCTTCGGCGTCCAGCTTCCGTTCGGACCGGTGCGCATCATCCAGCGCTACATCTGGACTGACGTCGCGTTGCTCGAAGGACCGCCGGTGCTGAACAGCGGACGCCGCCAGATGCAGTCGATGGCGTCGTTCGCGCCGAACAGCCGCCTGCGCTTCACCTACCAGGTGGGCACGCAGTGGTTCGCCGGCAGCGATGCGCGCCAGTGGACCGAGCTGGAAAGCGTGCTGACCGTGGCGCGCAACACCTCGTTCCACGCCGTCACCGGCTTCCCGTCCGTCACCGACCGCACGCGGCTGCGCGTCGGCGTGCAGCAGCAGTTGCCGCACGCGTTCCGGCTGTCGGTCGACTACGGCCGCCTGCCGGCGTTCCAGAGCACCACCATCAGCGCCCCGGACATGTCGCGCCTGCTCGTGATGCTGCGCCGCAGTTTCACGCTGCGCACGCCGGCCGCCGGCGCCGACCTCGAGGGGCTCGTGCGCGACGACAGCGGCACACCGGTCGCCGGCGCCGTCGTCTCGCTCGGCCGCTACCGCACCACCACCCGCGAGGACGGACGCTACCGCTTCGCGCACGTGCCGCCGGGCCAGCACGACCTGGCCGTCGTGCGCGAGCACCTGCCGGCCGACTTCGCCGTTGCGGAGCAGCCGCGCACCATCGCCCTCGGACAGGGCGCGTCGGCGCGTGCCGACATCGGTGTCACGTCGCTGCACGCCATCCACGGCCGCGTCTTCATCGACGTCAACGGCAATGGCCGGCTCGACGACGACGAAGCGCTGGCCAACGCCGTGGTCCGCCTCGGCGACTCGGGCACGGCCACGCTCACCAGCCAGTCGGGCGTGTTCGACTTCTACAACCTGCAGCCGGGCCGCTACGCGGTGTGGCTCGACACGGCGCGCCTCCGCCCGGACCTGGCGCTCATCTCCCAGGGGCGCCTGACGGTCGACCTGCAGCCGGACCGCCCGGCCACCAACGTCGACTTCAGGCTCGCGGTGCACGACCGGCCGATCCTCATGCGGGAACTGCCGTGACGCGTTGCCACCTGCCCGTTGTCCTCGCGGCGCTGGCGTGCCTGATGGGCATCGTCGATTCCGCCTCGGCGCAAAGCCGGCAGGCGACCATCGCCATTCCGGCAGGGGTCAGCTTCAACGTGGTGGACCCCGCCGTGTCGACCACCGGCAATCCGGCCCCGTTTCGCGTGACAATTACCAACGGCTCGGTGGGCGGGGGGCAGAGGATCTACGTGTCCGTCAAGGCGGACACCACCAACTTCTCGGGGCCCGGCACGACCCGCATCCCTGCGTCGAACGTGTCGTGGACGGCCACCGCGGTTAATGGCGGCACGGGCTCGGCCGGCACGCTCTCGTCAACAGCCTACTTGCAGGTGTACCGGACCCGCACCAACCCGGGGTCCGGCGCAGTCGACATGACCTGGATGCTCGCGGCGCCCTCGGCCGCCGGGCTGATGGCAGGCACTCACTCACTGACGGTACGCTGGCGCATCGAAGCGTTCTGACGCCGGCCGCGCGAGCGCGCCATCTCGCGTGTTGTACTGCACCGCCCGGTTGTGGACAATGGTGTTGGCGTGTTCCGAACCGTGCATTCCATTCTGGCGCTTGCGGTCACCGTTGCGGTGATGCTGTCGTCGATCGCACTCCGCGCCGCCCAGGACGACCCGCTCTCCGCGGTCAAGGCCGCCTACGTCGCCGCCGAGTACGACGAGGCCCTCACGCTGCTGTCGTCGCTGAACAGCGGCGCCGCACGCGACCAGGCTGACATCTACCGCGCGCTCTGCCTGCTGGCCCTCGGACGCATGACCGAGGTGACGCAGGTGCTGCAGGCGCTGGCCGCTCGCAATCCCTCGTACCGCCTGTCCGAGTCGGACGTCCCGCCACGGCTCGTCGCGCTCTATGCCGACGTCCGGCGGCGGCAGGCGCACTCCCAGGTCACCGAGGCCTACGCGAACGCCAAGGCCGCCTTCGATGCCGGCCACTTCGCAGACGCCGCCACGCGCTTCGGCAACGTTCTCGTGCTGCTGACGACGCATGCGCCCGTCCTCGATCCGAACGACGCCGCCACACACGATCTGCCGCAACTGTCGAAGGGCTTCCGCGAACTGGCCGAGGCGGAACTGACCCGCGCGAACGCCCTCGCGGCCGTGCCGCCGCCTCCTGCTGCGCCACCGGCGCCGGTCGCCGTGGTACCACGCGCGGAGATGCTGATCGAGAACGTGGTGCAGCGTTACGCGCTCGCCTACTCGGCCCTCGACGCCGGCGCGGTCGTCCGCGTGTTCCCTGGCGAGAATCTGAGCCTCCTGACGTCGGCGTTCAGCCGGTTGAAGTCGCAGTCGATCGATCCGCGCAACCTCGCGGTGACGCTCGACCCGGCGGGCGACACCGCCACGGTGACGCTCGTCTGGGTGGCACAGGCCGCCCCGAAGATCGGCAGCACCATCACAGTGGAGCGTCCGACGACGCTCCGCATGGTCAGGAACGGCGATGGCAGTTGGACCATCGCCGAACGCCGATGACGCGCAGGTGGTCGTTAGTCGTTAGTCGTTAGTCGTTCGTCGTTCGTCGTTGGCGTCCGAGGTCTCGGCCGCCGGACAGGAGCAGAGATGACCCGTCGTTCGGTTGCCGCGTGGATCGTGGGCCTCGGCCTGCTGCTGTCGGTACCAGGTCGAGCCCAGGCGCAAACGCCAGACCTCTCCACGTTGATGCGCAGCCAGATCCTCGACATCTGGCTGTCGCGCACGCCAGACGGTCAGCGTATCCTCATCGATCCGCCCACCGGCGACCTGCGCGCGCTGAGTCCGTTCACGCTGGTCACCCAGATCGAACAGCAGATCGGCAGCCAGCTCTCGAGCCTGCCGATCGGCTCCTCGTCGGGCGGCTTCACCTACAGCTACGATGCCGCGCTCGGCACCTTCACGCGGTCGACCGAATCGTTCGGGCCGGCGTTCGCTGAACGCGCCGCGACGCTCGGCAGGGGACGCGTCAACGTCGGCACCAGCTATCAGCGCAGCCGCTACACACAGCTCGACGGCAGCTCACTGCGCGACGGCGGCATCACCTTCGTACTGCCCCCCGGCACCATCACCAGCCCGGGCTTCGGCAATGTCGTCGAAGCGGCGCTCGACCTCGACCTGAAGAGCGATACCGCGGTATTCTTCGCCACCGTCGGCCTCGCGTCACGCCTCGACGTCGGCATCGCGGTGCCGTACCAGCAGGTGACCATGGACCTGCGCACGCGCGGCACCATCCGCGACTTCTCAGCGTTCAACGTCGCGCCGGTGTCGAAGGTGTTCGCCAACGGCACCAAGACCCAGGACTTCACCTCGACCGGCCAGGCGCGCGGTATCGGCGACATCGTGCTGCGCGGCAAGTACAAGCTCACGCGGCCTGGCCTGCGCGAGTTCGCGCTCGCCGTGGACATGCGCCTGCCGACCGGCGACGAGACCAACATGCTCGGCACCGGCGGCCGCGAGACGCAGGTGATGCTGGTGTCGTCGTACTCGTCGAGCCGGTTCGATCCGCACTTCAACGTCGGCTACACCTTCGCCGACGGCCTGCACGGCAGCAACCAGGTGAACTACGTCGCCGGGCTCGAAGTCGGCGCCACGCAGCGCCTCACGCTGATCGCCGATGTCATCGGCCGCAACTTCCTCGACACGCTACAACTGCGGCCAAGCGCCGTCACCATCGTCACACCAGCCAACCCCGCGCTCGGAATCCCGGCCTACACCTCGGCCGCGTTCGCGACGGTCGAACCGCAGTACGGCACGCTGAAGTCGATCCTGGGCACGGTCGGCCTGAAGTTCAACCCGACCCGCAGCGTGCTCATCTCGGCGCACGTCATCGCGTCGTTGAGCGACGCCGGGTTGCGCCGCCGGCTGACGCCGGTGCTGGGCCTCGACTACTCGTTCTGAGCACACCGTGGCCACCGCACTCGGACAGATGCCTCCGGCGCCCGACTCGCACGGGCCATCCCAG
>Ga0114970_10000116_pt1 | contig 50984 bp, 71 predicted proteins | sample M_140205_XF_Meta_FD_87030 | JGI IMG/M metagenome (GOLD analysis project Ga0114970, IMG submission 87030) | Freshwater microbial communities from Lake Montjoie, Canada to study carbon cycling - M_140205_XF_MetaG | ecosystem: Environmental > Aquatic > Freshwater > Lake | place: Lake Montjoie... | reverse complement strand
TTTGCTGCATTACTTTTACCCATTAGTTGGACTCCAATCCATTACGAGATGCACCCTGGAATCCAGAGACACCACCAGAGAACCAAGATACACGAGGTTCTATGTAGTTTCTGTCGATACTAACAATGTCATCGATTCCTGGCTGTGAGCGGTCTCCATAACCATAGCGGTCTGGAAACAAACGAATCTGTGGGATAGGTGGACGAACCATCTCTGCAATATCTTTGCCAGGAATGTTCATGACCATTAATGCCTGCTGTGTGAGGCGCTCCATATTAGATGCCCATGGTCCGTTATAAGAGTAACGCTTTGCTACCTGGTCAGGTTGTAAGGGTGCACGCCATGGTTTGGTGTGGTCATAAACTCCGTCAAAGTGTTGTGTCATCGTTCTGCCCCTCCAAGTTTAAATGCCTCAGAACGAGTGCCAAGAACAGGTTGCCCACCTATAACAATGGGAGACAATCCGTGACTTGCGGGATTTAAATGAGGATTATTTTTAAGCAAATTTACCAAACGTGTGTCTCCTGCTTTTGCAGACCTACCAGCATTTTCATTTAATTTTGCTTTGTTGATGTTGTGGTGAACCCAATGCATTGCTTGAAAATCACCAACTGAAGTATCTTCAGGTATAAGTTTTTGTTTTAATGCTTTTTGATGCGCTTCGGCATAAGCGTTTTGAAGAAACGAATAAACGCCCTTTTTTGCTAAATGCGTGTTTGCTACACCGTATGGAACATGGTAACTGTTTAAGGCTGCATCGTAAGCGTGTGTATCAATAACAGCAAGGTTGTGTTTACCACCAGTAGCAAGAGTTTTAGCAAAATCTGGTGTCTTATTTGCCCCTGTTTCTTTTTGAGTAAAGATTGACATTGGGTTTTCTACTTCATTATTTCTTACTCTTAATGCCTGATGCACATTTTCTAAAGTTTGGTTATTTAGAGGGGTTCCTCCCAAACCTGCAACACGTCTAATTTGGTTTGTTTCATCTTTTGCAATATCTTTTTCAGGTTGTGCTTCTTCTTTTGACCCTTTTATAGAACGTGCTTCTTTTGAAATTTCTGCGCCTTTTTTTATAAGTCCAAATTGTTTATCAGAAATAGTAGGAATTTGCAATCCCATCATTCGATTTACACGCCATTCAGTTGATGCAGACAACTTTCCTAAAATAGCAGCACCTGACTCTGTATCACGACCAGATAACTCTTGACCAATATAAGACGAATCTTTTTGACCTTCTGGGTACCACGTTTTTCCACCAGCCACGTGTTCTGGAGAAATTTCTTTGGTTCTTTTTAAAAGGTTTGATACAAGTTTGGCATGGTTTTCTGGTGTTAACTCAAATTTTCCAGGCTCTAGCGTCATGTGTTAACCCCACGCTGGTCTCAAATAAGCAAGCATCGCCTTGCGACGTGCATCAATCTGTCCTGGCTCTTGTGCCTGTGTATTGGCTTTACCATCATTAACAAGGTGTGGAGCAGGAGTAAGTTGTACTTGTGGTGCATTGCGTATTGAGCGATAAACAGTCACGCCATTTGAAGTATCAATAACGGAGGCCATCTGACGCTGGATACCCATCATTGGGTTAATTCCTTCAGGCCAGTAGTACATAGATGGCTCAATGCGCTCACCTTTGTGTACACCACGTTGATAGGCTTTCTGATTAACACGGTTCTTGATGCTATCCAACAAACGGTCATCACGACGTGAGCGGATAGTACCGAGATATCCATCTGGATATTCTGCAGATGGAATTCTTCCAACACCGATACGCAAGGCATCCATGGTGTCATGTGCTACAGGAGTACCAGCACCACCCTGATTGTTATAGCCATTAAAACCACCGCCGCCTAGTGATTGCCAGTTCTGAGATGCAGAAAAGTTATTAACTGCCCCTGCCATTACTGCTCAGTTCTTTTAGGGAAAGCCTTATCGAATGCTGCAAGGGCATCATTCTTTTCTTGTTTTTTGGCTCCCCTACTCATACTCTTACGGCGACTAGACTCTTCTCGTTGAGATTTTAAATACTTAAGAGTAAGTTCTGCTCCTGGATTTACTGTCTTTCTTCCAAGTTCATCTTGATTCATAGTAGGCAAAGTCTGTCCTGCACCTGCTGCATAGATTCCTAATTGATGTTGATTAATACCACGTGTTAATGCGTTCTCTAGTGAACTACGAGATGCTCGTCCACCAATGCGGTCTGATACATCTAGGTGTGTCTTACCAGTACTTTCATCTTGCCAAATTCCTTGATGCACATTTGCGCTCTCTGTTGGTGTAGCAGCACGTGCTCTCATCCAACCAGTAGGCATAACTTTTTCAGCAGTACCTTTTGTCTCTTCTAAATGATTAGCAACTGCTTGTGTGTCCATAGACCCACCAATTTTTTCAGGACTTCCACCCATATCTACAGGAATACGTGGGTCACGGGATACGTAATACCCAGAGCCCTTTCCCTCTTTACCAGTAGCAAGTTCACGAGAACCACCAGGAAGAGTAGCAAACTGAGAGGTGCTGATGACGGAACGTGAATCACTCATTTCTTCCTGCTCCCTTATCCGAAGATGGCAGTGTTGGAGTTGCTGCATCGTCCCAATTAAATGTTGTCTGTCGTGTACGAGAAGAGTATGACAATGGTCCACCCTCACTTAGGCTTCTAGTGCTCCACGATGTGCGTGCAGCAGTACTACCTGTGGTGTTCTTGCTTAATGACAAGGGAGGCGGTGAAGACGGTGCATTTTGTAACGCCTGCCCTGTTTGAAATTGGGGCTGCGATATCATTTTAGTAGATAGTATCCATACCGTAATCGAAGTTAGGGCGATTCTTTCCTGCAACAGATGGAACAATTTTTGCGTTAGCCATTGTTGCGCCTGCTTCGATTGGGTTTACAGAAGGAAACTTTGCAGTGATTCGGTATGAAGCGCCCATGCGCTCTGACGATGCTACATCACCAACAAGAATATTCTTCTTGTTTGCTTTTCCACCTGCTGTTGGGTCTCCTGCTTGTGTGTTCTTCTTTCCAATCAGTGTTCCCTTTAATGGAGAACCACTGATGTTGGCAGCACCTGCAGCCATACCCATGTAGCGACGTGGGCTGTTTGCATGTTCTGGTGAAGAAATTACTTCTTCTGGAGTTGGATTGTTTCTGCTCATTGAGGCTCCTGCCGCTTCATGATGATTTGTGGGTGCACCCATGCGACGACGCATTCCGTGACCTAGTGATGTCCAAGATGACATAGTTACTCCTTAGTGTATGTATAAGGATAGAACTGTTTTAGTGGGCTGTAATGGCAAATACAATGGCGCTTATTTCGCCATCTCTACTCTGGATGGTGGTGAATCCTGGTACACAAGATAAATCCATGCCACGTGGGGCTACATAGCCTCTAGAGATTGCAATTGCTTTGACTGCCTGATTAACGGCTCCTGCACCTACGGCACGGAGTTTTACTTCCTTCTTGTCATAGATTGCGTGAGCGATTGCGGAGGCAACGCTCTGGGGATTCGAGCCTGCACTTACCCGTAGGAAGTCTTCTGGTACGGAAATTTCTTCGTTATTCAATTGTTAGTCCTTTGGTTCGGTTTGGTGTGCCACTCCTAACCACAGGGTAAGGCTAATCTCGTGATTGGTCTCGGTATTTAACATCTTTCATTTGCTCAACCACGGCAGTCTCAATAACACCATCTGCAAATCCTGCCACTAATCTGGCTAATGCGTATGAATCTGCGGCATTATCATCGTTAAATTCAATGCCCCACCGCTTGTATATCTGTAGGAGCATTTCCTGCTTCTTAGCATTGCCCTTACCTGCCGCGTACTTCTTCAACGTCATGGGAGGAACTTTCAATGGAAATCTTGTCTCATTATCAAAGTAGTCATATATTGCCAGACGTACCGTGGCAGATAGTTCTCCCAATACTAATGCCGCGTGAGATGCAAGGACGGTTCCTTCCATAGCCACGTCATCTATCTCATTACCTTGTTCATGTAAATACTCAAAGTGGTCTATTAACCACTGACGTATATCAACCAGTCTTTCAATACCAAAATAAGGAGATTTATAAACCCATGTTATGTATTGAGTTGGTTCTTTAACAGAAATTGCAGTAAGGGCAAATCCTGTTAACGATTGGTCGATACCGACAGCAACTACTTTATTTTTTGGTAAAGTTTCATTAATCAGTTTTGTTGGCACGGAGTTTTCTTTCTTCTATAACCATCTCAATGGTTCCAAGATAACCTGCTCCGTCAGTCAGGTTATCCCTCTTGTGTAAGTACGACTCTCGTGCAATTTTTACCCACGCCATCGCTAACCCTACTTGTTCTTCTGTCAGGTCAACGTTAAAGATAACTTCCCAACCCTTTTTAATTCTGTTGAAATTATCTAGTGGATGGTCGTAGGTATAGTTACGGTCTCCATGTATAAGTCGGTGTGCTTCTTCAAGCACCCCTTCCTCATGGGATGGTGACATAGCGGCCTGTTTGAAACTCATTCTTTATATCAATTGTTGTTGACATAATTGTTTTGAATGTTTCATCGAAGGTTGCTTTTCTATTGAGTAACCACCATCCAGCCATGGCTGCAGTTGCATTTGATGTACCAACTGTAAACTTTGTAGAGCCATCGAGCATGGTTCCATACCAACGGGCATTGGTGAAGAAGTCTGTCTGACCTTGGGCTCCGTTGCTATAGCGAGCAATGTATGGCACTGCATTCTTATCCCAAGCAATTCCAGATGAGCCTGGGTCTGGATTATCAGTAGCCCCTATTGCCACCGTGTCAGTCAGACATGCAGGAGCAAAGACATCCGTGTGGTTTCCGTTATTGCCCACTGCTGTAATTACAGGAACGTTGGCTGCCTTCAAGGTTGCAATACTAGCGGCCATTCCTGCAGGAACTTTACATCCTGCAAAGATTGCACCCTGTGCAATGCTAACAACTGCAATGTTGTACTTTACTCGATTAGCAACAATCCAATTGAATGCGTTTTGTACATCATCTAATGAGTAGAACCCTGCCGTTCCTGCTGCAGACATTCCAACAATTCGGATAGGAATAATCTTTGCAGAGGGATTCACCGCTAATGCAATAGAGGCCATCTGTGTACCGTGGTTAAAGGTTTTGTCTTTAGTTGCTGGAAGATTTGCAGCGCCTAAGCCCTCCATGCTCATTTTTTTATTGGGGCATGTGTAAGAAGTCAAAATACAAACTTCATAAACGATGCTGTCTTTAAATGCCGTTGTGTTCATCCCAGTATCAATAATTGCAATTGCTGGCGATGTTTCTGCATGTACAGGAGTAACTCCTGCAAGTAAAATAGTTAGTACTAGTAGTGTCCGTTTCATGTTGTTCCATAATCCTTTCGGAATGCTCGTTGGTCAGATGTACGGCGAGTTATCTCTCTAGAAATTAGGGCTATATCCCTCTCCTGGTTGTTGAGCATCATCTCCATCATCTTTCGATAAGCGTACTTGACATCTAACACATCACGCAAATCGTTGATTTCTGGGGAGATGTCAATCTTGGCCTTGATGACCGTCATAGTTACTCCCTTTGGGGGAGGTGTGTTGGCTACCAGGGCGGTGTTTTCGGCAAACTCCAACTGCCTAGAAGCACCGCGCTCCTCCAGTTGAGCCTGTACCAGTTGTGAGGCTATGTAGTCAGCCCACCCCGTAAGTACGGTAAACATCTCAGCCAACTGCTCACTGCTAAGGACTGTGATGTCGGGTGGCAGTACGGCTTGGTCATAGACTGGCTTTGGAAAGTTAAGACCTGCCTGTACTATGGAATCAAGTTGCATGACTTGCATCCATCCTTTGGTGAAACATTACACTCTGGCATCTCTTCTGCCTCAACTGCATCAACAATCTTCTTAGCCTTATTAAAGATTCTCTCTACAACCTCGTAGTCAGCCTTTACGGTGAACTCTTTGTAGTCTTGATTGGATTTTAGTTCATACAAGAAAACAATCTCTTTGGGCGCTCTTTCTCCATGCATGCGTCGAGCCAACTCTAGATACATCTGACCCTGCAGTAAGTGACCACGAAATGGACGACGAATACTTTTCCACGCTTTATTTAAATCGTTATCTGAATCCATCAATAGGTCGGGGGCTTCAAAGCGGAATGTTCCCTCTCCAATTGATTTAATCTCGATAAGAAAGTCATCACCAAGTCCCTGGACCCAACCATCAGTATGTCCTGCAATACGCAATGTTGGGTCAACAAGTGCAACTTCATCGTATACAAGTCGCTTGCAGCCACAGTACAAACATTCATCAGGAGACAGACCAGTAGTTACTCGCTCACAGACAATGCACTTGAAATCGCCGTACATATTTCCCATGGCATAAATGCGTTGCTGCCACTTAGCATGAATGAAGTGACCCTCATCAAAGATGTTTTGCAATCGTAGATTAGGTCTATCAGCCTTCTTTTTATTACCCATGAGTAAGTAATAAGAATACCTATTACAAAAATCATGTTTTATCATCTCTGATGGGTGAAGGACTGTAGTACTTCTGTCTCCCTCTGGTTGACGAAGAAGATGTCGTTCAATAGGGCCAATGAGTCGTGTGTCAGTCTTTTTGGCATCAAGAAATTTCTTGAGGTCCTTTGACGGTGCTGTTGTCATTCGTTGTCCTTACTAAAAATAAATTCTTCTAAGGTTAGTTGGGTTTTTTTACTTTTCTTTAGTTTTTGCCACTTTCGCATTAGTGCGTTGCGTTCTCTGTGGCTTAACCCACCCCAAATTCCATGAGGTTCGTCTCGTGAAATAGCATCCCATAGGCATTCTGCTTGTACTGGACACGGGTTTTTGCCCGTCTCACCAAAACAAAATACCTTTGCTTGAGTTGCCAGAGTTTTATACTGCTCTTTGTCACGAGGCGGATAGAAAATAAGTGTCGTTTCATCTTTGCCACGACATCTTGCTTCATAGCGCCACGTGTAATCTGGTTCTTCCATGTTTTAGGCATCCTTGAGTTTGTCTCGAATTTCTAGGAAATCGTCTTCAAGGAGAATCACGTAATTCTCCCCGTTTAGATGAACGCCTAATACGGGCATCCGTCCGTCAAGAATCGCCTCTCTTGTAATCTTCTCTAAGACATCGGCTTTTACTGAGAAAGATTTCTTTCCCGTGTATTTATGTTCGATTAGTAGGTCGTCTGACCGAACATCGCCTTTGCGAGACCAAAATCCCCCAGAACGAGCATTAACAGAGCCGCCAATTTTTTTAGCAAGTCTCTTTTCATGTTTCTGAGATTCTTTTTGGCCTTCAGTCTTCAAGTTCTATTTTTCCTTCTTCGTACCCAGCAATTAACTTAGGAACTAAGAAGAATAATGTTTCTCTCCAGAAGCATGATGAACATCCACAAAATAACTCTCCAGATAATGTTTCGGGAATTACATCTTCTGTACCTTCCCACACCGCTTCAAAAAGCATGTCTGTGTAGTCTTCAACTCCTTTTTCTAAATCGTGAGCCCATGCTTCATCATTAACTATAAATTCTTTTTTACTCATCGCTATCTCCAATACCTGTACAACTTAAGTCTTTATCAGTAGTAGTTTTATGATGTTTTTGATTTTTATTCCCAACATCAATCAAATGAAATACTTCGTTTAGTTCTGTAAACATGCTTTTTTGTAAAATCATGTTACAGTCAGGGCATGCAAGAACTATCTCTAATCCTAAGTCGTCTTCAGCGTTATCCAAACGCCTGTATCCAATAGGTACTAGGTCATGTAAAAAAGACTCTTCAATAATAGACAATAAACCTGTGTTACTCATCCGTGTCTCCCGCCATAGGTATGTCAGAAGATTCTAGTACAAGTTTTTGTACTTCTTCCTTTAAGTCAATTTCGCCACGCAGACTTTCTATAACTGATTCTATGCCTTGCCACTTGCGGTCACCAAAGTAGAACCACCCACCTCTACGGTTTATGACTCCCTTGATGACTGCAAGTGAGGCTATCTCCTTTGCAAAGTCGTACTCCCCTGGAGCACAGTTTCCGCCCTCTGCAAAGTAGAAATCAAAGTATGCAACACGCTGTGGTGGTGCTGTTTTATTTTTTAGGGTTCTAACCTTGACTCTTTGACCAATGCGGGTCTTGTTTCCACTTGGACCGATTTCAATCCATTCATCACGACGGATTTCACAACGAGTAAAGAAAGCATAATTCTTACCTTCTCCACCTGGTGTTGTTCGAGGGTCACCTTTCATAACTCCTATCTTCATTCGATATTGATTAATAATCAATCCAAGAATTGGTCTTTCATCTTCTACAAGGGAGCGCTTCATTGCAGAGCCCACTACACGAAAAAACTTATTAGTAAGTAGTGCTCCACGCCCTACCGTCATCTCACTCATATCTTTCTCCATTTCAGGAGCAGGAGAAAGTGCTGGAAGTGAGTCAATAACAATGGCATCTACAGATTTAGATTCTGCAAAATCGATAACGGCTTGGTATGCCTCTTCCATAATGGTTGTTTCAATAACAATGACTCGTGTAGGGTCGATACCGCACATTGCGGCATACTCTGGAACCCACTGCTCTGCAGCAACCCATACAGTCATGTGATTTGGATTGAGTGCTTGATTAGCAGCAATAGTTTTTAATGCAACCGCCGTTTTGCCGTGAGACGGTTCACCAATAAGTTCATTCCATTGATTACCAGGGAACCCACCGCCAAGAACGTAATCAAGAGTAGTAGACCCACTAGTAATACGGGGAATAAGGTCGCTGCGAATAGCATCCGCAAATACCACGACATTATTTCCAAACTTCTTATTAAGTAATGCCATAACCTTTTTTGCTTCATCGTTCACTCTTATACTCCTTGTTGGCTTTTAATAATTGTGGGACAGTTAAAAGAAAACCTTTACTTTTGTTTGGAGGTATATCGCATTGAATTTCACTGCCAAAGTTTCTTACTGCATACCGCAGTGCATCTGTAGGAATAAATAAAATTACTGACTCTAAAACAAATGCCCAATAATTTGCTTCAGTAACCATCAATCCTGAAGGTGCCCACCCATTTTTATTTACAAAATAACATTCTGTTTCAATGTAAATGTTATGGGTATCTTTCCATCTTCTGTCTCGTTTGACTTCGACCGTATGGCCTCCAGTTAGTAACTCTTCTACTAACCTTTCGCCTTCTTGACCGTAACCAAAGTCAATATCAAAAGAAGAAAATGCTCCGCTCATCAGTCAATTCTCCCAATAATTCCTTGTGGATTCCAGTTATTGGTTCCATCGTTACCTTTTGCAGATTTTGCACTTCCTTCTACCGTTGCACCAGTAAGTGAACCAAATCTACTTCCAGACTGTTGAAGAGGATAACCACAGTCATAGCATCGTAGACCTATGTTTTGTGCGGGAGACATGTAGTTTGCAGAACCACAGTCAGGACATGTTTGAACTTGTTTTGCACTTTGAGCCTTTGAAGTGGGTTGTGGTTGCGGGGGAACAAATGGGGTCATCGCTTGTTGTGATGGAGGCATTGGCATGTCTGCTGTTCGTGGTGCAGCCTGTTGAGGTTGTGCACCTAATTGTTTAGCCCACCAATCTGCGTTACTCATTTTGCTTCTCCCCACCTATCTACTATTTTTATATCAGCAATAAGAGGAACTGTAATCTCTGGCAATTTAATTCCTTCCATAGATACCCGAATTGCTTCGGCTGCTTCTTCTGCTAGGTCTGCACGGGCAACTGTAACTAACTCATCGTGTACAGTCAAAACAACATTCACATCTGGCTCATCAATAAAACAAGAATGTGCTCTAACTAGTGCTAATTTCATCAAATCTGCAGCAGAACCTTGAATTACCGTGTTAAAAGCCTGTCGTTCTGCTCTAGACCTTAACCCCTTGTCAATGCTCTTTAAGTCGGGTAAATAACGGCGTCTACCAAAAATAGTAGAGACATAAGGAGTTGGAGTTTGGGCTACTGCCTGACGAAAAATCATTCCTCGATATTTTTGTATGTCATTAAATTTTCTTGTGAAATCATCTAGTAATTTACGAGCCTCTGTTGCCGTACAACCAATGCTTTGAGCAATTTTTTCTGGCCCAACACCATAAGCAATCGATAGTACGAGAACCTTTCCTGCTTTTCTATCTACATTCATTGTCTTACCGATGGTTGTGTAAATATCTCCACCAGTCATGTAATTCTCTAGCATGATGGGGTCACGAGACAGTGATGCGATAACTCGTGGCTCAATCTGTGAGTAATCAGCAACAATTAACTTGTAACCAGGAGGAGCAACAAAAAGATTACGAATCAACTTGCCATACTGACCACTGCTAGGAATATTTTGTAGGTTTGGCTCGCTACTAGAGAAACGTCCAGTTTCTGCTCCATGAGGTTTAAAGTTAGTGTGCACACGGCCATCAATAAGGAGAGCCTTCTTGTTTACAACTTTTTCTTTTCCTAAGTTAGTTCTAGTAATGTCTCCACCAAGGTAGGGCATCACGTAGGTTGTCATTAACTTGTTCAAATCTTGGTACTCAAGAATTGCATCTACAAGTTCATCTTTACTTCGGTAAAACTCTAAAGCATCTGCAGACACAGAAAAATGTTGAATAGTTAAGTTTTCTGGATTAGATGCAGCAATACCTTGTCCCTTTGCAGTAAGTGCCACCTTGATACGGACATTGGGCTTGATGCCACGACCGCCTTCTGCTTTAGAGGAAAATAAAAGTTTTTGTTTTTCATGTATAGAGTTCATGGAAAATGGTTCTCCAGTTAACTTCCACGCCTTGGCCTTAGTTGCATCCAAGTCAATTTCAATCTGCTTCTTTAACTTCTTCATCTCTTCTACATCAACATTTGCGCCAGTTAGTTCCATATCGCACAATGCACCAATAACATCCATCTCTAGATGCCATACCCGTTTTAAACTCCCCACTAACATAGGTGAGAGGGCCTTGTATAGTTGCCACGTGGCATCTGCATCGAGTGCAGAATAGTTAGCCACGTCGCTGAAAGAATGAACCTCTACCTGTGCTCCTACGCCCTTCTTAACCTCCAGTCCTAGTACTCTCTTAGAACAGTCTGCAAGTCCTAGTGAGTTTTTGGTTCTGTTATCAATAATAAAGGAGGCCATCAAGGTATCAAAGAATGGCTTTGTAGGAACTACTCCACGAAAGTACTTTGCTATTGATTTTAAATCAAACTTAACGTTGTGACCGATTTTTAATTTGTCACTAAAGAATAAAGGTTTTAATGCGACAAAAACTTCACCAGGAAGTAACTGCTCTGGTGGCTCACCAAATACTGGTTGCCATTTTGCTTCATTCTTAGAGTAATCTACTTCTTTTAACTCTTTACCCGCAGCAAGTTTGCGTTGACCACTAAGAAGTAACTCTTTATCCCATTGTACAAACTCACCATTGGGATGTCCCATAGGAATAACATCTACCCGACCCTCTGTAGCCAAAGATATCCACAAAACATCATTTACTTTTGGTTGGATTCTATTTTCACCAACTGTTTCAACGTCAAATGCAAAAGCCTCTACCTTGGAGTAAAACTCAACAAGTTCTTTCAGTTGTTTCTTTGTAGTAATGGTGTTCATACATCCCCCTCAAGAAGTGATGTAAGGGAGCCTGGAAACGGATTACAGGCTCCCTTACCGTGGAATCGTCTATGCGACGGAGCGAGCAACCTCAAGCATTTCGGAGCGAGGGGTCTCACGAATAACTTCTGCTGTGAACGGAACAGCGGATGCAATCGTCTCTTGTACCGTATCAGGGTCCAACTTCCATTCCTCGGCTAGGTCACGGGAACGTACAACATTGAGGGTGTAAACAGTTGTTGGTCCTGTGCCTGAACGAGAAACTTCCCAGAACTCTTTTGACAGAGGTCCTTTGCGGTCATCTTCGTTAATCTTACGAATTTGACGTACTAGTAGTGGTGCTGCAGTAATGATTTGTACTCCTGTGGTCTCGCCACTGAGTACAAGAACATTGAATGAAAACTTCCCACGTGGTTTATCACCAAGGATGTCACATAGTGGGCAGTTGTCACCAAGACAAACGAATGAACGCTTACCCTTTGTGCGTTCAACCCAGTGCTGTTCGTAAATTGCAAATGGTTCATCTTCCAAGAACTTAATTAATTGTGGCTCTTCGGAGAAACGAAAGTCAGCAGGAAACTCTGACGAATTGGCTTGTACTAACGCATCTACTGCGTCCCAGCCTTTTTGAACGGTTGTACCAACTTTAGGTTGGATATCTTCCCTATCTTCTTCAAGATAAGTTTCAGCATCTACTGCTGGTTGTGTAATGGGCATTTGGTTAGTCTTTCTATTAGGCATATTGGATATGAGGCGCGGAGTATTCTGTATCTCAGTACAGTATTAGTAACTACTGGCTCTCGGCAATTGTGATGTCTTTCCAGCGCTTGACTAAAGCCTCTGTTAATTCATCGTGTTGATTCCACTCTACACGAGCAGAACCCAGCAATCCTCTGCGGTTAAACTCTTCAATCGCAGATTCTATGAGTTCACGAGTGTACACCCGATTACCTCCAGTCTTTTGACCTTTTAAGGTCTTAGAACGTAGGCGATATGGTGCTCGCGGTATGTAACCTTTCCGTTCCCATAGGCGGATAGTAACAATGGTCTTCTCTAACGCTTGTGCTAGTGCACCGATAGTGAATACCTCTGTATCTTTACCGCCTAGTGTCTTAACGATTGGGCTTGAATCCCAACCATTACTCTCACCGCTATTGCGACGAGAAACTTTTGGGTCTGGTTCTTTGCGTTTTCTTTTGGAGCCAGGAAGATATTCAAGGTCAGCAAATGCCCTCTCTATCTCATCATCGCTACGCAATCCAGCCATGTTCTTACTTCTTATTCATCACAAGTGCCCACACAATATTCTGTGGGTACATTTCATCTACTTCTTCCTCTGTCAGTTCATCACTGTATAGGGCAGCCATTAATGCATCTTCATCAACAACGCGGATTGTCTTGTATAGTTTTTCTTCAAGACCTTTGGCTTCAATAAGTTCTTCAGCCTTTACTTCATCAATCTTACGAGATACACGGCGTTGTTTCATTACAGAAACAAAACCCTCAATTTCTTTGGGCAATTCTAGAACAATGTTTCCCTTGCTATCAGGTTCGCCCTCTTCATCAAGGTGAGAAAACAACTTCTCTTTCAAATCTTTCTGTTGTTTTTCCCAATGCTCCAATTGCTTCTTAACAAATGCGTATTCTTTTGCTTGAACCTCAAGTGAGTTCACATCAACAGAACGTAGTGTTTCGGCTTTTACTCTTGCCATAATTTCCCCCTATGGTCTTGCTTCTTGTAGGAACGCTATCAAACTACCTAGTGTAATGTCAATTCCGCCTTTAGAATTGATGCCTTGACCGTCCATAACGGCATCGGCCACGGCGTTCTTTTGCTGGAGCATCTCGTGCTGGCGTTCTTCTATGGAGTTCCCAACAATTAAGTCCTGAATAGTAATTGTAGGCCATCGGCTAGATGCCCTCTTGATACGCCCGTTGCGCTGTACTGCCAACCCAGCACTCCAAGGCAAATCATAATTCAATAGTAAATTCGCTATAGGTAAATCTACCCCGTAGCCACCAGCATCTGATGAGATGAACACACGGCACTCAGGGTCTGTTAAAAACTTTTCTTTACTCGCTTCTTTCTCTTTAGCATTCATATTACCTGTGTAAAGGGTTCCACCTACAACCTCTTGAATTCTTTTTAACATTCCGACATAAGAAGTAAACACCACCACCTTTGCTTCTGGGTCTGTATCTAAGTGGTCTAGTACGTAAGCCTTAAGTTTATCTAATTTAGCGTGCTTGAACGTATCTGGAAGTAGTTTACGTTCTTTTAACCCTGAGATGTAAGCACTTCCTTCACCTTCTTGCTTTTCAAACTTAGTGGCACTATCTAGTAGTAGTCCTGGGTGGTCACACAGCATTCGTAGCGCCGTAATTTTACTCATGATAGAGCCGCGCATTGCATCTGCTGCACTACCCATTGCATTCTCATGGCCATAGTGAGACATCAACGAAAAACTAGTTCCTAGTAACTGTTGTGCCTCATATAGTTCTTGACTAAGTTCGTCAGCAATGGTGTTGTATAACTCTGCTGTTTTCTTATCCATATTGACAATGAGTGGGTCACGGTGGATGGTGTCAGGTAGGTATGGAGCCACGTCTGGGTCTGTCTGTATCTTACGAACGGAAGAAGTCTTCATCTTCTCATGAAAGATTTGAAGGTTACGATAACGTTGCACTCCGCCAAAGTGATTGCGAACAATAAACGTCTGGTCAAACAAATCAAAGCGACCCAACAAGGTTGAGTCTACAAACTGCATGATGCTGTAAACCTCTTCTGGACGACCATTCTCAATCGGTGTACCAGTAAGGGCAAAGCGAATTGGAACACTAGCAGCAAGTTTCTTAACCGCCTTTGACCTCTTAGACCTAAAGCCTTTGATGGCTGTGGCCTCATCACAAACTACGGCTCCCCATTCATAGTCTTTAATAATGTCCCAATCAGCAACAATAGTTTCATAGTTACATATTATGTAGCCAGTGTGTTGTTCCCAACCCATATCTCGTTCCCAACGGATGTGTCGAGTCGATGCAGAACCATCGATTACTGACGCATAATCATCTGAAAACTTATTTATTTCTTTTTGCCATTGATATTTTAAACTTGACAGAGCAATAACTAATGTTGGTTTAGTAAGGGTTCCTTCTTCTTTAAGTTTTTCAATTGCGGCAATAGTCATACAGGTCTTACCCAGACCCATCTCATAGGCCACAAGCATCTTCTTACGTGCAACCATCTTGGCTACTGCCTCAACTTGATACGGTTTGAGTATTCCTGTAAACATTAATTATCCACGGGAGTTGGGGCAGTTGCAAGACTTCCGCACATGAAGCACTCCATGTCTAACATGTACAAGGATATCTCTCCCTCTTCAAACATCGCCTTGACGTTCCACAATGTGGAACCACAAACACATACTGATATTGGGTTATCTTTGTCGCGTAGGTCCATTAGATGTATGCCTCTTTGCCATAAATCATATCCTTTGCATTGGCTACACCACGATAGATTTCCTCTGGTGTCATGTCTCCCACATCTTTGACATCAACTCCTTTGTAACTAAAGAACTTTAAATTCATCCCATACTTACGAGCAAAGCCGCGCATCTGCTCACATGCCTTCTTACCTGCTGCATCGTTGTCGAAGGCTGCAATTACTATCTCTGACCTTCTTATTATCTTTGCTTGCTCTTCACTAAGGATTGCTCCATATGTAGATATGGCTCCTTCGATTCCTGCTGAAAATAAACGAACAACATCTAGGGGCGATTCCACAACTATGGTTGCCTTACCTTGATGCTGTGCACCAAAGACAGTCCTAGACTTTCTTACACCTGCAGGTTGGTTCTTAAAGAAACGTCCATTGGCGCCCTTCTCTTGCCATCCCCATAATTCATTTGTATCTGGGTCACGGATAGGAAGTATCCATGCGCTGTTCTTTTCATCCCACAACACGCCGTAGTGAGTTACGGCTACTGCCGTCAAAAATCTTTTCTTTAATTCTTTTTCTGGAGGCGTTGTGTACACAGCCAGACGAGCCTCGCTCATACCAATTGGGTCTTCTGCTGGTACATAGTGAGGAAGTTCTTTGATGCGTTTCATTAATGAGTCAAGTGGAACTTCTGCTTGTTCGTTTACAAAATCACGTGCATCAAAGTAATCGATTCCTTTTAAGTCACCAACTAATGTGAACACGTTTCCTTTATAGCCACAAGAAAAACAGATGTGTGCACCAGTAATGGAGTTAATCCACCAAGAAGGATGCTGGTCTTCTTTACCTGTGCGCTTCTTGTGCATAGGACAAAACCCTTGAACCTCATCGCCACGCTGTGCAGTAAGTGGGATGTCTAAGTTAAGAAGTACTTTCTCTACATCAATCATCGAACCATCCAACTAGAGCAGTACACACACTTAGTCATATCTGACTCATCGTGGAAGCAACCAGTATCCCAACGCCAAGTAATAGCGGTCTCACTTGGTGGACAGTTACGTGACTGAACAATTTTTAATAGACGAATCTCTTCGTCCTCTTCTACTGGTTCAAGGCCAAGGATTACGTCTGAGTCTTGAAAAAACGAGGACGAGTAACCGATTGAGTCGGCAGTAACTTTTCCAGCACGCATTTTCCAAAGCAAAGTTTGTGTTGTAATAACAATTGGCTTATCAATACGCTGTGCTAGTCGCTTGAGTGCACGAGTCACGTTGGTAATGGCTTGTGGAGTGTTCATCTCTCCAGTTACTTCATCAAGCATCAAGTACACACCGTCTACAAAGACAATGTCTGGCTTAGTCTGTTCAATTTTTGCAGACAATGCCGAGACAGTAATTCCGTTTACCGCATCCACCAAGTGGAATGAGTGCTCTGTCTCCATCTTATTGAGTTCGTCAATGTACCGAGCCTCTTCTGCTGGTAATAGTTTTCCACGACGTAGTCGACCATGTGATACGTGGGAACGCATTGCATCGTGACGTTGCTGTTGCTCGTGGTTGTTCATCTCAAATGACTGGAACATTGGTACCTTGCCAAGTTGATGAGTGTTAATCGCCATCTGCAATGCAATTTGTGACTTACCTGTCTTTGGTGGTGCAATAATTGTGATGAGTTGTCCGCCCTGTAGACCAGCAGTTGCCTCATCAATCTTTTCAAATCCTGTTGGTATACCTAAGAAAGTTTGATTCTGTAGCGCTTGATAATCTTTGTAGCGTTGCTCTGTATTCTTAGTGAGGTCAACCTCATGAGTACCAAGAACTCCTTGACCATTAACTTTTGTAATGGTTGCTTCCATAGCAAGGAGAGCGGCATCGTGGTTATTTTCTTGTAACTGCTCAATGGCGTTCTCTAATCCTTGACGAGTAAGAAGTCGACGACGAAAGTCAACCATTGTGTCAAGAAGGTAATCAATATTGTCTTGTACATCTAGTACTTTGAAGTTTGGATAGTGGTCTTTAACTGTTGTGGCTGTAGGCACTTCGCTGTACTCGCTGTAGTGTTTACGTACAAATGTCCATACTCGTTTGTTGTCATCATCTAAGAACCACGCTTCAGTAATGCCGCGTTCAAGAGCAGGGATAAGGTCACGGTCTCTGATTATTTTACTAACCAGTCTGTGTTCGTTATCCGCTGCCACAATGCTCCCTCTTACAAGTTGTTTAGTTCTACTCCTGCTGACCCGTATCGTGCCACCCTACCAGGAACATCTACTACCCCACGAAGGTTAGCACGGTAGGGAAGTGTACCTACTAACTCTTCAACGTCCTCATAGAGTTGCCAGTAGTTAAATGGGTTGACTACTCGTCGTTCTAGTTTTTCAAATGCTTTATCTAAAAGTTCTTCTGACCAACCCTCTGATGCAAACCCTGCAAGTTCTAAAGATATTCCGTAGTTGTTTGAGAGCAACCACAATCTGTTTGTATTTTGTAACTCTATGTTTCCTACTTTGAAAGATGTCTTTCTAGATAAGAAACCTTTAGCCCCCTCTTCAGTTAACTCTACTACAACATCTGTTAAACAAATTACCTGGGGAGAGGAGACGTTGGATATGTCTCCATTTTTCATAGTACTTCTATCTTAGCGTACCTTAAAACAAACTCCCTAAACGTTTCAGAAGTATCGTTAGCCTCTAATGCCAAATCTTCTGAGACATCTGTTGGAATTTGCACAGAGTAATGACCGTTGTTAAAGCGCATTTTCTGCTCAACAAAAGAAACATGTTTACATGAGGCAGTCTTGCGCCATACGGGGCAAGTGCATCGGATTTTACTTGATGCGGTGTCTACCTCTACTTCAAAAATTCCAGCAGCCTGGGAGGATATGAAGACTTGGATAGTTCTCCAAGTAGATTCCATACTCATACCTCTCATTGCGCTGCTCGCAGGTCAGAACCAATGATAGGTACTCGAACGAATGCTTCGTGGGCGAAACTAGCCATGGCTTCTTTGTACTCCGCTTCCCAGTTTTCTAGAGTAACATTAGTAGTTACGATTGTTGGCAGTGCCTTGTCATATCGCAGTCTAAGAATCTCATCAAAAGAACTGTCGTCGTATTTACTTCCATACTCTTTACCCAAATCATCGATAACAAGTATGCGAACATTAAGCCAGTCAAACTTCGAACGCCCGTGAAAGCCATCGAGTTCATAAACCATATTGCGCTTATCGTCGTGGTCAGCATCGAAGGTTGACTTTTTTCTAGACAAAAATTCTGGATACGTCATGTAATAAATTGGTCTGCATTTAAGACCAAAGTCCTGATGATTCATTCCCAGAACCTTGGCCGCCTCTAAATCATCATCTGGCAAGTGACGAACAAACTCCATGGCTGCAACTACTGCGTGGGTAGTCTTACCGATTCCTGGACCACCATCAAACAAAAGACCAACACCATTGACACCGATGTTACCAATCTGCTTGATGACATGTCCGTGGGTGACATCATCAATCCACGTCGCTACCTCACTAGGAAAATCACCAGCACGGTCGATGATGTCCTGTGGCTCAAGGCCAAGAAAACGACGTGGGATATTGGAAGTTCTTAATAGCCAATGTCGCTTGAGTGATGAGAGTGTGTTGATGTCGTACATCTATGCGTTGTACTTTAACTCACCTGTAAATGAAACTGGCTTTCCCTTTTCGTCCAGTGCATCTCCTGCAATCATCTTGATGCTCTTGCGTGGTGTTACTTCTTGAACAACAGATTTTAACCAACGCTTTGCAGCAGATGCATTCTTCCATGCGGTGTAGAGACCTTTGAAGTCTTCTTCTGTACCGTAATGATACTCAGCAATCCATGCTCCACCTTTTTCAGTGTTTAACCAAAGGTTTGCTGTAAATGTGTGTTGAACTTTTTTAACCATTGTTGCCTTCTTCCTCAAGTAAGTATTCGATTGTTCTTTTTAAGTATAGATTTTCACGCATAAATAAAAACATTACCGTAATAGAACCACCTAATGCAATGATGATACCTATAATTGTTCCTGTATCAAGAATCATTTACTTGCTCCTAATCTTTTTTCGTATCGTTCTAGTTGTGTTCTGCCAGATAGTGAGTTTTGAAATACACGACCGTCACTAGCGGTGAGTGTACCCATCTTAACCACAGTTTCTGTTGGGGCGTTAATCTTTCCAAGCCCCAGGTTTTCTCGTGCCTGATTCATCTTCTTGCCAAAGGATGCAAGGTAAATCTTGTAGAGGAACGGCGCTTCGTCACCAATGTCTTTAAAGTTTCTTTCGTCCGCCACAAACAAGCGTAGTAACTCAAGTTCAATTAGGGGAGTGGTGGCGTATTGCTTTCTAAATCTTGCAAGGGCTCCTGAGAGTTGCTTAACGTTAACGGTTCCTGGTAAGAGCGGGTACTTGCGACCAACTCTAAATGAGAACTCAGCAGCGACGTCCATGGGAGTCCATTCATGCTCAGGTCGCTTGCCTCTGGTCTTTGGGTCGGACTTGCGGATTTTAGGCTGCGGCGAATCAGGCTCCTCCACGCGGCCGAAACCTGCAAGACTGTCTGAATCATCTTCCCATTTTCTCATAGGTACACGCACTTCTTTCATTGGAATCCCTTTGGATTCAATATCTTTTAATTTATAACTATCTTGGCTATTAGGTACTAATGGCTTATTGGCTATTAGTCCATGTGGCTTATAGTCATGTGAGGTGCGGTAATTTCCAGTGCGGTAATTTTCATCCACATTTTTCTCAGTGCGGTAATTTTGGTCCACTTCGTACCAGTCCATACCCTTAAACCCATTGGCTCTTTTGCTGGGGGTGCGCTTGATTAACCCACCCTCCTCTAAGGCTTTAAGGGCTGTTCTAACTGTTTTGTCCGAAGACTTGCCAGTCTCTATACCCAACTTGGCTACGGAGGTCTTAAAACGCCCTTCAGCGCCTTGTAGATGGCATATGGTAGCGAAGAGACGGAACTGATAATTGGTGATGTTGGCGCTGTAGGCCTTGTCTGGGATTTCCACGGGGGCAGACTACTCCTTATCGAAAGGATTAAAGTCTGTAGTTCCCATTTGCTCCATGATTATTGCGTCAACCGTCTTGGTGATTGTCTCTATAACTCCAGCGGCTATGTAGGCAGAGAACACCTCGACAAAGGCAGTCAAGGCCTCCTGCATCTCGGAGTACAGGTCGTCTGAATCGCTGGTCATGTCGATAGGGTCAAGTCCATCTGTGATGTCCCACGTCTCAACTCCAAAGTCTTCGACGGCATGAAGTGCCATGTGAGACTCAACAGTCTCATCCCAGGCAATCGCAATGACGTCTTCTGTGGTTACTTGACGAAGAATCTCTTTGATGGGGTTATCACATACCGTGAGGTCCTCTGCCTTGACCATGAAAGAATCCATGAACTCATCGGCCTGTGAGAAATAGAGTTGGAATGGACAACCATTGGCCATAGCCGTGAGGATGGCGCTCTTAACGAACGTTTGATTTTCGGTCACAGGGATAAGCAGGGGGGTGTTGGGATGCTCCTGTAGTAGTTCTGATAATCCTTTTGAGATATCTATGTTGTTATAACTAATAACGATAATCCGTTTCATACTGTGCCCCTATAGTCTTGGTAGTCGGTTTGCTACAACTGTTGGTTTGTTTAACCACTTACTTACTGCTACCGCTATAAAGGTAGTAGCAGGTACTGATATTATGAAGTGCTTGTCTAGTGAGTACTGAGAAAATAAAGCGCCAAAACTTAATGGCAAAGTTAAAAATTTATTCAGTAAAGGTATACCAAAAAAATTATTAGTAACGAGTTCAATAAACTCGATAACATATGTAATTGATATTCCAGAAATGAAAAAGGTTATGAGTAGGTCAGTCATGACCCAGATACTACACCGTTAGGTTGGTGTACTCAATTGCTGCAGCCGTACGGACACGCCAGAAGGCGTTGGGTGGAACCCACTCATCTACCGTATATCCAATACGTGGGAATTTGAATGGCTTGCTGTAGTAGAGGTGGGAATAGGAGTTATCTGCCACTCCTGACCAGATGGCTCCAAACTGAGAAGGTACGGAGCCGTCAAAGTACTCGGAAGGAGTTACTCCATGCTCGGCCTGAACAGAGTCTAAGTAGAATACTCCTGAACCCCCAGAAAATTTAATCTCATAAGTAGAAAGACCCGTAACAAATGCATCAACTAGGACTGTTCCTGAAACTCTAGCCCAGTTTGCGACAGTGCCAAACGCATAAATATCATCACTTTCTGTAATGTTACCGTTTGCATCCCTACCTATCAACGTCATAGTTAAACCACTTGTAGATTTAACAAACGCTGATACAACTGCATAGGTTCCAGAGATTACTGGAAAAGAATTAGAGGTAAAAGTCCAAGAACCAGAAGCAGTTATCTTTGCACTTTTTATTCCTGAGTAAGCAATGGATGAAACATCAGCATTTTGTGCAACAGTTGCTGAGCCAGCGATAGTCCAGTTGTCAGTAACGTTTACTTCAAATGAAGGGTTTTTAACATAGTTAATTTTATTGGGAAGAAGAAGGATGTCTATGGCACGTGCCTCGTCATAGGCAACAACACTACCTAATTGCATACACACCTGGTCAAAATAATAAGTTCCAGCAGCACTAGATAAGATTTTTAATGCCGCGTAAACAGAACCTGCGGGAGATGTAGCAGTAACTTTTGCAGATTTCCACGTGTTGTTAGCAGAGACTGAACTACCTGTGCTAGTGCTAATGACAGTTCCATTCTTGTCATGCCACACAACACCTATAGTTATATTTCCAGCACTTGCAGGAGATTTAACTTGTACTGATGCTGTGTATTCAAGTTGTTCTTTTACAGGCACTGCTTTTTTTATAGGCGTTGTTAAACCCAAAGACATAGTCAATAAACCTGAAGCAATTACTTTGCAGGTATACACCGTGTCAATTACTGTGGTTCCTGTAGCAGGTACTTGTTCAGTACTAGTTGCTGCTGTAGCATTAGTAAAAGCCCAGTTACCTACTGAATTATAAAAGGTAGAGTCTTGCACTGAAAGTAATAAGTTAGTAGACAAAGTAACCGTTGGTGCGTAACCACTTAGAGATTCAATGTAATTTTCAATACCTATTTTTTGACCTCTAGTACCGTATAGCCCAAATGCTTCACGTACTAATCTGTTTTGATTTTTAATGGGAATATTAGGTTCTTGATTTAATCCTAAACTACTTGTTTCTACAGGCAACAACAAGTGTGAAGCGGTATTAGAGGTCTGACTTGGACGAAGTAACTCTAACTCCGTAAGTAGTTGTTCATATGTAAAAGACATACCATCTATAAATGAATACAAAGCAGTTGTTTCATCAACTACACCCAGAGGACTTTGAATAGCGCTAGTATAAACTCTAGGAAGTATATCCATTATCTTTTTTTGAGCACCTTGATTTGTGGGTACAATATCAAATGCCGTACCTGCATTAATCCATACCTTATCTTCTGTAAAAAGAAACATAGAATAGTAAATATGTTTACCTGCCAAAATTCCTACGCTTGTTGGATTGTCTACGCCGTCAGTAAAGGCTGAACGAGTTACTGTTCCTTCTGTAGCGTTCTCTTCCCAAATTATAATGCCATCTTCTGCAGTCTCTGCAAAACCTATCTGGTTACGAACCAACCTGATACGAGAAAATGCTCCAGTTGGTGAATACCATGTAACATATGCTGTAGAAAAAGAAAGAACAACAATTTCTATGGGCGCTACAGAATAAGCAAGTTTTCTTGTTTCACCATAAGTAGTACCACCGTAAGTAACATTACCGTATTTAGCCACGGTTGAATCCTAACAGCCAGCGAGTAAGAAGGCGCTAAAACTATCAGGTGCAGTTGAGCCTGCTGAAACAGTTGCCCAAGATGCTGCGCTGCCATCGGTAGTTAAATACTTTCCAGAGTTAGAGGTTTGTGATGGCAAGAAGTTTCCAGTAGTCCAAGAAACCGCGTAGTTACTTCCAGAAGACTTAGTCAAAACCTGCCCAGTACTACCACCTGTTGGTAGAGAAGCATCTAATGCATCTGCAATACCGTACTCTATATTTGTAAGGCGGTCTTTTAAGGTGTTCCAAGAAGTTGTTACTTGGTCAAAAGACCCCACCCAACCTGAACCAGTCTTGATGTTGGTTCCTAGGTTTGCCTGTAAAGCATTAACCTCTTCTTGAAGACTATTTACGTGTTCGGCAAGGATAGTGTCGGTGAAGTCAACTCTTGTGGTAAAAGACTTCACTGCTGCTGGGTATGATGCTGTCACGCTGTACTTCCTTTCAAACCTTGAGGTCTATTTTCTCTGTTTTGCCCGTTATTTACTGCCTGAACTATCCGTGAACGTGTCCTGTACTTGCTTTGGTAAGCATCTGTGCTTCAAGGGTGGTTACTTTTCCTTCAAGAGTAGTTACCTTTCCTTCGAGGGTAGTTACCTTGCCCTCTAAGACTGTTACCTTGCCTTCAAGAACCTTTATCTTGTTAGCAAAAGCCACAAGAGTTGCAGTTACATCTACCTCTGATGTCCCATCAGGTTGATTAACCACAATAATGTGTGCAGTTAATCCAGATAAAGAGACAGAGTTAGCCAACGACTTAAGCAATAGTTTTTTATTCTTTCCCTGGTTCTTTCCAAAAGCCCCATGCCATACAGGATACTCTGGGTCTCCTCCAACATATGAAACCCACACACCCTGACCAATAACAGGAACCTCTGTACTAATACTTGCTGGTTCTACAGGAGATACCCAATCCGTAATTTCATTACCAGTTGTTTGTACTTTTACTTGTACACGTCGTTGACCTGTTGGGTCTACATTTACGGCAACAACTCCACGGTATATGCCGTGTAATCGTTTTACTGGGTCTGTCACTATATTGCTCCAACACTTATATTTGCTTGAGTAAAACGAAATATTTCATTTGGAGCGCCAACAAGTGTTTTTAACCCAGTATCTCCTGAAATATGCAACACAGTAACTCTTGCTACCTTGACTCCTGGTACCTGGGCTATAACAAATTCAACGTCTTGTGGGTATACGGTGTCTTCAAAATACATACCCGTGTATCCAAAGTCTGTTAATATTTTTAATTTTATAGCGGTTTCTACTTCTAGAGTTGTGTACTGAGGTAGTTTTGTGTATTGAACAGTCATAACCACATCAACATAAGAAGGAGGAGAAATGGTTACAGAAGTTCCTAATAAAATTTTATTTGACAAGTAATCTTCTGTATCAGATTTTATTCTATCGTATTCAAGGGTTGTTGCTCCTACAGAGTCTAATCCTGGTTGAGCATCTGAGTCTGTCGCACTTCTACTTGGTGCTATGTACACCGTAACCGAGGTGTAGATACTAGCAGTAGCATTTGCTTTTCCTACTCCACTAACACCCAATGCCAAATCTGCATAGTCCTGTAGTGTTACTGCGCGATTATTTGCCCGTAAAGATAGGGGAGCAGATAATCTAATTTGGTTTGTAGTTTCAGGGTCAGAACCACCGATAGCAGTACCAGCGTTAGTAACTGTGATGACTGCTTTAAGAGCAGTTGTTTGTCCCTCGTTTAAACCAGGAACATAATAAATAGTAGTTAAAGTACTAGGAATTACATTACCCAGTTCTCCTCCACCAACGGTGTACTTAACACGAATTTGAGAATACAACGTAGGTATTACTCCTGATACACCATCTCCAAAAGTAATTGAAACAATATTGTCTTTATCGAGATACGAACTAAATACAAGGTCAGTTGGACCATAGTCAAGTAAATGAGGTACCTGTGTCCACTTAGAAAACACATCACCATCTTGGACATACACCTCTAGAGAACCATCTACAACAGGTGTTTCACCTAACTCAAAGTACATACCAGGTGTACCAGTAGAGGTTCCTACTAACTCCCCGTTGGTAGTTGCGTTGTCAGAGACGATAGAAACAGAACGACCCTCGTATGCTGTTGTACTTGCTGTTCCTGGAGAAGAACCTACTTGTGCTGCCACAGCAAGTTCTGTTGCGGTTGTAAAGTAAAGAGTCTGAACTGTATCGGCAATAATTACATCTCCCGACACCACCGTTCCAGAAGGAATTGTAACCGAGGATGCAGAAGTGTTGGTAAAAGTTAAGGTAGCGTAAGACTGACGATATCCTGCTGGAGTATACCCGTAAGTCTGTGCAATGTTAAGAACACTTTGACGTTGAATTGCTGTTCCAATAAATGATTCATTGGCATTTCTGTCGATGTAGTACGACATTAAATCTCCAAGATAAGCAAAGGCCTCCACCAATGCCACCCCAAAGTCTGCAGGGTCAGAGGCAGTCCACTCAGGTACACGACTTTGAATACGAGTGATTAACTCCTCACGAATAGAGTAGTAATCTCTTCCTGTGTAGTCAATCGAGATAGGGATGTTAGATGCTGGTGTGATACTCACAGGGTCTCCTCATATGGTGGGGTGTTTCCTCTTACGGTTAAGATACCTACAGTTGTAGTAACAACAACTTGATTAGGTAGTTTGTATGTCATGGTAACGTTTATAGTTCCTGTAAAAGAATCAAATAAACTCTCTACAGAATCTAAAGTAAGTAGTGGAAGTAACTGGTTAAATGCCTGAGATGCTTCTCTTGAAATCTCTTGTTCTGCATCCTCTTGAGTATTAAATACTGAGTAAGAAATATCAGTACCAAATTCAGGGCGCATCACCCTTTCACGTAGGGTGGTACCAATAACTGAGCGAACACGGTCAGCCCAAATCTTAGACTGCTCACTTGTTACAGAGATTTTTCCATATGGGTCGACAGAAAAAGGCAATGCTAAAGTTTTTTCTGCCACTTATCTACCTACCCATCTAGTCGAAGTTACTGTAAATCCACCAGCATCTGCAGTAATCATAGGTGATGGAGTATTAAGTCTAGATGATGTTGGAGCGCTTGGCCCACCTGTTGATAACTCTAATTGGATGTTTCTTGTAGGAACAAATCCCGCTGTAGATGGTCTTGTTGCACTTGGTTTGGTGTTTCCAATTCCGTCAATCATACAAACAAAATCTACTTGATAACCTCCACCAAACGTTAAGTTGTGTGTTGCTTCTTTTACTACCCAAAACCCATCGGTAGTATCTCCCGTACCCTGCACCTCTATCGTTCTATAGGGCGCAATTCGTGGGTCACCCTGCCCAGAACCCTCTGCATACATAGAAAAACGAGCAAGTTGAGCATGAGCATCAACGATAGTCTGAGCCATAGCCTTACTTGTAGTTATCACTCCAGGAAGTGTGTCTTTAAATATTGGGTCTCGTGTACCTTCCCTTAGTTTTTTTCCTACACCGTTAGGAGAAGATGTTACGGTATAAGTTTCTCCCGTTACAGGGTCAATACCAGAGACAGACTTTACTCTTCGTGAGTATTCCCTACTGTCGGAGTAGTCACCAATACGTGGTTTAAACCTATCTAAGGTCTGCGATAAAACTTCTGAATAAAAATTGCCATAGAGATGAGTAAATGACATAACAGGTATGGTTGTCATAAACCTATCAATCATCTTGTCTATAGGATGAAAGTGTAGTTCTGTACCCTTCATTTGACATACATAACCTAAACGACCAGCAAGTTCCTGTACCTTTTCCCACTTAGTGTGCCCCACTAAAGACTGCTGAGGAAAAATCATCTTGTGTGGAGTTACAAAGGGTTTTAACTTTAGACTATTTGCAATGTCTGTGACAATGTCTGGGGCTGTTTTTGATTTCCAAATTTTAGTTCCCCCCTCCTTTAACGCAAGAGAGGCACCTATGCAACGAACTACAACAGGCCTATTTAAACTCTGATGTGTGGTACTTGATACATCATAGATGTAACCGTAAAATGTTTCTGAAACCTTGTCGTTGTTCCAAACGATAAGAACAGGAACACCAGTCTTTAATGATTTTAATAAAAAGTTACTAAACCTAGGATATGTAATTTCTACAACATCTTGTTTTCCAGTTGCTTGATGTATCTGTATGCTTTTTGGAGTTGTATTAAAGGATGGAAAGTTAGGAAACGTAACTTTGTATTTAGACCCTGTTCTATTTTGTACAGAATTATTCACGAGGAATCCTTACCTGAGTTCCAGGGGCAATAGAAAAGGGGTCTAGTACTTGTGGATTTAAATCCATAATTTGCCACCACAAATCTGAAGAGCCAAGGAACTGTAGAGCCAAGTCATCTAGACGGTCAGTTTCTACCCAGTCGTAGTAGAAGAATCCCAAAGAGTATGAAGGAAAGTTACGAAACACACCTAATTCGTAAGAGCCAGTACGTGCGTCGTAGGCCTTAGCAATTGTTCCATCAACGTATCTGCTATCTAGAAATATCATGGAAGTCCTAACGCCTTTAATTTGGCTGGGTCGGATATTCCATATGTTTGACCGTTTCTATCGTTTACTTTTCCAGAAGTGTTCATGGCCGTTGGTCCATCGTTAAACCGTGAGCAAGTAATCTTTACACTAGAAAGAATGGGAACCATTCTGCTATTAAACATAATGTGGTTAATTGATAGGTTTGCAATACGAACACGATAGCGCATTGCATTACCTAGATGGAGTTCAACGATAGTAGGACGCAACCATGAGCGGTCTGATGTTGAGCCATTTAACTCTGAGGTGTATTTTGCACTTGGTGCATTCAAGGTCTTCAGTAAGTACTCCATATCGTACATTGTTCCCTGACGATAGATATCTTTTAAATCATCATCAGGAACAGTAACTGAGTAAGGATTAAACCCATCCAAGCCGTTCTCATTAAGGTGATTAAAGTCTTCAATACGATTAAGTATAAGTTCAAAATCAACCGTACTAGTCATGAGACCCGCAGATACGGGAGCAAAGGCGTCTTTACCTGCTGCCTCATACGGTGGGTCCATGTAGTTCATTAAACCCCACGCCATACTTACAGTGGTTGGATTATAGAGAAATTTAAACCCATATTTTTGTAAGTCTAATTTCTCACTTTGACCACTAAGTTGTGGTTCCATTGTTTGAATTACCTTTTTATCCATTTGAATAGTGCCTCGTCCACCAGTAACACCCGACCAAGCATTTCTTGCATCGGAGTAGGCTCCTGGGTCAACACGGTTATTACCAAGAATGTTGTCTTGAAAACTTTGAGAACCAAAGTAAGCAGCCTTTACCATTGGTGCATTGTACATATAGTCCTTAGAGAAGGCTTTCTTTTTACCATCACCATTTAAGTACTGTCCATTTTTTATGGACGTAGGAGCACCCTTGGTTGCAGGAGTAATAGAACCAGGAAAAAATAAAGAAGATACAGGATTTAAATCACTAATTTGTTTTTTAAGTTTTACAATTGTACTATTAAAATCATTTACTTTTGTTTTTTGAACAGCAAGCGCGGCTTTGGCAGGAGCAAGATAACTATTTATAGCATTTATTGCTGCTGTATCAGCCCCACTTGGAAACCCTGGCTCAGTGTAGTGAGCACTCTTATAGGCATCTAACGCACTTTGATAAGTGTTAACGTTTTTTTCTGCTGCTTTCATTTCTAATATTGCAGGAGCAAGTTGATATGACTGTATAGCAGATATAGAGTCGTTTAATTGTTTTGTCTTTTCTGTATCTTGTGCTTTTTTCTGTGCTTTAGCACGAGCATTAGCGGCGTTAGCAATTTTAGCATTAGCCGCTGAGACTTGAGCAGCCATTGTATTTTGACCATTACTTGGATGTCCTGTTGCCATTATGAGTTTCCTATTCTAGCCAGGTCTTTGTCATTTTCAAGATGAGTCTTTACTAACCTCACCAAGCGCATGGCCTCTTGCTCTGATGCACGTTCAATGTTAAGAGTTATGTTTACAGTCTTGTTACCCTGTAGGGCAGCAGTGCTAGGCATAGAAGCAATACTTTCAGTAGTAGTAAGAGCGGCAGGCATAGCAGCGCCATACCCTGTAGTTCCTCCACCAACCCCTACTTTTTTTGCACTGTTTACCCAAGCAGTACCCCACTTAGTTCCCTCGTTTGATATTGCATAAGCAATTTTAGAGTTGATTGCTGGGTCATAAAGGCTTTCTGGGCCTGTGTAACCGATAGAGGCATAGTCTCTTAAATAATTTTCATTTCTTTTCTTACCTAAATCACCAATCATATTAATTTGGAATAAACCGTAGGAGTTGTCAGGGCCCACACCATTGTATGCACCAGGACGTCCACCAGATTCTGCCCTAGCAATTTTCATAGCATTCTCTAATCCTTGACCAGAGAATCCAGCATTAGTTAAAGTGCTTCTTAGAGAGTTATCATCCAAGGCATTCTTAGAGTAATTACCTGAACCCATGTAAGGAGTACCAGAAGATGTACTAGATGTACTAGATGAACTGGTGGAGGTTTTTGAAGAGCCCAAGACATCAGATGGTATAGGAACGGTTGTTGAATAACCCATAGCCAATAAATCATTAGTAGAGCCACTTCCCATACCACCAGAAAGATATTTGTTTGGGTCTACGGGATTGTTTTTTCCTTTACGCATTTCAAAGTGAAGGTGAGGGCCACCAGCATTACCAGAGTCACCAGACTTCCCAATTCGTTGTCCAAGTTTAACTGTGTCTCCAACCTTAACGGAGCGCTCACTTAAGTGTGCGTACAAGGTCTGTGTACCGTCTGCATGGTCAATGAGCACAGAGGTTCCGTAATCAGCATTAATATCTACTTGGCTTACTACACCATCACCGTAGGCAACAGTGACAGGAGTTCCGATAGGGGTCGCATAATCATTACCTGTATGTGTGTTATTTGTTGCGGCCCAAACTCCTGAATTATCCGTTGCTCCGTAACCAGCACTGACAGCGGCTCCTGCTACGGGACTTGCACCACCACTACGTCCACGACTACCAACACCAAAAGATGAACCGTAACCTGACGTAGAACCACCACCACCCGTTAAAAGACCTACACCAGCCGTAGCAGCAACAGCGCCTCCTATTCCTCCTGTGAATGCGCCGATAGCAGGAGAACCAGCAATTAATGCAACTCCTACTGCTTTTTTTACGATTCCCGCAATGCCTGCACCAGCAGTACCAATTCCTGCTCCTGCGTTTGTTCCTCCAACACCACCTATGTATCCTTTGAGTTGGCCAAGAGGTTGAACAACATTGGAGAGTGCACGATTAAATGCTTCAACGGTATCTGCAGCATTTTCAAAGCCTTTTATCATTGAGTCTTCGGCTTTAGTCATCAAGGAAGTTTGAGAGGACGCCATGCGACCAGCGGCAGTAAGGGCAGTATTTTCATTGCCTTTCATTGGTTTTGCTTTTGAAAGGTCAGGATTTCTTCCTGATGAGATATCAATCATTGACTGATAGAGCATCTCTTGTGTGGCTGCATCAAATCCCATGGTGGCTAAGTTTGCTCCAAGAGCACCCTTTTGATAGGAACTTCTTACCTGTTCAGTAGATGCACCAGATGCACCCATGTAGCCCATTAACTCCTTGGCAATTTGACCCATGGTCTTATCTTTTCCATCAGGACCACTTGTTGTGATTCCATACTGGAATAGGTTTGCTCCCATTGCACCTGAGTGCATTGCTGCAATTGCTTGAGTAGCAGGAGCGTTTTCTATACCAAGATATTTATAAGCCCCACCCACTTCACCTGCTGCTTGTAAGTAGTTCTTACTTCCAGGTGTGTAACCTCGTCCTGCAAGAGTTGCAGCAACGATTGCATCAGAGCCTGTACTGGATAAACCCCCACCCATTGCGCCAAATGTTGCACGCTCTAATTGATTGCGGTTTATTCCTGGGGCGCGTAATCCTGCTTGATAGTAGCCAACAGAGCGCTGCATAGTAAGAGATACATCAGGTACTGCAGCGTACGCACCAGCAGCCATAGAAAGACCTATGCCTGCTCCAATGGTGGCGGCTTGTCCACTAGGTGTTTGAGAAAACTTGGCTAAACTTGTAGCCATACGGTTTAAGCCGCTACCTCCAGCAGGTTGTGCAAAGGATGCACTCTCTGTGCCAAGGTCCATACGAGTTGAGCCCTTAGTCAAGTTCATAGAACCGCCAACGGTATTTACTGCACCCTTGGCATCCTTTAACGTCTTACTTGCAACGATATTGACCTTTGCAAGGGCGGCGTATAACTCATTGACGTGCTTGGTTAACCCAGTTACACCTTCGGATAACGACTTAATGTTCGCTACCATCTTGTTAGCCATCGTTATCCCTTTCTACTGGTGTAACTGGCTATCTCTAACCAGTTCTTTCTTTCTCTATTAGTTAATTCTTTTATCTCTGTCAAGGTCCATCCCATATACTCACTGGTTAACATTGACCACTGAGCCACTAGTTCCGTATACGGAGTAGCGTTAGAATTGAAATAAGGTCCCGAAATTAACGGGAACAAGTACCTCGCCTTCGCAGTCGGGACATATGACCTTGACATCATCAAACTGTGGTCCTGCTAAACGCTTATTGATTGCTTCATTAATCTTTCGTCGGTCTACAAGACCAAGGTTCTGCACCTGTAGTTTGCTAAGAACTGGTGAGTTATCAATATTAATAACTGTGTTCTCAAGCATGATGGTGCTTAGTTCTGCGGCAGTCTTATCAGAGTTAAGAATCATTTCCTTTTGCGTTACTCCCGTTGGAAGTTGTACGGTAAAGATATTTTTCTTTCCTTGTACAGTAAAGACGCGGTCATTGATTGGGTCAGCCAAGGTTTTAACCTTGATGTCTTCATCAATGTCTATCTCTACCTTCTTTACATCTCCGCAACCAACGCAAAATACTGAGTGTTCTGCTGTCTTTCCAAACGTTGCTTTAAAGATTGAAAGAAGTAGCATGTCTCGGTCACCAGAAAGCAGTTGGTCCAGAAGTTTATCGTCTGCTTTTTGAGTTCCTACACGCACCACTCCACGTTGCAAAATTGTTAGGATTGCTTTTCCAATGTTGGTTGCACGTGCAATTGCCTCTTCATCACTACCATTTAATTCCCTAACTTCTGCATCAGTAATGACCTCCCCAGCGGCGTTGATATAGCCACCAGGGAGGGTCACTGCTGTATCCGAAGGAGGAATAATGTTTATTTCTTTTTGCTCTGGCATTTCTACCATTGCTTGGTTAATCAAGTTATTTGCCATTGCGGGATTAGCCGCTGCACTAATTGTTTGCGTCATTTTATTCCTTTGTTATTGTGCGATGAGTGAAGGACGACCGCTTCCACGTGCTGATGCGGCGGATACTGTGTAGTTAGATGATGCTGATGTTGTTAGGTTTGCTGCCCAATTGACATCAAAGCCCTCATGTACAAGAGTCATCTGCTCTACAAAGAGTGCATTGTCTCCCGCGTTAAGGTCTGAGTATGCAACGGCTGTAGGCCATGCGTTATGGACGTAAAAGCGCATCGCAACATGGTCTGTAGCAGATGAGTTATCACCTGTACCTGCTGCAGGAATTGGATGTGAAAGAACCTTAATCTCCAAGTCGCAACGGAAGTTTTCATCAACAGCGCGGGTAGAACCACTAGCACCAACAGTTGCGAACAGATTACGCATCCAGTCCCAGTTCTGCTTTGTACCAAGAATTACGCCACGCTGTAGTGTGATAGGTGTGAAGGTTGTCTGACCAGGAATCTGGTGGACGGTGGTATTGTACCCACCCTCACGGTAAGGAATAGAATCTGTCGCAACAGACATTCCTGACACAGAAGTAAAACCAAACGTTGCAGTCTTAAGTGGAGTTAGCGTTGTATTGGTTGTGGACTGTGGGATGAACGTAACTAAAAATCTAAAGTTACGTAATGGGTCGGTAACAAGTGTTGACCGATTATTGATTATAGTTGCCATTTATGTTTTCCCTTCGGGTTAGTTCAGCGTCTTTTGGCTGAGGTCGATGACGATGAACTCTGCTGGGTACTGAAGTGCCACACCAACTTGGATGTGTACTTCACCGTTGGCGATTTGCTGGGCGCTGTTGTTCTCAGCATCGCACTTAACAAAGAAAGATTGGTCTGCTGATGCACCACGTAGACCACCTTGGTTTCGGTATTCTCCAAGAAAGACGTTAATGCTTGTACGGATTTGTGTCCATAGTCGCTCATCGTTGTTCTCAAAGATTGCAAACTCAGTAAGGTTCTGTAGGTTCTTGCGGATGTAGATAAGAGAGCGGCGCATGTTGACGTACTTGTTTGCTGTGCCGTCTTGCAAGAGTGTGCGAGCACCCATGACTGATAAACCAGCGCCAGGAATCTGACGGATTGGGTTTACAGGTGATGTGCTTGCATTCATTGTGTCTAGTTCTGTAGAAGAGAAAGCCTTCTCTACAGCAACAATACCTTGGACGGTACTTCCGATACCTGCTGGAGCCTTGAACACTCCACGGGCAGCATCTGTTGCAAGATAGAGTCCTACAACTGCACCGACTGGCTCCATCTTGCGTAGCGCACCAGCGCCACGACCTAGTGGGTCAGCGATGTAGACGTGTGGGTAATAGACAGCAGCAAAACTGGTGTCTGCAAGTCCTGCTGCAAACGAAACTGCATTTGCAACAGTTAAATCAGGGTCAGTTCCAATAACAACAAAGCCGTTATGAGATGCTGCCCAAGAAGTTGCGTCATCAAAGACGCTATTTGCACTTGCAAGTGCATTTACATCTGGAAGCATCATTACTAGTGGTCGGTCAAGGGATTCAAATCCTGCCCATACCGTTGCAGATGTTGCCTTGTATGATGTGTACGTTGCGGCAACTACAGCACTTCCATTTGAACCACCTGTTAGTGGATAAGTTCCAGAAACAGAGCCCGAAGTAAGTCCAGCGGCTGTTGCATCAACGCTGATATTAGGTGAGACAATATTAATAACTGTCTCAGCATAGTCACTACTGGTTATATCGTTTGTAACGACGTTCTCATAACGTTCTAGAAGGATGTCGTCTGTAATGCTGTTTGCAACTCCTGCTTCTTTGTAGACAGAGATGGTGTAGTAATCGCCTACAGTAGAACCATCTTCTACAACAATCCGAAGATTGTTTCCATCAGTTCCTGCATTCTTTGAAGTAAAGGTCATTGTTGCAACGGCTCCACTATTTACAACAGAGCAAGAAGCAGCAACGGCACTAGAATGAAGTATGCGTCTGACGTAAAGTTCACGTCCACCATTTTGAAAGAATGCGCCAACTTGGAAGGTGGCTGGGTAGGAGGCGTTGTATCCTCCAAAAATCTTAGTAAATTCATACCAAGATGAAACAAGGGTTACTGTTTCTGGGCCTTGTGCAAAAGATGCAACAATTGCTCCAGCAGCATCTGCTGTTACTCCACCTGGGAGTGTTGCGGGTAGAAGGCGCTCACTAATGTAAACACCTGGGCGGCTATAAGCCATGATTTCTCCTAACTAGTTGGGTAGGGGGGACCTTATGGTGCCGATGTAGTAAACGAGTTGATAGCAGTAAACTGACCACGACCAATTACTTGGCTGCCAGTTGTGCCTGTAACGGTAAGATTTTGCACCTTGTAGAACTTGTTGAACGTAGATGGTGCAATCTCACTGGAGATACGCACCGTTATGGCGTTTACGAATAAACGCTTTCCTTGTTCTGTGACATCCCGCTTAGAGATATCAAGAACATCCAAGCGCCTGTGTGTTCCAGAGACGGTATTTGCACCTGTCAATAGAACGCCAAAGCGTAATGGAATCTTTGTGTATAGCAATTGCGCCAAAACTTCTCGGTCATGACGAGGCTGGCGTGCATAGGTAGTAATTTGATAATCAATATTTACTGGTATAGGAAAGTCCATATCCTTACCGTGAATTGCTGAGTTATAAGATACCTGCTGAACACCCTGTGCTGCGGCAACCATGGTTGCTGGGTTTGCATAATATGCGGGGGAAACTTTTCCACGATGTGCACGAGAAACATCTTCAGCAATATCAATCATATCAATAGTGATAAAGGGATAAGACTGAGAACGAACTTCCTGGTCAGGCTGTCCAAACCAGACACCAACGGTGCGTGTGGCACCCGCGCCTGTAACTGACTTCTGGTCAGTAACAATCATGTCCTTAAGTAAGTTACGGAGTGCTTCATCTTCATCAAGTAAGAAACTCATAGTAAGTCCTCCAGATGACGAAAGACTCGACCTGCAAAGAATGTCTCTGCCTCACTGGTACGGTTAGAGACACGTCGCACCGCAGCCGATGGCTGACGTGAGGTGGTGCCGTACTCATGGTCAAGTGCCTCTGCATGGTGAGAGGAGTGCACCTTGGCTTCAAAGCCCTCGTCCTTGTTGTACGTGGCGTGAAGGTTATTGGTTACGTGGGCTGGCCAGTTACTGGCGTGCGCCTCTGAACGTAGGTGCGCTGATACAAAGCGTGAAGTTTCTAAACTGGCTTTGTGAATGGCGCTGTGTACGTGGTCTTGTTTCACTTCTTCTTGGCCTTCGCAATTGACTTGCCAGCAACTTTTCCACCGACGTAGCCTGCGATAAGACCAGCAATAATTGGTTGTTTGTCTTTGGTGCGGTAGCCGAAAACACCACGCATGAAGTTTTCAACTTCGTCTTTGCCGTTTAACTCCGCGGCTCTTTCCCACCAAGGTTTCCACCCAGACATAATAAACCCCTTTTCATCGCAAGCAGAGGGACTGCACGGGCCCGCAGCGGGCTACCGATATTGCAATGATAAAGAAAAAACCCCAACAATGTGGGGCAATCTCTTATTTCTTTTTAGCGGGGAACTTCTTCTTAACCTTCTTGGCTAATGCTTTATCCTTATCCTTATCCTTTGAACGAGACATTGCCTTATTCTCATCCATTTTCTTATCGCCCTTTTTAAAGGCAATCATCTGGACGGGAGTCATATGGGCCATGACCTTGGCATCTTGTGCGGCGTCTGATTCCTTCTTGGCCACTACATGCCCTTTTTCTTATTCATAGTCATCTTGGCTGCCTTACCTTTTTTAAGGGCTTTAAAATCTGCACCAGTTATTTTGTCTGTTGGCTTTGCAGCCCCAGCAAGTTTCATCTGCTTAGGAGATAATGATTTAGCCATTACTTAGCCTTTTTCTTAGAGCCTTTGCAAGTTGCACAGTTGCACTTGCATCCCTTTGCTGGCTTACCAGCCTTACATCCACATCCACATCGACTACACATCTACTTGCTCACTTTCTTCTTAGGCTTGGATTTTGGAACGCCCTTTGCAGGTACGCAGTTTGGAACTTTCCTACCACTCTTCATCTTCATACCTACCTGAGTGTAACCATCCCAGCATGGGTCTGTCTTTTTAGCAGTCACAGTCCCACGCCCTTAATGATTTGTTAATGCGGCTATCAGGGTCACGAGCAGTTTTGGCTGAGGTGTTTTTAGCCTTCATTCCCTTCATCCTTTTACAGAATGCCTTGTGTCGTTTGTTGCCTTTGTCTTTGCTTGGAGCCTTAAGGTCTGAACCAGGGTGAGCCTTCTCGTAGGACTTGCGTCCCCTTTCATTAAGTCCGCCTTTTTCTGACTTACCTTCTTTTCTAGTCCATGCCTCAGTCTTAGCCATTATTTTTGTGCCAATCTTTAGTCGCCTTTACTCCTTGAGCAATGGTCCTTGCTCCAGCCTTCTTTGTCAGGTTAATCTTGTCGTACTTACCCTTGTTACCAGCATGGTCAACAATGACCTCGCCCTTCTTGTTCTTCTTAATGGTGTGGCCTTCACCTTTAATCTTGATTGTCTTTGCCATTACTTCTTAACCTTTACTGGAGAAGAATTTTCTTTGGCGTGCTTTTCTTTCAACTTAGCAAGTTCAGCCTTGTGCTTTGCTTCCATGGCCTCTACTTCTAACTGATGAGATTCTCTTGGCTTGCTAGACATTGCTGCTAGTCCTCCTCCATTGGGATATGGAACTGGTGGTGGTTTAAGTTTAGTATCGTGCATTAGGTAGCCTTCTTGTGGCTATAGCGGATGGGTGGTTTTGACTTACGAATAATTCCGCCTTTTTTTCTCCGCATAGATTGCCCACCTGAATCGTACTTGCTCTCGGTTAACTCCGTGCGGACATTCTTGCTAGGTGATTTTCCAGCATGAGCCCCAATGTTATGGCGATGCTTCTTTGCCTTGATAGGCTCTGGCTTCTTCACTTCTTTTTCTTCTTAGTCTTCTTAGACATGCCTGATTCGCTCATGGCAATTGCAACAGCCTGAGATTTCTTAGTTACTTTAGGGCCCCTCTTAGAGCCGCTATGAAGTTTGCCCTCTTTGTATTCCTTCATAACAGTTTCAACTTTTCCCTTGGATATTTTCTTTTGCATTAGTTACTCCTCAAAGTCTAAGTCATCATCCAGTGCGTGCTTATCGTATTCTACAGCCTCTTCCTCAAAGAGGTCTGGATTTAATTCTGGCTCAAACTCATCTTGAATGTTACCCATTGCAAACTCCTAATTCGCATAGCCTTGGAATTGTGGGAAGTTGACCAATTCCTCTGAGTTGCATTGGCTTAAGTCAACTGTAACGACAGAGTAAAAGTTAGCATACCGACCACGTGGCAGTACCCGTGTAGGAGTAAAGACTGTGTTCTGGAAAACTATACGGTCTTGGATGTGGTAGGTAGGGTCTGTGACTAGGTTAGGAAGTAGGCGATTCATATCTGCCACACTTAGTACCAGGCGTAAATTATCAACGGTATAAAGACCACGTTCATTCATGGTGTTAGTACCACGTAGTTGTTGAGCCATGATAACTGGAATCTTTACGGCATCTTTCCAGACGAGGCCCTTGCCATCAATCTGGTTGGATACATCATAGATGGGGTCAACAAAGTTAACGTAGTCTGCTTGGAGGGCGCTCTCATCCCAGACGTACCAATCGACCTCGGTACCTACTGGGTCTCTGAGTTCGTCTACCACGCCCTCTTCCATTGACTTGTTTTCAAAGTCAATCTTGAAGCGTCCTTGTACCTTGTTTCCTCGCATAGGATTAAGTATCTCCTATCGTTACTAAGAATAAAGTATTTACTTCTTGCACCATTATTTGGCGCAAAAAATTAATTTGATGGGTAACGAACGATTACTAAACCAGAACCGCCAGATGCTCCTGCAGTAGCAGCAGCGTAGCCATTTACACCAGAAGCGCCACCACCAGTATTTGCTGTGCCGTTAGTCTTTCCGTTTGCTGAAATTGTATTGCTTCCGCCTCCACCTAAACCTCCAGCGCCTGCTTGGGATGAAGTTACTTGCATAATACCGCCAGCGCCGCCACCAGCGTAATAGTAAGTACCGTTTGACAATTCACCCGTTGCAGTAGCAAGTCCCCATTGGGTGTATGAAGATAAACCATTTCCGCCTTTACCAGAGTTTTGGTCGCCAACACCAATGCCACCAACTTCTCCTGCACCACCACCACCAGTAGTCAAATATGGGTGGTCACTTGCACCGTTACCACCAGCATTACCTTGACCAGATGTTGCAGTACCACCTACCGCCAAGAATGAACCGCCACCAGAACCACCAGCAGCGCCATTTCGTCCCACACCAACGTCTTGACATCCGCCGCCGCCGCCGCCAACAGCACGTGTTACAGAACCAAATTGTGAATCTCCACCGTTTCCGCCTCGTGCAGTATTACCACTAGCACCTGCAGCGCCACCAGCACCTACTAATGCTGTATAAGAAGTTCCAGCAAAAAATGTTTGAGCAGGTGCGTAAACAAGTCCACCCGCTCCGCCACCAGGAGTTGCATAACCGTTTAGCACGGTCCCAGTGCTTGCACCGCCACCAGCAATCAGTAGTACTTCGGCATTTTTAATTTTTTCTAACGCTGTAAAAGTTCCAGTAGAGGTAAAGGTGTGATAAGTAAAGTCTTTATCAGAGGTAATAGTTCCACCTGTAGCACGAGTACCACCCACACCATAAAGGTAGAAAGTGGAACCAGCAGCAAAAGAAGAATCATCGGGATTAAGTACTAAAGTTGTAATTGCTGCTGTATTTACCCATAGCGCAGCGGTTACAGAGTTTCCAGCAGTTCCAGTAAATGGGTTATGAAAGCCTTCTGCAAATGCTTCTGCAGAAAAAGTTTTGTATGAAGAACCAGCGTAATTTATAAATGTTAACTCTGCGGCACCAAAAGAAGACGCCGTAGCATTTGCATTAGGGAGCCCATAAAAATAATACTTTACTCCAGTGCTACTTAAAAAAGCACCAGATTGTGCAGCACCAGTATCGTCAGTACGAATGTATCTTTCACGATAATTAGCGTATGTGGTATCGCCGTTTATTTGCAATTGAATTGCTCTAGAAGTACCCGAAGTTGAAGTTGCACGTGCACTAACTTTTAATATTAAATCTGTGTAATTTTGCGGAATGTTAGAAAACGTAACAGACGCAGTAGTCGCAGTTAAAGTCTGCGCTTGAATAAGGGTATAGGACTTAGCCATTAGATTGAATACCTCACAATAACTAGACCTGAACCACCAGCACCACCAATTTGACCAGCACCTGCACCACCGCCGCCAGCACCACGATTAGCAGCACCCGCAGTAACGTTTGTATAAGTAGCGCTACCAACACCAATAGCAAGACCGCCTTGACCACCACCACCAGAACCACCTGCACTACTTACGCCAGCACGTGCGCCATTACCGCCACCACCACCACCTGCATAAGTTACAGATGTTCCAGTAATAGAAACGGCTACACCTGCACCACCAACACCTGGGGTATAAACTCCGCCTGGTTCTGCAGCCGCAGCACCTACTGCTCCTGCACCACCACCACCACCACCAATACGGTTTGTAATATTTGTTCCCTTGCCACCAGCGTATCCTTGGTTGGCTGTGCCTGAACCACCAGCCTGACCTGTTGACCCATTGTTGCCGCCACCACCGCCACCGCTACCGCCAGAACCACCGTTTGCGTTATATGTTCCACCGCCACCACCGCCAGTAGATGTGATTGTGCTAAATACACTGTTACTTCCAGCGGTTCCACTTGTCATTCCAGCGTTGCCAGCACCTCCAGCACCAACTGTAACTGTGTAAGTTGTGTTACCTGTAAGAGATAGCGCAGATTCTAAAGTTCCACCGCCACCAGTAGCGGTAACAGTTGAACGAAGACCACCAGCACCACCGCCACCTGATTCTTCAGTTGAACCTCCACCTCCGCCTCCAGCAATTACTAGATAATCAGCAGTTAACGCTTGTGTAGGAGTGAATACTCCAGAGGTGTTAAATGCGTGATACCAATAAGAACCATCTTGAACAATAATATCTCCACCAGATGCTTTTGGAACAAGGGCTGCTTTAATACCGTAGATATTTACGGTAACTCCTACGTTAAATGGTGGGTCTGTAATTGCGTGAAATGAAATAGCAGTAATTGCTGATGTACTACGCCAAGTTGCTACAGTCTTAGTTAAACGACTGTAGTCTCCAGATTGAATCATTGAGTTAGAAACAAGACAAGTTTTATAAGCAGTTGTATTTGAGTATGACATAATATCTACCGCTGTGTGAGATACCCACGTATTAGAGCCAGCAGTAAAGTCAACCATTGCTCCAAGACCTACAGAAGTTTGATTAGTAATATAGTAGTTAGGAATTGGAGATGTGCCCTGTGTAGTATTAGAGTACATACCATAATTTGAATAATTAGAACCAGAATCAGAGTTATAACGCATGTTATGGTCACCATAAGATGCTGATGTGTATTGGTTTCCAGAAATAACCACTCGTAAATCTGTATATCCTTGTGGAATATTAGAAAAAGTAATAGTAGAGGTTGTAGCAGTCAAAGTTGTTGAGGCTAACTTTACATAGGTAGATGCTGCTCCATAGTTACTTGAGAGAGTCATTATGCGCCCCTAATTCCATACAAAGAAAAGATAGAACCTACTCTAAAAGTAGAACCATCAGTAGCAATTACCATAGAGGTAATAGGTGAAGTTGAGTTCCACATTCCTGACCAAATGTTGCAAGTTCCTGTGCCATTGCTATCTTGACCTGCAAATGCTTTAGTTGTTTTATTTTTTGTACTACTTGAGTAGTCTAAAATATCTGCAATTGAAACTCCATAAGAAGTGGCACTTCCTACGTTGTCTGCTCCAAAAGATACACGAGTAGTTCCATAACTTGCGCTCATAACAAACCCAGAAGGGTTTGAACGAATTGCGTGATAAGAATAGTTAGAACCAGTATCCCCATTAAACTGAGTGTTTAACCAAGTGTTGTTTCCAGTATCGGTAAGGCCCCAATAACTTCTTATCTGTAAGTGGGTGTAACCTTGTGGGATATTAGAAAAAGTAACTGAACTTTGTGCAACAGTAACAGTGGCAGTAGCAATAGACTCAAAAGTTCCTAAAGAAGTTTCTTGGTCCCAAAATTTAGACGACTTACCACCAGCACTAGTAATGCTGGAGTTACCAAAACGTCTAATAGCCATTAAGAAAAATCCTTTTCTAGAAAAAGGGCGAAATTAAATTACTAGTACTGCTGCTTCTTCTGTTGTAAGAGGAGTTCCAGCAACTAACTTTGCTTTAGCAGATGCTTTAAGAGCGGCTAATGCTGCTGCTGCTTCTGCTTCTTCTGCACGGCGCTCTTCTGCAGCCGCTGCCATTTGGTCACGCTCTGCAATTTCTCCAGCAGTTAGTTCAACAATCTTTGTCTCTCCAGTAGCGCAATCTACGATTACTTTTGTATCAGCCATTATTCAGTTACTTCCTTCCAAGATGTAGTTGGTTCATCCCACATATAACGCTTGTCATCTGTAGGCATTGGTGTTGGTGCCTCCCAAAGGCATGATGTTGCATTCAATGTCCATGAAGCAAAAGGCTTTGGTGGAATGAATGCATCTTTTGCAGCGTCAAATTTGTAACCAACGCCTGCAAAGTTTTTGCGGTAAGGAGTACCGCCATTAGCGTGTACACCGCCCTGTGTGTTGTATGAGGTCTTCTTCCAAGTTCCGCCAAGACTTAAGTCTTCTGCTAGAAACTTCTGACCATCTTCCTTATCGTCAGCAACGACAAGAACACGGGTGACAATGTTGTCACTATCAATTTCGGCCCAATGTGCCATTTTTTCTCCTTAATTCAATCCACTATAGAGTGAAATAGTATCCTTTAACTCAACGTCACGCTTGGTGACGTATCCACCATCTTTATCCAGTTTTTCTTTTGCCGCTTCTTCATCTTTGGCAAGAATCTGAATAATCATCTTTACTTCATAAGTATAACAGTTAGTAACATCATCTTGAATCATGTAGTGCTCCTATTGTTTTATTTTATATCGGACAATTACAATACCAGAACCGCCAGCGGCACCACCAGCAGCACCACCACCGCCACCACCACCAGTGTTTGCAGTTCCAGCAGTTCCTGTGCTGCTCACTGAGCCAGCACCGCCGCCGCCAGTACCTCCAGCACCTGCAGTACCAGAGGCTATGTAGTTACCACCACCACCACCACCAGCATAATAAACTGTACTTCCACTTAATGAGGACGCAAGACCAATTCCACCTGCACCAGCAAGGTTAGTACTAGCGGCATTTGCGCCAACTGCTCCTGCTCCACCACCACCACCTGATGGGTATGGTGAACCAGTTTGTGAGCCGTTGGAACCACCAGCATTACCTTGACCTGAAGTTGCATCACCACCAGTTTTTAGAGAGCCTGAACTACCTGCACCGCCACCGCCAGAACCACCAGCGCTACCGTTGGTCTGGCCTGCACTACCAACGTAGCCACCACCACCACCACCCTTTACAAGTGTGAGTAAGCCGAATTGTGAGTCATTACCAAGACCACCTTGTACATTAAATAATCCAGCGGTACCTCCAGCACCAACAGTAACTACATACCCTGAACTAGTTGCCGCCAATGTCTGAGACGTAAATGTTAATAGACCTCCAGCACCTCCACCGCCGTGAGCACCACCACCGCCACCTGCTACTACAAGGATGTCTGCATCTATCTGTGTTGCTGTTGTAAATGTTCCAGTTGAATTAAATGTATGAGTTACATAAGTACCATCAGAGGTCTTTGTTCCACCTGTAGTATTAGCAGATGTAGGAACAGATTTGGAGTAATTTTTTACTCCATAAAGAGTAAAGGTAGAGTACTGAACAAAAGAATTTGTATTTGAAAGAATTGTTATTGATGTAATTGGCGCAGTATTACTCCACTTTGTAAGTCCATTTACAATGGTTGCATTGGCTGCACTTGCTTCTTCTGTAGAAGACCATATTGTAGTTTTAAATGAATTACCAGCGTAATTTGGTATGCAAACCTCTGATGTGGCAAACACAGTAGCAGTCATTCCTCCGCCTTCAATGTTTCCAAAGAAAAAACTAGACCCAGTATTGCTTCCTACTGAGCCAGTACCTAAACCCCAATGTTGCATATACTTATAATTAGCAGCAGTTGTATCAGAGTTAAATTGCAAACGAAGTTCGGCTGTTGCATATGTTTCAGAGCCAGATACTCTTGCAGATACTTTAACTATTAAGTCTGTGTATGTTTGTGGAATACCAGAAAAACTAAAGGAAGAAATGCCACCAGCACCTACCGTATAGGTGCCAATCTTTGTCATTGTATCTAGACTCATACTGCATACCTCACAATTACAATACCACTACCGCCGTTACCGCCATCATAGTAAGTTGAAAAATATTTAGAACCCGCTCCTCCTCCACCGCCTGTGTTTGCAGTACCTGCTACACCAGTTGATGTAGATGAACCCGCACCACCGCCACCAGAACCACCAGCGCCTACGCTTAATGAGTCATAAGAACCGCCACCGCCACCGCCTGCATAATATCCGCTATTAGCACCAGTGCTAGTCGGTGTTGCAAAAGCCGTAAGTTGTACACCAACGCCACCAGCACCAGGAGTTGGGTTTGTTCCGTTACCACCAACGGCACCAGCGCCGCCTCCGCCTCCGCCAACGGACCAACCACCACCGCCATTAGAATTTCCACCAGCATAACCTTGTCCTGAAGTTCCAGCACCACCATTTACATCGCCAGCACCACCTCCTGAACCACCTGATGTTGCTGTTCCATCACTACCTGCTCCACCACCACCACCTATTGAAGTAATAGTTGAAAATACTGAATTACTTCCTTGCGTACCTGTGTGTTGCGCTACTGTGCCTCCAAGAGGTCCAGTTGCACCTGCACCGCCAGCACCAACAGTTACAGTGTGAGAGCCAGCAGCAAGGGTTAATTTAGACTCTAAAGAACCGCCACCACCTGTAGCAGTAACAGTTGAGCGAAGTCCACCCGCACCACCGCCGCCTTGTGTGTAATACCATTTGCCTGAACCTCCACCGCCGCCTGCAACTACTAAGTAATCAACGTTTACTGATTGAGCCAATGCAGTAACTGAACCAGTAGTTGTAAATACGTGGTACCAGTAATTACCATCTGTAAACTGTGAATCTCCACCAAGTAATCTAGGGGTTCCCGATTTAATTCCATAAAGGTCAAAGGTAGAGCCAGCAACAAAACTAGTTCCGCTTTCACTTGTTATAGCCATACTTGTAATGGCATTAGTTGAACGATATAGCCCAGTACTCATTTTTACTTCAGAATAGGTAGAGTCTGCCATACCACATCTAGCAATAAGAGTTTTATAAGTTGTTGCGTTAGAATAATTCATAAAGTTTATAGTTGAAGTACCAAATGTGCCTGCATTAGAAGTTGCCCCTGCAGTTTTTCCATGGTATTTAAATGCCGTTTCACTAGAAGCACGACCTCCACTACTGTTATACATTTCCGTACGAGAATAAAGAGCGCTGGAGTCACCGTTAATTTGAATAAACAAAGCATCGTTTGTTCCATTATACAAAGAACGTGTAGAGGCTACTAATACTAAGTCCGTATATGTTTGGTCAATATTAGAAAATGTAACGGTAGAAGTAGAAGATGTTAAAAGTATTGATTGTAAAGGAGTATTAGTAGCCATTATTTAATCCCGTAAAGTGCAAAAGATGAGTAAGGAACAAAACTGCCAACATCAGATAGTAATTGAATACTGGTTATAGCAGCGGTGTTGAGCCAAACAAACGAGTCTATCTCTATAACACCAGAAGAGTTCATATCTGTTCCAGATAACACTCTTGCTGGTTTGTATTTATTAGTGTTTGTATAATCATGAATATCCGTAATTGCTCCTGTAAAAATATTAGCAGCACCACTTAAATTAACTGGCCCAATGTATGCGCTGGTACCATTAGTTGCTACATTAGAAGAGCCATTAGTGTAAAGAATGTGTCTATAGTAGTTTGCGCCAGTTGTGTCTGCATTTAATACTACTTTAATTGACGAACTAGCCGAGGTTGCCGCTGCAAATGTTCTAATTTGTAAATGTGTGTAAGTTTGAGGAATAGAAGAAAATGTTACAGAAGCAGTGTTGGCGCTTAAAGTAAAACCACCAAGTGCATCCATACTACCGACAGCACTAGTACCATCCCAGACAGTATTAAACTTCTGAAATGCGTTTTGAAGCGTTGTCTGCGTGAGTCGGCTAATAGCCATAACGCCTACTCCTTAGGAAATTTCAGAACCGAATGCAGAAAATGACATTGAAGCAGATGAAGCATATATGGTAATAACATCTGTGGTTGCTAGTGTAATGCCAAGGGTGAGAGCAACGGTGTCGTTAGCGGCAATGGGTGTGTCATAAGCGATGTAGTGCTGGGCAGCCAATGTTGCACCTGCTGGACGGATTGCAAGACGGAATGAACCAGCAGTAGATGCCTGGTTGCAGACGGTAATGGTAGAGACCACAGCAGAGGTTGATGCTCCAACTGTGTAAAGTGAAGTTGCAGTCGTTGCTGCTGGGTTAGACTGAGTGCCTAAGACCTTATAAACTGTTGCCATTAAAACTCCTTCGAAGGGGATGGTAAAAGTATGCCCTATAACTGCTCTGATGTAGGGTTAAAACTTACTGGATATAAACCCTTTCTGAGACCCATAACTGGTATCCCATAAAGGTAATGAGTTCAATTCCAAAGGCGCTTTTTCCTACTACCTCTAGGTACTTGCTATGGTAAGGGTACTTGCAAAGGAAGAGTTTGTTATGCCCAATTGCAAATGGAACCAGGGTTGGGAAGGTGCGTAGGTACTCAACAAGGCCATCCATGACTCCTAGCCAGTGCGGGTGGGTGATGTCATCGAGTATGACGATACCCGTATCACTGACATATTTTTCGGCTAATTTTAAATCATTAAGTGTGTGCGTCTTTGTATGCCCACCATCTATAGAGAAGTAACGTATGGAGCCAGCAGGGATTGTAGTATCTAGATGTGCCTTAATTTTTCCAGAGGTGGAGTCCCCTTTAATAATGAGTACCTTATCTCCGCCAAAATTATCGTAGCGCTTTAAATTTTCAATAAAGATATCTGTGGAGCCTTGACCACCATTACTATCACTATTGAGGTGCTGGTCTTCAAAGATATCTATGGCGTAAGAAGGCTCTAGGGTATCAATCATATTTCTAAGAAGAAGGAAGAAGCGCCCCATATAAACGCCAATTTCTGCAACGCCACCTTCTTTGTTCCAATCTACATTAAGAACCTTCATAAACTCTGGCAGGGTCTGTACTACCCATCCAGCAACCTTGGTAAAGCCATCATTAAGATACTTATCATAATGAGACTCAACTACCTCTTGGCCTATACCCATGAAATCTAAATTAGTCTTTACCATAGAAGAATACTCCAGGGGCAAAACCATTTTAGATAGTTTAGTAAATAACTTTTGACTTTCATCTTGACGTCCCACCCACCAAGCACATACAGCCTTTTCAAATGTTAAACAAAAATCTCCTGGGTAATCCACACCAATAGGCAAGCGTGCGTGGTTGCCTGATAACTTATAGAGGCCAGTCTCTGCGTACGTGTAAGCCTCCTGCCAATTCTTATTACGCTCACTATATCGAGCAAGTAAGAACCACGCCTCTGGTCGTCCTGGCTGATATGCCGCAGCCTTTAAAAATAAGTTTTGCACTGTGGCTTGCCTATTCTTTTGTATCTCAAAGCAGTTTGCAGATATCAATAGCGAGGCGTACACGTACTCAGGATGGGTGTAATAGCCGTACTCTGCAGTTCTTAAGTAGAAAGATATAGCCGATGCAGTCTGCCCAATAGATTTATATTCTGTAGCAATACTAAAGCAGAGCACTGGATTAAAGGGGTCGTTGCTTAACTCGGTAACTAACTCGTCTATGACTTTAAACATTAATCGCCTCTGCAATCATGCCATCTACTAACGCTCCTGGAACCTGCAATACAAATGCAGCGTTATCAACGTAGCCAAAGGTTATCAGTAGGTCATCACCTAGTTGAGCAGCACCTGCGGCAAACTCTATCTGCCCATCTAAGAATGACCAAGATGATGGGGACATGCCTTCCAACACAAAAAATTCATTCCATACACACAATCTGTGTCGGTAGGTGGCGTTCTTTTGTTTCATGTAATTACTAAATAGAACTACCTCATGGGTGATAGCAATATATTTATTGCCCCACTTAATGACTTGAGAACCACCACGTTGGTCAGAGTTAACAGTCTTACCTTCTTTATGCGAGACCTGCTCACACGTAGGTTCTTTAGGATTAGCCTTAACTACCTCTGTTGGGGAGGTCCACTTAACGTACTGGAACTCTCTATCTAAAATTGGCATCCAGTTCTTCTCGCAATAAGAAGTCTCATCTATTGGGGCTGGAATTCTTACACGAGATACTTCTTTAGCAGTCCATTTCTTCTTATCAATTTTTAACTCTGATAGTTCCATACGACCTTGACCGTTAGTGGTGGTATCTCGTCTAACTCCTGTGGCGTAATACTTTCCGTCCCATTTAACAAGGCGTGCATCTTCTTCACCAACAAATGTCCAAATAGGTTTTACGTCTAATTTTGTTGTATCAATAAGTGTGTAGTTAATGATATTTAGGTCTTTATCAAGGCGGCAAAAATAATTAGCAGTTACTAGCCTTTGGTCTTCTTCTGGATGTAGATATGCCAGTGGACCCCAGACGCTAGGAAAGCGTTGGTCATTTTCGGCGTGATATAGGGAGTAATTAATATGGCGCAAAATACAAAGAATATCGCCATCATCATCTATAAATACAGATGGGTTCATTAACCCAGTTCCACCAGTAACGGTTGCAGGGATAATAAGGGGCTTTAATTTTCCGCCCTTTTGTACCGATTGTTGTACCAAATTCATGGGGTGAGTCTAGCGGTAATTAAGCACCAATCAACATAAACTCAGAGAATGCTGCTCCAGCCGCAGGAGTTGACCATTGAACTCCTGTACCAGTAGATATAAGTACTTGACCACTTGTTCCAACAGATGAGGCTGCAGTAAGAGTTCCAGTAACAGTAATGTTGGAGATTGTTGGACCAGTTCCAAATACATTTGCGCCAGTTCCTGTTTCATCTGTTAAAGCGGCAGCAAGGTTTGCAGATGTCGGTGTTGCAAGGAATGTTGCTACTCCTGTACCTAAACCAGATACACCAGTTGAGATAGGCAAACCAGTACCGCTTGTAAGGGTTACGGAAGACGGAGTGCCAAGTGCTGGAGTTACAAGAGTAGGACTAGTAGAAAATACTACAGAACCAGTACCAGTCTCATCCGATAGAGCCGCAGCCAAGGCCGCAGAGTTACCGTAAGAACCAGTAGCACCAGTTGTACCTTGGGTACCCGTTGCTCCTTGAGTTCCAGTAGTACCTTGAGAGCCAGTAGTTCCTGTTGTACCCTGAGAGCCAGTCGTACCAGTTGTACCTTGGGTACCTGTGGTGCCCTGCGAACCTGTAGAACCTGTGGTTCCCTGAGAACCTGTTGTACCAGTGGTTCCCTGTGAACCTGTAGAGCCTGTAGTTCCTTGTGAGCCTGTAGTTCCTTGGGAACCTGTTGTACCTGTGGTTCCTTGAGTACCAGTGGTGCCCTGTGAACCAGTAGAGCCCATATCACCAGTACGAGCAAATGTGATAACGATGTCATCAGTATTGGCAAGAGTTCCATTACCAGAGACGTAAGCACAGTTGACAGTAAACCAACCAGTGTTATCGGTTAATGATGAGATTGTGTACAGTTTAAATACACTAGCATCATACTTCTTAGATACACGGAAGTGACCCTTGATAGTTGATGTTGAATCATCAATGGTGTTTAAGAATGAAGATATATCTGTTGCGGCATCATTACTAGCATCAATGTACATGATTGTGGCAGATGCAGGAGTTGCATTATTAAAGCGCAAATTTCCAGTACCTGGGTCAGATGCAGTTGTACTAGTGCTAAAGGTGTAGTCAAATGTGGCACCACCGAAGTTACCGTTTTGTCCTGTTGTACCTTGGGTACCAGTAGTTCCTTGTGAACCAGTAGTTCCCTGTGCGCCAGTAGTTCCTTGAGCACCAGTGGTTCCCTGTGAGCCTGTGGTGCCCTGTGAGCCTGTAGAACCAGTTGTACCAGTAGTACCTTGAGTACCTGTTGTTCCTTGTGAACCTGTAGAACCTGTGGTGCCCTGAGAGCCTGTAGTACCTTGAACTTGAGTTACAACTGTATCTATTACTCCGCCATTATATGTAAATGAAATTCCAGTTTTAGAGCCACTGTTTAATGCGTTAGCAATACGTGTATTTGAGGCGTACTTATTGGTAGCACCTTCTGGTAAATCATCTGTTGTATCTAAAGCGGCGCTAGAAATTAAAGATGAAATGTCAGAACTATCTAAGAAGTAATCTAAACTGCTCCATACTGTAGCGCCCCCTACACCAATCTTAAATTTTCCAGTATTGGTTTCAAAACCAATCTCACCAGCGGCTAAAATTGGGTCTGCGGTATTCCACTGTGTAGCGGTTCCTCTGCGTACTTGAATCTTTACTGTCACTGGAATGTACCTCCATCATACGTATATTCAAAAGTGGTTAAAGTAGGTGTTCCACCATCTACGGCAGTCCCTGTATAGGTAGAAGAAGGACTTCCACCATTTTCAGAGGCTACAGTTGGTACAAACTCAATCCACGAACCACCATTGTAGACGAACAGGCTTTGTGTATTCTCATTGAAATACACATCGCCCTTGTATTGTCCCGTTGGCTCTGAAGGAGTTGCCAGTACATTGATAGGTACCAGTGCTTTTTTGCTCATGGTTTATGCGTGTACCACAACTCGGTATGTCTCTCCTAGAGCAGGAGCAACTGCGAATCCGATAGTTACTGTGTTAGTAGTAATGTAAGTTACATCAGTTACAACTTCCATGGCGCTAGAAACTTCGTAGACAGTCACTTGAATGTCTGTAGTTCCTAGTGCGTGTGTAAGAGTGAACTCTGTAGCAGAGTACGGTGAGACTGGTGTGATGGTGGATGCGTACTTGCGTACAACAACTGTCGTATCAATTGCTACATCATCAGCATTTACTGTGATACCAGTTCCAGCACCAACTGCAAATGTTGTTCCAGTTAGCGTTAAACCAGCGCCACCAGCATACGTTCCAGCCCCTGAGAACTGTGTAAACGTTAACGCTGTAGTGCCTAGTGTTATTGCATCATCTGTTGTAAGAACCCAACCAGTGTTTCCATTGGTTGTACCCTCTGATACGAAGGTGAACATTCCCGCTGTAACTTCTGCGCTTAGATTTGCATCTTCTGCACGAGCAGGTGCTCCAGAGGAAGCAACTACATAGATACCATTATCAGCACCAGTTGCCTGGTTCTTAACAAGAATTCTGTCTCCAGTAACAAGTGTTACTCCATCTACAACATCGCCGTTTTCAAACGATGATGCAAGAGTTCCAGCCACTGTAGTTGCTACACGAACTGATGCCTTAACATCTAGTCCGCTTGCAGTTGCATCAACATAAGCCTTAGTAGCAATTGTTGTGGTATCAACTGTTAGTTCTCCACCACCTGAAAGTGATAGACCAGAACCAACGCTGAGGATTCCAGCGTTAGTGCCTTGTATACCTTG
>Ga0114970_10000115_pt1 | contig 51364 bp, 45 predicted proteins | sample M_140205_XF_Meta_FD_87030 | JGI IMG/M metagenome (GOLD analysis project Ga0114970, IMG submission 87030) | Freshwater microbial communities from Lake Montjoie, Canada to study carbon cycling - M_140205_XF_MetaG | ecosystem: Environmental > Aquatic > Freshwater > Lake | place: Lake Montjoie... | reverse complement strand
GCGGGATCGGGCTTGGCGCCGGCAAGGATGCGCTCGCGCAGATATAGCTGCATGGTTCGCCCCAGCGCTGCGGGTGCGGCCGAGACGACGCTGGTATGATGATCGACGCTCAAAATGCGTGGCTTGTTCTGTGCCATGGCGGGTGTGGCGGCCAGCGCCAGTCCGGCCAGGATCAACCAGCTCTTCTTCATGTCGTCTCTCCCCATATTGTCTGTGTTGTTGCCGGCAGCTTAAGCCCAGCGGCCTGGCTCCGGACAGCCCCAGTGCCCCGGTGACAGGTGATTTCGCAGGTGCAATAATCCACCCATGAACGCTCCTTCTGCCGCCACCGCCGGGCTCAAGAGCCCTCCCGACATCCGCCTGCTGGGCCGCCTTCTGGGCGAAGTGATCAGCGAGCAGCATGGGGCCGCCACCCTGGGCCTGATCGAGGATGTGCGGCGCCAGTCCATCGGCGACTATCGCAGCGGCGCCAGCCTTGCGGCCTTGGGCGGGCGCATCGCGGAGGTGCCCGAGGATGACCTGCTGCTGCTGATCCGGGCCTTCACGATCTTTTCCCAGCTTGCCAATATCGCCGACGATCATGTCCTGCGCGCCGAAGCGCGACAGGCGCGTTCGGTGCAGTTGGAGGAAGTGGCAGGACGCGTGGATGCCGCAAAGGCGCGTGCCTTCCTGCGCGAGGCGCTGCTGGCGCCCGTACTCACTGCCCATCCCACCGAGGTACGGCGCAAATCCATCCTGGATCGCGATGCCGCCATCTCATCGCTGTTGCAGGCGCGCCAGCCCTGGTGCGAGGCAGAGGTGGATGCGCGCCTGAAGCGCGAGATCCGCATCCTGTGGCAGACGCGTATGCTGCGTTCCATCCGCATCCATGTCACCGACGAGATCAAGAATGCGCTGTCGGTCTTCCGCAGCACCTTCATCGGCCAGGTCCCCATCGTGCAGCGCAAGGTGGCCCGGCTGTTCGGTCTGCAGACGCCGGCGGCTTTCCTGCGTCCCGGTTCCTGGGTGGGCGGCGACCGCGACGGCAATCCCTTCGTCTCGGCGGAAACGCTGGACTATGCAGTGCGCAACCAGTCCGAAGCGGTGCTGACCCAATATCTGACGGAAATCCACGGCCTGGGTGTGGAGCTGGCGGTTTCCGACGACCTCGTCTCCACCAGCGATGCGCTGAAGGCTCTGCGCGCGCCGCTGGAACATACCTCGGCGCAGCAAGCGGACGAACCCTACCGCCGCGCCCTGATCACCTGCTATGCCCGCATGGCTGCGACCCGTGTCGCGCTGCTGGGTGACGGCCCCAAGAATCCGGCGCGCTTCGTTGCGACCGCCTATGAAACGCCGGAAGCCTTCATTGCCGACCTCGACGTGATCATCCAGTCGCTGCGCGAGAATGGCGATGCCGACCTGGCGGAAGGCCGCCTGACCGAATTGCGCGAGGCGGTGGGCGCGTTTGGCTTCCATCTGGCGGCGATGGATGTGCGTCAGAATTCGGACGTGCATGAGCGCGCCGTGGCCGAGCTGCTGGCGGCCGCCAAGGTGGTGTCCAACTATCTCGACCTGGATGAAGAGGCGCGGGTAAATGTGCTGCTGACCGAGCTTGCCGGCCCGCGCCCGCTGCGTTCGCCGTATGCCGAATACACCGCCGAAACCCTGCGCGAGCTGGAGATCGCCGATCGCGCCGCCTTGCTGAAGCGCCGCTTCGGCGATGGCGCAGTGGCCAACTACGTCATCTCCAAGGCGGCCAGTGTTTCTGACATGCTGGAAACCGCTATCCTGATGAAGGAGGCGGGGCTGCTTGTGCCGGGCAATCCGCCCAGGGCGTCCCTGCGCATCGTGCCGCTGTTCGAAACCGTGACCGACCTGCGCGAGAGCGAGACGGTAATGCGGAAATATTTCGCCCATCCGCTGGTACGCGCCATGCTGGGCGCACAAGACAATCTGCAAGAAGTGATGATCGGCTATTCCGACAGCAACAAGGATGGCGGTTATGTCACCTCCAACTGGGAAATCCGCATGGGCATCGCCCGGCTGGTGGCGTTGGGGCAGGAGGCGGGCATTCGCATGCGCTTTTTCCATGGCCGTGGCGGCGCGGTGGGCCGCGGCGGCGGTTCCAGCTATGACGCGGTCCGCGCGCTGCCGCAGGGCGCCTCGGCGCTGGGCCTGCGCATCACCGAACAGGGCGAAGTGGTGTCGAGCAAGTATGGCGACCCCGATATGGGCCGCGCCAGCCTGGAAACCATCGTGGTCGCCAACCTGCTGGCCGAACTCGAGCCGGGTGGCGATGCCGCCGACACGCAGGGCGCCGCTGATCTTGCAGCGCTGAGCCTGGCGGCCTTCAAGCATTATCGCGGCCTGGTCTATGAGACGCCGGGCTTCGAAGTCTACTTCCGCCAGTCCACGCCGCTGCCGGAAATCGCCGATCTCAAGATCGGCAGCCGCCCTGCCTCGCGCAGCAAGTCGGGCGCCATCGAGGACCTGCGGGCCATTCCCTGGGTGTTCTCCTGGTCGCAGGCCCGCGTGATGCTACCGGGCTGGTTCGGCTTTGGCACAGCGGCGCACCAGGTCGGGCTCGACAAGCTGCGGGCTATCTACGAAGTGTCGCCCTTCTTCCGCACCACCATCGCCAACATGGAAATGGTGCTGGCCAAGTCGAGCATGGCCCTGGCGAAGCAGTATGCCGGTCTGGTGGAAGATCGCGCCCTGGCCGATAGCGTCTTCGGCCGCATCGAGGCGGAATGGAATGCGACCCATGCGGCGGTGCTGGCGATCAGCGGGCAGAAGCAGGTGCTGGAAAAGAATCCCAGTCTGGCGGAATCGATCAACCGGCGCCTGCCTTACGTCAATGCCCTTGGCCATTTGCAGATCAACCTGCTGCGCCGCCGCCGTGCAGGCGACGAGAGCGAGGAAATCCATCGCGGCATTCACATGTCGATCAACGGCGTCTCGGCCGGCTTGCGCAATTCGGGCTGACCGTCACGCCAAAGAAAAGGCCCGCCTTCCTTTCGGGAGCCGGGCCTTTTTGCGCTTGTATCGCGTTTACTTGTGCTTCTGCAGCTTGGTGTTTACCAGCAGGAAGAACACCGGCACGAAGAAGATGGCGAGGATGGTGGCGGAAATCATGCCGCCCGTCACGCCGGTGCCGATGGCGTTCTGGCTGCCGGCACCCGCGCCGTTCGCCAGCGCCAGCGGCATGACGCCCGCGATGAAGGCGATCGAGGTCATCAGGATGGGGCGCAGGCGCAGACGCGCCGCTTCCATCGCCGCGTCCCAGGCCGTGGCGCCGCGCTTTTCGGCATCCACCGCGAACTCCACGATCAGGATGGCGTTCTTGGCCGACAGTCCGATGGTGGTGAGCAGGCCGACCTGGAAGTAGATGTCGTTGAACAGGCCGCGCGCGTAGGTGGCGAGCAGGGCGCCGATCACGCCCAGCGGGATCACCAGCATTACCGACATCGGTATTGCCCAGCTTTCATACAGGGCGGCGAGGCAGAGATAGATGACCAGGATGGAGAGGCCATAGAGCAGCGGTGCCTGCGAACCGGCCGCCTGCTCCTCGAAGGAGAGGCCGGTCAGTTCGTAGCCCACTTCCTTGGGCAGTTGCTGGAACAGCTTGTCGAGCTCCTTCAGCGCAGTGCCCGAGCTGACGCCCGGCGCGCCCGCGCCCTGGATCTGGATCGAGGGCAGGCCGTTGTAGCGGTTGAGCGCCGCCGGTCCGATCGTCCAGCGCGCCGTGGCGAAGGACGAGAACGGCACCATCGCGCCATTGGTGGCGCGCACATGCCAGCGGTCCAGGTCCTGCGGCGTCATGCGATAGGGCGCATCGCCCTGCATGTAGACGCGCTTGACGCGGCCACGATCGACAAAGTCGTTGATGTAGTTCGAGCCCCAGGCGGCGCTGAGGGTCTGGTTGATGTCCGCCAGGCGCACGCCCAGCGCACCGGCCTTGGCCTGGTCAATATCGATATGCAGCTGGGGCGTATCGTCCAGGCTGTTGGGGCGCACGCCAGCCAGCATGGGGTCCTGCGCCGCAAGGCCCAGGAGCTGGTTGCGGGCCGCGATCAGGCCGGCATGGCCGACATTGCCGCGATCCTGCATCTGGATGTCGAAGCCGGTGGCGTTGCCCAGCGCCTGCACCGACGGCGGCACCAGGGCATAGACCTGGGCGTCGCGGATGTTGAAGAAGAAGTTCATGTTGGCGCGCTGGGCGATGGCGGGGGCGCGGGTCTGCGCGCCCTTGCGTTCGTTCCAATCCTTCAGGCGGGTGAAGGCCATGCCGGTGTTCTGGCCCGAGCCGGCATAGGAGAAGCCAGCCACGGCGAACACGAAGTCGACATTGTCCTTTTCCTGGCCGAGGTAGTGCTTGGCCACCTGCTGCGCCACTTCCAGCGTCTTGGGCTGGGTGGTGCCGGCGGGCAGGGTGATCAGGTTGAAGATGAAGCCCTGGTCCTCGTCGGGCAGGAAGCCGGTGGGCAGGCGCACGAACAGCAGCGCCATCACCGCCACGATGGCGGCGAACCCCGCCATTGTGATCCAGGCGTGCTTGAGGAAGCGTGCCAGCCAGCGGCCATACCAGTTGCGGAAACTGTCAAAGCCGTTGTTGAACCAGCCGAACCAGCGCTTGGCCATCGCCTTCTGCTCTTCCTCGACGGGCTTGAGCAGCGTGGCGCACAGGGCCGGCGACAGGATCAGCGCCACCAGGATGGACAGCACCATGGCCGCGACGATGGTGACGGAGAATTGGCGGTAGATCACGCCCGTGGAGCCGCCGAAGAAGGCCATGGGCAGGAACACCGCCGTCAGCACCAGGCCGATGCCGATCAGAGCGCCGGTGATTTCTTCCATGCTCTTCAGGGTGGCCTCGCGGGGCGGAAGATGCTCCTCGTGCATGATGCGCTCGACATTCTCGACCACGACGATGGCGTCATCGACCAGCAGGCCGATCACCAGCACCAGCGCGAACAGGGTCAGCGTATTGATGGTGTAGCCGAACATGGCCAGGATGCCGAAGGTACCCAGCAGCACCACCGGCACCGCCACGGCGGGAATCAGCGTGGCACGCCAGTTCTGCAGGAACAGGAACATCACCAGCACGACCAGGATGATCGCCTCGATCAGCGTCTTGATGACGTCTTCGATCGACAGGCGGATGAAGTCGGTGTTGTCCACAGGATAGCTCATCTTCAAGCCCGGCGGCAGTGCGGTGCGCAGGGCTTCGGCGCGCTCCTTGACGGCGGCGACGGTGGTCAGCGCGTTGGCGCCTGGCGCCAGCATCACCGCCACACCGGCGGCGGGCATGCCGTTGAACAGGCTGGTCAGGGCATAGCTTTCCGCGCCCAGCTCGATGCGGGCGACATCGCCCAGCTTGACGACGGCGCCGCTGGTGGAGGTCTTGAGGATGATGTCGCGGAACTGCTGCGGCGTCTGCAGGCGCGACTGGGCGGTGACGGTAGCGTTGATCGCCTGGTCCTTCACCGTCGGCTGGGCGCCGATCTGGCCGGCCGAGACCTGCACGTTCTGGGTCTGCACCGCCGCCGTGACGTCCGACGGCTGCAGGCCGAAATTCTTCAGCTTGTAGGGGTCGAGCCAGATGCGCATGGCGTACTGGCCGCCGAACACCTGGGTCGATCCGACGCCGGACGCGCGGCCGATCGGGTCCTGCATGCGCGAGGTGATGAAGTCGGAAATGTCGACATTGTTGTAGCGGCCCGTGTCGTCATAGACCGCGACCACGATCAGAAAGTTGGACTGGGCCTTCTGGACGCGCACGCCGAGCTGTTGCACGGCGGCCGGCAGCAGCGGCACCGCCGACTGCACCTTGTTCTGCACCTGCACCTGGGCGATGTCGGGATCGGTGCCCGCCGCGAAGGTGGCGGTGATTGTCGCCGCGCCATCCGCTGTGGAGGAGGCGGAGAAGTAGAGCAAATTGTCCAGGCCGTTGAGCTGCTGTTCGATCACCTGGGTGACGGAGTTCTGCAGCGACTGGGCATCGGCGCCGGGATAGAAGGCGTTGATGCTGATCGCGGGCGGCGCGATGTCGGGATATTGCTCGATCGGCAGTGACAGCGCGGCGATGCCGCCCGCCAGCATGGTGACGATCGCGATGACCCAGGCAAAGACCGGGCGGTCGATGAAGAAGCGGGAGAAACCCATGTGTTTTTCGCCCTACTTCTTCGCGATTTCCTGCGGCGCCACGGGCATGTCGGGCTGTACCTTTGCCAGACCCTCCACGATCACCTTGTCACCGACCTTCAGGCCTTCGGTCACCTGCCACTGATTGCCCACGGCACGGCCGGTCTTGATCGGGCGCAGGCGGGCAAGGTTCTTGGCGTCCACCACCATCACGGTGGGATCACCCTTGGTGTCGCGGCCCACCGCATTCTGCGGGATCAGGATGCCGCGCGTGTCGATGCCCTGCGTGACCACGGCGCGGACGTAGAGCCCGGGCAGCAGCAGGCCTTCCTTGTTGGGGAATATCGCGCGCAGGCGCACCGCGCCGGTGGAGGGATCGACCGTCACATCGGTGAACTGCAGCTTGCCTTCATGGGCATAGCTGGTGCCGTCATCGAACTTCAGCGTCACCGCCGCCGTCGCGGGGCTCTTGGAATCGACGCCGCCCAGGCTCACGGCGCGCTGCAGTGCGATCAGCTCGTTGCTCGACTGGTAGATATCGACATAGATCGGATCGAGGGTGGAGATGGTGGCCAGCGCCTGCGCCTGCTGCGCCGTTACCAGCGCGCCTTCCGTCACGGCCGAAGCGCCGATGCGGCCGCTGATCGGCGCGGCGATGCGGGTGAAGTTCATGTTGATGCGGGCGCTCTGCACCGTCGCCTGGGCCAGCTTATAGGCCGCCTGGGCGTCGTCATTGTCCTGGGCGCTGATGGCGTTCTGCTTCAGCAGGGTGGCATAGCGCTCGGCTTTGGCGCGCGAAGAGCCCAGGGTTGCCTCGGCGCTGTCCAGTACGGCGCGATAGGGCGCGGGATCAATCTGGTAGAGCGGCTGGCCGGCGCGGACGTTGGAGCCCTCGGTGAAAAGGCGGCGCGTGACGATGCCGGAGATCTGCGGCCGCACTTCGGAGATTGCGAAGGGACTGGTGCGCCCGGGCAGTTCGTTCGCCAGCGACACCGCCTGCTCGGCGATGGTTAACACGCCGACCGAAGCCGGCGGCATCTGCGGCGGCTGACCGCCATGTTCACCGCAACCTGCGAGCAGGGCGGCGCCCAGCGTGCCAACGATCAGGAACCGGCGCATGAAATCCCCCAAAGGTGTTCGTTCAAGAAGCTGACAATGTCAGCAAAATACGGCTCTTTCGCAGCCCTTAAATAGTCACCGGCGCCGACATTGGAAGGGGCAAATCCGACCAAAGTGCGATGAGTGACGATTCGACGGTTGTCGCATTGTCGATTTGACACAATCGGGCCTTCGCGGCCCGTCTTTGGGCGGCATCGGCAGGCATGAATGCCTGTTCGACATACCAGCCCAGGTGCTTGCGGAATATTTTCAGGCCCAGCGCATCGCCGTAGAATTTGAGCGTGTCACTGAAATGTTGAAGCGTCACATCCAGCCGGTGCGTGAGGCCGGGCTCTGATTCCATGCCGCCTTCGGGGTCATTCAGGCTGCGGTTGATCGCGGCCATCGCCCAGGGGCGGCCATAGGCGCCGCGCCCGATCATCACGCCATCGGCGCCGGAAAGGGCCATCGCTTCGCGCGCCGTGGCGGCGTTGATGATGTCGCCATTCACGATCAGGGGCAGGCTGGTGGCGGCGCGCACCGCTGCCACGGCGCGCCAGTCGGCATTGCCCTTGTAGAACTGGTTGCGCGTGCGGGCATGGACGGTGATGGCCTGCACGCCCAGGGCTTGCGCCTGCGCTGCGATTTCCGGCGCATTGCGGCTGTTTTCGTCCCAGCCTAGCCGCATTTTCAGCGTCACGGGCCGCGAGGTGGCCTCTACCGCCGCAGCGATGATGCGGCCAGCCAGTTCCGGCTCGCGCATCAGGGCGGAGCCCGACAGTGCCCCTGTCACTTCCTTGCAGGGGCAGCCGAAATTGAGATCGATGATGTCGGCGCCGGCCTGCTCGGCCAGCTTGGCGCCCGCCGCCACCCATTGTGGATCGCGGCCCACCAGCTGGATCACGCGCAGGGGCAGGTCCTCGCCAGCCGCGCGACGGACCACATCGGGCCGCCCCCGGGCAAATGCATCACAGGCCACCATTTCAGTGGCAACATAGGGGGCGCCCTCCGCTACCGCGATGCGGCGGGCGGGCAGGTCGGTGACGCCGGTCATGGGTGCGGCCAGCACCCGGCCGGGGATCGTCACATCGCCGATCTGTAGCGTAATCATTGGTCCAAGGACGTTAGGGCGCGTCTTCATTACGGCTTCGCATCTGCGAAATCCCGCCTTTTTTCGACCCTGGGGCTAGTACTTGCCTCGAACGGAACCTCGGAGTTTCAATAAATCTAATAGAATCAGATATTTAAGTAATTGATTGTCGCAAACTGTGTCCAAATCAACGCTTGGCGCTGCGGGTGCGAATAACTAATAAGGTGACGAATAGCGGGTGGGGGCCCGGAAAGAAGTGATGGCGTTTCTTTTCACCATGATCGGCTGGGCGCTGGCAGGCTTGGCGTTGCTGGGCGCGGCCTATGCCGTCTTCGCCGTCCTCTGCGTGCGCCGTTTCATGGCTGCGGAAGCGAATGTCCCCGCCGTGCATCTGCCGGTGACGATCCTCAAGCCGCTCTATCGCTGCGAGCCCGGCCTGTTCGAAAACCTGGAAAGCTTCTGCCTGCAGAATTATCCCGGCGCGGTGCAGATCGTGTTCGGCGTCCATGACGACGCTGATCCCGCCGTGGCGGTGGTGCAGGCGTTGCAGGCCAAGTATCCGCAGCTCGATACCGCGATGGCGGTCGAGGTGGTGAGCCAGGGCGCCAACGCCAAGGTCTCCAACCTCATCAGCATCATGGCGGTGGCCAAGCACGACACGCTGGTGCTGGCCGACAGCGACATCGCGGTACAGCCGCACTGGCTGGCGCAGGTCACGGCGGCGCTGCAGCGCCCCGGCGTTGGCATCGTCACCTGTCTCTACACTGGCGAAGTGGTGAAGGGCGACAACAGCCTGTGGTCGAAGCTGGCGGCGATGGGCACCTCTTACGACTTCCTGCCCAATGTCGTGGTCGGTACCGCGCTGGGCCTGGCGTCTCCTTGTTTCGGCTCCACCATCGCCCTACGCCGCAAGACGCTGGACGATGTCGGTGGCTTTGCGGCCTTTGCCGACTGCCTGGCCGATGATTACGAGATCGGCCGCGCCGTGCGCGCCATGGGCCATACGCTCGCGATGCCGGCGCTGGGCGTGGCGCACACCGCCGTCGAGCCGACCTTCATGGACCTGTTCCGCCATGAGCGGCGCTGGCGCCATACCATCCACCGCATCGACCCGGCGGGAAATCTGGGAAGCATCGTCACGTTTGGTTTTGCGTTCGCGGTGCTGTCGGCGCTGGCGCTGAGCTTTGCGCCCGTCAGCCTTGCCGCGATGGCGGCCACCTTGAGTGCGCGGCTGCTGCTCAAGCACCGCATCGACGGCCTCTTCGGCACCTATGCCGGGCCCTTCTGGCTGTTGCCGCTGCGCGACCTGCTGAGCTTCGCCGTTTTCGTACAGGCACTGTTCGGTGAGACGGTGCATTGGCGCGGCGCCCGTTTCGATATTGCGCCGTCAGGCGCCATGACCCAATCCGTGAACTGAAGGACTATCTGAATGTCTATGCGTACGCTCTTTCTGCAGGCTCCCTCGTTCGATGGCTTTGATGGCGGCGCCGGCTCGCGCTACCAGGCCAAGCGCGAGATCAAGAGCTTCTGGTATCCCACCTGGCTGGCCCAGCCTGCCGCGCTGGTGGAGAATTCCAAGCTGATCGACGCGCCGCCGCACAACACCCAACTTGCCGAGGTCGTGGCCCAGGCCAAGGATTTCGACCTGGTGGTGGCGCACACCTCGGTCCCGTCCTTCGCCTCCGACGTGAAGGTGATCGAGGCGCTGAAGGCCGCCAATCCCAGCCTGAAGGCCGGCCTGATCGGCGCCAAGGTCGCCGTCGATGCCGAAGGCTCGATGATCAAGGCGCCGGCTGTCGATTTTGTCGCCCGCAACGAGTTCGATTTCACCATCAAGGATGTTGCCGACGATCAGCCCTGGGCTGACATCAAGGGCATCTCGTACCGCAACAAGCAGGGCGTCATCACGCACAATGCCGACCGCCCCATCATCGAGAACATGGACTCGCTGCCCTGGGTGACGCCGGTCTACAAGCGCGACCTGGAGATGGAGAAGTACTTCATCGGCTATCTCAAGCACCCCTATATCTCGATCTATACCGGCCGTGGCTGCAAGTCGCGCTGCACCTTCTGCCTCTGGCCCCAGACCGTGGGCGGCCACAATTATCGCACGCGTTCGGTCAGCCATGTGGTCGAGGAGATCAAGTGGGCGATGAGGGCCTTCCCGCAGACCAAGGAATTCTTCTTCGACGACGACACTTTCACCGACGACCTGCCGCGCGCCGAAGCCATTGCTGCTGAGCTGGGCAAGCTTGGCATCTCCTGGGCCTGTAACGCCAAGGCGAATGTGCCCTACGCCTCGCTGATGAAGCTCAAGGAGGGTGGTCTGCGCCTGCTGCTGGTCGGGTATGAATCCGGCAACCAGCAGATCCTACACAACATCAAGAAGGGCATGCGCATCGAGGTTGCCGAGCAGTTCACCAAGGACTGCCACGCGCTGGGTATCCAGATTCACGGCACCTTCATCCTGGGACTGCCGGGCGAGACGCTGGAGACGATGCGCGAGACCCGCGAATTCGCCAAGCGCATCAACCCGCACACCGTGCAGATCTCGCTGGCCGCGCCCTATCCGGGCACCTTCCTCTACAATCAGGCGGTGCAGAATGGCTGGCTCGATGCCGCCAATGCCGAACTGGTGACCGATGACGGTATCCAGATCGCGCCGCTCCACTATCCGCATTTGAGCCACAAGGAAATCTTCGACTCGCTGGAGACCTTCTATCGCCAGTTCTATTTCCGCCCGAGCAAGATCGGCTCGATCGTCAAGGAAATGGTGACGCAGGAAGGCATGATGAAGCGTCGCCTGCGTGAAGGCGTAGAGTTCTTCCAGTTCCTGCGCGATCGCCAGAACCAGAACGCCGCGTGATTTGAAGCGCCTTGTCGTCACGGCCGATGACTTCGGCGCCGCGCGCGAAGTCAACGACGCGGTGCTGGAGGCGCATGCCAATGGCATCCTCACCGCCACCAGCCTGATGGTAGCGGCGCCGGCGGCTGCCGACGCGGTGGCGCGGGCGAAAGCTGCCCCGTCTCTGCGCGTCGGGCTGCATCTGGTACTGGTGGAAGGCGCGCCGGTGCTACCGGTTTCGCAGGTGCCCGATCTTGTCGACGTGCACGGCAATTTCCGCACCGACATGGCGCGGGCGGGCGCGGCGATGTTCTTCCTGCCCCATGTTAAACGACAGCTGGCGGAAGAGATTGCGGCCCAGTTTGCCGCCTTCCGCGCCACCGGGCTGGCGCTGGACCATGTCAACGCCCACAAGCATTTCCACCTGCACCCCACCATCGCGGCATTGATGCTGTCCATTGGCCGCGATTTCGGACTGAAGGCGGCGCGGGTGCCGCTGGAGCCCGCCGTGACGCTGGCCAGGATCGAGCCCTACAAGGGCTCTTCCGTCGCAGCCCTCACACGGCCCTTCGCGCAGGGATTGCGCCGCCGTTTCGCCAGGGCGGGCATTGTTTCCCCCGATGCCGTGTTCGGCCTGGCCTGGTCCGGTGCGATGACGGGCGCGCGCCTGAAGGGGATTCTCGACAATCTCCCGGAAGGCCTGTCGGAAATCTACCTGCATCCCGCTACCGGGGCCTATCCGGGCTCGGCCCCCGGCTACCGCTATGCGGAGGAACGCGCCGCCCTGCTGGATCCGGCTGTCATTGCGGCAACGCAAGGCGGGGATATCTGTCTTGGCGGCTTTTGCGACTTTCCGATACATTAAGGCCCAGCATGAGCACGCACGTTTTCGCCACCCCGCCCGATCTTTCCCGCGACACCGGCACCTGGCCGGGCGGCGGCCCGATCAAATATGGCTCGGACGAACACAAGCGCCTGTTCTGCAAGACGCTGCTCGACACATTTGACCCCTATCGCCCCGCAGTACTGGATTGGCCCAAGCTGGAACCGGAAGCGGAAAAGCGCATCACGTCGCTGCCGATCTGGGACATCGCGGTGCAGACCGAGAACAAGGCGGGCATGAATGTCTGCACCTATGCCGAGGGCGTGCCCGATCCGCTGCTGCGCAAGGCCATCGAGCTGAACGGTTTTGAAGAGCGCCGCCATCGTCATGTGCTGGCCAACCTGGTCGAGGCGTATGGCGTCACGCTGGCGCCAGAGCCGGTGCCGGCGCGTCCGAAAGACCCGGAATGGGCCTTCATGGTCACCGGCTACAGCGAATGTATCGACAGCTTCTTCGCCTTCGGCCTGTTCAAGGCGGCGAAGGACACGGGTTATTTCCCGCCCGAGCTGGTGCAGACTTTCGATCCGGTGGTGAACGAGGAGGCCCGCCACATCCTGTTCTTCGTCAACTGGATCGCCTGGCATCGCCGCAACATGCCGTTCTGGCGCCGCCCCTATTTTGAATTGAAGGTTCTAGCCGTCTGGATATTCCTGATTTATGAGCGCATCGGTATCGCCAAGGATGTCGGACATGGCAAACAGGACGCCAACTTCACCGTCAATGGCGCCGAGGCGCTGGGCTCCGATCTCGATGTCGGCGGGCTTGTTGCGGTCTGCCTCGAAGAGAATGACCGACGCCTGGCGCCCTATGATGTCCGCCTCAAGCGGCCGCGCTTCGTGCCCTTCATGGCGCGGATCGCCCTCAAGTTCATCGGTCCCAAGAAGAAGGCGGCTTGATGGAAGCGGGGCCGCATCCCGAACGCGCATCGGCCTCGGCACAGGGGCGGTGGGACTTTGCCAAAGGCTACGCCCTGCGGCCGCAGGATTTTTGGATGCTGATCGTGGGCGGCAAGACCGACGCGCGCATCGCCCAGCTGGAATCGGCCAGCAGCCGCAACGCCGCCTTCGAGGCGATCTATGGCGAGTGCGACGATCCGTGGGAATCATTCAATCCGCGCTACAGCTATCAGGCCCGCAAATACAATACCGTGATGTCATTGCTGCCGCCGGGGCGACGGTATGGGCGGGCACTCGATCTGGGCTGCGGCCTGGGCGCCCTGTCGCTGCTGCTGGCGGCGCGTTCCGATTACGTCCTGGGCGTGGATGTGGCGCAGACCGCCGTCGCACATGCCCGCAAGCGCCATGCCGGCACTGCCAATCTGGGCTTCCAGCAGGGTGACATCGCCGCCTTGCCGGAAGGCATTGAAGGCCGCTTCGATCTCGTCACCATCATGGACACGCTCTATTACCTGCCCCGCACCGATGATGCGGGGCTGGATGCGGTGGCCGAACAGGTTGCTGGCCTGTTGGCGCCGGGTGGCCTGTGCGTGCTCAGCAATCACCTGTTCGCCGGCGGCTGGGACAAGGCCACACGCCTGTCGCGCCGCATCGATCGCGCCTTCTGCCGTTCGCCGCGCCTGGCGCTGGTCTCGCGCAGCTGGCATCCCTTCTTCCAGACCACGGTGCTGATAGCACCCGCAGAAAAGAGCCTGTCATGAAAATCGGTTCCCTCGAACATCGCGATGCGTTCTGCGCGCACTTCAAGAAGACCTATACCGACTATGATCCCGATACACTGCCCTGGCCTGTGCTGGACGAAGCCGCGCTGGCGCGCCTGAAATCGGTGCCGTTCTGGGAAGAAGTCTTCTACACCGAGCGCCGCGCCGGGGCCATCGTCGCCGCCTTCACCGAGACCGTCACCGATCCGGTGATGAAGGAAGCCATCGCGCTGCAGGGTTTCGAGGAAGCGCGCCATGCCAAGCTGATCCGGGTGATGATCGAGAAATACGGCATCGACGCCGCTGAACGGCCGCTGGAAGTTATCGACGGCGACGTCGAAACCAAGTTCAAGGATTTCGGCTTTGGTGAGTGCATGGATTCCTTCCTGGGCTTCGGTGTCTTCAAGATCGCGATGCAGAGCCAGTTTCTACCCAAGGAGATGTTCGCCATCTTCGAAACCCTGATGTATGAGGAGACGCGCCACATCGTCTTCTTCGTCAACTGGATGGCCTATCAGCAGGCGCAGAAGGGTTTTCTCTCGCGCGCCGTCCTGCCACTGATCGATTTTCGCTATTACATGCGTGCCCTGGGCCGCATGGTCGGTACCGCACGACGTGGCGCCGAACTGAATGATGGCAAGGAATTCAACGCTACCCAGGCGAGCGTCTTCCTGGACGGCTTCACCTTCCGGCGTTTCCTGGAAGACTGCTATTCGGAAAACCGCCGCCGCATGGATGCCTTCGACGCCGAATTGCTGAAGCCTAGCTTCCTGCCGCAGCTGGCGGAAGCGGCCCTTGGCGCCCTGCGCCTGTGGAGCTTCCGCGCCAAGCCGCTGCCGGCCTGACGGAAAGGACAATCGGCGATGAAGTGGGGCGTGTTCCTCGCGCTGCTGGCAGGCCTTGTCGCCGCCGTCTGGGTGATCTGGGCGGTGGGCTTTGGCGCCGTGCTGGGCGCGGTGGCGCGGGCGGGGCTGGGTGGTCTGGCGCTGCTCTGCCTCTATGCGGCGCTGATCCTGCTCACGGCGGCGCTGGCCTGGATCGCCCTATTGCCGCCGGAACATCGCCGCAGCCTGCATCACTTCTATATCGCGCGCCTGGTGCGCGACTCCATCGCCGATATTTCGCCCTTCTCACCCGTGGGTGGGATGGTCGCGGCTGCGCGGCTGATGATCCTGAAGGGCATGAATGGGGCCTATGCCTCGGCTTCCGTCGCAGCTGACGCCACCACCGAGGCCATGGCGCAGATCGCCTTCCTGGCATTCGGCGTCACCATCGCGGTGCTGCATCTGGGCGGCATCGTGGAGTCGGGCTGGCTGCTGCAATCGCTGGCCGCCGTGCTGTTGCTGGGCATTCCCGGCATCATCGGCTTGATCGCTTTGCAAAAGCGCGGCTCCGCCTTCATCGAGAAGCTGGCGCTGCGCTTTTTCCCAGACGCCGATCACGGTGTTTCCTTCCGCGACGCCATCCACGAGATCTATGAAGCGCCGGGCCGGCTGGCGGTCTCCGCCACATGGCATCTGGTGGCCTGGGTCGGCAGTGGCATCGGCACATGGATCGCCTTTTACCTGGTAGGTGTCGAGATTTCCTTCCTTGATGCGCTGGCGCTGGAAGCGTTGCTCTGCACCCTGCGGTCCATCGCCGTCTTCGTGCCTGCCGCCATCGGCGTGCAGGAAGGCGGCTATGCCGCGCTGGCGCAATTGTTCGGCCTGCCCGCCGAAGCCGGCATTGCCGTCTCGCTGCTGAAACGGGCCCGCGAGATTGTTCTCGGCGTGCCTGCCTTGATCTACTGGCAAGCCGTGGAAGGCCGCACCGCCCTGCGGAGCGCGCCATGACCGATACGGTGCTGGTCACCGGCGCATCGGGCTTTGTCGGCGCCGCAGTGGCCCGCGCTGCGGTGGCGCGTGGCTTCAAGGTCAAGGTTTTGATGCGCGCTGCCGCCATTCGCGCCAATGTCGCCGGGCTGGACGTCGAAGCGGTCACCGGCGACATGCGCGACGCGGCATCGATGACAAGCGCCCTGGACGGCGTGCGCTATCTCTTCCATGTCGCCGCCGATTACCGGCTCTGGGCCCGTGATCCAAACGAGATCGCCAACAACAATCTGCAGGGCGCGCGTGCCGTGATGGGCGCAGCGCAGGCCACGGGCGTCGAGCGCATTGTCTATACCTCCTCGGTCGCGGCGCTGAAGCCGGTCAATGGCGTAGCGGTGGACGAAACCTCGCGCCACACGCCGCAAAGCGTGATCGGCGCATATAAGCTTTCCAAGCTTCTGGCCGAGCGCGAAGTGGAGCGCCGCATCGCGGAGGAGGGACTTGCCTGCGTGATTGTGTCTCCGTCCACGCCCATTGGCCCGCGCGACATCAAGCCCACGCCCACCGGCCGCATCATCGTCGAGATGGCGAACGGCAAGATGCCCGCCTTCCTCGATACGGGGCTCAACCTGGTGCATGTCGAGGACGTGGCGGAAGGCCATTTCCTGGCGCTGGAAAAGGGCAAGATCGGCGAGAACTACATCCTGGGCGGCACCGATGTGCCGCTGCAGGCGATGCTGGGCGATATCGGCGACATGGTGGGGCGCAAGCCGCCGCGCGTGAAGCTGCCGCGCGGGCCTCTTTTCCCCTTGGCGTATGCAGCCGAGGCTGTTGCCCGCATAACCGGCAAGGAGCCGTTCCTCACGGTCGACGCGCTGCGCATGTCGCGCTATCGCATGTTCTTTTCGTCCGAGAAGGCGAAGCGCGAGCTGGGCTATGGCGCCAGGCCCTATGCCAGGGGACTGGAAGACGCGCTGGCCTGGTTCGGCAGCAACGGATATCTGAAATGATGGACCTGCTGACCTGGCCCATTCACAATATTGCGGGCTTCCTCTTCGGTATTATTCCGTTGCTGGTGTGGCTGTACCTTGCGTTCGGACGCAGCATGTTCTGGCTGTTCCGTGATCGTGACGCCGATAGCAAGCTGCTGGCACCCATGACGTGGCCGTCCGTGGTGGCTGTGGTGCCGGCGCGTGACGAGGCCGATGTCATCGCCCGTTCGCTAGGCAGCCTGATCGCGCAGAATTATCCCGGCGATTTCCACATCATCCTGGTGGATGACCAAAGTGATGACGGTACCGCCATTGCCGCGCGTGCGCTGGGTGGGCCGGTCACCGTGCTGTCAGGCGCGCCGCGTCCGCCGGGCTGGACCGGCAAGCTCTGGGCTATGAGCCAAGGCCTCGACGCCGCGAAGGCGCGTGCCCCGGAATTCATCTGGTTCACGGATGCCGATATCAGCCATGCCCCCGACAACCTGGTCCGGCTGGTGGCGCGGGCGGAAACAGGCGGGCTGGTGCTGACCTCGCAAATGGCGAAGCTGTCGGCACGCACGCTGGTCGAGCATTTTCTGATCCCGGCCTTCGTCTTTTTCTTCGCCATGCTCTATCCCTTCGGAGTAGTGAATGATCCGAAGCAGAAACTGGCCGCGGCTGCGGGCGGCTGCATGCTGGCGCGTCGCAAAGACCTGGAGACAGTGGGCGGCATCGAGGCCATCCGGCGCAACATCATCGACGATGTCAGCCTCGGAAAGTTGATGAAGACGCGCGGCCCGATCTGGCTGGGCCTTTCCAGCCGCGCCGTCAGCTTGCGCCCCTATGAGACGCTGGCGGAAATCCGCCGCATGGTGGCGCGCTCGGCCTCTGCTGAGCTGGATTATTCGATCCTGAAGCTTGTGGGCACGCTTCTTGGCCTGGTGCTGGTCTATCTGGCACCGCCCGGCGTGGCGCAATTCGCCAACGGGCCGTCACAGATGGCGGGCTGGATCGCCTGCATCATCATGGTGGCGATGATGCAGCCTATCCTGCGCTATTACCGGCTCTCGCCGCTCTGGGCCTTTACCTTGCCGATCATCGCCGCCTTCTATGCCTTCTTCACGCTGGATTCCGCGCTTCAGTATTGGCGCGGCAAGGGCGGCATGTGGAAAGGCCGCGCGCAAAGCGATGCGCGGAGCCAGGCATGAGCGCCAACGCGCTGCAGTCCGGCAAGGATCACACAGGCGAGAATTTTCCCGTCGCCTCGGTGCTGATAGCGCCGTGCTTCCGTCCGCCGGTGATGGCGTTCTACAAATACGTCCGCTTCGCCGACGATATCTCCGACCACGAGACGACGCCGCCGGAAGAGAAGCTTCGCCTGCTGGAAGAAATGCGCGCCACCCTCGCCGGCGAGAGTGACGTTTCGCCCGAGGGGTTGCGCCTGCGCGCCAGCCTGGCGGAACGCAGTCTTTCGACCGTGCATGCCTTCGATCTGCTGGAAGCGTTCCGCCGCGACTGCACCAAGTTGCGCACCGCCGACTGGGACGACCTGATCGACTATTGCCGCTATTCCGCCATGCCGGTGGGGCGCTTCGTGCTGGATGTGCATGGCGAAAGCCGTGACCTCTGGCCTGCCAATGACGCGCTCTGTGCCGCGCTGCAGGTCATCAACCACCTGCAGGATTGCGCCAAGGATTACCGCACGCTGAACCGGGTCTATCTGCCGGAAGACGCGCTGTCCGCCGCCGGGGCCCGGGTGGAAGACCTGGCCGCGCCGCAGGCCAGCCCCGCGCTGAAGGCAATCATCCACAGCCTGGCGGCGAAAAACGCCGAATTGCTGGCCCGGGCCAGGCCTTTCGCCCGTGGCATCCGGGACGGACGGCTTGCCTTGGAAGTCGATCTCATTCAAACCCTCGCCGAGGATCTGAACGCCAAGCTGATGCGCCGCGACCCGCTGTCCGAACCCGTACATCATGCCAAGCTGGACGTGGCGCGCCTATTTCTGGGCCGGTTGCCGGTGTTCGCCTTCCATCGCCTTTTTACATCAAGACGCGGGTGAGGCGCACATGACCAGCACACTGGATGCGCCCCAGGCCAAGGCGGTAAAGAAGAAGGCCAGCAAGAGCTCGTTCTATCTCGCCATGCGGCTGATGCCGGAAGCCGAGCGCGACGCGATGTTTGCGATCTATGCCTTCTGCCGCAAGGTGGACGATATCGCCGATGACGGTGTCGGCACCCGCGAGGAACGCCGCCGCAGGCTGGATGGCTGGCGCGACGACATCGCGGCGCTGTATCGCGGCGAACCCGCCGGGCAGGCGCAGTTCCTGTCGGGCATTGTCACCCAGTATGGCCTGCGGCAGGAAGATTTCATCGCCGTGCTGGACGGCATGGCGATGGATGTGGCGGAAGACATTGTCGCGCCTGATCTCGCCACGCTCGATCTGTATTGCGACCGGGTGGCCAGCGCGGTGGGGCGGCTTTCCATCAAGGTTTTCGGCATGGAAGAAGGGCCGGGCTTCGCGCTTGCCCATCATCTTGGCCGTGCCCTGCAGCTCACGAATATCCTGCGCGACGTGGACGAGGACGCCGCCATTGGCCGCCTGTACCTGCCGCGCGAATCTCTGTTCGAGATGGCCTGCGCCAAGTCGCTGGATCCTGACTGGATCGTGGAACAGCCCCAGATCGACAGCGTCTGTCGCAAGGTGGCGGTGTTGGCACATGGCCATTATGCCGCCGCGAAAAAGATCATGGCCGCGAAGCCAAGGGGCCGCATCGCCACCCCCGCGCTGATGGGTGCGGTTTATTCCGAGATATTGGCGGAAAGCGAGAAGGCGGGATTTGCGCCGCCACGCCGCCGCGTTTCGCTTGGCAAGTGGCGGTTGCTCATGCTTGTCGTGAAGCATGGCCTCGGGTAAGGCCTATGTCATTGGCGGCGGCGTGGCGGGGCTGGTGGCGGCAACAGCGCTGGCCGAACGCGGCATCGCGGTAACGCTGTTCGAGGCCGGGCCACAGGCAGGCGGACGCTGCCGCTCCTATTTCGATCCCGCCATGGGCGCCATTATCGACAATGGTAACCACCTGGTGCTGTCGGGCAATGGCGCGGTGAGCAACTACCTGTCGCGCATCGGCGCGAAGGATGCGCTGGCCGGTCCCGGCCAGGCCGTGGTCGATTTCGTCGATCTTGCCGATGACAAAAGCTGGCGGCTGCAGCTGAGCAATGGCTTTTTTCCGGCCTGGATTTTCGCGAAGGATCGCCGGGTTCCCGACACGAAGCCCGGCGACTATGCCGCTTATGCACCTTTGTTGTGGGCCGGGCGGGCCGCCACCATCGGCGCGGCGGTGAAGGATCGCGGCGCGCTGTGGCGGCGGCTGATGCAGCCATTCCTGGTATCGGCGCTGAACACGGAAGCAGAGACCGCTTCGGCCGCGCTGGCGGGTTCGGTGATGCGCCAAAGCCTGGTGCGCGGCGGCCATGCCAGCCGCCCGCGCATCGCCCATCCGACACTGGCTGCGGCATTCGTCGATCCGGCATTGCAGTATCTGGCAGCGAAGGGCGCGACGATGCATCTGGGCACCCGGCTACGCGGCTTCACCATTGCGGGCCGCGCGGCGCGGGCGCTGGAATTCCCCGATGCGACGATCGCCACCGGCATGAAAGACGCCATCATCCTGGCGGTGAATGCGCCGGTGGCGCAAAGCCTGCTGCCGGGCCTCTCCGCGCCCAACGATTTTCGCGCCATCGTCAATGCGCACTTCAAGCTCGCGCCGCCGCCCGGCGCGCCTGCCATGCTGGGCGTCATCGGCGGCACGGCGGAATGGATTTTCACGTTCCCCGACCGTATCTCCACCACCACTTCTGCCGCCGATGCGCTGGTGGACGAAGACCGCGAAGCCCTGGCTGCCCGCATCTGGAGTGATGTGCGGCGTGCCTTGAAGCTTGATGCTCCCATGCCGCCCTGGCAGATCGTCAAGGAAAAACGCGCCACCTTCGCCGCCACCCCGGCACAGGATGCGTTGCGGCCCAGCCCGCGCGGGCCCGTCCGCAACATCATCTTGGCCGGTGACTGGACCCAGACCGGCTTGCCCGCCACCATCGAAGGAGCGATCCGCTCCGGCGAGACCGCCGCCCGCTTGGCGGCCAGGCATCTGCGATTATAGTCGGCCCATGAACGCTCCTGTGAACACGCCCGAACTGGAAGCCGCCATCAAGGCCGCGACCGAAGGTCTGTTGCGCGAACAGCGGCCGGACGGGCATTGGGTCTATGAGCTGGAGGCCGACGCCACCATCCCGGCAGAATATGTGCTGCTGGTGCATTACCTGGCCGAAACGCTCAACTTGGAGCTGGAGTGCAAGATCGGCAATTACCTGCGCCGTATCCAGGGCGAACATGGGGGCTGGCCGCTCTATCATGCGGGCGCTTTCGACATCTCGGCGACGGTGAAAGCCTATTTCGCGTTGAAGATGATCGGCGACGACATCAACGCGCCGCACATGGTCCGCGCCCGGCAGGCCATCCATGCCTGCGGCGGCGCCATCAAGGCCAATGTCTTCACCCGCATCCTGCTGGCGCTCTATGGCGAATGTTCGTGGAACGACGTGCCGACAGTGCCGCCGGAGCTGATCCTGCTGCCGCGCTGGTTCCCGGTGCACCTGTCCAAGATGAGCTACTGGGCTCGCACCGTGATCGTGCCGCTGCTGGTGCTGTGCGCGAAACAGCCGCTGGCGCGCAACCCGCGCGGCGTCCATGTGGCGGAACTGTTCGTGCCCGGCGTTCCCGCCGCCAATCCGCGCGCGCCGCACCAGAACAGGTACTGGTCGGCCTTTTTTACCGTGCTCGACAGGATCCTGAAGAAGGTGCAATGGCCGGAAGGCCCACGCCATCGCGCCATCGAGAAATGCTGCACCTGGACCACCGAACGCCTCAATGGCGAGGATGGGCTGGGCGCGATCTATCCCGCTATGGCCAACAGCGTGATGATGTACGATCTTCTGGGCTATCCCAGGGACCATCCCGATTACGCCATCGCCCGCAAGTCGGTGGAAAACCTGCTGGTGGTGAAGGGTGATGAAGCCTATTGCCAGCCCTGCGTCTCGCCGGTGTGGGACACGGCGCTGGTGGCGCATGCGCTGCTGGAAGCCAGGACGCCGGAAGCCGACGCCGCCGTGGCGCGCGGCCTGGAATGGCTTAAGCCGCTGCAGGTGCTGGATGTGAAGGGTGACTGGGCAGAAAAACGGCCCGATGTGCGCCCCGGCGGCTGGGCTTTCCAGTATCGCAACGACCATTACCCCGACCTAGACGATACCGCCGTGGTGGTGATGGCGATGGATCGCGCCCAGAAGGCCGGCCTCGCATCAGGGTATGACGCTGCCATCGCGCGCGGCGACGCGTGGGTGCAGGGTCTGCAGAGCCGGGGCGGTGGCTGGGGTGCCTTCGACGCCGAAAATTCCTATTATTACCTCAACAACATTCCCTTTGCCGATCATGGCGCGCTGCTCGATCCTCCGACCGAGGATGTCTCGGGCCGCTGCGTCGGCATGCTGGCGCAACTGGGCCAGCATGGGGCGCGGCTGGATGAGGGCGTGGCATATCTGCGCAAGACCCAGCGCGACGATGGAAGCTGGTGGGGCCGCTGGGGCGTCAACTATATCTATGGCACCTGGTCGGCGCTGGCAGGGCTGAATGGCGCAGGCGTGCCGCCGGACGATGACGTGATGCGCAAGGGTGCCGCCTGGCTGCTCGCCATCCAGAACCCGGATGGCGGCTGGGGCGAGGACTGCAACAGCTACAAGCTGGACTACAAGGCATATGAACCTGCACCCTCGACCGCGTCACAGACCGCCTGGGCGCTGATGGGCCTGATGGCGGCAGGGCAGGTGGATCATCCGGCATTGGTTCGCGGCGTGAAATGGCTGACTGAGCACCAACAGGCCGATGGTCTCTGGACCCAGGCGCATTACACCGGCGGCGGCTTCCCGCGCGTCTTCTATCTCAACTATCACGGCTATCCGCGCTTTTTCCCGCTCTGGGCCCTGGCGCGTTATCGCAATCTCAAATCCAGCAACACGCGCCGCGTTGAGTATGGCCTGTGAGAAAAGCAAAGTGACGATCCTTGCCGTCTGCGGCCTGACGCGTGAAGCCGAGATCATAGGTGCTGATGGTGTCGTAGCGGTGGCGGGCGGCAGCGATGCCGTAGGTCTGGCGAGTAAGCTTGACGTCCCGCAGGACGACATCACCGGCGTCATCTCCATCGGGCTTGGCGGGGCGCTGTCGCCGCATCTCAAGGTCGGCGACGTGGTGATCGGCGAAAGCGTTGTCGCCGGGCCCGACATCTTCCCTTGCGACAGCAAGTGGCGGGTGCTGCTGGCAGCGCGCGTTGGCACGGCGCATCAGGGCGCTATCACTGGCAGCGACAGCGTCATCGCCAACGCGGCAGCGAAAGCCGCTCTGTTCCACGCCTCTGGTGGGGCTTTGGTGGTGGACATGGAATCCCAGGTCGCGGCGCGCTTCGCCGCGAAGCGTGGGCTGCCGCTGGCAGTGCTGCGGGTGATTTCCGACGACGCATCCCACGCCTTGCCGCCTGCCGCCCTGGTAGCGATGCAGCCGGACGGCGGCATTTCCGTGGGCCGCGTGCTGTGGGCGCTGGCGAAAAATCCGCTGCAACTGCCGGCGCTGATCCGCACCGGCAGTCATTCGGGCAAGGCGTTCGCGGAACTACTCCGCTGCCGTGGCCGTCTGGGACGTGGCCTCAGTGGCCCGGGCCTTGGCGGCGCGGATCTCTGACATCTTCTTCTCAACGTGCTGGGAGAAATTGTATTCCGCTGGGCGCTGGTTGGAGAGGTCGATATCCGGCGCCATCGGGCCTTCGGTCTTGATGCCGCGCAGCATGATCGGCAGGGCCTTGAGCGGGTTCTTGATCATGTCCTTGGCGGCGGTACCTTCAAAACCGCAATGGACCATGCAGTCGGCGCACTTCTCGTACTTGCCGACGCCATACTTCTCCCACTCCGTGCCTTCCATCAGCTCGGTGAAGGTCTTGGCATAGCCTTCGCCCAAGAGGTAGCAGGGCTTCTGCCAGCCGAACACGGTGTAGAGCGGCATCGACCAGGGCGTGCATTCATAGGTCTGGTTGCCCGCCAGGAAGTCCATGAACAGGCTGGAATTGGTGAAGTCCCAGTTCCTACCGCCGCGACCGCGCGAGAGAATCTCGCGGAACATCTTCTTGGTGCGCTCGCGATTGAGGAAATGCTCTTGGTCGGGCGCGCGCTCATAGGCATAGCCGGGCGAAACCGTGATGCCGTCCACGCCCATCTTCATCATCTCGTCGAAGAAGGCGGCGGTGCGCTCGGGGTCGGCGCCGTCGAACAGGGTGCAGTTGATCTGGGTGCGGAAGCCCCGCTCCTTGCTCATCTTGATGGCGGCGACGGCCTTGTCATAAGTGCCGTCCAGGCAGACCGACTTGTCGTGCATCAACTTGTCGCCGTCCAGATGGATCGACCAGGTGAAGTTCGGGTGCGGCTTGTACTGGTCGATCTTCTTGGCCAGCAGCAGCGCGTTGGTGCACAGGATGACGAACTTGCCGCGCTCGATATAACCTTCGACGATCTTGGGCATGTCGCGGTGGAGCAGGGGTTCGCCGCCGGCGATGGAAACGGCGGGCGCGGCGCACTCGTCGATTGCATCCATGCATTGCTGCACCGACAGGCGCTGGTTCAGGATGTCATCAGGATAATCGATCTTGCCGCAACCGGAACAGGCCAGGTTGCAGCGGAACAGCGGTTCCAGCATCAGCACCAGCGGATACTTGGTCTGGCCGGTAATGTGCTTCTTCATCACATAGGCGCCAATCTTGGCGGCCTGCATCAGCGGTAAGGAAGCCATTCTTAAGCCCTCAGTTCGGCAGGCAGACGGAACTCGATATGTTCCTTCTTGCCGTCCATGGTTTCGACGGTGACGGGTTCGATGCGCTCCAGCGCTTCTATCACGTGCCGCACCAGTTCTTCAGGGGCCGACGCACCGGCGGTCAGGCCCACGACCTTCTTGCCCTTGACCCATTCGGGCTTGAGCTCGCTGCCGTCATTGATCAGGTAGGAAGGCAGGCCTTCCTCGATGCCGATTTCGCGCAGGCGATTGGAGTTCGAGGAATTCGCCGCCCCCACCACCAGGATCACGTCGGACAGCTTGGCCAGTTCGCGCACCGATGTCTGGCGGTTCTGGGTGGCGTAACAGATGTCGCTGGTTTCCGGGCCGACAATGTCGGTGAAACGCGCCTTCAACTTGGCGATGATGCCCTTGGTGTCATCGATCGAAAGCGTGGTCTGGGTGATGTAGGCGACCGGCGTGTCGGTGGGAATGATCAGGGCGTCGACCTCGGCCTCGTCCTGGACCAGCGTCACCGGCGCGCCGACCTGGCCCATGGTGCCTTCGACCTCGGGATGACCGGCATGGCCGATGAGGATGAGGGTGCGGCCGTGGGCGACATAACGCTTGCCCTGGTTGTGCACCTTGGAAACCAGCGGGCAGGTCGCGTCCAGCACCGGCAGGCCACGGTCCTTGGCGGTGTTGACCACCGACAGCGGCACGCCATGGGCCGAGAAGACGGTGACAGCGCCTTCGGGCACTTCATCCAGTTCCTCGACGAAGCGGGCACCCTTGTTCTTCAGCGACTCCACCACATGCTTGTTGTGCACGATCTCGTGGCGCACATAGACGGGCTGGCCGTACTTATCGAGCGCCTTTTCGACGATATCGATGGCGCGGACGACGCCGGCGCAAAAGCCGCGTGGCTGGGCAAGAATAACGCGCATGACGCTCCCGGTACTGGCGCTTGGAGGGGCAGCCCGAACCGGGCTGATCGCATTGCAGCATTGTCCCGCATTTGGGGGGGCGCCCGCAACCCTTTACCTACCCAACTCTGTTGCCGAATAGCCGCGTTGCACAAAGGGGTTAGCCGGAAAGCGGCCTGGGGACTGGCGGATTTGCGGCCTTAAGGGCTAAAAGCGGCCTGCAAGCTGGTTTTGGGGCAAAACCGGCCATCTACCAGAATTGGACCCAAATCTTGGCCACCGCGACCGCGCGCACCTACGACGCCCAATCCCTCAAGGCCGCCATCGCCGAATCGGCGGGGCTGGTCGATGCCGCGCTGGACGCGATGCTGCCGCCGCCGCACGGCAAGCAGGCCCGTGTTCAGGAGGCTATGCGATACGCCATCCAGGCGGGCGGCAAGCGCCTGCGCCCCTTCCTGGTGCTGCAGGCGGCGCGGCTGTTCGGCGTGCCGGCTGCCCGTGCCCTGCGTGTCGGCGCCGCCATCGAGGCGCTGCACACCTATTCGCTGGTACATGACGATCTGCCCAGCATGGATGACGATGATCTGCGCCGTGGCCGCCCCACAACCCACATCGCCTTTGACGAGATGACGGCGGTGCTGGCGGGCGATGCGCTGCTGACCATCGCCTTCGAATTCCTGGCCGGGCAGCAGACCCATGCCAATGCGGAAGTGCGTTCCGCCCTTGTTTTGCGGCTTGCTGAGGCATCCGGCCACGTCGGCATGATCGGCGGCCAGATCATCGACATGCTGGCGGACGAGAGCTTCGGCATCGCCGACGTGATCGAGCTGCAGCGCAAGAAGACCGGTCAGCTTTTCGAGTTTTCCTGCGAGGCAGGTCCCATTCTGGGCGAGGCCTCGGCGGAAGACCGTGCCCGCCTCAAGGCCTATGCCGAGGAGATGGGTGTGGTCTTCCAGATCACCGACGATCTGCTGGACGTCACATCCACCGCCGAGAAGACCGGCAAGGCGGTGGGCAAGGATGCCGATGCCGGCAAGCAGACGCTGGTGACCCTGCTGGGAATCGAGGGCGCCCGCGCCGAAGCCCTGCGCCGGGCCCAGGCCGCCGTGGACGCGCTAGGCCCCCATGCTGCCCGCGCCCCCCAGTTGGTGGCGCTGCCCTTTTACCTTCTGGACCGGGATAGCTAACTTTCACCGGAAAAAAGCTGGATTTCCGTAGCACTTTTACCCCGTTGCGCGTTTCATCGAAGAGTTCCGAGGTTGATCCCATGACCGCTCTGACCCGCCGCCAGACCCTGCTCCTGACTGCCGCCGCTGTTATTGGTTCTTTTGCGCTGCCGGGAAGCGCCTTCGCCCAGGTCGATCCTGCCGCGCAGGTGGTGCAGGGTTTCTATGATGCGCTGGTGGCGCAGATGAAGAAGGGTGGCGCTGCCAAGCCGCGCTACGACCTGTTCCGCCCGGCTGTGGCCAAGGCTTTCGACCTGCCCGGCATGACGGCGGTGGCGGTGGGCCCGACCTGGGCCTCGCTGTCGGCGGGCGACCAGAAGGCGCTGACCGATGCGTTCGAGCGCATGACGGTCGCCAATTACGTCAAGAATTTTGACAAGTTCGGCGGCGAGGTTTTTACCGTCGATCCCACCGCCGTGCCGCGCGGCGCGGAAAAGCTGATCCGCAGCAAGCTGGTGTCGGGCAAGGAAAGCATCCCCTTCAACTATCGCATGCGGCAGGTGAATGGCGACTGGAAGGTGTTCGACATCTTCCTCAACGGCAATATCAGCCAGATGGCGCAGAAGCGTTCGGACTTTGCTTCGACGCTGGCCTCTGCCGGGCCGCAAGGTTTGGCAAAGCGGCTGAACGCGCTCGCCGATCAGGAGTTGAGTTAAAGAAAAAGGCGCCTTCGGGCGCCTTTTTTTATCTCTAGTCTAGCCCTAGCGCTCAGTGGATGAGCGCGGCATCCACCTGATCCTTCTTTTTGGGCGGCGGGCCCAGAAGTGCAGGTGATAAAAACAAAGTCGTCATCAGCGTCCAGAACAACGAGATCAGTAACAACTCGCCCATGCTGGAAGTGCCGGGGTGGATCGACAGCCAGAGCGGGCCAAAACCGGTGGCGGTGGTGGCGGCGCTGAACATCACGGCGCGGGTCAGGCTGGACTGCAGCAGGTTCTTCGCGCCCGCGCGCCAGGCGACCACGAAATAGATGTTGAAGGCGACGCCGATGCCCAGCAGCAGCGGCAGCGCGATGATATTGGCGAAGTTGAGTTTCTGGCCGATCACGACGCAGGTCGCCAGCGTCAGCAAGCCGGTCAGGACCAGAGGCAACAGCGTCATCAGTACGTCGAAGGTGCAGCGCAGCGTGATGAAGAGCAGGATGATGATGGCGATGAAGCTGAGCACGCCCGCCTCAAGGAAGGCGCCGACAATGGTCTTGCCGGACTCATAGATCGAGATCGGCGCGCCGGTGGCATTGGGCGCCACCACCCGCACCGCGCTGGTGAAGGCCAGCACCGATTCCGGCGAGTTCGACGTATCCTTGGGCGAAGCCTGGATGCGGGCGGTGCCGTTGGGTGCGACCCAGTCGCGGCGCATTTCCGGTGGCATGCTTTCGGTCGTGACTTCCTGCGCCTGCAGCGAGGTCGCCACCTGGTCCAGCATGGTCTTGAGGCCGGGCACCAGCGCCTCGGTGGCGCGGGCCCGCGCCGGCGCGCCGCCTTTCACCACGGCGTCCAGTGCGGCGGCGAGGCGCCGGGCATTCTGCGCTGGGCCATTATTTCCCGTGGCGGCGGCGCGCAGCTTGGCCGCAGTATTGCTCAGCGCGGTCACGACCTCGGCATCCGTCGGCGCTTCCATCACCTCGAAGGGCGCGATGGTGACGCCGATCAGGTTGTTGGCGTCGGCGATCAGCGCCAGCTTCTTGGCCTGGTCGGCGGGAATGAAGCTGGAAAGGGTGATGGTCTGGCCCACTTCCGGGACCGCACCGACCTTTTCCGCCAGCCTGTCGGCCTGCGCCAGCGACGGCGCGGCGATGTCGATGGTGTTGGGCGAAGTGATGGGCGACTTCATCAGGTCGCGCAGGGTCGAGACCGACTCCACGTTGGGGCTACGCAGGTTGAGCGGATCGGAATCGAAGCGCACGAACACCATCAGGCCCAGGCAGACCAGGCCCAGCACGCCGGCGCCGATGACGATGGCGCGGCGATTATGCGTCACGAAATGATCGGCGGGCGCCATCCAGGCAAAGCCCACTTCCTCGCCTTCGGCGCGGGGCTTCAACAACTTGATCAGCGCGGGCAGCAGCGTCACCGACAGCAGGAAGGCGACAATCATGCCGATGCCCGCCACCATGCCCAGCTCCGCGACGCCGGTATAGGTGGTGGGCAGGAACGAGAAGAACCCGGCGGCCGTTGCGCCCGCCGCCAGCGCCAGCGGCGCGCCCAGCGCTGCGCCGGTGCAGGACAAGGCATGGTTCAGATCCTTGGTGTGCAGTCTTTCGTGACGGTAGCGCACCGAGAACTGGATGCCGAAATCCACGCCCAGCCCGACAAAGAGCGCGATGAAGGCGATGGAGATGATGTTGAAGACGCCGACGGCCAGGAGGCCCGCCGCCATGGTGATGATCAGGCCGGCGAACAGTGTCACCAGGATGGCGGCCATCAGCCGGACCGAGCGCAGCGCCAGCCATAACAGCAGCAGCACGCCCGCCAGGGTCGCCGCCACCATCAGTTCGGCGCGGTCGGCCAGGGTGGCGAATTCCTCGTCCGACATGGGCACGTCGCCAGTCAGGCGCACGGTGACGCCATGGGCGGGATCGATCCCCAGGCCCCGCGCCACGGCGCGGATAGTGTCGCTGGCGTGCTGGCCGGGTTGCAGGGCGGAGAAGTCCAGCACCGGCTGCACGGTGATGAAGCGGCGGATCTCTTCCGGCTTCGGCGGCGCGCCGGTGATCAGCGAGCGCCAGGAGAGATAATTGACCTGGCCCTTGGCGGCATCCTCGAACACCGGCGCCAGTCTTTTCATCGGCGCGTCGATGTCGGCCAACGTTGCTGCGCCCGCGCCGATACCCAACATTACCGTGTCCAGGCTTCCCATCAGGCCGCGCAACGACGGATCGGAAGCCAGCGGCCCGAGAAATGGCTGCGCCTTGATGAGCTGCGCCGTCGTGTCCTGCACTTCCTTTTCGGACAGGAAGAGCAAGCCGTTCTGGTTGAAGAAGGCGCCGCCATCGGGGCGGCGCACGCTGGTGAAGAGTTCGGGCCGTGCCTGCAGGCGGGTGGTGAGACGGGCGGCGGCGGATTCCGCCAGTTCCGGGGTCTTGGCGTCGATCACCACCAGGATCAGGTTGGTGCCGCCGGGAAAGGTGGCGTCATACTGGGCCTGCCGCATGCGCCATGCCACCTCGGCATTGATGAGCTGCGAAGAGTCCGTGTTCATGGCGAAATTGTTCGCCACCAGCATATAGGCGCCCGCCGACAGGGCGGCGCACAACATCGTCACCGCGATGGCATGGCGGCAGCAGGCGGCGACAAGGCGCTGGATGATGGACATGGGTGGGTAACGCGGGGGTTGGCGGAAACGGCCGCCTTTATCGCCGCAAAGCCGGTTTCTGTCCAGAAATCAGGTGCTTGCCCCGGAATCGCCCAAATTCGAGAACGCTAGAAGTCCGGCAATTCCGCCGTCATGACTTCCTTCTGCTCGATCAGCTGCGCCCGGCGCTGCAGATAGCGCGAACGCATGGTGGCGTAATAGTCCACCGAGTTGCGCTCGATCTCGCGATAAGCGTCGAGATTGCGCGCGCGCGTATCGACGGTACCGATCACATTCTTGAGCAAGCCAACATAAGGGCGGCCTTCATAGCGGCCGACATAGCGCAGCGGCGAGAAGTAGCCATCGACATACGAACCGGCCAGGTCGCGCAGCGCGGACGAGCCGCCGAATGGGATCACCAGATAGGGGCCTTCGGGCACGCCATAGGTGCCCAGTGTCAGACCCATGTCGCGGTTGCGATGGGGCATGCCCCAGTCGCTTGCGACATCGAAAAGGCCGACCAGGCCGAAGGTGCTGTTGACCAGGAAGCGGCCTGCCGCTTCACCGGCATAGGAGACTTCGCCCTGCAGCAGGTAATTGGCGGCGGTCACCGGGCTGGAGAGATTGGCCAGCACATTGTGGACGCGGGTGCGCACCGGATCGGGCACGGTCTCGGCATAATAGGTGGCGGCGGGCAGGGCGGCGTTGCGATCCAGCCGCTGGTTGAAATCAAAGACGACGCGGTTGAGCCCCTCGAGCGGATCCATCGGCTCGTCCGGCACCGTGGCACAGCCAGAAAGGCCGGCACACAGGCCCAGCACGGCCAGAAAGGAAAGACCCCTGCGAATGCGCTTCGTCATGTCCCCAAACTCGCCTTTCCGTTTTCCGGAAATTGCGCGAGCCCCCATACCCACGGCCCAACTATAGACAGGCTTTCGGGCCTGAGTCCCTGTTCAGGACACGGATATTTACGATAAGCGCAAATTTAGGCGGTGCTTGGCGTGCCCGTTCCTTCAGCGTATGAGAGCCAGCGTACCAACAGTGAGCCCCCTGTGAGCGACCCGGAACTGCTGCGACTGCGAAATAGCATCGACAATCTCGATGCGGCGCTGATCCACTTGTTGGCGGAGCGCTTCAAGTGCACGCAAGCTGTAGGGGTCCACAAGGCACTGCACAAACTTCCGGCAGCCGATCCGGCTCGCGAGCAGGCCCAGATTGCCCGCCTGCGCCGCCTTGCCCAGGACGCCAAGCTGGACCCGGACTTTGCCGAGAAGTTCTTCAACTTCGTGGTGAAGGAAGTGATCCGCCACCACGAAGCCCTGCGGAACAAGTCTTAACGTCGCTTGCGAACGGGCCATTTGGGCGCGGCCTGCAGCATCCGATTTGCGACGGATGGGGGTCATTAAAAATTCAGTTCGCGCGCCATGCGCACCGCCGGCAGCTTGCCGATCTTGGCGAGCAGCGCGTCATCCACCTTGCCATCCACTTCCACCAGGCAGATCGCATCCTGTCCGGGCGCGCTGCGGCCCAGCGTGAAGTTGGCGATATTGACGGCGTTGTCGCCCAGGAGCGTGCCCAGCCGGCCGATGAAGCCCGGCTTGTCCTCGTTCACCACATAGAGCATGTGGGCTGCGAACTCGGAATCCAGGTCGATGTCCTTGATCTGGATCAGGCGCGGTCGTCCATCGGCGAAGACCGTGCCGGCCACGCGCCGCGTCGTCTCTTCGCCATTCGCGCCAGCCATTGTGACCACGATCTTGATATAGCCTTCATAGATGCCTTGCGCGTCGCGCCGTGTCTCGCTGACGCGCACGCCGCGTTCCTTGGAGATCACCGGGGCATTGACCATGTTCACGCCGGTCAGCATCGGCTGCAGCAGGCCCGCGATCGCCGCCTGTGTCATCGCCTTGGTGTTGAGCGCGCTGGGCGTGCCTTCATAGACGATCTCCACCGCCGTCAGGCTGGTGCCGGTGAGCTGCCCCGCAAAGGAGCCAAGCTTCTCGGCCAGGTTTATCCAGGGCTTCACTTTGGTGGCTTCCGCCGCCGAGATGGACGGCATGTTGAGCGCATTCACCACCGCGCCGGTCAGCAGGTAATCGCTGATCTGTTCGGCCACCTGCAGCGCCACATTCTCCTGCGCTTCGCTGGTGGACGCGCCCAGATGCGGCGTCGCCACCAGCTTGTCGCTGCCGAACAGGATATTCTGCGTGGCGGGCTCGGTCTCGAACACATCCAGCGCCGCGCCGGCGACATGGCCGCTATCCAGCGCTGCCTTCAGCGCGAACTCATCCACCAGCCCGCCACGGGCGCAGTTGATGATGCGCACGCCCTTCTTGGTTTTCGCAAGGGCGTCGGCAGACAGCACATTCTTCGTCTCCGCCGTCAGCGGCACATGCAGGGTGATGAAATCGGCACGGGCCAGCAGCTCGTTCAGCTCGACCTTCTCCACCCCCAGCTCCACCGCCCGCTCCGGCGACAGGTAGGGATCAAAAGCGACGACCCGCATCTTCAGGCCGCGTGCGCGGTCGGCGACGATGCTGCCGATATTGCCGGCGCCGATCAGGCCCAGCACTTTTCCGGTGATCTCCACGCCCATGAAGCGGTTCTTCTCCCACTTGCCCGCCTGGGTCGAGGCGTTGGCGGCGGGAAGCTCGCGCGCCAGCGCCAGCATGAGCGAGATGGCGTGTTCGGCAGTGGTGATGGAGTTGCCGAAGGGCGTGTTCATCACGATGACGCCGGCGGCGGTGGCGGCGGGGATATCGACATTGTCGACGCCGATACCGGCGCGGCCCACGACTTTCAGCCTGGTCGCCTTGGCCAGAACTTCCTTGGTGATCTTGGTCGCCGAGCGGATGGCGATGCCGTCATACTGATCGACACAGGCGAGCAGCTCGTCCTTGCTCATGCCGGGCTTGTTGTCGAACTCGAGGCCGCGTTCCTGGAAGATGGCGATGGCGGCGGGCGAAAGCTTGTCGGCGATCAGAACCTTGGGCATGGAAAACTCCATTGGATGGTCTCCCCGTTCGCGGGGATGTCCGTGCAGATGAAAGGAGAGGGGGCGTTACTGGACCTGAGCCCAGGCCCAGTCGAGCCAATGGGTCAGGGCCTCGATATCGGCCGTATCCACCGTGGCGCCGCACCAGATGCGCAGGCCCTGCGGTGCGGAGCGATAGCCCGCGATGTCATGGGCGACGCCTTCCTTGTCCAGCAGGGCGGTGAGCTTCTTCAACTTCTCATCGCGCTTTTCGGCGCTGAGCGTGCTGAAGTGCGGATGCACCACGCTGAGGCAGACGCTGGTATTGGAGCGGATGGCGGGATCCTGCGCCAGGAAACCGGCCCAGTCGCTGGCCGCGACCCAGGTCTCCAGCGCCTTGAGATTGGCGTTGGAGCGAGCGATCAGCGCCGGCAAGCCACCTATGCCTTCCGCCCAGGTCAGCGCGTCGAGATAATCCTCTACTGCGATCATCGAAGGCGTGTTGATGGTTTCGCCCTCGAAGATGCCTTCGACGATCTTGCCGCCCTTGGTCATGCGGAAAATCTTGGGCATCGGCCAGGGCGGCGTGTGGCTTTCCAGCCTTTGCACCGCGCGGGGTGACAGGATCAGCATGCCGTGCGCGGCTTCGCCGCCCAGCACTTTCTGCCAGGAAAAAGTGACGACATCGAGCTTGTCCCAGGGCAGCGCCATCGCAAAGGCAGCGCTGGTGGCGTCGCAGATGGTCAGGCCGCTGCGATCGGGCGGAATCCAGTCGCCATTGGGCACCTTCACGCCGCTGGTGGTGCCGTTCCACACGAACACCGCATCATGGCCGGGAAGATAATCGTTCAGGTTGGGCAGTTCGCCATAGGGCGCCTTCAGCACCCGGGCGTTCTGCAACCGCAGTTGCTTCACCGCATCGGTGACCCAGTCTTCCGAAAAGCTTTCCCAGGCGAACAGGTCGACCGGGCGTGCGCCCAAGAGCGACCACAGCGCCATTTCCACCGCACCGGTGTCAGAGGCGGGCACGATGGCGCAGCGATAGTCCGGCGGAACGCCCAGCAGGGCCTTGGTGCGTTCAATCGCTTCTTTCAGCTTGGCTTTGCCGGGCTTGGAGCGGTGGGAACGTCCCACCAGCGCGCCCTTGAGCGCTTCGGGCGTCCAGCCGGGCCGCTTGGCGCAAGGGCCGGACGAAAAAAAAGGCCGTGCGGGAAGCACAGCCGGTCTGTCATTTGCACGCGCAGGATCAGTCATGGTGGTTCATTCCTTCCAGAATGATAGCACCTCGTTGGGGAGGCGTGGCCCAAGACCCGTATAGGTCCGCAGCCCGCGCTGAGTCAACTGCATGGCAACATAGCGATTGCCGCAGACATGCGATCCTGCAAACCTTGTCATGCCTGCTGGCGCAGGAACGGCAAGCCTAAGCCGGTGCGCTCAATTGCTTGGGCGTGCTATTGGCCGCAGCCATCATCGCCTTTTGCAGCTTCTCGAAGGCGCGCACCTCGATCTGGCGCACGCGCTCGCGGCTGATGCCGAATTTCTGCGACAGGTCTTCCAGCGTCGCCGGCTCCTCGCGCAGGCGGCGGGCGCGAATGATGTCCTGCTCGCGCTCTGTCAGCTCGACCATGGCGTTTTCCAGCAGGTTGTGGCGGTCGCCCATTTCCTCACGCTCGGCCAGGCGGGTTTCCTGGTCGATGGTGTCGTCGGCCAGCCAGTCCTGCCATTCGCTTTCGCCTTCGCTGCGCAGCGGCGCATTGAGCGAAGAGTCCGGCCCGGACAGGCGGCGGTTCATGTCGGTCACTTCGCGTTCGGTAACGCCCAGCCGGTCCGCCAGCTGCGTCGTGTGCTGCGGCGTGAGATCGCCATCCTCGATGGCGCCGATATGGTTCTTCGCCTTGCGCAGATTGAAGAACAGCTTCTTCTGCGCTGCCGTCGTGCCCAGCTTCACCATGCTCCAGGAGCGCAGGACATATTCCTGGATGGCGGCGCGGATCCACCACATCGCGTAGGTGGCGAGGCGGAAGCCCTTGTCGGGCTCGAAGCGCTTGACCGCCTGCATCAGGCCGACATTGCCTTCGGAGACGATTTCGGAAACCGGCAGGCCATAGCCGCGATAGCCCATCGCGATCTTGGCAACCAGGCGCAGATGGCTGGTGACGAGCTGGCGCGCGGCTTCGGGGTCTTCATGCTCCTGCCAGCGCTTGGCGAACATGTATTCGTCCTGCTCCGACAGCAGCGGAAACTTGCGGATGTCCGACAGATAACGCGACAGGCCACTTTCGCCTGCCAGAACCGGTAAACCCTTCGCCATGACGTCCCCTTTGCTCCGGCGCTCATATGCGCTGGTGGGTGGAAGGGACTGTAACGCCGAAACCTGCGTTTTGGCCCGAAATTGCCCCTTCCGCCCGTGACGAGTGGAAATATGTATCGTTCAGTTCCCGTTCAAGCCCCGTTCTCGCGCCCCCATCTGTCGGCCACGCGGGCAGGCCCGCTAGCCGACATCTTCCCCCGCTGTCGCTCCGCTCGCGGGTGGAAGAAAGCCAGTGTTTCGGCTCAAATATTCAAACCTCGAAGGGCGTTCACGAGGGCGGCGAAATCGGCGGGCCAGGGCGACTCGAAACGCATGGTCTTGTGGCGGCTGGGATGCTGGAAACCTAGCACAAGCGCATGCAGCGCCTGGCGGGAAAAGTCGGTTGCTGCTGTAAACGCCACTTCCTCGGCGGGGGTGCGGGCGCGGGGCGTCTGGCGGGCGCGGCCATATTGTGGGTCACCGATCAGGGGGTGGCCCAAATGGGTGAGGTGAACGCGGATCTGGTGGGTGCGGCCGGTTTCCAGCCGGCATTCCACCAGGCTGGCAAAGGGGCGATCCGCCGGGCCGAAACTTTCCAACACCTTGTAATTGGTGCGCGCCGTCTTGCCGCCGCTGCGCAGCACCGCCATGCGCTTGCGGTCGAACTGGCTGCGCCCGATCTGGCTTTCAATGGTGCCGGATGCGGGGCGTGGCGTGCCCCATACCAGCGCATGATAGGCGCGTTCGATGGTGTGGTTGGCGAACTGCTTGGCCAGGCTGGCCATCGCCCGTTCATTCTTGGCGGCGACCATCAGGCCCGACGTATCCTTGTCGAGCCGGTGGACAATGCCGGGGCGCGCCTCGCCGCCGATGCCGATCAGGCTCTCGCCACAATGGGCGATCAGGGCATTGACCAGTGTGCCGTCGGGATTGCCAGCCGCCGGATGCACCACCAGCCCGGCGGGCTTGTTGAGCACGATCAGGTCCTTGTCCTCGTGGACGACACTCAGCGGAATGTCCTGGCCCTGTGGCCGCGTCGGGCGCGCGGGCGGCACATCCACGTCATAGGCGTCGCCCGCTTTGACCCGGTGATTTGCGTCTTCTACTGTCCGGCCGCTCAGCGTCACCGCGCCTTCGCCCAGCAATTGCTGGAGACGGGCGCGGCTGAATTCGGGCAGGGCGGCGGCGAGGAAACGGTCCAGCCGCCAGCCGGCATGGCTTTCCTCTGCCACTGCGCGGCGCAATGTTCCGTCGGAGTTATGATCAGTGCCAATATCAGAGCTAGACATGCCGTCCCAGGAAGCGCCGCAGGAAAATCCGGCCCGTCGCCGGATCGCCTGGATTCTGGTGATTAGCATGTCGCTACTGCTGGCGCTCGCTTTCCTGGGGCTGGTCTGGGGCTTCATGCGCCAGGGCCGCGTCATGATGGAAGCGAAGCAGGCGGCAACGCCGGCGCCTGTGGCCGCCACGGCCGGGCCGCTTGCCACCCTGACCCTGGCGGCAGGCGTCCGCATCGTCTCGGCGCAGGCGGAAGGTGGCAGGCTGGTGCTGCACCTCACCGGGCCCGGCGGCGATGAAGTGCAGGTGCTGGACATGGCCACCGGGGCGCTGACGCATCAGGTGCGCACCGCGCCCGCGAAATGAAGCTGATACTGCCCGAGACGTTGCGGGAACAGATTCTGGCACAGGAGCGGGCGGCGCATCCGCGCGAATGTTGCGGCCTGGTGATCGGACGGCGCGACACAGGGGCCGCCATCGCACTGTCGCTGCATCCGGCGCTCAACCTGTCAGAGCAGGACGACCACTTCGAGATCGATCCCGCCGATCAGTTCGCTGCGCTGCGGCTGGCGCGCGCGGCGCGGCGTGAAGTGATCGGCTGCTATCACTCGCATCCGAACGGCAAGGCGCAGCCTTCCGCCGCCGACCTGGCGGGTGCGGGCGAGGAAGGTTTTTTCTGGCTTATCGCGGCGGATGCAGAGCTCACCGCCTTCGTCTATGCGGACAGGATGTTCCGCAGCGCCGACCTGGCGACGTCGCCGTCATAGCGGCGTGGCCTGCTGTTCAGGTCTGAAAATCCCGGATTTTCCAGCCTGTCAGGACGGTTAGGCCATTTTGGCGCGCGCATAGGGGAACTTGCCGACGGCAAGGGGGCTCGGTATAAGCGCGGCCTTGCGCGATGTTCCCATCGTCTAGCGGTTAGGACGCGGCCCTCTCAAGGCTGAAACAGGGGTTCAATTCCCCTTGGGAGCACCAATCTTCCATCGTCGCTTCGCGAACGATGGAAGATGCCAAGATGGGCCTAGCGACAGCGTATGGCCGATCGCGGCAGGCCACCGCACCTCCCGATGAACCGCAGATAAATCCGCCATTGCGCTGCCGTTCAGCCGCGCATCGCTAACGTGCCGCCGAAAGGTGGTGCCATTCGGTACTTTTTCGATATCGGCAGTGACCGTCTGGAGACGCTGGACGAGGAAGGCTGCGAACTCGACAGCGAGGCCCAGATGCAGATTGAAGCGCGGCGCGTCCTGACCCAGGTCGCGGACGACGAAGCCCGCTTCACGGCGCGTTCCGTCCTGACGGCCCGCGTCCGCGACAGCTACGGCACGCCGGTGTACCGGGTCATCTTGACGCTGGAAGGCCAGCGGCTGCATTAGCCGCAGCCACAAAAAACTTCGCCGCCGGTTTCCCGGCGGCGAAGCTGTTTCGTCCGATATGAAGAAGACTACTTCTTCAAAGGCAGCGGCTTGCCGGCCGTGTCGACGAACACGGTCGAGACCGGGCCTTCGCCATACAGGTAGATGATGGCGGGCTGCGGATCGCCGGCGCGGCTGCCGTCCCAATGGATCGCGTTCAGCTCGTCGGTGGCGGTGGTGCCGGCGACCAGCGGGAAGGTGGTCTTCTCGTCATAGGTGGAAGAGGAGCTCACCCACCAGGTGCCCTGGACCACGACGATGTGGCGAACCTTGTCGTGGAAATGGGGGCGCGAGAAGGCGCCCTGGTGCCAGCGATAGAGCACGGCATACGGGCCGGGCTTGCTGGGGTCGCCATAGACATTGGAGATGTCGGCTTCACCCGCCTTGGTGCCCGGCGGGCCGTTCGGGCGCCACTTGATGTTCGTGGGCAGAACGAACGGCACCTGCTTGGCGCTGGGCGGCGAACCGGCCTTGTCCTTGGCCGTGGCGTGCGCCGCAGCGGGGATGTCGGCCTTGGTGCCGGGATACTGGTTGCTGACATTGCCGTTCTGCGGATGAAACTGGGCGGCGGCGGTGGCGAAAATGCCGGCGATGCCGAGGCATGCGGCAACGCTCGTCGCCTTCAGAAGCTTGGACGTCATTTGGGCTTATCCTCCAGGGTGCGTTCTTCCTTGTCCCCACAATGGGCGTGAACGCTGGAGAATTATTAACGCAAATCCACGAACCGGGGAAGGCGGGATTGGTGTTCGCGAGCGTGTTTACTTTGCGAACTGGGAGAAGCGTGCATGCGACTTCTGGATGTGCGCCCGCATCGCCGCTTCGGCCGCATCGGGATCGCGCGCCTCGATCGCCCGGAAAAGGATTTCATGCTCGTCATGGGCGTGGCTGGTGATCGAGCTGGCGTAGTAAAGCCGGAAAATGTGCAGGTGGATATGCATGCGGGCCAGGGAATCCGCGATCAGGGCATTGCCGGTGGCCTGCGCGATACGTTCGTGGAATTCGGAATCCTGATCGGCGAAGAGATCGTAGGAGGAGCGGGTCTCCGCGTCTTTTTTTGGCCGCATTCTGGCCAGCAGCTGACCCAGCTCGGCGATGGTCTGGTCGCTCATCTTGATGGCGGCCTGGCGCGCCACATAAGGCTCGATCAGCAGGCGGATCTCGTGAAAATCCTCGAACTGCGCACGGTTGAGGATGGGCGCGGTGCAATAGCCGATCAGGTGCTGTTTGGTGACGAGGCCCTTGGCCTCCAGCATCGACAGGGCTTCGCGGATTGGGGTCTGCGAGACGCCCAGGTTGCGCGCCAGGCTTTCGATGGTGATGCGGGTATCGGGTGCCATCTTCAGCGACATGATGTCGGCGCGCACGCGATTGTATACTTCATCCACCAGCCCTGTCGGGCGGCGGATCGGGGTGACGATAGCCTCGGTCGGCGGCTCTGGGTCCGGCTTCAGCTTGTCGGGGCCGGGTTTGGGCGGAACCATCTACAATCCATTGGTTGCATGCGGCCTTTGGTCAAGCTTTTCCGGTTGGCCGGGTGCGATTGATTTGTGTGCAGAGGGGTGTCATAAACTCGGCCGTCAAATATAATATATGATTTAGATGCTAGTAGCCCGGGAACAATTGTCGGAACTGGTAGAGCGCGTGCTGGTCCGGCATGGCGTGCCGCCGGCGCATGCCCAGACGCAGGGTCGCCTCTTTATAGGGGCGCAGATGCGCGGCACGGCCAGTCATGGCCTGCTGCGCCTGCGCCGTGTCGTGGAGCGGCTGCAGGCTGGCCTGGCCAAGGCTGGTGAAAGCGGCATGCAGGACTGGACTGCCCCCGGCTTCCTGGCGGTGGACGGCCAGCGCGGTCTTGGCCCCGTGGTGGCACTGGCGGCGCTGGATGCCGTCATTCCCCGCGCCCGCCAGAATGGCATCGCCATCGCCGCCATCCGCAACGCCAATCATCTGAGCGCCATCGCCTTCTATGCGGATTATGTCGCCCGTCAGGGCCTGACCGTGATCGCCCTGACCATCAGCGAGGCGCTGGTGCATCCTTATGGTGGCCGGCGCGCCATGATTGGCACCAATCCCATCGCCATCGGCGTTCCCGCCGATCCGGAACCGCTGGTGCTGGACATGGCGACCAGCTTGGTCTCGATGGGCAAGATTCACGACCATGCCAATCGCGCCGCGCCGATCCCCGAAGGCTGGGCGCTGGATGCAGCGGGCAATCCGACCACCGATGCGGCGGCCGCGAAGGATGGCGCCATCGCGCCTTTCGGCGGTGCAAAGGGCTATGCCCTGGGCCTGGCCTTCGAAGTGCTCGTCGCGTCCCTGGCGGCATCGGCCATCGGCACGGGCGTGAAAGGTACCCTGGATTCCCAGCATCCCAGCAACAAGGGCGATCTCTTCATCGTTATCGCACCGCCGCATGCCGATGCGGCCAAGGCGCTGGTAACGCAATATTTGACTGAGGTGCGGGCTTCGCCTCCAATGGCGGCGGACAGTCCGGTCCTGATCCCAGGAGACCGTGCGCACACAGCCCGAGACAAAGCAAAAGCGCAGGGTGTCTACCTCGATGAGGGTCTTTGGGAAGACCTCCTCAGACTGGACGCCGAATCACAAAAGGAAGAACTGACATGACAAATATTTTCGGTGCGCTGCGCCTGCCGGCTTCGGTCGTGTTCGGCTCCGGTCAGCGCGCCGGCATCGGCATGATGACGGCCCAGATCGGCAAGCGCGCGCTGGTCTGCACCGATGCCCGCATGGGGCAGGACGCCCAGTTCAAGGCCATCATTGCCGACATCGAGGCCAATGGCGTGGCGGTGAAGGTCTATGACCGCACCGAGGCTGACCTGCCCATGGCCGGCATCACCGCCTGTGTCGAGGAATATAAGGACTTGAACCCTGATGTAGTGCTCGGCATCGGCGGCGGTTCCTGCATGGACATGGCCAAGTGCGTTGCGGTGCTGCTCAAGCATGGCGGTAGCCTTCGCGACTATTACGGCGAGAACAAGATTCCCGGTCCTGTCGCGCCCGTGATCGCGGTGCCCACCACCTCGGGCACCGGTTCGGAAGTGACGCCCGTGGCGGTGATCGCCGACACCGAGCGCGGCACCAAGGTGGGCATTTCCTCGCCCTACCTGATCCCGCGTGTCGCCGTGTGCGATCCCGAGTTGACGCTGACCTGCCCGCCGGGCCTCACCGCCGTGAGCGGTGCCGACGCGCTGACCCATGCCATCGAAAGCTTCACCGCCGCCCGTCGCGAGGTGACGCCAGACCTGACCGTGAAGAACGTCTTTGTCGGCAAGAACGCGCTCAGCGACATTTTCGGCCTGCTGGCGCTGAAGAACATTTTCCGTTCGCTCCGCACCGCGGTGAAGGACGGCAAGAATCTCCAGGCGCGCGAGGAAATGATGCTGGCCTCGCTGGCGGCCGGTTGCGCCTTCGGCACGGCGGGCACCGCCGCTGCCCACGCCATCCAGTACCCGGTGGGCAACGAGACCCACACGCCGCACGGCATGGGCGTGGCCTTGCTGATGCCCTATGTGATGGAGTTCAACCGCCCGTCCTGCGTAACCGCTTTCGCCGCGATCGGCCGCGCCATCGGTCTGAGCGGCACGGACGATGAGCTTTCGCGCAAGCTGATCGACGAGGTCGCCTCGCTGCTGAAGGATATCGGTATTCCAGTGACCCTGAAGGATCTGGGCCTGCCGGAAGACAAGCAGGACTGGACCGCCGAAAGTGCCATCGGCGCGGCGCGCCTGGTCAACAACAACCCGCGCAAGCTCGACCTGGACGCCCTCAAGGCGATCACCCGCGCGGCCTATTCCGGCGACCGCGCCTCCATCGCTTCCTAAGACAGAGCCTCAGAGAGAACCATGACCCATACCGTTACCATTCCCGACCCCAAGACCGGCCCCAAGCCCTTCCCGATTCCCACCGACCTGTGGATCGGCGGCAAGTGGGTGGAGTCCAATACCAGGAAGCGCATCGACGTTTTCAATCCGTCCAATGGCGAGAAGATCACTGACATCGCCGATTGCGATGACACGGATTCGCAGGCTGCGGTGGATGCCGCCGACAAGGCCGCCGCCGGCTGGGCCGCGACGAGCCCGCGCCAGCGCGCCGAGATCCTGCGCAAGTGCTACGAGAAGATGATCGAGAACATCGAATGGCTGACCTATCTGATCAGCCTCGAGAACGGCAAGGCGCTGCCGGACTCGCGCAGCGAGGTTCTCTATGCCGCCGAATTCTTCCGCTGGTATGCGGAAGAGACCTGCCATGTGTTGGGTGAGGTCGCCATGGCCCCGGCCAGCGGCGCGCGCATCATGGTGCAGTACCAGCCTATTGGCATCGCGCTGCTGATCACGCCGTGGAATTACCCGGCGGCGATGGCCACTCGCAAGATCGCCCCGGCGCTGGCCGCAGGTTGCACCTGTATCCTCAAGCCCGCCACCGAGACGCCGCTGACTGCCTTTGCCGTCGCGCAGATCCTGCATGATTGCGGCGTGCCGGCCGGCGTGGTGAACGTGCTGACCACGTCCAAGTCCAGTGCCCTGTCCAAGAAGATCCTGCACGATCGTCGCGTGCGCAAGATTTCCTTCACCGGCTCGACGGGCGTGGGCGCGGCGCTGCTGAAGGAAGCGGCCGACGAGGTGGTGTCACCGGCGATGGAGCTGGGCGGCAATGCTCCTTTCATCGTCTGCAAGGACGCCGATCTCAATGCCGCGCTGGACGGCGCCATGCTGGCCAAGATGCGCAACAGCGGCGAGGCCTGCACCGCCGCCAACCGCTTCTATGTCCACAAGGACCTCTACAAGGGCTTCACCGACGGCATCGTCAAGCGCATGTCGGAGATCAAGCTGGGCGAAGCCACCGATCCGGAATCGACCCTGGGCCCGATGGTCAACGAAAAGGCTGTCATCAAGATCGGCGAGCTGGTCGATGACGCCGTCGCCAAGGGCGGCAAGCTGCTGCTGGGTGGCCAGCGCCTCAACCGTCCGGGTTCCTATTATCCGCCGACCGTGGTGGCCGATGTGCCGGACAATGCCGACATGATCCGGGAAGAAATCTTCGGACCGGTGGTGTCGCTGCAGTCCTTCGAGGACGAAGCCGAAGCCATCCACAAGGCCAACGACACCGAGTATGGCCTGGCGGCGTATGTCTATACTCAGGACCTCAAGCGCGGCTTCCAGATCTGCGAGAAGATAGAAGCCGGCATGATCGGCCTCAATCGCGGCATCATGTCGGACCCGGCGGCGCCGTTCGGCGGCGTCAAGGCGTCGGGCCTGGGCCGCGAAGGCTCGCATCACGGCCTGATCGAGTTCTGCGAGGCCAAGTACGTTTCTGTTATCTGGTAATCGCCAAACTGTGACGCAAACAAGGCCGGGGCGGCGACGTCCCGGCCTTTTGCTTTGGCGCAGGCCCCGTTAAGCTGCAAAAAAACGACCGGAGGAATGACGATGCGCAAGTCGATACTGGCCTTGGCCCTGACGCTGCCCATGCTTGGCGCATGCGCTTCGGCGCAGGCGGCGGAAATCACCGTCTACAGCGTCGGCCTGGTCGGCAGCGCCTTCGACCGCATCGTGATCGACTTCCAGAAGAAGACCGGTCACACGGTCAAGACGCCGCTGCCGCTGGCGAATTCGCCGCTGGGCGTCATCCTGACCACGATGGACAAGGAGCAGGCCGATATCGTCATCCTGCCCGGTTCTGAAATGCCGGCGCAGGCCGCCAAATATCAATGGGGCACGGTGCGCGATATCGGCCGCGTGCTGTTCAGTTTAGGGATGCGCACCGCCGACGGCGCCGCGCCGAGCATTGCCACCGAAGCCGAGTTCAAGGCGGCGCTGGCGGGCAAGACGGTGCTGACCAACGATCCGGTCAACAGCCTCAATGGCCGCATGGTCAAGGCGGTGCTCGACCGTCCTGGTTTCGAGACCGTCCGCCAAGTGAGCTCGCCCGGCAACTCGGCGCTGGTCTTCAATGACCGCAAGGAAGCCGTCTATGTGCTGAGCGTGCTGCCCGAGCAGCTGATGGCCGCGCCCGCCGTGAAGGTCGCGGGCCAGGTGCCGGCCTCGCTGGGCCTGCGGATCGATTTCAGCGGCGGCGTTCTCAACAAGGCACAGAACCCCGCGCTGGCGCTGGAATTCCTGAACTACCTCACCAGCCCCGAAGCGCAGGTGGTATGGAAGTCGGGCGGCGTCGCGGTGCCGATCCCGTAGCGGCTGACATCAGCAGAAACAAAAAGGGCGGCGGTGTGAACCGCCGCCATTTTTCTTTGCTGCGTGGCGTCTCAGTCGCCGCCGCCGCGCCCGCCACGGGCGGGTGCTTCGGGCATCTTGTAGGCCGCCAGTTCTTCCACCGGCTTCTTGCCGGCCCAGGCGATGCCGCGCAGCAGCATGTCGCGGATCGCCGGGTTGGTGAAGTGCTCGAAGGTGTGGCCCTGCATGTAGACGAAGGCGCGCGCGGGCTGGCCGCCCGGTATCGTGTGCTCATACTGCCAGATCTGCGGCACCACGGCGCCGGCCTGGCTCTGCGTGCCGAGCTGCTGGCCGTTCCAGCCTTGCGTTGCGGTGGCGGGACGGCCTTCCGGCAACTGCACCGTCGCCAGCACCTTCAGGCCCGAAGGCGCCCAGGTCATCTGGTAGAAGGCCTCGTCCTGGAAGGCGAAATTGTTCAGCCCGCGTACCAGCGGCGAGCCGGTATCGGTGACGGTGTAGGTGAGGCGTCCGCCAATCGAGTTGCGCTCGGTATGTTTCTTGGCGCCGCCGACCAGGCTGGCGAAATAGACCGGGTCGGGCCCGCACAGCGAGTCATGGATGGTGACGATGCCGCCGCCGCGCTTGACATAGGCGTCGAGCGCCGCCTTTTCCGCCGGCGTCATGTAACCGGCGTCGCCCTTGAAGAAGACCACCACATCGGTGTTCGCCAGTTCCTCGGCGGTGGGGGCATGGAAGCTGCCATCGACGACGGCGCCATGCTCGGTCAGGACCTTGCTCCAGTCGGAGAGGAACTGGGGATAGTCATGCGCTCCTTCGCCATGCGATTTCAGGCCGCTGCGGATATAGACCCGCATGCCATTGATGTTCTGGCCCGGGATCGCGGGCTTGGCGTTGGGATCTCGCACGGGGCGCGGCGCCTGCTGGGTCATGGCCGGATAGGCCGTGAGCATCACCGCTGCGGCCGCCATCAGAATCGATAAACGTCTGCGCATAAAATTCCCCCTGTGGCTCTGTTTCTCGTCCCCTTATTCGGCGGGGGAGGTCGCCACGTTGTCCTTTGCTTCCTTCTTGCGGCTCTGCAGCGCGCGGCGCGCCATCAGGGTCGAACCTGTCGGGAAAGCCTTGCGGCCCAGTGCGGCGGCAGCTTCCAGCAGCGCCTCGCGCAGTTCGGTCTGGCGCGGCGGCGTCATGTTCTCCGGCCGCTCGGTGACGGACATGGAGGCAACGGTGCGGCCTTCGCCGTCCTGCACCGGTACGGCGATGCAGGAGATGTCCATGCGCGATTCGCGGTCGTCCAGCGCATAGCCGTTGCGGCGGACATTCTCGAGTTCGGTCATCAGCGCAGCGCGGTCGGTGATGGTGTGCGGCGTCAGCGCCACCAGTTCCCCTTCCAGGATGAAATTGTCGAGTTCGCTCTGTGGCAGCGACGAGAGCAAGACCTTGCCCAGGCCCGAGCTGTAGGGCTCAAGCTGTGCGCCCAGCCGCGTATGGGTCAGGCAGGATTCCGGGGTCGAGAATTTGGCGATATAGGTCACCATGCCGCCTTCCAGCCGGCCCAGATGCATCGTCACCTTCAGGCGCTGGGACATGTCCGACATGATCTCGCGTGCCGCTTCGCGCAGGCAATCATCTACCGCCACATTCTGCGACAGCGACACTAGCAGCAGGCCGGGTCGGTAGCGGCCGCGCTCGCCGCGCACCACCGCGCCGATTTCTTCCAGGGTCTGGATCAGGCGATAGCCGGAGGCCTCGGGCAGCTTCGCCCGGCGGCTAAGCTCGCTGCTCGTCACCCATTCTTCCGGGTGGCGAAACGATTTCAGTATCGTGAACGCCTTGAGAACCGAATGATTGCGCGGTGTAGCCAAAGGAGTCTCCGTTCAGCCTGCCACTTTTTCGGACTTTAACATGTCCAGGGCCACGTCGGTGATCATGTCTTCCTGTCCGCCCACCATACGGCGGCGGCCCAGCTCGACCAGGATGGCGCGCGTGTCGACGCCATAGTCATGGCTGGCCTTCTCCGCATGGCGCAGGAAGGAGGAATAGACGCCGGCATAGCCCAGGCTGAGGGTTTCGCGGTCGACGCGGACCGGGCGGTCCTGCAGCGGGCGCACGATGTCCTCTGCCGCATCCATCAGCTTGTAGAGATCGCAGCCATGCTTCCAGCCCTTGCGGTCGGCGGCGGCGATGAAAACCTCGAGCGGTGCATTGCCCGCGCCCGCGCCCATGCCTGTCAGGCTGGCATCGATGCGCACGGCGCCGTTCTGCGCCCCGACCATGGAATTGGCGACGCCCAGCGAGAGATTGTGATGGGCGTGGATGCCGCGCTCGGTCTTGGGGTTCAGCACGCGGTCATAGGCTTCCAGGCGGGCCTTGTAGCCGTCCATGTCGAGCGCGCCGCCGGAGTCGGTGACATAGACGCAGTCGGCGCCATAGTCCTCCATCATCTTGGCCTGCTTGGCCAGCGCATCCGGCTCGGACATGTGGCTCATCATCAGGAAGCCGGAAACGTCCATGCCGATCTTCTTGGCGTAGCCGATGTGCTGTTTGGCGATATCGGCTTCGGTGCAGTGGGTGGCGATACGAACGCTGGTGACGCCCAGGTCATGGGCGTGGTGCAAATCTTCCACGGTTCCGATGCCGGGCAGCAGCAGGGTGGTGAGGCGTGATTTCTTCACCGTCTTGCCGACGGCTTCGATCCATTCCCAGTCGGTGTGCGCGCCGAAACCATAGTTGAAGGACGAGCCGTTCAGGCCGTCGCCATGCGCCACTTCGATGGCGTCGACGCCCGCTTCGTCCAGGGCCCTGGCAATCGCGATCACATCCGCGATGGAATAGCGGTGGCGAATGGCGTGCATGCCGTCGCGCAGCGTCACGTCCTGGATGTAGAGCTTGTCGTTAAGCGGATTGAACATGGATCAGGCGGCTTTCTTGAGCAGTTTGCGGGTGGCGATCTTTTCCGCCGTCTTCAGGCCCGCCGATGTCATGATGTCGAGATTGCCGGCATAGGCGGGCAGGTAATGCGCCGCGCCTTCGACTTCCAGGAAGACCGAGGTCTTGAGGCCCTCGAAGATGCCGACGCCGGGAATGCTGACCGGGTTGTTGGAGCCGAAGCGCTCGAACTGCACCTTCTGCTTCAGGCGATAGCCGGGCACATAGGCCTGCACCTTCGCCACCATCTCGTTGACCGACTTCTCGATCTGTTCCTCGGTCGCGCCGGAGGACAGGGTGAAGACCGTGTCGCGCATGATCATGGGCGGCTCGGCGGGATTGAGGATGATGATGGCCTTGCCCTTGGCGGCGCCGCCCACCATCTCGATACCCTTGGAGGTGGTCTCGGTGAATTCGTCGATGTTGGCGCGGGTGCCGGGGCCGGCGGACTTGGAGGAGATCGAGGCGACGATCTCGCCATAATGCACCTTGGCCACTTGGCTCACCGCCGCGACGATCGGGATGGTGGCCTGACCGCCGCAGGTCACCATGTTGACGTTCATCTTGTCGAGATGATCGTCGCCATTGACCACCGGAATCACGTACGGGCCAATGGCGGCAGGGGTGAGATCGATCATCACCTTGCCGGCGGCGTTGCAGATTTCGCTGTTCTTCTTGTGCGCGCTCGCGCTGGTGGCGTCGAAGACAATGCCGATTTCCGGCCACACCGGCAGTTTCACGAGGCCGTCAATGCCTTCATGGGTGATGGCCACGCCCAGTCGCGCCGCGCGCTTCAGGCCATCGCTTTCCGGATCGATGCCGACAAAAGCGCCCATTTCCAGCACCTCGGAGGTGCGCATGATCTTGATCATGAGGTCGGTGCCGATATTGCCGGAGCCGATGATGGCGACTTTGATCTTGCTCGGTATTGTCTGGCTCATGCTTGCTGGCTCCACTTGCGGCGGCGACCCTGAACTAAGCGTGGCGGAAATCTCAAAATTGCCGCGCCGCAATATTCTCATCTGATGAGAGATTGTGCGCCCGCTTCGATTTACAGGGTAGGGCGGGATTTCTAAGCATTTTCGCGAAGCTTGAGGGACGATGCGTGCGCGCGTCCGGTCAGGTTGCCGCGCTGGGAAGCTCCACATCCATGATGGAGTACCCGCCAGGGAGGACTGCATGTTGAAATTCAATAGATATTCCAAGGTCTTGATTGCAGCCGCCGCAATGGCCGTCACGGTTCCCGTGGTCAGCAGCCTGGCGCAGGATGCCCCACCTGCTGGTCGTGGTGGTCGCGGCGCTGCTGGTGGCGCTGCCCAGCCCGCGGGTCCGCGCAGTGAGGGCGACCGCGCGCTGATCAATCCTTATGCCGTCAACCAGACCTGGTACGCGATGCCGAAGGGCCGTTATCTCGGGTCCGCCAGCGCCATCGACATCGACAAGGACGGCACCTCCGTCTGGGTCGCCGAACGTTGCGGTGGGCAGGATCTTTGCGCCGGCTCCAACGTCAACCCGGTGTTCCGCCTCAATGCCGCCGGCCGCATCACGGCGCAGTTTGGTGCTGACATGATCAGCTATCCGCACGGCATCCATATCGACAGCGACGGCAATGTCTGGGTAGCGGACCTGCAGTCCAACACCGACAATGCGGCCCGCGCGGGCCGGGGCAATTTCCCCAACCCGGCTCCCGGTTCGGTGAAGAACGTCGCCGGCGCGCAGGTGCTGAAGTTCTCACCACAGGGCAAACTCTTGCTGCGCATCGGCACACCGGGCGTATATGGCAAGGATGCGACCCATCTCAGCCAGCCCTCCGACATGGTGACCTCGCCCGTCACTGGCGAAGTGTTCATCTCCGATGTGCATGACACGCAGCCAGCCAACAACCGCATCGTGGTGTTCGACAAGAATGGCAAGTATCTGCGCGAATGGGCCTGCGATCCAGGCGCACGCGGTCTGGATTGCAGCCACGGCATCGCTATGGATAGCCGCGGCTATATCTACTCCGCCAACCGCGCCCAGAGCCGCGTCGATGTCTTCGACCCGAACGGCAAGCTTTTGCACCAGTGGCCGCAGTTCGGCAGCGCCACCGGTGTCTTCATCGACAAGAACGACATCCTCTATGTCTCCGATTCCAACTCGGGCCCGACATCGTCCTACCTGCGCGGTATCCATATCGGCAGCGCCCGGACCGGCATCGTCACCGCATTCCTTCCCGATCCCTGGGGCGTGCCGTCGAACAACAACGCCATGCGTGGCACGTCCAGTCCCGAAGGCGTGGCGGCGGACAAGAATGGCGTCGTCTATGGCATCGGCGTGACCCCGCCGGGCATCAACAAGTACACGCTGGCCACGGCCACCCTGCCGGTCAACGCGCAGGGCCGTGGTCCCGGCTCACCGGGTGGTCCGCCGATGGGCAGCCCGGTGCCGACCGTGGCGCCGCCGGCCGGCCAGTAACGTTCAGATCCGGGGCGGGCTCCAGCCGGAGCCCGCCCCGTTTTCTTTCGCGCAAAAAAATTCTCCGGAGGATATATGCGTCATTCCCTGCTCATCCGTTCCACGGCGGTGTTCGCGCTGTTCGCGGGCGCCGTGGCGCTGCCCACCCTGTTCAGCCCGGCCCAGGGCCAGGAAGTCCAGGCTCCTGCCGGCGGCGCGCCGGCTGGTCGCGGCGGCCGTGGCGGTCGTGGCGGTGCCCCCGCCGAAATGTGGACGGTCGCGAAGTCGCGCGGCGGTGTCTACAAGGCGCCCAACCGCCCGATCTGGCGCAAGGCCGAACTGCTGGCGATGCATCGCGGCCAGAACACGTGGTCGGAGCAGATCATTCTCGATGCCGAGAATGATGCCACCTACAACTCCGCCGCGCCGGGCACCAGGTCGGTCCGCCGCATCCATCCCGACACCCCCACCGTCTTCGTGGTGATCCAGGGCGAGGTGACCTTCAACGTCGAAGGCCAGCCCGCCACCGTCGCCAAGCGCGGCGCCATCATCAACATCATGAAGAGCACGGTCTACAATTACGAAGTCGGCGGCGCCGAGAATGCGCTGTTCGTCAACGTCAATCCGACCAACTACAAGATCGCCTATCCGGTTTCCGAGACCGCGCCCGCCGCACCCGCCGGGCTTCAGAATGTGCGCGTCTCGTTCAACCACACGCCCGGCCCCTACACCAACGGCAACCGGCTGGCGTTCAACACGTTCGATGATGCCATCGCTGGCTGCAAGGGCGGCGCGGTGGTGGTGAACGACCATATCTGGGCCAGCCCGCTGCTGGGCTTCGTCAATGCCGCCGACAACAAGTGCAATCCGGGTCAGACCGGCAATATCGGCAGCGGCCCGATCCCGGCCGGCACGCCGGCCTTCAATCCCAATTCCACCTTCGGCCACATGCATCCGGGCCCTGCGGAATGGTGGATCGTGCAGGTGGGCCAGATTCGCGGCCAGTTCGAAAACAGCGGCGAGTATCACGCGGTGGAAGGCGATGTGCTCTATGCTGCGCCGATGAGCTGGCACCAGATGGCGGCGGAAGCCCCCAGCGGTCCCAATGTGCGCCTGGCCTTTGGCGGCTACCAGCTTATCAACATGAACAATACCGCCGGACAGCCCTGATCCTTTTCTCCAACCGATTGGTATCGTCATGTCCACTGCTTCTCCCGCGATCCGCAACCTGGCCGAACAGCTCGACATGGCCTTGCGGGGGAAAGTGCCCATGCCGCACTTCGCCGTTAGCGAGAGCCTCAGTGAGCTTGCCGACGCCTATGCCGTGCAGACCGCATGGACGGCGATGCGAGTGGCGCGCGGCGAGAAGATCGTGGGCCGCAAGATCGGCCTTACCGCCAAGGCCGTGCAGGAGCAGCTGGGCGTGGATCAGCCCGACTATGGCACGCTGTGGGAATCCAGCTTCCACAAAACCAAGAACGGCCAGGTAACGGTTTCGGCGGCAGACTTCATCGCGCCGCGCATTGAAGGCGAGGTCGCCTTCCTGATCGGCAAGTCGCTCAAGGGGCCGGACATCACGCCGGAGCAGGTGCTGGCCGCCACCGATGCCTGCGCGCTCGGCGTGGAGATCGTGGACAGCCGCATCGCCGACTGGAAGATAAAGATCGGCGATACCATTGCCGACAACGCCTCTTATGGCGGCTTCGCGCTGGGGCCGTGGGACAAGGCGCTGCGCGATGCCGATCTGGCGGCGGTCAAGATGATCCAGTCACAGAACGGCGCCGTGGTGGGGGAGGGCACTGGTGCGGCGGTGCTGGGCAGTCCGCTGATTTCCTGTACCTGGTTGGCCAACAAGCTGGCGGAGTTCGATGTTGGCCTGGAGCCGGGCGATGTGGTGATTTCCGGCGCCCTGATGAAGATGCTGCCATTCAAGGCAGGCGACAAATTTGTCTTCGCGCTGGAGGGTCAGCCGGACCTCACCGTCACCATCATCTGACGCAGAATCACCCAATTCACGGGCCGGCGACGCGAAAGGGGCGTTCTTTTTGTTG
>Ga0114970_10000114_pt1 | contig 51472 bp, 48 predicted proteins | sample M_140205_XF_Meta_FD_87030 | JGI IMG/M metagenome (GOLD analysis project Ga0114970, IMG submission 87030) | Freshwater microbial communities from Lake Montjoie, Canada to study carbon cycling - M_140205_XF_MetaG | ecosystem: Environmental > Aquatic > Freshwater > Lake | place: Lake Montjoie... | reverse complement strand
TTCCTCTCCAACAGCGAAAACTTGATCGTGCATTATAGCCTCAACTCGCTTAAGAGATCGCTCGACAGAGCTTAAGAAGGCGAGCTGTTTAAGTGCCGTCATGCTCAGGGTGCGTTCTTCAGAGGGATAAGGGGCCCATTCATCATCAACCAAAGCCCCCATCGAATGAGCGATATTTTGCATAGCTGGTTCAGTGATCCCTATCTGTGAAAGAAGCTTGTTACTCAAGATGCATTTTTCAGCCTTGATTACCTTACTGGCATCGGCATCTAGATCGTTATCAAAGCGCTGCATCTCAACCATCTTTTTTACGAGATTGGGATTCAGGTGGTATTTTGCAAGCAACCCACTTGCGTCAAAGAGGTCAAATTTGTTTATCTCAGGCCCCCGACCCGCAAGCAACTTCTCTACACACAACTGCTCAGGTGGAACCATGCCAAAGAGGTAGCCTGCTGGCGTCTCAACGGTGCGGCGATGAAAAAGATCGTGCTCATCGTGAGTGCACACAAAACAGAACCCTTTAGGATCCGGCTGCGCACGAGTAATCAAGAGCGCATCGAGCTCGACGTTAGTTCCATCTTTCGCCTCAGCCGCACCCTTGATTCCCTCGCAGTGATAAACCGCCTTGTCTTTCCCATCTATCCAGACAGGTAGGTTATTACAGAGCTTCTCCATGAGAACCTCCATCTGTACCTTTGCGCCTGGCGATTCAACCAGCGTCCAGTCGATATCAGGAGATACTGGGCGCCCTTTTCCCTCAAGATAAATTGCTGCTGCAAGACCGGCCTTAATTACAATTGCGCTCTCGCCCCTTGCTATCGCACCTGCAGATAAGCACTCGGCTGCTGCCGGTAAGAGCACCTGGTCAAGAATCTCTGTGATACAGTTAGGAACTGATGGATGCCCATACTCTAACTTTCGCCTGGTTAGGATATCCTTAGCCTCGTTGATCGCACGCGTTTGAGCATTAACTGTAGCCTCAACCATCATCGCAGCGAGGGCGTCGGGGGTCAGGCCCCTGAACTGTCCACTAAAATACCCATTCTCCACAGCCTCTTTCTCTGTCACATTCCACACAACGCGTGTGTCGTATACCTTGTGCAAGAGTGGGGTTTGAAGCATATCTGCCCTCACTAAGCTGCCTAGCTTCTCGATGCGTTCCGTGTGCTCCTCGGGATGAGCGCCAACGCGGCTGATGATTCTTCCAGGAAGGATATCTTGCGGAACCTCAACGCGAAGGGTCACAAGTGGCGCTACTGGTAGCATATTGTGCAAAGCCTCCGCTAACTGAGTCATCTCGATGTAGCTCGTTACTAACATCACCGGGATCTCGCCACGATTAAGCGCTTTAACGATATCGCCGCCAGTAAAGCCGTAATACCCTTTATATTTTACATTAGAGAAGATAACGCTCTCTGGCCCAGTTAAATCGGCTCCAGTAGTACCATCCTGTTCAAATCGCCACGGCTGATCTCCTACAGTATCGTTCGGGCGCCGTTCGCGCGGCATATAGCGAGTAGTAGCGGTATATGTATTTGATGGGTCCTGTTGTAATAAATTAAAGATCGTTGTCTTACCGGCGCCAGGGAGTCCACTAATCACTAGCAGTGCTGGGAGCTCTCCGCGCGCAACGCACCCAAGGTAATGTAGACGCCCGTCAGCAGAGGGGAGCTTTAATTTATCACTTAAAGCCTCCGGAAATAGATCTTTAGATACACTCTTGGTGTCTGTATTTATTGGATTACTCATAGATTTTTACTATTTAAACGTCGCTATGTAGTTCGGCTACTGAATTCAGGATCCAGGTCGGTCTCTCAGTGCTAGATGCTGCATCCTTAAGGGTGTTCTCCCCTGTAAGAACGAGCACAGAGTCAATGTTAGCAGCCCTTCCAAGAGCGACATCGGTGTAGAGACGATCCCCAAACATTACCATTTTATCGCGTGCTATCGAGAAGCGGATCTCGACCTCTTCAATCATAGCTGCCGATGGTTTTCCAAGGATAGCTTTCGCCTCAATACCGGTCATGACCTTGATAGCAGCATAGTACGCACCGCAATCCATGATCGGCCCCTCATCGCTTGGGCAGAACGGATCCGGATGTGCTACGATATATGGAATACCCTTTGCTACTAACCGCCCTACCTCGGTGAGTTTGTCAGCCGTGGCGGTTCGATCAAACCCGATCACAACTACGTTCACTTTGTTGAGATCCGCTTCGTGAGATACACCAGACTCGGCGCACATCTCCCTCATCGCCGGAGTACCCATAATATAGGCACTCTTAAATCCGTGGTTCTTCAGGTATGTAGTGACCGTGTCTGTCGACATAACGATCTCTTTTAGATCGTTACAGAGACCGAGCCCCTGCAATCTAGTAAGGTACTCTTGGCGTGATTTTGAAGAGTTGTTCGTCAAAAAGATCGGCTGTTTGCCTTGCTCTCTCAGCTTTTGAATAGCCTCTACTACACCAGGAATTATCTTTTTGCCGTTCCATACGGTGCCATCTAAATCAAATATGAATGCCTCTTTGTTTAGGATAGGAGAGGTATCCGTGGTTAGCTCAGGACGATAGCCGTTTGAAGCAAGAGTCACCTCTCCTTTTATCATAATAGTACCTAACCTATCTGCCTCTGCGTTGTTACCCTGAGTTGTATTCATGTAATTACTACTAAATTAGTCATGAGATATAATTAGAATTAACTGCACGAGACATCGCCTGCTACGACAAAAGCTCGCTTGCTACGATAAAGGGTATCAGAGCCGCACAACCTACTCAAACAAACGACGTTAAATATGTGTTAGGATAGTAGCATCAGGTACTTACGCGACTTATGCCGCCGCCGGCAATTGCTCACTTGAGCGTTAAGATTTACCGAGAATGGAGTGTATCCTCTGCATGCGTGCAAGGTACTCTGTCGACTCTTTATCGAAGTCGATATCGGGACGCATCTGCCTAAAGACCTCTTTAATAATCGGTAGATACTTTTCACCATGCCCTTCGGTATATTCAAGCTCCAGCCTACGCCGCATTAGATCTTCTAGGCTCTCAACCTGCTCGGTATCAAGGGCGATCATCGTTTCTAACTCTATAACCTTCTCCGGAGAGCTCTGAACATATTCTAGATAGTTATCGCCAAAGCGCTTGCCATATCGGCCGAGTAGTCGATCTTGAATCTCTGACGGAAGTTGCCGATGAGTTAATGCATTTATTAACTCCTTAGATTCCGTGTTGCTTGTACTCCCAGGTAACTTCTTTAGGTCCTGCCTCTCTTGGATTTCAGCGTTAGAGAGCGGTCTGCCGAGAATTTGCGCAGCCTCCTTTACCCCCTCAAAAGCCGTCCATGAGGCCGTAGTATATTTGCCCCCAAGCAGGCTCAACACCCCATTTACATGCGTCCATATGTGCTTGCGTGATAAAACCGCTGAGTTGGCATCCTTGCCACGTATAGGAAGGGTTCGGATACCTGCGAATGCGTAACAGGCGCTCCCTCGATTGAGTCCAGCATCTGGAATATCCTTCTCGAGGCGGCCTAATATCTCCTCAACCTCATCAGTTGAAGGCATTGGATCGAGCTCAATCTGCTCAACCTCTCGCTCTGTCGTTCCAACCATCGTTCCCGCGTGGTGTGGCCAGACGAAGTAATAACGGGCCTTACCAGGCATCGGCAAGAATAGGCTCGGTCCGGTCCATGGCTTATTAAAGATGATGTGAGAACCTCGGCTAAATTTAAGTGGGCGCGGCTCCGCTCCAAGGGTGTTTGCGAGTATTGAGGCCCAGGGGCCCGTACAGTTTACGATCAATTTAGCGCGAAGATTTAGCTCACTCCCACCCTTTGTATCGAGAGCTTTAACCTCTAATATTCCATCCTTGTCGCGAGTGAGGGAGGTCACTTCGCAGTAATTAAGGCAAGTTGCTCCGTATCGACGCGCCGCAATAATGTTGTCTATTACTAAGCGTGCATCGCTCATTATTCCATCGGTATAGACGAAACATCCCATCAGGTCATCTCGCCCGCTGTGAAACCCGGGAAAGTTAAGCTTAGCGCGAGGGATCCAACGGTGTCGTCGATCCTTTTTCTTTACCAGCAGATCGTAAAGGAATAATCCAATCCCGAGCTTAATCTTGAAGAAGTACGAGCCTTTTGGGACTGGAATAAGGAAATCAGCAGGCTTAACTAGGTTCCCAATATGTTCAAACATCTCCTCTCTGGCTTTTATCCCCTCAAAGACCTGCTCGAAATCACAGAGCTCCAAATAACGCAGACCTCCATGAGCCATCTTTGAGCTGCGGCTGGAGGTAGCTCCTGCATAATCTGACCTCTCTAGGAGTGTTGTTTTGAACCCATAGGCTGCGGCAAATCGGGCAACCGCAGCCCCATGAATACCACCACCAACAACTAGTATATCGAAGGTCCCTGCATCTGTGATTGAGTTAATGGCATCTGCTCGGGAGAGTGAATCAACTGTATGTTTTAGAGACGAACTGATCTTTTCTGCATTAACTGTCATACTGTAATCTACCACACACCTTTTGAGATAATTTACATAACGGACTAATACCGATAGTCTATATGATTTTAGGGGCCAAGTCAGCTCTCGGCATAGTTTTAGGAGTGAATAGTTACCTTAATTACTCACAAAGAACTAACACAGTCTTGAAAGACTACAGGGCGTAGCGATGGTATTAATTAGCTAATTTAAGCGGTTGTTAATAGGAGGCTCCCTTGTCACTATCTTCCAATGAACCATCTAATAAACCTGTTCCGGAAAAGCCGTCTACAAGGTTAGACGACTGCACATTTCCGATGCGAGCGCCCCCGGCTGAGAGGAAAACTCTCCAAGAAGAACCAGCAACTAACTGCTCCAGCAAACTAACTATCGCTCAACGAGCCTCGTTTCATCAAAAGATCGCCATGATCGGCTATGGGGTCTACGGACAGGCCATTCATAGTCGACTACCAGGCCATGATATCGTCCCATGGGAGAGATCTTCAACAAGTCGTGGAAGCAGTGATCTTGCTACAACCGACCTTTCAAAAGCCATAGATGGACGGGGTCTCCTTATATTGGCTGTCCCAGCAAATGCATTTCCGAACGTGCTTAACAAGATACGCCCTCATCCAGATTCAGTTGTTGTTAGTCTGGCCAAGGGGCTTATCGTGCCAAATTGGAATCCTTTGGAGTCTGAGCGATCACTACGTGATGGGCCTCCAGAGGGATCTAATGCGTGCACCCCACTTGAGTACATAGAGAAGCATCAAAACTGGAAGCATGTTGCAAGAAACTTGGTGTTCGTCGCGGGTCCTGGCTTTGCAAAGGATGTAAAACAGGGTGGATATGTAGGACTGACTCTCAGTGCCGCGAGTCAGGGTAGTGAGAAACCTACAGAGGCTCTTGCAAAAGCGTTCTGGGTCTTTAGTGGAATGACTGGGGATAGAAACATTGAGATCTATAACAACTCAACTGCGCTAGAGGTTGCATCTTCGATGAAAAACATAGCTGCATTCGCAGCGGGAATTATCCTCGGAATCATGAAAAACAAGGGGGGCCTTGAAGAGGATGGAGCAGGCGGCTACAGAATTGTCAAACGGGTGACCATCTCGCATGGCCCTCAACGGATAGAGCTTGACGATCAGACCCTTCATCGCCTCACTCACTTTGCGAGTCGTGAGACGATCAATGTGGTCAAGTCTGAAGGTGGCGGAAAGGGCTCACAGCTTACTATGGTCGGGGGATTCGACATGAACCTTACCGTAAACAGCCTGACAAGTAGAAATGTACAGGCTGGAATGCGCCTTGCGTGTGGCGAAAACATCTATGAGATCATGACGAAGCTAGATAAAAATGGGCACAGTTTAACGGCGGAGGGCGTTATAGCTACGCACGCAATGGCACGCCGAATTCAAAACAACCACGACTCCGAGGCATCTGCGCCACTGGTATTTGCTCTTAGAAATATCTTGATGAATAGAAGTACCCCTGAAGAGATCATGGCTAATTATTTTACACAAACGAAGATTTGGACGGAGAGCGATGCTCTCTCAATATTGGATGGCCTCTCAAAACCGCATGCGCTTCGAACCCATGCTTCGCTAGGCTCTATGAACTAGGTGCGTCCATTCAGGGCGTTTGATAATGCCGGTCTTTTATATTAGCTGTTTAGATCTCACATCTTGTTTGGGCAAAGCAGGAGCCCGATAGTGGTAGAATGGCGCGTTACGCGGCTACCCTATCTTTCTAGTGACTCTTCTGGGGAATACTCGTCCCACTTTGAGAACAGATCAAGCTGCTTATTAAAAGCACCTATCAAATCTGTACTTACACCTTTTTCTTCGAAGAGACGTGCTAATGTCTGAAAGTGTACCATGTTTTCTGCATGCGTGCCTTGAGACCAGCGCTGTATGGGCTGTCCGAGATACTTCCACTTATTGCCTGCTGCAAGGGTTGAGATCTTGGAGGCACAGCACACCGCCGCCATCTCGGAATCGCCTCGGTGCAGCGCATTAAACACCTCGCTTTTTCTAACCAACCAATTCTCATCGCAGTGCCCCTTGCCAGGCTCCGTATTTGCCTCTATTAACGCCACAATCCGATTAACTTCATGCGGCGTAAAATAACCAACAAGCTTAGTATTGAATTCTCTGAGTATCTCATCCTTGGGCATCTTGATGTAGTTTTCAAAGGCATCATGAATAAATCCGGCAGCCACAGTTTGCGTGGAGTACTGTGCTGCAAGCAGCAGTAATCCTACCTCACTCGCGTGTTGCATCAAGGGCAGGGTCTCATTTGGCCCCCACCTACGATCGATCCCCCAGTATAAAGAGGCGGCCATACGAAAAGCTGCATAGCTCTGGTGCGCCACGGGATCGCTCTCCTGCGATACGCTCTCCTTGCAATAACGTACGAAGCTTTGTGATTCGAGCGACTTAATCGTAGCAGGGCCGAACTTAGCCTCTATCTTATCAATAATAAGCAGTAAGCTCTCTGAGGAATCCGTTGCCCTTAACTTAGATTTAATGAAATTAAAGGGGTCCGAGAGTAGCCCCGCCATTACATGCTCAATTGGAGCCTTCGCAACGATAAGTTGGATCCCACGCTCTATACTGGCCACGAATACCTCGTACCACTGTGTGCCCTTCTCGCTCCAGAGCGACTCCCCCCTCACCATCAGCTTGGTAGCGAACTTAAGGCAGTTCTTAAGGTCGCTTAGCTCTGTTGCTGAGTAGGCTGTTACTGTCCCGTCTGTTTGGACACCGTGCTGATCGAATATACCTATCCTCGGCCCAAGCTTCGGAAAGGAGTGGGCTTGCAGATCAGTCGTACTATGATCGGTACTATGGTTTTCGTTCGGCTGCATCATACTACTAAGGGATAATGCATAATGGGAGCTTAATCAACCTAACCTTATAGGTGGCCAACACCCTTACCTAAGCAATAACCTACAGTAATTGACTTAAAAGATGTGTATGCTGCAGTCCTTACGGATAGTTAGTGGAACGGCCCTCGGGCTGTTAGTTTTTGATTAGGAGGGGGTCATGCAGGGAGAATCTTTACTTCCAGAGAGCGCAGAAACAGAGATCGGCAAGCGTATCATCAACGTTGTTGCGGGTAAGCGTAGACTCTTTATCGTCAACGGAGGACAGAGTGGAGTTGATAGAGCGGCGCTCGATTCCGCCCTAAAACTTATGTTGCCCTGTCGTGGTTGGTGTCCCGATCAGCGCTGGGCAGAGGATGGGGCTATAGCCTCACACTATCCACTCACCCCGTGTGGTAGCCCAACTCCGGCGGTACGCACGGAGCTTAACGCCTATGACTCAGATGCTACGCTCGTGCTAACGCACGGCGCTCCAACCGATGGAACCAACCTCACCTCTGATAGAGCGCTGGCGCACGGTCGTCCCGTACTAATTCTAGATCTCGACGAGCAGCCCAACGTAGTGCAATTTTGGGAATGGATTAGAGCACATGACGTGCGCATACTTAATGTGGGGGGCCCACGTGAAAGCTTTGCGCCGGGTGTTGTCTACGACCGCTCTCGCAAGATCCTTGACCTGTTACTTGATCCAACCCGTTAATAGCAGCTAAAGCGTGCCAGGCACTGACGTCCCCTAACGAGCTACTTGGTCTTTCCTCAATTTAACGCGGCAACGCTTCAGCCAGCGCTGCAAACTGCCCAATCGCAAGCTGCTCTGCGCGTATACCAGGTGAGATCTCTGCCTGCTCCAGAGCCACCATGATTACCTCTTTGCTCCACTTACCGCGCGACATAAGGCTATTAATTAACTTCTTTCTACGTTGAGAGAACGCAGCTCTCACGACCCACTCAAAGTGCTTTGGGTCATCAATCACGATACGAGGCTGCGGCAAAAATGTCAGCTTCATTACCTGTGACTCAACCTTTGTAGGTGGGTGAAATGAGTCCCCTGGAACTATCGGCCCGAGCTCTACATCCGCATACAACTGTACTGCGATTGAGATGCTGCCATAATCCCTTCCGCCTGGAGATGCCGCTAATCGCTCAGCGAACTCCTTTTGTAGCATCAATACGGCCTGCCTGACCGAAGCACGGTGCTCAATCAGATGAAATATTATCTCTGAGGAGAAAACGTACGGTATATTCCCAAAGACATACAGCTCACTACCGATCTGTGAGAGATCCGCTTGGCGCACATCTTGATTGAGAATCTCGGCCTCTGGATAGGCGCTCTTAAGATGCTCACAGAAATTCGGTTCGATCTCAATTAGGGTAAGCCGCTCCGTTGCTAGCTTGGCAAGGTAGCTCGTCATCGCTCCGGTGCCGGGGCCGATCTCAACTACATGCTTACCGGCAGGAGGGCTCCCAAAATTAACGATCGACTCAGTTATCTCTGGGCGAATTAAAAAGTTCTGGCCACGCCCCTTAGAGGGCCGCACGTTAAGATCCTTAAGGGTATCCTTCTGGCGTCGTGGGGGTCGTTCGCTCCTCATACATCACTCCAATACAGCTGCGCTAATGACTCAACTGGCCAACGGCTATAAATATCAAGCGACGGACACGCTACACCAGCATTTAGATAACGCCCAGCCACGTAGCCGATCATAGCTCCATTATCGACACAGTGCTGCAGTGGTGGAAGATGCACCTCCTTGCAACGTTCTTTAACTCTGCGCCTTAACTCGCTATTGGCTGAAACGCCCCCGCAAACAACCAACGGGATGCTCCGCTTTGAAACCTCACGCACCGTTTTTACAACGAGGGAATCAACGATGGCGTCCTGAATGACCCAGCACAGCTCAGGTAGCAACGCTGGGTCACCCTCAATCTCAAGCTTGTGCTGCTTGATAAGGCGCGACACCGAGGTCTTAAGACCGGAGAAGCTAAAATCCTCCATCTCACGCGCCACACGGGGCAACTTAAAGCGTGTAGAACGCCCCGTAAACTGCTCCGCACATGCTGCCAATCGCGCACCACCAGGATATTTCATATCAAGCAGATTGGCTGACTTATCAAAAGCCTCACCGGCAGCATCATCCCTAGTTCTACACAGGCATGTATATCTCCCTAGCCCCTCAACCAGCACTATCTCTGTGTGCCCTCCAGAGACTACCAGGACCACATAGGGTGGTTTTAGATCTGCTGCATGCAGCTCTCCAGAGAGGATATGCCCCTCTATATGGTTAACCGGAAAGAGGGGCAACGCGCGCGAAAGCGCTAATCCTTGCGCAAATGTCACGCCGATTAAAAGGCACCCTTTGAGCCCAGGGCCACAGGTCACCCCGATACCCTCGATATCGTCAAGGCTCATGCCGCACTGTGCGAGCACCTCATCTAACAAAAGCGGTAGACTGCGCATATGCTCACGCGAGGCGAGCTCCGGAACCACCCCACCGTAGCGCTCATGCAGCGTTACCTGCGAGGCGAGCACCTCAGCACGGATCGTTGCTACGCCACTTGGAGCCACATCCAAGACAGCAACGCCGGTTTCATCACAACTTGATTCTATTCCTAGGACTATCATAACTATTGAGCACTAAATGGGGGGAACTGTTCGAAGATATGTAACAACTGCATCGATCTCCTCTGGTGTTGCACGGCGATAAAAACGTACCGGACAGAATCTACTATCAACCTGACGACCATCTCTAGTTCGTCCCGTCATTAGGAAGTTTTTCATCTCCTCTGCACTCCATTCGCCGAGCCCAGATTCGGTAGATGATGTAATATCAGGCGCTATCTTTGACGCTCCATCAAAGAAGATCTCCTGCCCACCGGCCATATAGCGCTCCGATGTTACGATCCCCTCCGGCAGGGAATGGCAACTTCCGCATCGCGCCACCTGATCGACCAGGTACTGTCCGTACTCCACCTTAAAATTGCGCGGTATCTGAGGCACCAACCCCCGCACCTCGGCCATAGAGTCAAAAAACCCCGTTGTATTGCGATCGATAAACGATAGCTCGCGGTGTTCAACCAGATTATCCACTGCGGGGAGAGATCTAATATAGGTCGTAATGGCGCCCACATCGTTATCAGAGATCCACTCTATTCCGGAATGAAATGCCGAAGCGATCATCTCTCCATTTGGTCGCCGATAGGCGCGAAACACGTGCAGCAGATCTCCCTCGCTCCACGATCCGATCCCACTCGCCGCAAGGGTAATATTTGGAGAGCTGACTGGCCCAAATTTATCCTGTAGAAGCCGACCCCCTGCCAGTGGCGCGGTTGGCTCTCCGCTCACGTTATGGCAGTGCCCACACGCTCCAAGACCCTCTACTATCCGTTGGCCTTGGCGTGCCAGCTCCGCTGTTGCGGGTAGTGGAGGCGGAGTAGTTGAGACGGAGCCACAGGCGATTAGCGCCCCAAGCCCCAGTACCACTCCACTGATAATTAGATAACGAATAAGCATGGCCAATAGCGTACACCGGCCTCGAGGCAGCGGAAAGCGACTTATCCCTAATTTATAGCTTGCAGGGGGTACTTATGAGACGACACTGTCCCTATTTGCCGGAGCTAGCCACGAGATCTAGCGGATCTCGCTGGGGATTTGAACGGGACTCATCAAAGAACCGATTTAAGCGCCTGCGTAGCATTAGGCGCGAACGGTGCAGCCTTGATTTAACCGCCGGCACCGTAAGGTTAAGGATCTGACCTACCTCCCGACTGGTAAGCCCATCAACATCACGCAGCACAAATACAGGTCGGTAATCATCTGGCAGTTTGCGAATTGCGCCCTCAAGCGCCTCCAACATCTCGTTACGAATGGTTTGGGAATCGACGTAGCTACTTTCTGGGCTCTTGAGCGCTGCAATCGGATAGGCATGCTGTTCGATCTCTTCAAGGGAGGTAGCCGGGTCCTGGCGTCTCTTACGTAACTTCATAAACGCTGAGTTAACCGTCACACGGTACAACCAACTTGAAAAGGATGACTTCCCTTCAAAACTAGAGATCTTGCGATGAACCGTCACGAACACGTCCTGCAACACCTCCTCAGCGTCCTCTGGGTTTCGGGTCAGTCTCGATGCCAGGCTAAAGACCTTACTACTGTAACGAGAGAGCAACTCCTCAAATCCAAGCTGACAGCCGTTACTGAAATCCTTAATTAGGTCGAGATCCGTTTTCTTTTTTGCTTGCATAAAACCTCGCATAGACACCAGTGGTGAGCCTCTTCATGACAACTCGATCGAGCTGCTCAGGTAGGTGTAATGCGAAAAGCTTGCCATGTTGCAAAGGCACGATGCAGGGAACCTAAAAAAGGATGCGACTTGTAATTTCAGGTGGTTACAGAGATGCAAAAAAATTAGGTGCTCTCAAATACGACGCCCTGTCATTTTTTAGCTACGGGGGGGTGTCAAAAAAGAGGCAGTATTTGCCTAGAAAAGCTGCCCAGCAGGTTAGTGCTTCTTGCTGCGTGCAACAAAGGACATGCGTAGGGAGTGCAGAACCTCCTCCAGAAAGCGCGCTTCCTCAGTCGAAAGGTTGCCACGTGTGCGCTTTTGAAGCATCGCTATAATATCAATGGTCTGGCGCGCTGCGACCATGTCAATGGGTATCTCCATGCCGCCAGGGGCCGGCATCTCACCGATCTGAACGAGCACCTGCGTTGCAAGCGACATTACAAAGGAGGAGAAAGCGACCTCCTCTGGCACCTCGCCACCCTCTAGCTTAAAATCGGGGGCTAGCTTAAAATCAGGCTCTGGTTTCGTGCTACTAGCAGTAGTGCTGATATCTTCAGAGCGGGAGTCCCCTGCGGCGTCAAAGCGGCGACGGTCGACTACATTTACGGTCTTTTTATCTTCAGCTTCGTCGTTATGAGACATCTTCCCTACTCCGCTCTTTACTCTTTAATCCGCCTTCTAACTCACCCAGGAGCTATCCTAGCATTGCACACTAGGACTTCAAGACATAACTAGCGCCTCTCAGGGTGCCGTTGTCAACTCTGTGCCTTATTGTTCAAGGTGGCTTTAGCAACCAAGCACACAAGAAATGGTCACAGACTCAGACTTAGTCTTATTATTATTTTCAATATCTTCTTGAAACTGTTTAAACGAATAGGGCAAGCTGTTGTTTGCAACGTCAAACTTTGAAACTTCAATACTAGTTGGTTTCATGAGCCCTTTGAAGTTTGCGGGACGGGCAGGATCGTCATTAGCGATCGGCTCCATTGTGAGGCGAATTCGTTCGCTATTCTTCATCTCCCATAGATAAGACAACTTAGTGCCTTCCTTGAGAAACGACAGGATCGCTACGGTTCCGAGGTGCGCGTTATTTCCCGTAGGCTCCATTGAGTAGAAGTCATCTATCTCCATACGAGCGAAGCGGCTCGGATCAAAAAGATCTTGGCAAGGGTTTGTCACCGCAATCGCTATGGTAGGGACTGTCTGGGCTTGATCGATATACCACTCTAATCGAACCAATCCAGCGGCATCATTGTTTGGACTGATTGCCCCATACTGCGTAGCATTGACGAGAAGCTCTTGAACTGTCCACCTCGTGCTAGCCTTATCAATACCAGCGCTCGCTGCTTCATCAACGATTGAATTTAAATGACATTCAAGTTGCGTCTTAATATCTTTCGCCAATTCAGGATCTCTGGATGTTTCTCCCAGGCCGTTATACGGCTCTTTGAATGGATAGGTGATCCAAAGGTCACCTTTGACCACATCTTTTATCGGAGGGGACCAGATATCCCTGCCGGAAAAAATTAAACTGCCCAGAAGGTCAAAGGGTCTCGTCTCAGGGAGCTCTTCCCTAGTGTTTTGCAGAGTTGATGACATCATAAACCTCTCTGTGCTTCACGTGTAAGTCGATTTTGTCTAAATAATGGCACTTGTCAATCCCCCCCCCCATTTTTATTGACCTCCGCTAATAGGAGACGCTAATCTTATGAGGGGACAGTTAGCGTGATTGAAGGGTAGCAACACCCCCCCCCTCCGGTATTATAGTTCTCGCTAATCAAACCTTAACACTACGGTCCTCTGCGATGAAATTCACCCTTCTAGGTTCCGGCACATCAACGGGCGTTCCCATGCCGGGGTGCCGCTGTAAGGTCTGCACCTCAAAACACCCAAGGAACTACCGTGACCGCACGGCGGCCCTAATAGAGCTAGATTCCGGATACTCGATCCTAATTGATGCCGGCCCCGACCTGCGCCACCAGTGCATAATTCACGGAGTTTCCCGTATCGATGCGGTACTTTATACCCACGGCCACGCCGATCACATCTTGGGCACGGACGATCTTCGTACATTTAATTTTCTCTCAAATAAGAGGATCGATTGCTTCGGCACCCACGAGACATTAAGCAACCTTAAGCGTTCCTTCGGATACATCTTTGATCCCTCGCCCTCATACCTTGGCGGTATGTTGCCGCAGCTTGATCTGAGAGAGTTCTCATACGATCAACCACTGCAGATTGAAGAGGCAACCTTTATTCCATTCGCCCTATCCCATGGTGACGTAACCGTGACAGGCTTTCGACTGGGCGAGCTTGGCTACGCTACAGACTTTAAGGGGCTTCCGGAAAGCGCCGCGCAGATTCTTACTGGTGTAAAATATCTCTTCGTTGATGGTATTCGCTACGAAACTCACAGCACTCATAACTCGATCGACGAGGCTATTGAGATTGCACAACGCGTCAAAGCTGAGCGCTCATTTCTAATTCACACTACGCACTCCATCGATTATGAAACGGTCAACGCACAGCTGCCTAAAGGAATTGAGCTTGGCTACGATGGGCTTACTATAATTTGCAAGCTGTGTGAGGAATAGATTATCGATGCTAGTTTTAAGTTTTATGCATTTTTGTTGATCGGGATCTATCTGGTCGTTATGGTTGTGACGGGCTTATGGTTCGGACGGCTTGAAAATAAGTGTGATTTCAGCATTTAACCCCTCCTCTTAGGCACAGACAAGTTTATACTGGGGTGAATAGTTCTAGAAAATCTTAATGCTAGAAGGTACTATGATGACACCCAGTACAGCTTCGGATACTCGCTACCAGTGGAATCTGACTACGATATTCCCAGACTACCGAAACTGGCACGCTGAGTTGACCAGTATTAGGGTTCAGGCTCAATCTCTCGCTGAATTCCAAGGAACCCTACTCCAATCACCCCAAACACTAGCTGATTTCCTCGCAAGGTTAGAGTCGCTCAGGACTCAACTTGGTAGGGTCTATACATATGCGCACCTGACTCACTCCTTAGACATGCGCAACGATGAATCGAATGCCATGATGCAGCTCGTTCGAGGTCTTACGACGCAGGTTGACGGACTCCTAGCCTTCTACAGGCCTGAGATCCTCTCATTTACATGGAACGAGATTGACCGGCTGATCACTGAACACCCAGCGCTAGAGCGCTACAGATTTTTCCTGTCAAAGATTGAAAGAGCCCGTCCACATACTCTGTCTTCTAAAGAGGAAGCTATTGCAAGCCAGTTGAGTACGCTTGCTCATGCCCCGGAGAGTATTAGAGATGCCGTGCACGATGGCGACATGCGTTTTAGACCGATACGGATCGCCGATGAAAATATCGAGCTGACGCATGGAACGATCGACGAGTATCTTCAGCATCCCACGCGCGAGGTTCGGCGCACAGCGTACCAAAGCTATACGGATGGCTACATGGCGAACAGCGGTGCCCTCGGCTCAACCCTCACATGGGAGGCTACCTCAGGAGCAATCTGCGCAAAAATTCACCATCATCGCTCGACCTTTCAACAACGGCTCTTTTTTGACGATCTAAGCCCCGCTGTATACCACGCTGTAATACGCAGTTGCCGCGAGCACTACCCTCTTTTCCAACGCTATTTTCGCGCACGGGCCGCTGTATTAAAAATTAACAAGACGGCTGCCTACGACATCTTTGCCCCACTATCTGAGACACCGCCCTCTATACCATACGACGATGCTGTAGCGTTGGTGCTTGAATCGCTATCTCCGCTCGGCGAGGAGTACATCTCCGTAGCGCGCCGAGGTCTCTTGGAGGAGCGTTGGGCGGATGTATATCCGAGGCCTGGCAAATATAGCAATGCATTCTCCTCCGGCTGCTACGGCACTCGGCCTTTTTTCCTCCTCAATTATGCACCGACGATGCCAGAGGTGGGAACCCTCGCACACGAACTAGGGCATTCCATGCACTCTTTTTTTACACACCGCGCGCAACCTAGTGTGTACTCTCAGTATGCAATGACCGTTGCGGAAACCGCTTCGAACCTCAATCAGGTTCTCCTGCGTGCGCATACCCTCAAGCACGCCGACAGGGAAACCTCGCTAGCTGTTCTCGATGAAGCTTTCTTCTTTGTGCATCGCTACCTCTTTATGATGCCGACCATTTCTAGAGTTGAACATACTCTGCACACCCTATATGCCCGAGGTCGCACACTTAGCACCGCTGACATTCGCAAGGCTACCGTTACGGCTTTCTCTGCCGCTTACGGCGACTCAGTCGAATATGAACCGGAGCGGCTGGGAATGATGTGGGCGCAGTTCTGTCACCTCTATCGACCCTATTATATGTTTCAATACGCCATAGGAATCAGCGCAGCCATGGCTATCGGGCATCGATTACTTAGCGACACTCCGGGAGCCCGAGAGCGTTATATTGAGTTCCTCTCCCTTGGCGCCTCTCGTCCTCCAATTGAGATCTTTAAGGTAGTCGGAGTTGATATCACTGATCCTCAAACCTATCGTGAAGCGTTTAAGGTCGTAGCCGGGTATGTAGAGAAAGTAGAGTGGTTTGCAGCAAACGATCGCTAGCCGTGGCTGCTCTGCATGGTTATGTTGTTGAGTCTGATTGCTATTCAACTCCAGTAGCATCCGCACTGTAGCTTGCATATGGCTGAACTCTAGGGACACGTTCATCTATAGCCTTAAGTAGCTCTGCGATCCCGATCTTATTAGCAGCAGAGATCGCAATACCTTGTAGCTCGTTAATAAGTGGGGCCAGGCTCTCCTCCGTAGCTCGGTCGACCTTGTTTAGTACCACCAACTCCGGTGCTAGTCCGAGGTTCATCTGCTCAAGGATTCGGCGCACAGCACGGTACTTACCAATTGCATCGGGGTCCGCTGCATCAACAACATGTACCAAGAGGGTCGCTTCATATAGCTCCTCAAGGGTTGCTCTGAAAGCGGTCTCTAGCTCCTGCGGCAGGCTTCGAATAAATCCCACCGTATCGCTTAGGATCGCCGTTCGTCCAACACCTCCTGCCCCCATAGGATCGCTAGCTGGAATAAAGAACCGTCTCTGGCTCGGATCAAGGGTAGCAAAGAGCTTATTCTCAACGGTAACGGTGCTGTTTGTAAGAAGGTTGAAGAGCGTTGATTTTCCGACGTTGGTGTATCCAACTATCGATACCAGCGAAAGCTGACTCTCGCGCCTACGACCGCGCCTAAGTTCTCGCGATTCACGCACCTTATCGAGTCGTCGCTCGAGCTCTGTAATTCTATCCCGAATACGACGACGCCCGATCTCAAGCTTCGTCTCTCCGGGTCCACGACCTCCGATTCCCCCTGAGAGTCGAGAGAGTCCGCCGTCCTTCTCCACAAGCCTCGGTAGGTTATACTTAAGCTGCGCAAGTTCAACCTGTAGGCGACCATCACTACTTGCGGCACGCTGCCCAAAGATATCGAGGATCAGCATACTGCGATCAATCACCTTTAATTCGGTGGAATTTGTGATCGCTCGCCACTGTGAGGGCTTTAATTCAGCGTCAAAGATCAACATATCCGCGCCAAGCCTAATACACCGGATAACCAGCTCCTGCAGCTTGCCGCTGCCGATATATGTTTTTGGATCAGCCCTGCGCTTCTGAATAACCGTATCAACGATCTTAACACCCGCCGTACGAGCGAGCTCTTTAATCTCCATTATGGAGGTATCGGGATCATCTGCCTTGTCATATACCCCAACAACAACTGCTCCGATCTGATCTCCAATATCGAGCTGTACAACCTCGTCTGCAAGGCTGCGCTCGACAGATTCAATCAATTCACGGAAATTAAGATCGAAGGAGCTGAGGTCCTTAATCTCCTCAGTCATCGTTGTTGCACCCTCACTCTTATTATCTGGAATAAGGTAGGCATACGACAGCGATGTGCGATTTGGAGCAGAGCGAATACTAACCACCGCATCGAAACGTAGCCGCTCCAGGTCGGTATAGATGTCGTACGGAATAACTGCCTGTTCCTGATTATTGGAGAGGTCGGTGAAAACAAGTCGTAGAGTTCTAAGACGCCCACGACCTAAACGGTAACGACCAAGGTCGGGCAGGAAGAGGATATCCTTAGTCCCAAGAATGACCTCTACGATATGCCCCTGACGGTCGATTAGGATACCGATACGACGACGTAGCCGCTCTGCAAGCTCACACATCTCGCGTGCAAGATCTAGCGATATAATCTCGGTTGACTCAACCGAGCGCTGGAAGAGCTTCTGCACAGCTCGTAACTCTGCCTGCCCCAACCCCTTCGTATTTCCTGATAACTCTTTAGACATAGCCCCTACTCTACACCCTTAATGCACGATTTCCACCATCTTAGAGCTGTGTTTAAAGCAGAGCGCCCCTGCTACTGGAATATGCTGACTAGTTACATATAAATTAGTCATCAACCGGCGGCTTGCTCCGTTCATGCACCAATGCCGCGTCCACCAGCGACTTAGCTACCTGGGAATTAGAACCAAAGTGCAGGAAATGGAAGGTGCTACACGTTTGTGCTGAGGAGGAATAGCCTTCATTAACCGGCGAGCATCTGGGGATATGTATCCTCATGGTATTAACCACCTGCCCCCCCGCCCCAGCATGCATGCTCCGTAGCCCCCACTCTCCGGTCGTTGTCCCACGTAACTTTACACCAGTGAGGCCCAGCACCGAATCATCGATCAGCTCAGCCTCAAGCAGTGCGTGGGGTTGTTGTACAGTGAACGCCTCCGCTGGAATTAATCCAACCCCGGGGTAGATTGGGCCACCTTTCTCAATTTGGTAAGAACGACAGAGATATGCGGTTCCAGCACCCTCGGAATATATCACACCTCCAGCCTCTGCGAATTGCTTAATCGATCTCCGTAGCTGCTCGTTACGTGCGAGCTCTTCACAGTACGAGTTTATATAAGCTCCAGTTATATATAGTCCTCCAATTTTTCTTGGCAAATCGTTATCGATCATCGGCGAAAATGGTACGATCTCTGCGCCGTAGTACCTGAGCAGATCTAGGTTATCCTGGTAGCAGATATTAAAGCAGCTATCATCGGTTACCGCAAAACGGCACAACCTTTTCTGGGGGTCTGCAAGGGGCTCCTGCAACTGAATCGGTGCTGCAGTTCCTGCAATCTGAATGAGCGCATCGATATCGATGTGGTTTTCAACTAAATTTCCTACATCGTTAAAGAACTGCATCGGAAGTGCTGTAAAGTTCTCCTTTTGCGATAGGATTGATGGAGGCAGTAGCGCAGTAAGTGTAGTCTCAGGTAATCCTCCTATAAAGCGCGGCAGTGCGTAGGCATCCATGCACTCATTGAGAAAACCCAACACCGGCGGAGGAAGTAATGGATCTGCCGCATGCGGAGCAACACGATTCGCAATTAGCGCCGCAATCTGCGGGGCCCCTTTGAAATGAGTAAAACCGCGCACCAAGGCTGCTACACTGTTAGATGCCTCCCTGAGCTCGCTTAGCAAGACGGTCGGGGTGTTTGTGAGCACTGCAAGTTCCGCATCGGAGCCGAGATTATCATTCGACTTTACTCCATCGTAAAGTCCACCGTGCCCATCGATAATAACGATATCTGCACCAAGACCGGCCTGATAAAGGGAGGCCATAAGATCGCCCTCGCTTAAGAGCCTTCGATCGAGTACGCGTGTATAGCGACGGGTAAGTCTACTGAATATAAGCGCCTGGTGCAGAGCATCCCCGGTCACACAGCACGCGACGCTCAACCCGCGCTTGCGCAGAGCTACCACGAGCCCCAGAACGAGCAGTGACTTTCCCGCCTTACAGGAGGTACCGGCAATAAGGATCCTGGGTATGAAGCTTGAGAACATAGCTCACCTAAAAACGCCCGTTGCTCAGCTTCACACAGGAAGCTCGCGCAATATTACTCAACATTAGGTATCGGCAGTTCTAGTAAGAAACGAGAGTAGTTAACTCAACCCTTTGATCTGACTGACTTACTTTCGGCGCAGCACTACAAGCTCACCAGCACCGCTGCTGTAAGGCCTATCTGAGGCCCCTTTAATCAGGCCGGAGCTCTTAACGTGCTGCTCTATAATCGTACCCTCAACCTGCCAGTAGGTCGGAAGACAGGCATCGAGTACCTGTGCAAGCTGCTCCTTATAATTAACCACCTTGGTTCCAAGACGACCGTTCCCGGTGCGTATAACCGCACGGCCTCCACGACGAACCACACGCGCCGTCTCAAGCAGCACTTCGCTGATATGCTCCTGCCATGCGGGGATACTTGCAAGCTCGGGACGTTGCTCTGGAAGATCCACACCCAGCCACCACGAACGTAGCCATGAACGTAAGCCCTGCTCCACTGCTCCAGGTTGTTCTGGACAGAGAAGCGCAAGGTCGACCTTGCCAGTACCTACATCAATGATGTTATTTGGCTCCGCGCAGTATATCGAACGCTCAATAGAATCATCCTGCAATCCTGAAGGAATCCCATCACGCAATAGCATGGCTGCCTTCTTAATAACGCGCGCACCTACAGCACGGTACGAAGGAACCTCGCCCCTCTTACCGTTAAGGGTTGCCTGTGCACCAGGCGTGATAGCAGCCTGCGGCGATGTATAGGCCGATAAATGACCAACTGTGTGCCCATGAATAATAGAGGCTACAACAAATTGGATGAAGTGACCTACACGGTCCTGAGAGCCACGCAATGCAAGCTTCAGACTGAGCAACTCACGATAGGTATCGATATCAAAGAAATTAGAGAACGGCTCCTGAAAACCACGAATATCCACCGGCCGCTTTAAGTTAATAAACTGCAGGCGCAGAACGACCTCTGCTATGTCTGCTGGATTTAGGCGCGCTCTAGCGAGCTTGGCCAGGGCGTACTCATTTGTACATCCGATAAAGTGCCGCCCCTGGGATGCGCACTCAACGCCGGTCGCGCCGGCCGCACAACTTAGATCGAGCACCGTCTGACCTTTAACTGAGAAACGCTCAGTTACATGTCGCAGCACTGCGGGCTGCCATGGTGATAGGTACGATAACGGGGTCTGGAGAGAGTGTCCGTTACGTGACGAACTCTCCAGATCGACATCGACCTGCTCATTAAACTGTTTCTGGGTAACTAACTTTAAAACTGCTGACATATCTCTTACACCTAACCCGCTTAGCATAAACCGGTGGTAAAACTGGAGCAGCGTGCTGAACTATATATAGTTCAGCACACCTTCTCAGCTTTAAGCCACACACAAACCTGCAAATAACACTACAACCCAGCCCTGCTAGGTCAATCTCTCGACCCAACACAACTACTGAAGTGCTGCTCAGTATATGCAGCAGCATCGGGTGGCACTACGGATATACTGCCAAACGAAGTTAGTAGTACAACCTACTTAAAATCATCAATTATCTGAATTAACTGGCGAAAATAGCTATTATGAGAAGCTGATCATGGCGCTATATATTTTTGTAACGCCGTCCCCAGATGCCCATCTAAGCATCAAAGCTCAATTGAGAGGCTTTGGTTGGATAGTTAACAACCTGAAAACACTACCTAACCCTCAACCCCTATGATTCTCCCCCTACGGCAGCGATATTCCTGCGGGCGATCTCAAGTTGTGGATTAAATTGCAACGCCAATGCGAATTGCTCGCGCGCGCCATCCAGATTACCGTTACGCTGTAGGAGCACTCCGAGATTGTTATGTGCATTGGCGTTTGATTGATCTAGAGCTAGCGCCTGCCTAAGATTTTGCTCAGCCTCCTGTAGGTGCCCCGCCTCAAGCTGAGCATGCCCGAGCGCACTCCAGACGCGCGGGTTTTTAGGATCGATCGCCGCAGCCCTAGTTAGCATAGAGATCGCCTCCTGATAGTGGGCGCCATTGATCAGTAAAAGCCCCAGATTAACGTGTGCATAGAAGTTTTGTGGGGCGAGTACAGTTACTCTACGCAGCGCAACCTCTGCCAACGTTTGCTGTCCTAGCTTTTCGTATGCCTCCGCTAGCGCAAGTTGCACCTTAACGTCCTCTGGTCGTATCTCTGCCGCACGTTTAAGGGAGCGCTCAGCATCTCTGTAAGATCCAAAGCGTGCCTGTGCCGCGCCAAGATAGAAGAGCGCCTCAAAGTGCCTAGAATTTATCTCTGTAGCTCGCTTATATGCAGCAATGGCAGCATCATCTCGTCTCATCTTCTCGTGCAGCACCCCGAGGTTAAAGAAGGTGGCTAGATTTACAGGGTCGTAGATGGCTGCTTTTTGCAGAGTGTCGATAGCCTCCTGGAGTTTTTGCTGTTTCTCTAGAATAACAGCGATGCCCTGCAGGGCTTGAACGTTCTTGGCGTTCTGCTCAAGCACGTGATCGTACTGCTCACGCGAGGCAGATACCTCACCCTTCTGTAACAGAACGGCTGCAAGCCCAACACGGAAGCTCTCTTCATTCTTGAGCGCAATTGCCTTACGAAGCTGCTCCTCTGCCTCTTTTAATTGTGCTTTTTTCTGGAGCGCCAATCCTAGATTGAAATGGATCTCAGCCATCTTTGGGCATAACAGATCGGCCTCTCTATAAAGCGCTACCTCGGCATCCGAACCGTCCCCAAGATTAACCCCGCGCTTGACTAGCTCGGTGGCGGTGCCACACGGAAGCTCTGCCTGGGCAGCACTTGCCAATAGCAACACAGCCCCCAATAGCGCGAGAATATCTCCTTTTTTGGCCCAACATCTAGCGTGAATTAGCATTGCTCAACTTTGCAATAGCCGAAACAACCTCACGCATCCTCTCCTCAGATACAACTGCGGCAAAGCGCACATAATCGTTGAAGCCCTCGCCAAATACGCTCCCTGGCGCAACCATAACACCTCCATTAGAGAGCAGGGATTCAGCCACTGCTATAGAGCCAAAGCGCCCCTCTGATTTGGTCTGCAAACTCAGTGGGAATTTTGCCCAGACACAGGCCCCTGCTTGCGGTTCTGTTACATCCCAACCTAGCTTAGTCAGCCCGCTGGTCAGTACCCGAATACGTCGCTCGTAAGTGCTGACGGTCTGTCGTACGAGGTCCTCCTTGGCTGTCAGAGCAACAGCGGCAGCGTATTGCAGGGGTAGAAAGAGCCCGTAATCGGCGTGTGATTTTAGGCGTGCCACAGTACGAACTATCGCCTCATCACCCACCAGCGCACCAACCCGCCAGCCAGGCACGTTGTAAGCCTTTGATAGGGAGTACACCTCTACACACCGTGCGCCCTGCTTTGTTACGCTTAGAGCGCTCACGGCAGGTGTCCCGTTAAAGCACATCTCTCCGTATACGAAGTCGTTGATGATAGTGACGCCGCGTGCAGCGCATACGGCCCCGATCCGCTCCCACCACTGGGCTGAAACGACGGTCCCGGCTGGATTGCTTGGGAAGTTAAGGAGCAGCACCTTTGCTCCACTACTGTCTAGAAGTTGTGCGAGGCTCTGCGCTGCGCGCTCTGGATCTTGCGCTGCGCGCTCTGGATCTGTCGAGTGGCGCCACTCTACAGATACGCCGCCGACAAGGGCTACAGCCGAAAGGAGCGCTGGATAGGCAGGGGCTGCTACAACTACGGAATCCCTTGGGTGAACGAGCACCCTGAGCGCATGAAATGTTGCATCCTTGCTTCCGAGGCATACGCATACCTGGCGCTCCGGATCGAGATTGATACCGAATCGATAAGCATACTTCTCAGCAAATCCATCACGCAGACGTCGCACACCCCGCGAGACAGCATACCGGTGGCTGACGGGCTTGGTTACCGCCTCAAGCAACCTGTCGATCATTATCCTGGGTGGCGCAAGGTCGGGATTGACCATCGAGAGATCCAGCACCGACTGCCCTGCGAGCATGCGATTATGCTGCATCTCCTTAAGGGGCCTTAGATGATCGTGCCCAAAGACCTGATCAATATTGGCAGGACCCACGTCAGAGTCAGCGGTAGTGCCCGCAGCCACACTGCCGGAAAACGTAGTAGTAAATGCTAGATTAAATGGCGACTTCACTGCTATCTCTTATTGGGAGCGCTCACGGGGCGCTACCAGGTTAAAGAGATACACGGCCATACCAACCTTACCCCTAATCCTAATCTTGTCAGAGAGCATAGCTACCTGCGGATTCAAATCTCCTGAACGAACGGCCATAAGGCTCTGCTCGTTTAATGACACAATGCACTCTACAGTAGATGAATCGCTACCCTCACCTATAGTTAAGGTTACATCACTTGAGAGAGGTGAGACCTTTAGGTCATCACCTCGCCAATCAAAAACGAAACGCTCCCCAGAATTCGTCAACTCGACGGCCAACGCTCCGGTTAGGTAGGGCTTTAGCCTAAGCTTGGCTCGCTGAGCTCTGTCTGGAAGCTCATCGCACAACACATCCCGACCGTTCTGGATAAGCTTGCGTGCGACCGGTTGATTATCATACTCATCATCAAGCTCCTCCTCGAGGGGCTCCTCCTGCGGCGCAGCGGCTCCGGCTGGTTGATTAGTCCAGGTCTCATGATCACCGTCCCGGTGCGCCTTAGAGAGGGCCTGTTCCTCGGCAAGGAGTTGCTCATGCGCCGGAATCTGGTCTGCTGGATCTTGTACCTGTTGCTCTGTGTTTATCTTGTCCGGCATAGGATTCCTTAGTTTAAAATGTCCCCAACTATATCTTACTGGGAGTCCTCATATAAATACCCTCTGCTACGATTTACTGCAATCTGTTAGGGGTTAAGGACTCATCCTATTAGCTGCACAAAGCCCCGCCAACGTGTTATCAAGTACCTAATGAAGACAAAGTCACCCTCCCCGGCAAAACGCTCCGCCAATGTGGTTGTTCTTACTGGAGGAATAGGGTCCGGCAAGTCTACCGTTGCTAAGTACCTAGAACGGTGGGGCGCATCCGTTGTTGATGCAGATCTACTCGCCCGCGCCGCGGTAGCGCCAGGAACCCCTGGCCTGGCCGCCGTTATTAAACACTTCGGCCCTCAGATCGTGTTGGAGGATGGAACCCTTGACCGTTCCAAACTTGCGGCTATCATCTTTACCGACAAGGCGAGTCGCAAAGCGCTTGAATCAATCCTGCACCCGATTATCAGAACGATGTGGCTTGAGAAGCTTGCGCTAATTCAGCGCAATCCACTTGTAGACCTGATCGTCTATGTACTTCCCCTCTTCTTTGAATCAGGCTTTAAATACCCCGAGGTAAATAAGATCATCCTCGTTACCGCTCCAGAGGAGCAGCGCATTGCGCGTATAGTAGAGCGAGATGAGCTCTCGCCTGAGGCGGCGCGAGCTAGGATTCAGGCCCAACTCTCGGATGACGAGAAGATCAAGCGCAGTCATTACATTATCTTTAACGATTCCTCGTTGGGAAATCTAGAAGCTCAAGCGCGCATCTTCTTCAGCAAGATTGCGAAGAAGGTCTAGCGAAACTAGCTAATAGATTCCTCAAGAAGCACTCCGAGAGTTGCGTTAAGAACCGCCACTGCTCCAGGGATATCCCAGGAGCCTTTATCCCGTGCCCCAACCATGTCTGATACGGATCTTAGTGAGACGAAGGGGACGTTCTTCAGAAGGCAGACATAAAATAGGGCCGCTCCCTCCATGTTAACCAGCTCTGGAACATAGCGCTCACGTACCCAAGCTATACTAGACTCGCTACTGAGTACTCGATTAACAGTAACCGAAGATGCGCGTGGCAGAGCGCTAAGTGCTTTAATCATAAGCTCTGGGGCGATCAATCGTCCCTGCGAAAATGGTACCTGATTAGGATCTAATAGCCCCATCTCCATAAGATCAAGGAAGCCCCCATTATCTTCAGCTCCGAGGTCCGCTAAACTCTCCTGACTAACAACGGCGATAGAACGTTTGGGAAATCTATCGGTAAAGCTGCCAGCAATTCCAGCCTGTACTACCAGGTCGTACCGTTCGCGTGCGAGTAGCGCCGTCAGGTGTATGCCACACTGCATCTGTCCCAGCCCGGTAATCAGACAATCAAGCCCCTTGCTCGTTAGTAGAGTTCCCGCTGCTCCAAAACCAGAGATCTCGCTAGCGCTAGGAATATTTGTCGCTATGGTTGGCAGAACCTCAAGCATGGTAGCCGAGACGAGTAGTACCCTCAAAACTTTCCTCCTAAGCCGATATGATAACCCTCAAAACTATCGCCGGTCACATAGCTCCCCCCCCAGCTAATCTGAGAGAACCAGATAAACTTCTCCTTAAAGTCCATCACCAGATCCGCCCCTACCTCAAAGAGATTAACTAGGTCCAAACCCTTGGATGCCTTTCCGCTGATATTGCTCCATTGAAAGAAGGGCCGCAGAGATAACGGCGCAGAGATGGCCTCAATCCCGAGCGGCTGAGTATAGGCGAATCTGTTCCATAACAACCCAGTTGCGGAATTAATTGTGATAGCCGAGCTTGATGATGCGATTGAATCATTAAAGATATGACTATATCCCAGGGTGTACTGAACTATAGATTCGCCAAACTTACTCTGATATAGCGCCCTAATCGTTGGTGTATAGGTCAATAGATCTAAGCTCCAGTTGTACAACAGGTCATCCTCTGGTTTGAAAAATTTTTGGCTATACTCATTTTTAAAATCATAGTTATTTCTGAGGTGAGAATAGGCGAGCGAGATTGAGGCTGCCAACTTGAAATCCTCACTCAATGTAACGTATGCGCCTAGCCCGGTAGCCACTGAGATAAGATCGGAGGTTGATAAGTCGTTCTCCCCTACTCCATTAACCGGCGCAACTCCGCCTACAACCTTAAGCAACCCAATGCTGCCTTGCACGAACGGTTGAACGGAGCCGGCACCATCTGTCAGCAAAGCCTCGAAGGGCGTCCGGATCGTATTGTAACTGGTATTTGGCTGCCCAATACGGTGCTTGGCAAAGCGCCCCGTAGAGAAGGTATCCTGAGATGCAAAAAGGGTCGTGGTATTGACCGACTCGTTTATAATCTCGTTACTAAAGCGCTGTTGCTCGGGGGTTATTGTTGAGCCTTGCGCAACAAGCTTCTGCCACGGCTGAAACACGCAGACGATAAAGAGCGTTAAGGGAGCTAAACGGACCCATACAGACATACAACTCCAGCCAGAAATAATTACCCGACGGTTACAACCTCCTGCTCATCCGGATCGAACTCCTGGTCGCATCCGAATAATACGGTACCATCATCGGCCTTGGCTTCTACGATAACTAAATTTTCAGCACGGCGTCCATCAAGGGTCATCTTGAGTTGTGCGTCTGAGCCATCGCTAGGCATATAGGCCTGATTAAGATCGTTATCATCAAGAATAAAGGTAAGATATGTATCGCCATTTGAGCAGCGCAGTATCGTGGGGTCTACCCCCTTATCGCGGCTACCCGGTTCGTTAATCTCGGCGGAACTGCTGCGATATGCAAGCTCTCTAGGGAACTTAACAACGATGGTCACCTCTCCATCGTCAAGAAATACCTCGTTCTGATCAAACACAAAGTCTATCTTAAATACCGAGCCATCTCCAAGTTCGATAGTTGAATCGTTCGAATCGATCTCTACAACCTGCGTGACCCCGCTACCACTATAATCGGTAGTATTCGCACACCCAGAGCCAGAGATAGAGATAGATGCAATCGAGACAATAGTGAGCGATACGGTAAAAAGCAGATTCAGTCGCAGCATAAAGACCTCCAAACTAACGGTCTTAATACTACCCCAGATCTGTAGGTAATGGAAAACAGTTTAGAGCCCCAAGGTACGCAACAAACGGGGGCCGCTGCCGATTATGTAACTACAAGTTCGCTCTAGGTGGTTTCTGGCCTTATATAAAGGCCAAGCGACCACTGACCAAACAGCTACTGAAAAGATAATTTTAAGGAGATATATATGGGATTTCAGGGTATTCAGGGTCTTTTCTCTTCAAACGTACTTCAACAACTGGTCGGTGGTGCTGTTGGTGATTCAAGTAAAGACAAGGCCTCCCAATTTCTCACGGGCGTGCTCCCTCAATCTTTAGGAGCTTTACAGCTGCTGCAAAAGGCCCCTGCAGCGGGCGCTCTATTAGAGGGTGCTGGATCAGCTCTTAATACAGCAACCTCAGCAATACCAGGCATTGGAGCTGCCGCTACGGGGGCGACCGGCTTCCTTGGGATGGGCGCAGGCATCTTTGGCGGAATCATGGGAGCTGCGGACCTGATAATGAATTGGGGTAAATCAACACCGGCAGGTGGTGCCGCAAGCGGTGCCGCTCTTGGAGCAACGATCGGTAGTATATTTCCCGGCATCGGTACCGTTATCGGAGGCGCGCTTGGGGGGATCGTAGGGGGGCTTTTTGGTAGCATTAAAACCGGAAAGCACAAAGACCAAAAGGTACGCGATTCGGTGCGAGGTCTGCTGGTGCAGGAACAGGTGATCGACTCGTCGAATAAACTCACCTTGGCGAACGGAACGCAGTACGACATGGGCGCTGATGGTAAACCTAGGGCGGAGTTAGGGGGACGTCGACCATACGAGATCGACACTAAGAACCCGCTCGCTAAGTACGCTATCTCGTGGCTCAATCCGGTGATGGATCTTTTAAGTGGGGGCAATCAGAAGGTTAAGAGCGATTTTATCGGCTACTTTACTAACGCCGCACTTAGTAACGCTACCTCGCTCGATGATGTGCGCAAGAACGTCAATACATTCATCGCTAAGTTTAAACTAACCGATGAGAGCTTGGCAGAGGTCATCACTAAATCCGCCGAGGCTGGAAAGCTAGACCAACAAACCGCTGCGGCATACCTTAACGGAATTAACGAGCGCAAGGATGTTAGCTTTATGGGAGAGCAACAGACACCTACAGCAGGGGTGTAGCGGACTCCGAAAGAGGATCCGAAAGAAGATCCGAAAGAGGCACAACCTCAGAACGATGTTGCATAGGACTAACAACTCGAGCGCCCTACAAGCTTTACCCCCCCCCCAGATATTCTGGGGAGGGTAAAGCTTCCTAACTAACTACCCTTGCGGATTTATAGCCAAGTCAGGTAAAATTGGAGCTGGCGAGCTCCGGCTCGTAAGATTGCTAGGAAATGCCCATCATCTTAACAACAAAAATATTACAGGAAGGTAGCTACAAATGATTACTGCACGACGAGTCCTACTCTCAATCTTAGCTCTAGGTGTGTTAGTATCAAGCACCGCCTGGGCTGACGATTCAAGCAACTTAAGCGCTCGTTCCATTCGCAAGATGGCACGGCGGGGTGACCCAACAGCATCGATCAGTGCTTTTAGCGACGTATGTAGCACAGTCAAAGAGGTTACCGGCAACGAGTTCCTCTGGAAATCTGTGATCTCAAACCACATCCCCTCTGGTGATGCCCGTGCAGCTGGCCCAACATTTATCTGCAACGAGGAATGTCCGCCCCAATTTCCTATGAATTTTTACTACTCAGATGGCGTTAAGGCCGGTGCTGTTGGGTACTATGGAACCTATTCTAAGACCGGTAAGGCGCGTGCCTATTGCGCGGCTGGCGGGGTACCTCGGTGCTCCACATCTCAGATCTCTATCAAGTCGAAGCGTAGAGGTAGAGATGGATTTGTGTACTTACAGCTAAGTGGATCAAGCGTCGCGGCTGCGGATACAGTTTGCTATAAAGTTACGCCAGTCAGTAGAACCGGTAACGCTGGTTAGCATATTTTAGCTAGCCTAATCTGGAGAGGGAGCTTATTGCTCCCTCTCTTGCTTTAAACAGGCGCAAAGGATATGTTGTTGGTATGAATAGATCGTCTGCCCTTCCTACATTTTGGTATTTTATCAGGTCTTGCTAAGGCAGAGCATCAGCACGTGCTGAAATGAAGGCTCTGCGTAACTGCAGGGCCTTTTTTTTTGCCTGAGCGTAATTCAAAATTAGAAACCGTCAAAAGGAAGCGTTAATGGAGAGCACTGAATTTATCTGGATGAATGGCACCTTCGTTCCCTGGAACGAGGCTAAGGTTCACGTACTAAGCCATTCCCTGCACTATGGGGGTGGTGCATTTGAGGGCATTAGGGTCTACAAGACCGCGCAGGGCCCGGCGGTATTTCGTCTACAGGAGCATATGCAACGGCTGCACTATTCAGCTGGCGTGCTCGGCATGGCCATCCCCTATTCCGTTGAGCAGCTGTGTGCAAAAACCTGCGAACTACTTAAGCGCAATAAGTTGGAGCAGGGCTACATCCGCCCGCTTGTCATATATGGATATGGCGTAATGGGCCTCGACCCAAGCAACGCCCCACTGGAGGTCATTATCTCCTGCTGGCCGTGGGGCGCCTACATTCCGGTCGAAGCGGCCGATATCAAGGTAAGCAAGTATATCCGTATCCATCCCGACTCGACCGTTGCGGATGCGAAGATATGTGGCCACTACGTTAATAGCATCCTAGCGGTGCTTGAGCTGAAAGGTTCGCGGTATCACGAAGCGCTCTTCCTAGATACTAACGGGTTTATCGCTGAGGGGCCGGGAGAGAACTTCTTTATGATTAAGGATAACGAGATCCTCACACCACCACTTGGAACGATCTTAGCTGGTATTACCCGCGCAACGATGATTGAGATTGCGCGTGACAGTGGCTTTACGGTCACTGAAAAGCGCATATCTCTTAAGGATGCACTCGCTGCCGATGAAGCCTTCTTTACCGGAACCGCAGCAGAGGTTATCCCTATAGGCTCTATAGACGACACGCCTCTGGGAGATGGTAAAGCTGGCCCTATTAGCCTCGCTCTTAAGACCGCGTATTTAGATGCGATCTACGGTCGTAATACTGACTACAATAAATTTCTCACATTCATTAAGTAACAAGATATAATATATAGCCCCTGGAAATATAACCGATATGACAACAGATACAGCCCCTATAAAAAGCACCCCGCTCTCTGAGCTCCGTAGCGAGATCGATCGCCTAGACCAGGGATTGCTCACCATACTTTCAAAGCGACGTGCCATTGCAAAACAGGTAGTCGAGGCCAAAGAAACTGAACACGCTATACTTCGAGATATTCCACGCGAGCAGCAGCTCTTACAGCAACGTATCTCTGCTGGTCGTGAGCTTGGACTTGAGGCTCAACACGTAACCAATATCTTTCACGAGGTAATCGCCGAAGCGGTTCGCTCGCAGCACGATCACCTACAAGCTAAGCTAAACGGCTCCACCGTGCTGACGCACAGCAGCAGCATAGCCTTTCAAGGAATTGAGGGCTCATTCTGTCACCTGGCGGGACGGAGCTTCGTCTCCTCATCCTCAAAGACCTCGGGCACCCCAACCTTTATCGGATTTAAAACGTACCAGGAGGCTGTTCGTGCGGTTGAGGCCGGAAGCTGTGACTACGGTATTCTGCCGATTGAGAATACAACCTCTGGTGGTATCAACGACGTCTACGATCTTCTACTCAACTCCCGTGTTTCAATAGTAGGCGAGGAGAAATTACGTGTCAGCCCCTGCCTAATCGGCATGCCGAACGCACCCATCTCGCACCTTGAGCGCATCTATGCCAGCGCCCTCTCCGTCTCTGAGTGTAGTAACTTTCTTACAGGGCTTACCGATTGTAGCATCGAGTTCTGTAACGACTCCGCTATCGGGGCAAAGTTGGTTCATACGGCAGGTAATAAGCTACACGCCGCTATCGCCAGCACAGAGGCAGCTGAGATGTTTGGGCTCTCAGTGCTCCAACGTAATGTCGCCAACCAGGAGGATAACTTCACCCGTTTTATTGTGATCGCAAAGCACCCTCAGAAGGTCGATGCTCGCATCACAAGCAAAACTTCCATAGTAATGCACACCCTTAATAAGCCGGGAGCTCTTGTCGAGGCACTCTTGGTATTTAAGGAGCGTGAAATTAATCTGACAAAGCTTGAGAGCCGCCCTATTCCAGGCAACAGCTGGGAGGAGATGTTCTATATCGATTTCCTGGGAAATATTGACTCAGATCTGGTTAAGGCGACACTTGCCGATCTAACTAAGCTCGTACGCTTTATCAAGGTACTCGGGTGCTTCCCGGCCTGCGATGTGGAGCCGACCGTTGTAGAACGCCCTGAAATTGCAATTAAGCCAAAGGCTGCAATAGTAATTGAGATCAAGGAGGACACTACCGCGCCCAAGAGCGCTCCTGCTAAGGACAGGGGCTACAAGCTCGTCACCCGCGAACATAAGAGCTCCAACACCATCATCGATGTCGGTGGAGTTAAGATCGGAGATGGCAACTTTCTTGTGATAGCAGGGCCCTGCTCAGTTGAATCACGTGAACAGATCATGTCGTGCGCTAAGGAGGCGCGCGATAACGGCGCAAAGATCCTGCGCGGTGGAGTCTTCAAGCCCCGTTCATCGCCCTACAGCTTTCAGGGCATGGGGTACGAAGGATTGGACCTGCTTGTAGAAGCTGGTAAGGCTTTCGGTATGCCGGTTATCACGGAGGTCATGACGACCGAGGATGTCGACCGGGTTGCGGAGAAGGCCGACATTATTCAGATCGGTGCCCGTAATATGCAGAACTTCAGCCTACTCAAGGTTGTCGGTCAGATCAGACGTCCCATTATGCTAAAGCGCGGCATGAGTTCCTCGATTGAGGAGCTCCTGCAAGCAGTAGAGTATATCCTTGCTGGCGGCAATCAGCAGGTCTTTCTGTGTGAGCGGGGTATCAGAACCTTTGAGACCGCCACTCGTGGCACCCTCGATATCAGCGCGGTTCCGGTGCTTAAACAACGTACGCACCTTCCGATCTTTATCGATCCATCACATGCTGCTGGCGTTAGAGAGCTGGTTCCACCCCTTGCCCTTGCAGCAAAGGCTGTCGGAGCGGACGGTATCATCGTAGAGTTTCATCCGGAGCCCGAGAAGGCCCTGAGCGATGGTCCTCAGGCACTCAGGTATCCGCAGTTTGAAAAATTGATGGCAGACCTTCGCAGAATACAGGTGTGATTAATGCGCTCTCTAACGATAAACGTTGCGCGAATACAATCTAGCTCACCACTCTGGGTTGGAAGGGGTCTACTTGAACGCCTCCCAACCCTTATAGATCTAGAGCGTTACTCCTCAGTGGTTGTAGTAGCGGACTCCGGTGCTAGCGCAGCACTCAAGCGCCTGACAGAAACCCTCAAGACCCCAAATGCGCGCATCCTTGTGCTGGAGGGTGGGGAGCGTATGAAGGACAACGTAGGGCTGCAGGGAGTGTGGGAATTCTTCGTCGCTCAAAGGCTCGATCGTCGCTCACTAGTTATCACCTTAGGGGGTGGTGCACTAAGCGATCTAGTTGGCTTTGCTGCAGCTACATATATGCGCGGCATCGCCTTTATGCACCTCCCCACTACGCTTCTGGCCCAGGTTGATGCAAGTATCGGAGGCAAGTCCGGCATCAATTTTATGGGGGTTAAGAACCTACTCGGTTCTATTATGCAGCCAATAGGTATAGTTGTTGATATCGACACCTTGGCCACACTCCCTGCCCGTGAGCTCCGTTCCGGATTCGCAGAGATAGTAAAGCATGGACTAATCGCTGATGCTGCCTATTTTGAGAGTGTTACAGCACGTGCATACTCAGCCCACAGCCCAGATCAGTTGGTCGATATAATCCTGCGCTCCTGCGAGATTAAAAAAGATATAGTCGAGGCGGATGAAACGGAACAGGGAGTTCGAAAGACCCTTAACTTTGGACACACCGTTGGTCACGCCATCGAGAGCTACGCCATTAGTAATAAGATCTCGCTAACTCACGGTGACGCTATCTCAATCGGCATGCTTGCTGAATCATTTATCTCGTACAAAATTGCAAAGATTACAGAGGCCACCTACCTGCAGATTAAGCATGGCATCACTCAAGCTGGGCTCCCTACCGAGCTGCCAACAAAGATTCCAGTTGCGGATCTACGCTCAGCGCTGGCACGCGATAAGAAAAACGTGGGTAACGATATAAAGTGGGTGTTAATTGATCGTATCGGTCAGGCAAGCTTCGATCTTACGGTTCCTGAAGAGCTAGTGCAGGAGGCGCTGCTCCTTATACAACCCACCTAACGTACTTTATGCACCCCCTTTTACTAACACCCCCAACAAGCCCCCTTAATGCTACCCTCTCTGTACCAGGATCAAAGAGCTACACCAACCGCGCCCTCCTGATGGCAGCCCAAGCAGATGGCACCTCGCGCCTCTCCTCTGCCTCTATCAGCAGCGATAGTGTAGCCATGATCCTGGCACTTAGTAAGCTCGGAGTCGTCGTGCATCAAAGGACTAGCGCACTAGGCTCGGAGCTTATCGTTGCCGGTCGTGCTGGAGAATTCATTCCATATCACGGCGTAATCGATGTTGGACCAGCCGGAACAACGATGCGTTTTCTAGCCGCTCTGTGCGCCGGTATTCCGGGGTGTGATATCACCCTCTCTGGGACACCGCACATGCACACCCGCCCGATTAAGGAGTTAGTAGATGCCCTAAAATGCCTCGGCGCAGATATAGAATACCACGGCGATACTGGATGCCCGCCCCTGCGTATCCGTTGTCCCGCTCCCTTAGGTGCAGGCACGGTTATTATGAATGGCTCGGTTAGTAGCCAATTTATATCGGCGCTTCTGTTAACGGCGCCCCTTAATAGATCCGCTGACCTTACTATAGAGCTATCAAGCCCGCAGATATCAAAATCGTATATCGATATGACTCTGCAAGGCATGCGTGACTTTGGTGTATCAATTACTAACGATCAATACAGGAGCTATAAATATCAGAGTGCTGAGAGATTCGTTGCTCGTGAATACCAGGTTGAAGGGGACGCATCGGGAGCCTCCTACCTGTGGGGACTAGCCGCTATCTCTGGCGGAACCGTTAGCGTTTGTAACATAAATCCAGATTCAGCTCAGGGGGATATAAAATTTCCAGAGCTACTCGCCCGCATGGGGTGCCGTGTAAGCCATGGAGAACGATCTATTACCGTTACAGGCACAACTAAACTTCAAGCGATAGAAGCGGATATGTCTACAATGCCCGACACCGCTCAAACCCTCGCCGTAATAGCGGCATGTGCAGAGGGTACAACCATCATTACAGGTCTTAGCACCCTAAGAGTTAAGGAGACCGATCGCATCGCAGCGCTGCACACAGAGCTTTCAAAGCTTGGCATAAAGAGCGAGGCCGGGGCTGATTATCTCGTCGTGCACGGCGGGATACCAGGTGCGGCTCGTATCGCAACGTATGATGATCACCGTATGGCGATGTCGTTTGCTATGCTCTCGGCCAAGATCCATGGAATTGAGATCGAGGAGCCGCAGGTTGTTGATAAATCGTTCCCTGAATTTTGGGAGACGTTACGGCTAACTGGGATCGAAATTAAATCTGCGTAACGATCGATAATCATTAGAATAATACCGCAAACGTGTGCTCCTATTAAAGATGGCATACACTTTGATGGTTAGCCTTTCGTATCCTTTTAGTCTCTAACTCCTATGTGCATAATAAAGAGCCTCGCAAAAAGTATCGTAGTAGTGGTAGCAAGCGCCTCACTCCCACTCTTGGCCTCTGCTGAACCCATTACTGTAGAACTTGGTAGTTCAGGCCCCGGGTATAGTAGCCCAGCAATAGCTGAGATAGATGGCAACCTCAATAACGGCAAGGAGATAGTCGTTACCTCAGCCAACGGTATCGTCTCTGTGGTACTGGGAGATGGAACGGTACTATGGGAGAAAGCGCTACCAACGAACTCCTGCACCTCACTTAGCGGTAACAACAGGGCACACTCATCCCCAGCGGTCGGAGCGCTACTTGGAGGAACTAACCAGTACGTTGTGGTGGGCTACGGCGGAATCGCGGGAACTGCGTGCGGTGGTGGTGTAGTTGCCTTTAATGGCCCAGATGGTACAGAGGTCTGGAGGTTCGATCTTAAGCAGTTTGCCAAACGTAGGCGCCTATTCGCCATCAGTCACTCGGTCTTTTCATCCCCTACCCTATTCGACATAGATCAGGATGGCACACTTGAGGTTGTATTCGGTTCTCTGGACCGAAATATATACATGCTCTCTGCTAGTGGCCGACTCAAGGGGTTCTATCATGCAGCGGACACAGTATTCTCTTCGGCCGCCGTCGCTGATACTAACGGCGACGCAAGTCCAGAGATCATAATCGGAACTGATATCTCTAAGAATACCGTCATAAATCCACCCACGCCGAACGGTGGCTACCTGTATGCTCTTAAAAGTAGCCTTTTTAAACGGGGTGCGGAGATAGGATTTCGTAAAGCCGGCTCAGCGGTCTGGCGGGCGGAGTTCAATCAGGTAGTGCAGTCACCCCCGGTCGTAGCGGAGCTTATCAGCGCCAATAGTGGTAAGGAGGTGGTTGTTGCAACCGGCTGTTACTTTCCTGAAAATACGACCAATAAGAGCGGCAGAGATGTAAAAGTTTTTAGCCTAGCAACGGGCACGTTACTACGAACACTACAGGTCCCTGCCTGTACAGGAGCCGAGCCGGCCGTAGCGGATGTAGATGGTGATGGCATAAACGACGTGGTGATTCCTGTACAGGGGCTCTCTGTATATGGTGGTGACGGCACTAGCCGTGTGATCGCATGGAACCCTGATAGTAATACAACACTGTGGACAACCGTTCCGCTAGTAAACGATCACAATTCAAGCACGGTTGGTCTGTTCGGTGGTCTCGTTATAGCGGATCTAGATAAGAACGGCTCACGCGAGGTTGTCGTAGCGAATGGTAGCGGAATGACTATCCTAGCAGGAGCAACGGGGGAACACTTAAGTTGCGAAGCAGCTAGCTGTGATGATGGGCGGAGTTCATTTACCGGATTTAACGGATTAAAGAACGCGGTTGCGGTTGCTGACCTAACCGGAGATGGAACCCTTGAACTCGTAGTTGCTGGCTCCCTTAATCGGGTCGGCACGCTTAAGATCTATACAGAGCTCGCTACGCTAATCACAAGTAGCGCTGGAAATAATCCAAACTACACCCCCTGGCCGATGTTTCGTGGTGGACCACTGCATACCGGCGTTCAGGTGGAGTAGATAATAAAAAAACGGGTTCCTCACCGATAAGTGTGGGTACATTAGATGAAAACCCCCTGCGCGGGAACGTGAACCGCTTCCCGTTACCTGCTCCCGCTCCGATACCGGTTAACCCTTTAAAACCAGCTTTGACAGCATGGCCGCCAAGCTGCTCAAAAGACTCGTAGGAGTTTCGGTTCCTCACCGATAAGTGTGGGTACATTAGATGGAAAACCCCTGCACGGGAAGCAGCGCACGTTCCAGCGCAGGGATTCAGCATCCATTATCTTACATTCTTCGACCGGCTTTTCTTCCAACTGCCGCGCATAGTTATGCCTTCATCCAGTAGCTTCCCACCCACACTTATTGGGGAGGAACCACACTCGCATGCTTGGCTCTATGGGGCATCCTGTTTAGTACAGAACGCCGAGGGCTGCGCACAGGGATCGAAGCTTTTTATCGGCGGTCCAAAGAGGGCTTCCTGATAGCAGCGCCGAAGCAAGTAGATGGGCATCGACCCAGCCAATTCCATGACCCATAAGTTTGCGAGATTCAACTAACTCGAGAACCTCTTCATGTTCTGCTATCGTTACGGTTGGTAATTCTTTAAGTAGAGCTAGGATCGTCTGGCGATTTTTAAGATTGCCACAACCGAGCTCCCCTATCACAAATGGGTGCACGATTACCTCTGCTTTCTTCAGCAGTTGCACCAGCCCCGGACTGCCTCGACGAAGATGATCTACCCAAATCGATGTATCAACCAGAATCACGCTTAGTGCCCGGCTCTTCGTCTGCGTATAGGACGCAGAGACTTTTCGGAGCCTCCTAACTCTGCCAATCTACGACTGCTTTCACGCGCAATTAGCGCCTCAAGCCCAGCTTTTACGAGCGCTGTTTTCTCTCCTATTCCACTAAGTTTAGAAGCTTTTTTTATCAAGGAGTCATCGATATTTAAGGTTGTTCGCATGCATATAAGTATGCCTGATTAATGCATATGATTCAAGGTTTATTAATAAACCGCGCAGCAATGCTGTGGGGGTGAATAGTTTCAAGGTAGTCAAAGGTTCCGGGTAGCCTCTACAGATAGCAATAAAGTAGACTTACCTACTATGTCCCTAAAAAAAGAGCTGCTTGAGCTTGCGCTCACACTAATATTTCCGCTGCTTGCGCTACTGCCCTTAGTGCGTCCAGCCCGAACTATCCAAAGGTGGGTGGGATACGTATTACTTACCGCAACGACTGCGGTGCTCAGCATCGGATTCCTGATGAGCCGCTTGCTAGCGCAGTGCTTAACTAACACCCCCACCTGCTCTAACTCACAGGTTGTAACGCTATACCTAGCGGGCCTAACTAGCAGATATTCCGATTGCTCGGTATGTATGGACATCACCCCATCTACGCTGCAACGGCTGGCACTCCTCCTAAACGGCTCCCATATTCAGGTCGCGGTGGTGGCAACCGCTATCTGTCTAGTAATGAGCTTGCTTACATTGCTCCGCTTTGCGCTATGGACCAGGCGAAACGCGCTCCTGCGTAATTAACAGAGATAACCTCATGAAACTATTTACCGACAGGTCTATACTTTGGTGAATAGTTACCCTCTTGGTGGGTATATGCCTCGGTGCTACCATCTATCTAATGATGTTTGACAATCGCTCCGAACGTAACGATCCAGAACAACCTAGCAAGGAACAGAGAGATGCTGTAGCCGGTCGCGTTGACGATTGGCTCACACACCAACACGGCGGATACCGTGAGATCCACGATCGCCAACTTGCAAACGCCTTTGAATCCCGCCTACGGAGGATCTATGGGCTCGATACCTGGGAGTTCGGATTCATAGAGCTACATGTAGACGAGATGCATCTGTGTGGGAGTAATGCGGTTGTTGCACTAATGACAGTTAAGGATGATGAGGGCTACTCCCTTATTCCAGACCGCAGACTCGATGTTCTCGCAGACTTTAAGTTAAATCCTTCCCGATCCGGTGTTGTTCTAGAAATGCTTAGCAATCCGATTCAGGTAACACTGGTAGCGCCGGATGGGGATCCTAAACGTGCTGCGCTGATCCCGTTCTTCTCTGATAACGCCTTCTCTGAACTTGATCAGCACAAGTCTACCGCAGTAACTCACCTCAAGGCGATACGTTCTCATGATGATGTGTCGAGCTATCCCGTCAATCAACCAAGCCTGCTCGTTAACATGCTACTACGTACCGTTGCTATTTCAGTTAGAGAGCGCCTGGTAAGGTCGGGGAATAATCCCTCCTCTTTGGCATGGGTTCCTGTTAGGGTTGATGATCTTGAAAGTAATGGTAACGGGATCTATTCTGTAAAGGTCTCCCTACCGCAGCTCCGGGGGCCGGGGGAGCTGGTGTCTGAGTTTATCAAGGAGATTCATCAGATTAAGCTCGGCTTTAATCGCTTCTTCGGAACGGTTGAGCGAGAGTGGCTCTCCTCTGGATGTGCCGCGAGTCCCTAAACCTTTATTGATATGAATAAGCTTATACTGATCGGATTTATGGGGGCCGGTAAAAGTACCGTGGCTGCGGACCTCGCTGTTCGGCTTAACGTCCCAGCACTGGAGATGGATGAGCTTATCATTTCACGCTCAGGCTTTGGCTCGATTCCAGAGATCTTCGCAGCTAAGGGCGAAGCCTTTTTCAGAGATCTTGAGTCAGAGGTTGCGCGCACACTCGCCCAGCAGAGCAATCTCATTATATCCAGTGGGGGTGGTGTTATCGGCCGCCCCGAAAATATGGAGCAGCTCAAAACAAATAACGGAATAGTTATCTTTCTGCGTAGCACCTTCGCTACCGTCATTAGCCGTAACGGCGACCTAACTACACGCCCCCTCTTCCGCGATGGCAAGCTGGCGCTGACGCTCTTTAACGAACGTGCCCCTATCTACGCCTGCTGGGCTGATATAACGGTCGATACTGACGATAGATCCATTGGTGAAGTTTGCTCGGAGATCGTTTCAGGGATAGAGTCACTCGCATGTCATCCCTCACCATAACCGCGCACTCCTCGCTCTGCTTAGTTATTGGGGACCCCATCTCTCATAGCCTCTCTCCAGCCATTCATAACGCCGGATATGCAGCTCTTAAACTACCGTTCGTTATGGCAGCCGCGCATGTCACCCCGGAAAAGCTGCGCGATGCTCTACGCGGCATGCGGGCCATGAATATACGGGGGTTGGCGGTGACGATGCCACACAAGATTTCAATTGTGAAGCTGCTAGATGCCCTTGATTCAACCGCTCAGGAGATCGGCGCAGTCAATACCGTGGTTAACGAAGGGGGGAAGTTAGTAGGTTACAACACCGATTGGATCGGTATCGTAAAGCCCCTTGAACGCCTGGCACCACTGCGCGGCAAAAAGGTACTCGTGCTAGGCGCTGGCGGGGCTGCTCAGGCGGCTGTGTTTGGCTGTACGGGTCGTGGCGCTCAGGTAACTATATGCAACCGTACTATTAATAAAGCGCGTACTATCGCGCGTACCTGGAAAGCTGCGGTGCTTCCTATTGAAAAAAGCTCTGATCTGGCAGCATTTGATGTAATCATCAACACCACCTCGCTAGGTATGGGAGCCCTCACAGACGAATCCCCCATCCCAGCTAGCGCCATCTGCAAACATCACACAGTTTTTGAAACTATCTACGACCCATTTTCAACCCGAATTATCAGGGATGCAGAGGCTCAGGGAGCAACGGTACTGCGTGGAGTTGATATGTTTCTTGAGCAGGGCCTGGCCCAGTTCGAACTTCATACCGGGGGTAACAATCCGGGTGTCAATGGTACGCGCGAGGTTATGGAAAAAATCCTAAGAAATGCCGTAGGCCCGTGACCGCAGCCATGCTTTGAAGTATACTAAGAAGCTAAGTATACAACGGTAAAGCATGCTGAATAGTTCCTCCCGCGTTAATAATAGATACTGTCTGCCGATCATCAAGCGCACCCGCTCTGAAGTTCAGGCCAACATAGAGAGCAATCTAAGCAAGTTTCGTTACTTTGAGGTCTGGCTCGACTACGTCGAAGACCTAGATTCAGGATTTGCCGCCTCGCTTGTGGGGCTTTACCCACACAGATTAATAATGATCTTCAGGCGACAGAACCTGGAGCCGATGCAGATCTCATCTGAAGAGCGCTTTAAGATCCTCTCTACCCTCTCGCGCAAGCAGGTGCTGGTCGATCTCGACATCTCCGTACAAGCTGAAGAGATCACACGCTTACAGTCTGAACGGATGTCGCTCAAGACGATCCTTTCATACCATAACTACGCACTTACCCCCTCTGATACAGAGCTTAGATCGATCACCGACCGCATGGAGGGTTGGGGGGCGCATATAATGAAGATCGCCACCCACTGCTCCATCCAGAGGGATGCGCTAAGGCTCCTATCGCTCCTAATAGACCTGCGCGAGGATGGGCACAAAAGTATCGTGCTTGGCATGGGCAAACACGGAGTAATTACCCGTGTTTTTGGCACGGTCTGGGGTAATGAGATGGCTTTTGCCCCGATCGAAGCGGTCAGCAAATCCGCGCCTGGTCAACTTACCGTTGATAAACTGGACTCGATTATGCAGGCGCTTGGGTGATAGAGTGGCCTGATATAGGAGGCCACATTGGCTGGTAATTCATTCGGCGAGATATTCAAGATAAGCACCTTTGGTGAATCGCACGGCGGCGCCGTAGGGGTTGTTGTTGATGGCTGCCCCCCTGGGATAGAGATCTGTGAGCACGACATCCAGGCTCAACTGGACCGACGCAAACCGGGACAGAGCGATATCACCACCCCCCGTAAAGAGGAGGACACCATTCATATCCTGAGTGGGGTATTTGAGGGTAGAACGACCGGTACCCCGATCCTTATGTTAGCGCACAATAAAGATGTGCGCTCCGAGGACTACAACACCCTTAAAGATCTCTTTCGTCCCTCACACGCTGACTATACCTATCTATCCAAGTACGGCCGAAGGGACTGGCGCGGTAGTGGGCGCGCCTCTGCGCGCGAAACATTAGCGCGTGTTGCTTCTGGCGCTATTGCAAGAAAATTTCTTAAAGAGACCCTTGGGGTTGAGATCATCAGTTACGTTGAACAGGTTGGCCCCATCAGCGCTACGCTTGATTACGAAAAGGTTAGCGAGCGTGATGTTGAGGCCAATATCGTACGGTGTCCGGAACCGGGCGCTGCCATCAAGATGATTGAGCTTATCCGTGAGGTACAGGCCGCGGGCGATTCGATCGGAGGGGTTATTCGGTGCGTCATTAAGGGCTGCCCGGCCGGGCTCGGCGAGCCGGTCTTTGATAAGCTCCACGCCGATCTCGGCAAGGCCATGCTCAGCATAAATGCGGTCAAGGGCTTTGAGATCGGACTCGGCTTTGGCGCAGTTCACCTGCGCGGCAGCCAGCACAACGACCCATTTATTATCGACGAAGACGGCGAGGTCTCAACTCAAACTAACAATGCAGGGGGTGTGCTTGGTGGAATCTCATCAGGAGAGACGATCACCTGCCGCATAGCCTTTAAACCGGTAGCAACGATAGCTAAAGAGCAGGATACCGTTACAACAAGTGGCTCTCCTACAAAAATTGCGGCTGCAGGGCGTCACGATCCATGCGTGCTGCCACGCGCCGTGCCGATCGTGGATGCCATGGCGGCCCTTGTTATTATGGATCACTTTCTTCGGCAACGCGCGCAGAACGGGTAACAGCCTGCTAGGGATCTCCAACTAGGGAGGAGTCGAGCAATAAGCGGGATTCTGTTCATTATGGTCATTCATCTGGACCAACTGTTGCCAGTTGGTTCAAGCGACACTACCCGAAGGCCCGGTACGGGTCGCACCGCCTACGTTGCCGTAGGGAGCCTTCCTATTCGGTCTTGCTTCAGCTGGGGTTTACCAAGCCACGGAGTTACCCCCGTGCTGGTGAGCTCTTACCTCACCGTTTCACCGTTTCCCACCCTCGCCGAAGCGAGGATAGGTCGTCTTCTTTTCTGTGGCACTTTCCGCCGATCACCCGGCGCCGTCGTTAACGGCCAACATCCCCTATGAAGTCCCGACTTTCCTCTCGGGTTTTACCCCAAGCGACCATCCACTCAACTCCTCCCTACTGGAAGATTACTACTCAGCCGACAATTTTAAGAGTCGGCCGCAGCCAGGGCACTTTACCACATCTCCACGAGAAATCTGCACTATCACCTGTGGGCCTACTTTCATGTGACATCCTGCGCATGTATCCCTGTTTATAAGCGCTACTACAGGGTTCATGGGGAACCTATCCCTGACCCTATTGTATATTATTAGCGCCGAATTATTTCCGATTAATGTCACCTGCTGGGCACGCTCTTCATTACACTCTCCCAGACTAGTTCCAACCGTCTGGAGGGTTAGTTCAGCTTCGCGCTCAAAGGCCGCGCCCTCCTCCTGTAGCCCCTTTACTACTCCATCAATCTCGGCGATATCCCGCTCGAGGATCTCGACCTCGCGCATTAGTCCAAGCAGTAGATCCTCACGTTGTCCGATCTGCTTTGCAACGAATTCGATCTCGCGCTCGGCTGCCTGTTGAAGTTTATAGTTATTGAGGGTGTTCAGCGCTCGTCGTCGCTCGTTGATCCGTTCACGCTCGATCTTGACCGATTTCTCCTCGCGAAGATTAATCGCTCGTTTCTCTTCGAGGATCTTTACGCGTGCGTTGCGTTTAAGGGTCTGTACGTCGAGAGCCTGCTTACGAATGACTCGTTCGGTTTCGATGCTCTTTTGTTGGGCTAATAAGCCCGCTATCTGAACATCTATCTTACTAATCTCTATTATGATCGGAAGGGGTGGCGCGCTTTGGGTATCGGACATGAAATCCTTTGATAACGGCTGTAGCGTTATCTTATGGAGATAACGGGTTGTTTTCAATGGGTATGCCATTAAAAAACGATCTACGATGGAAATACCACCCCATAAGACCACTATCCACCTGAAAGGGTTGCACCAGAGGCGACTCAGTTGTAAAACCTCTGCTCTACGGTGCTCTTACAGCATCTTTTGGCCCTATAGCTCAGTTGGTTAGAGCGGCCGGCTCATAACCGGTAGGTCCCAGGTTCAAGTCCTGGTGGGGCCATTCACTTGAACGTAGTGAAAGAGAATGATCACACCGGGACTTGAACCTGAAGATACAGTCAAGTCCCTCACCTGTGAGCACCGCGAACAGGTGAGTCCTAACGGGGCCATTCACTTGAACGTAGTGAAAGGGAATGATCACACCGGGACTTGAACCTGAAGATACAGTCAAGTCCCTCACCTGTGAGCATAGCGAACAGGTGGTCCTAGCGGGGCCATTCACTTGAACGTAGTGAAAGAGAATGATCACGCCAGGACTTGAACCTGAAGATACAGTCAAGTCCCTCACCTGTGAGCATAGCGAACAGGTGAGTCCAGGTGGGGCCATTCACCGTAACGTACTGCTGAGGCAAAACACATTTATGACAGCAATTTCGTTTAGAGACGCTGACAAACAGAATGATTTTGAGTTCGGCAAAACAGTGCATCACTCCGCTTATCGAGAAGTGGTTTCCCGCCAATTTGGTTCTTGGGATGAATTGATCCAAGATGGCTTTTTTAAAGAGGGTTGGAATCGGGGGCCTCATAAAATTATATTAGTTGGCGTAATACCAGTGGGCATTTACAGCCTCGCTGAGCATCCAGATCATCTGTTTTTTAGTGAAATTCAAATTTTACCAGAATACCAAGGAAACGGTCTTGGCACTAAAATCTTGAAGGAGCAGATTCAGTACGCAAAAAGCCTAGGCCTTCCCTTGCGGCTCCAGGTCCTGCGGGAAAACAAGGCTCAAGAATTGTACCTTCGTCTTGGCTTTATAGTTACAGGAACTACGGATACCCATATCAAAATGGAGTGGCAGGATAACAATTGAGCCCTAACGGGGCCATTCACTTAAACGTAGTGAAAGGGGTTGGCTGCGACCTGACAAAGCACAACCATCACTGCAGCAAAATTTTAGAGGCGTCAAATGACCAGCCCAATCCTACCTGACTCAACTGACATAGCTACGCGGGTTGCGGCACTTGAGGAGCACCTGTGTGGGATCTTGGCCCGCAATCAACGGGTTGAGACACAAAAGTCGTGGGAGAGATCTCGTACCAGATTAATATGCGTTACTATAATCACTTATGTAACGATGATCCTGGTGTTTGCTGTGCTTGAATCACCGCGACCTCTGCTTGATGCTCTCGTTCCAACAACTGGTTTTTTTCTTTCGACGCTATCTTTACCCTTCGTGCGCAAAATTTGGGAAGGGCGCGTCAAATAACAAACCGTAACAAACCACTGATACTTCCAGCCCCTACCGCACCCGCACCCCAGGCGCCGCTTGCGTTGCAAAATTAAGGATACTCACCGCCTGCAGATTAGTGTTTTCACTCTCTACCGGTTGAAAAGCTACACAGCGTGTCGGTCCGTAACGTACTACGGCGACCACTCCGTAGCTACCATCGGCCACTTGGCGCAGGATTGGGCCACCGGAATCCCCTGCACAGGTATCACCACTTCCATCGCTAATCGTGTTGATTGAATAATCGGACACAGTTGTTGCGCTAAGGTAGGTAGCCTTAAGGGCAGCCTCTCCATCTATAATACGTTCGGGTGCTGTGTTGCGCTCCTGATCAAGCCCGAATCCATAAGCCACTAGCTTATCTCCGGAGATTACCGGTTGAGATACCTCAATAAAAACTGGGGTCACCGGTGCGTTCCCTGAGACAGTAAGAACTGCCACATCAAAGCCGCTTGATGGCACACCGTCGTTAAAGAGTGGGTGAACGTCGATCCTCTCAACACTAGCCTGAAGAAAGGCATTGCTTACTGTATATTGCGCATTCCGATCGGGCACGCAGTGCGCGGCTGTAAGCACCTGGCGGTTTGTGATAAAGGTTCCGGAGCACTCGCCCTCTACTGATGAAACGGCTACGATTGCGTTTGGCGGGGCGCTACACCCCTGCCCTCCAGCTATCTTAAGTGAGGCACACGCCTCCGTGCTCTCCTCCCCTCCACCTCCTCCTCCACATCCTACTACGTTAAGGCTAAGGATTATGGCGTAGGTGGTGGTAAAAAGGTGCTTTAGCATGCTGGTAGGGTAGCTTAATCATAGGGAGGGGTCGAGATACCTCTAATTTCGGTTCCTCCCCAATAAGTGTGGGTGGGAAGCTACTAGATGATGGCATAACTATGCGCGGCAGTTGGAAGAAAAGCCGGTCGAAGAATGTAAGATAATGGATGCTGACTCCGTGCGCTGGAACGTGCGCTGCTTCCCGCGCAGGGGTTTTCTATCTAATGAACCCACACTTATCGGTGAGGAACCGTTTTTAAGGGTTAACCGGTATCGGAGCGGGCGCAGGTAACGGGAAGCGGTTCACGTTCCCGCGCAGGGGTTTTCTATCTAATGTACCCACACTTATCGGTGAGGAACCCGAATTTCCAGTTACGTTGAATTAGACACCCCGCCGTGGTACCTCTATAGACGCTTATGGACCCCAATATGGTGGTCTACATATCTCTCTATTTTAACAGGGTCGTTTCATGGGATTTACCTGCGGTATAGTCGGACTTCCAAACGTTGGAAAGTCCACCATCTTTAATGCATTAACATCAGCCAAGGCAGCGGCGGCTAACTTTCCGTTCTGCACCATAGAGCCGAATACTGGCGCTGTTCCTGTACCGGACCCACGCATCGAGGTGTTAGCTGGAATTGCGAAGTCCGCAAAGCTTATCCCTACTCAAATAACCTTCGTTGATATAGCTGGACTTATCAGGGGAGCATCCAAGGGCGAGGGTCTCGGCAATCAGTTCCTCGGTCATATTCGCGGCGTTGATGCGATCGCGCACGTGGTGAGGTGTTTTGATGATGAGAACATCGTGCACGTTGATGGCTCCGTAGATCCACGCCGTGATGTTGAGACGATCGACACTGAGCTTATCCTCTCAGACCTCGATGCTATTGAGAAACTACGCTTCAAGATAGAGAAGGCTGCCAAAACCGGGGACAAGAGCGCTAAAGCTAGGCTCGCCATCCTAGAGCCCCTTGAGAGTTGGCTTAATCAGGGAAAACCAGCGCGTACCTTTAAGAGCTCAGGGCTCTTTATAGGAACTGAGGAGGATCTTGTTGAGGTCACCTCAAATCTACTGACATCAAAACCTGTGCTCTTTGTTGCAAACGTTCCTGAAAGCGAGCTACTACACATCCCTACTCCAGGTGGCAAACTGCCGGTCGATGTGCTTGCTGCCTATGTAGCGGAGCTTAACTCGGCCCTAGTTACCATCTCTGGGCAGGTAGAGTCCGAGATCTCAGAGCTTAATCCAGAGGAGCGGCGTGAGTTCTTAAGCTCCCTTGGGGTAGAGCAATCAGGACTAGATCGCCTCACCATCGCTGGGCACAAACTGCTTAATCTTATAACCTTCTTCACAGTTGGTCCTAAGGAGTGTCACGCCTGGACTGCTCAGGCCGGGAACACCGGGCCGCAGTGCGCTGGAAAGATCCACTCAGACTTTGAGCGTGGCTATATCCGGGCCGAGGTTATCTCGTATACCGACTATGTTCAGGCCGGTAGCGAGCTAAAGGCTAAAGAGGCTGGAAAGATGCGCACTGAGGGCAAGGAGTACATCATGCAGGATGGAGATATCGTGCACTTTAGGTTTAATGTGTAAAACTCCTCCAACTGGGATAATTAGTGGCGTGTAGCCCCTAACCCGTCATTCGCATCTTTGCCTGTAAAGTGCGAATAGGAAGATACTAAACTGAGCCGAGGTGGATTCGAACCACCGACCCACTGGTTAAAAGCCAGTTGCTCTACCGACTGAGCTATCGGCCCGTAAGGGTAATGACAGTATAGAGAATGTGTGAGGACTTGTCATCTGTTCTACAAAAACACGCCTAGAAGGGGCCGTATCAGTGCATAATCACGTTTTTTTGAACAACGAAACAAAGCGCATAGCCAATTCCTGCTCGCAACTAGTGTCGTTTACCAGGGCCTTGGCAAGCGGCTCAGGAGGCTCAAAGTTTTTGGCGATAGCGGCGGCATACTCGGCCGATACGGGGGTCCCTCTTTGCATTAACCTCTGCACTATCATCTCCTGCGGCGCCGTAACCCACACAAATTCAATCGCCGGGTAGGCGCTCCTAATCGCTATGCGGTGTCTCTCCTTGTAGGCACCCTGATGCAGGATAAGGCGGGGATATCTCTGCAGTAGCTCTGCTATCTCGCTGCGCACAACAGCAAAAAACTCATCTCGCATCTCATCTGTAAACGACTGCCCCTCAGCGATTGCAGTGCGCATAGCTGGTGTTATGTGGTGGTCTAGATCGTAAATCTCATATCTAAATCGCCTGGCAAGCACCTCTGCACAGAAGTTCTTACCGGCACCGGCAAAACCAAAGAGGAATACGACAGATGGAAGGTGGTATCCATCCTCGACTGTAAAATAAGATGAATCACAGCTATTCATAGTGGTAATATAAATCTGATACCCATTACTCTCTAGGGACCAGGCGGCGGACAATTAGCACAGCTAAGTTGAATTCTCACGGCGTCCTCCGATGTGATATTGAGCTGTGTGGCGCCAGAAAACTGCGCTGTTACGCCAGTCGCAATGGTCAGAGGCCCTACTAACGGAAATCCGCTTGCTCGCACGAGCGCCTGTACCTGCACATTTTGGGCGGCTTCCGGTCCAGTGTTCTCGATCTTTACATCAATTGACTTTATCTGCGTAGTTGAACCCTCAACCCAACTCTTTGCGGGGCCAAAGACGATCCTCAGGTTAGCGCTAGCAAGAGTTGGCCCCGGTGCTCGATCAAAGATTCCGAGCATCCGCACCGGAATGATAAAAACAGAGATAACAACCAAGACCACCACCCATCCGCCATACTCCTCAATCCATCTAGGCAGACGTACCCCACGACCTTTCTGGTTGCGATCAAGTCCAACTTGTAGCGGATCTCGCTCGGGCCTTTGCTTATTAGGGTTAGTATCATCTGCCATATCGGTGCTCTGCTCCTGTAATACCCAAGCCATTCTAGACCTAGCAATCTAGTGCTAACAACCCGGCATAGGACAACGCTGCGGCAACTCGCGCGGTGTAGGAAGAGGTTGCTCATCAGGTGCCGGAGGTTGATGTGGGCGGGTGGGCGCCTGTCGCTGAGGTGCCTGTCGTTGAGGCGGCGGAGCAACCGGTGGTGGCATAGGGGGCGCTATTGGAGCAGCTGCTGGAGCCGCTGTTGGAGACGCTGTTGAACCAAGCCACAGACCTCGTGCCGGAACCACTAGATCCCTGAGCAAACCGGCGCTTGTAGCGATAATACTGCCTGCCATACGCTTACCTATAGATTAAAAAGCCTGTTCCCTCTCCCTGCAACACAGATAAAGCTCTATAACACATGTTCCCTAGGTAAAAACATAAGGGTCTTGTTAGTCTCGCTTCGTACTCCAGTAAGGGTTTCTGATATGTGCGGCAGCACATGCCGGTCCCATAACTGCTCTGCTATCTTTAGCCTACCTTGCTCGCTTGGGAGCGTTTTTTTCCGAGCCCCGATAATCTGTAACTCCATTGAGTGCGTGTCTATCAGTAGTTGTGGCTTCTCACTCCATGCATAGCGATCGACTAGACAGAGGCAACTGTACTCAGACTCCTTGGCGGCCCGAGCACGCAGGATCTTATGCTGACGGTAAGCCTCGTGCAACATCAGTCTCGAATTCGTTTGGCCGGGTGTTAATCCACACTTCCAGGCATCATAGCGAAACATAAAGAGATCAAGCATATTTAGCAGCCCCTCCGCTGCTGTAGCAACGATCTCACACCCCTCAGCAAGTGGAGCAAGCAGCTTGATACGGGCCTCAGTAATCTGCTCTGCTGACATGCCTTCATAACAACTATCGAACTCCATCGCTCGCCAGGCATGATGCACACGTCCAAGGGCGTCCTGCCACAGATCTGTAGCATCCTCTTTCGCCGGCTCCCATTGATAAAATGGAGCGGAACCCTTCGGGTATGCAGCCACCGCCCCGCCAAAGGCTACCGATAGATTAGCAAGCATCAGAGGTGGCAATCCGGCTGCTTTACTCTCTTGCGCTAAGGACTCCAGATTAAATCCTGGCACACAGGCATCTAGCACCCCGGGATCATCACAGGCCGGACGAAACTCCTCTAGCGATGACATGATATGCCGTCGTACGATCCTGACCGGTAGTAAGGCGCTTAGCTCTAAGCCCCCAGTGAAGTGATTATTCGCAAGGAAGAGGCAATAGGGCTCCATTCTTCCACCGCTTACTTTCTCTACCGGTAGGGAGTATTGTGGGGCCCCGTGAAAGACGACCCACCCTGCTCGCATCGCAACAATTGACACCCCTGGAAACTGCTCTACAGCCCCACCATAGGAGCCGTAGGCCTCTTTATACCAAGCAGCTCCCTGCCGGCCTCCAAAGAAGAGCTGATCCATGCGGGGCGAAGCTAAGAGTAATCCAGAGCCTGGAGTTTGATTTATATTGCTGGCCTTCATGCGCCAAGCCTCATCAAATGAGGACTCTCCAAATTTTGCTAAAAGGCTGCTGTCCTGTCCCCTAATACGTCTCGCTTCAGCGCTGAATCGATCGAAGTTCAAAACATACTTAAGAGATCGTGTGACGATCGTCTCTGCACGCTGCTGCGCCTCCTTGCTGGCTTTTTCGAACCGCTCTCCTCCAAGAAATGGTGGGCTGTTGTGCGCCCCAAATTGATAGAGGAACCCTCCTGCACGCTGCTGGGCATAGGGATCCGTGGTGGTAAGGTAGGTGACGAGATTATTGTCAACATCGGTTCTGTACCTACGTTGCTCAAAAACATTCTCCAGCATATCTTCGAAGGTGTTTAAGCCTAAGTTCCGATCCTCGATAAAAAGCAGCACTAGCTTACGCACGGACATCAAGAAATTTGCCTTGCCAATGCTGTTGGAATCCCAAGAAACTTCTAATAGATCAATAATATGTTGCGTCACACTCGACGCTGCATTAGGACCAAACCGTTGAGTCGCAAGCATAACGGCTCGTACCGCATAATTATGAGTCTGTTCTGGTCCCCACTCCACGATCCTAAGCAACCTCTTGAGATTCTCAGTATGGGTAAAGTGCTGCGGCAACTCAGCGCGCTTTAACAGCCCCATGCTAACAAGCGTATCCTTAGTCGATGGACCCAGTCCCCGCCAATACGAATTGGCTGCATAGGGAAGTGCCTCCAGGATCAGAGCTGCCTGCGCCTCCTGATCATGGACGGGAACGGAATTGATGTGAATAGCCGCCCTATATCGATCGGGAAATTGCGGCTGATCATCTGGCGGTAAGGAATTAAAGCTAATCGTCATGTAAACATGCTTTACTGCGTTATTAGTCAATGCTAACTGGAACGATTTTGCTACTGCTATGCTCTGCAAATCAACCCGTACTAGGTTGATTATTATCATGGTTTGAAAAAATCCTCGGAATCTGGAATAGTTAGCTAACATGCAGGTCTGCCACATTAAACCAAAGAGCCTTATAAAGATCGGTCTCAGCGCCCTAATGATTGGGCTCGTTATCTATTCTGTAGATATCGAGAGGCTGTGCGCTACCTTCGGCTCAATCAGCCTAACCACGGTCCTGCTAGTCATCGCAGGTTACACGCTTGGGCAGTTTATGAGCTCCATTAAGTGGTGGACGATCGCACGCTCAGGTGGCATCGATGTTCCATACCCTACAGCGCTCAAGGCCTATTTTATCGGCATGTTCGTTAACTGCTTTGGCCTCGGTATGGTGGGTGGTGACGTTGCGCGCGGACTCCTAATCTCACAGGGCCA
>Ga0114970_10000111_pt1 | contig 51841 bp, 49 predicted proteins | sample M_140205_XF_Meta_FD_87030 | JGI IMG/M metagenome (GOLD analysis project Ga0114970, IMG submission 87030) | Freshwater microbial communities from Lake Montjoie, Canada to study carbon cycling - M_140205_XF_MetaG | ecosystem: Environmental > Aquatic > Freshwater > Lake | place: Lake Montjoie... | reverse complement strand
CCTGTGCCTCTGCGCATCCGTGCCTTTGTGCCATCGGGCCGCCTGACGGCCCTCATCCTGACCGCTACGCTTGCGGCCCGCTGTTCCCGCGTGCCCACGCCGGTGGTCCAGCCGTCGGCGGCAGCCGCTGTGGCTGCGCCTCGCGAGCATCGCGACCAGCTATTCGTGGCAGATCAGATGTTGCGGCGCGGCTGCTACGACTGCCTGCGCGACGCGCTGGCGACCTACGAAGCGTTGCAGGACGATGCGGAGTTCGGGACACGGGCGCGCGACGCCGCCGTCCGCACGGCACTCCTGCTGGCCGTCCGCGAGACGGAACTTGGCCTCAGCCACGGCGGCTACATCGAACATGCGCGTCGCCTCCTCGGTCCAGTGGCGCAGGCATCGCCCGAACTGCCCGGGCTCGTCGAAATGGCGGAGGTCATGGCCAACGGTCCGGTCGGCTTCACCCGGACCGCCTCCACCGACTCGCAGATTGCCGCCATGCTCGCCCTGGCGCGCAGCCAGGAACAGTGGGCGTCGGTGCTGCGCAACCTGATGCCGCAGGATCTGACGGCGTCCTATCTGTGGCTGAGCCTCGCCTGCGGCCCGTATGCCTCGACGTTTCCGGACCACCAAAAACGGGACATCCTGCTGCAGACCGTTGCGGTCTTCCCGCTCTTCGCGCTCAAGTTCGCGACCGCCTGCGGCCTCACCACCGCCGAACCGCTGGAGGCGATGCTCGCCACCGAACCGCGATTCGGCGAGATTCACTACCACCTCGGGCTGTTCGCGCTCGGCGGTGAAACCGGTATGCCGCCCAACCTCGACCTGGCCGACGCCCGTTTCCGCGAGGCGTATGCATGGCGCACGGATTGGCCGACGCTCACGCTGGCCATCGCCAACGTCGCGATGTCGGCCGAGGACTTCCCGCGCGCCTTCGAGTACTACGACTACACCCTTGGCCTCTCGACGGATGACGCCGACGCCCTCACTGGCACCATCCGGGCGCTGACCTACTCGAACCGGCACGGCGAGGCGATTGCGCAGGCCGACCGGCTGGTCGGCACGGGCCGGAACGTCGGGGAAGCGCACTACTGGCGGGCGATGAACTTCGCGCGTCTGAAGGATGACGGGCAAGCGTGGACGGCGATCGAGCAGGCGGCGAGGTCGCTGGCGAATGCCGACGTCCCGAAGCTGGCCGGCATCATCGCCATCAACCGGCGCGACTGGGCCACGGCACGGCAGCGGCTCGAAATGGCCGCCGTGCGTCGCCGCGGCGACTGCGAAACGGCCTACTACCTCCAGGCTGTGACCGCCGAGCAGCGCGACTGGGAAGCGACCGCACGGGTGGCCTCAGACGCCGGCGCCTGCTTCGATACCGACGAATCGGTCATCCAGCAGGAACTCGCGGTTGTCCGCGCGTCGCTGATGGCCGCCGACCGGCGGGCGCGCCTGGTGGCCCGGCGCGAGGCGCAGCTCGTGTCCAACGCACGCATGCGCGCCACGGCCTGGTACAACGCCGCCGCGGCGAACTTCAACCTGTCGCGCTCGGTCGAGGCACGCCGCTACGCCGAGAAGGTCGCCGATGATGCGTTCTACGGCGACCGGGCCCGGTCACTGCTCGACCGCCTCAAGTAAGTGGCTGATGTCAGAGTGCTGAGTACTGAGTGGAAATGCGGCCTTCTGTAACCACAGATTCGGCTTGCTCCGCGTGAATTTTCACTCTGCAATCCGAATTCAGCAATCTGCAATCCCCCCTTCCCGCCCCCCGGTATACTGGTGAGATGTCTGTAGCAAATCCTTTGCGGCGTAACGTCGCCATCATCGCGCACGTCGACCACGGTAAGACCACCCTGGTCGATGCGCTTCTTCATCAGAGCGGCACGTTCCGCGCAAACGAACGCGTGGCCGAACGGGCCATGGACAGCAACGAACTCGAACGCGAGCGAGGCATCACCATCCTCGCGAAGAACACGGCGGTCCACTACAAGGACCTGCTCATCAACATCTGCGACACGCCAGGCCACGCCGACTTCGGCGGCGAAGTCGAGCGCACGCTCTCGATGGTCGACGGCGTCATGCTGCTGGTCGACGCGTCGGAAGGTCCGCTGCCGCAGACCCGTTTCGTGCTGCGCAAGGCGCTCGAGCGCGGGCTGTTTCCGATCGTGGTCATCAACAAGATCGACCGTCCTGACGCCCGCGCCCAGGAAGTGCTGAACGAGGTCTACGACCTGTTCATCGACCTCGACGCGCCGGAAGAGGCGCTCGACTTCCCGGTGCTCTACACCAACGCCAAGGCCGGCACCGCCACCTACGACCAGAGCGGCATCGGCGAGGACCTGCGCCCGCTGTTTGACGCCATCGTGAAGCACGTGCCGCCGCCCGAGGGCGATCCGGAAGCGCCGCTGCAGTTGCTCGTGGCCAACCTCGACGCCAACGACTACGTCGGACGCATCGCCATCGGCCGCATCTTCAATGGCCGCGTGAAGGTCGGCGAGCCGGTCACGGTCTGCAAGCTGGACAGCACGCATCAGCCGACGAAGGTGACCAAGCTCTACACGTTCGATGGTCTGAAGCGCGTCGATACCCTGGAGGCCGCCGCGGGCGACATCGTCTGCCTCGCCGGCATCGACGACATCACCATCGGCGAGACGATTGCCTGCATCGACAACCCGCAGCCGATTCCGCCGATTGCGATCGACGAACCGACGGTGTCGATGATCTTCGGCGTGAACACCTCGCCGTTGTCGGGCCGCGACGGGCAGTTCGTCACCTCGCGCCAGATCAAGGACCGCCTCGACAAGGAACTCCTCGGCAACGTCTCGCTTCGCCTCGAGCCGACCGATTCGCCCGAGCAGATGCGGATCGTCGGCCGCGGCGAGCTGCAGCTCTCGATTCTGATCGAGATGATGCGCCGTGAAGGGTTCGAACTCCAGGTCTCGCGCCCGGACATCGTCACCAAGACGATTGACGGCACACGGATGGAACCGGTCGAACTGCTGGTCATCGACGTGCCCGAGGATCACCAGGGTGTGGTCATCGCCAACGTCGGCGGACGCCGCGGCGTGATGGCGAAGATGGTGAACAACGGCAGCGGCCGTGTCCGCCTCGAATTCCGTATCCCGGCGCGCGGGCTTATCGGCTTCCGGTCGCAGTTCATGACCGAGACGAAGGGCACCGGGATCATGAACCACCTCTTCGAGAGCTGGGAACCGTGGCACGGCATCATCCCGGCGCGCGCCACCGGCGCCCTCGTCGCTGATCGCGCCGGCATCACCACCTCCTACGCTCTCTACAACATCCAGGAACGCGGCGAGATCTTCATCGACGCAGCGACTACCGTGTACGAAGGCATGATCATCGGCGAGAACTCGCGCGCCGCCGACATGGACGTCAACTGCACGAAGGAAAAGAAGCAGACGAACATGCGCGCGTCGTCAGCCGACGAAGCCATCCGCCTGGTTCCGCCGCGCAAACTGAGCCTCGAACAGGCCATCGAGTTCATCAACGACGACGAACTCGTGGAGGTGACGCCGACGAGCATCCGCCTGCGCAAGCGGGTCCTGACCAGCAACCAGCGACCGAAGAAGGACAAGTCCGAATAGCACGCCCGTGGCGCAGGCCCCCGGTTGACCGGTGCGGCCTGCGCTAACATGTTCTCCATGCTCAGGCGCAGAACGTCCGGTTCGGTGGTGTGTCCGTCGTGCGGGTCGCTGGTCGGTGTCAACGACGACCGTTGCTACTCGTGTGGCCGCGCCAACCCCGGCCTGTGGGGCTTCGCGCCCCTGCTGCGACAATTCGGTTCGGACCTCGGCTTCGTGCCGCTGGTCATCGGCGCGTCGTCGGTCCTCTATGCCCTCTCGCTGATCGCCTCGGGACAGTCACTGATGGTGATGGGCCGCGGCTTCAACATCCTGGCGCCGGGTGGCTACACGCTGCTGGCGTTCGGCGCGAGCGGCTCCTCGCCGGTCTTTACCCTCGGTGCGTGGTGGTCGGTGCTCAGTGCCACCTGGCTGCACGGCAGCCTCCTCCACATCGTGTTCAACATGATGTGGGTGCGCGACATCGGGCCGTCAACTGCTGACGTGGTGGGACCGTCCCGGACGGTCATCATCTACGTCGTGTCTGGGGTGTGTGGATTCCTGCTCAGTTCGCTGGCAGGGCAGTATCTGCCGCCGATTCCGTTACTGTTCACGTCGCTCAGCGGTGCGCCGCTCACGGTCGGTGCGTCGGCCTCGATCTTCGGACTGCTGGGAGCCCTCTTCCACTACGGACAGAAGAGCGGCAGCAGCCTCATTCATGGCCAGGCCAAGCAGTGGGCGCTCATCCTGTTCATCTACGGCCTCGTGATGCCGGGCGTCGATAACTTCGCGCACGCCGGCGGATTCATCGGCGGATACGTCACGTCGGTCTTCTTCAACCCGCTGACGCGCGAGCGCGGCGACCACATGCTCGTGGCCGTCGTCTGCCTCGTCGCCTCGTTCGCCGCTACCGCCTACTCGCTCTTCAGCTTCTGGCCGTATCTCGGCCAGTAACCGGCGGCTCGCCACGTGGCGAGCCCGCGCGGTCTACTTCGTCTTCGCGAGTTCCTCGTCGATCACCCGCTTGAACGACTCGAACGGCTGGGCACCTTCGATGGAGCGGCCGTTGATGAAGAACGCCGGAGTGCCGGTCACGCCGACGGCTTCCGCCGCGGCCATGTCCGCATCGATGCCAGGCTTCTGCTGATGGCCGTCGACGCAGGATTTGAACTTCGCGGCGTCCAGCCCCAGTGCCGCTGCGTGCGCCTTGAGGTCGGCGTCGCTGAGTTTGGTGGGGTTGGCAAACAGGCGGTCGTGATATTCCCAGAACTTGCCCTGCACCTCGGCGCAGGCCGATGCCTCAGCCGCGGGGCGCGCATTCGGATGGTTCTGCAGCGGATAGTGGCGGTAGACGAACTTGATCTTGTCGCCGTAGGTCTTCAGTACCTGTTCCACCACCGGGTTCGCGCGCAGGCAGAACGGGCACTGGAAGTCGGAGAATTCGATCACTTCGACCGCCGCCGTGGCGTTGCCGCGTGGGACGCGGCCGCCGTCGGTCACCTCGACACGCGGCGGTTCGAGGCTGATGGTGACGGTGGTCTTTGCCTTCAACGCATCGACGAGCGCGGCGCGCGCCACATCCATCCGCTGCTCGATGAGCATGTTCTTGATCGGCGCCCGCACCTGGTCGAGCGTGGCGCCGTTGACGCGCGCCGGGTTGGCCTGGAACCACGCGGCGACCTCGGCGTCGGTCGGCGCCGGCGCCTTCGAGGCGATTTCCCGCTCCACCAGTGTCGGACGATCGATCCCGCGCGCCTTGGCCTCGTCGTCGAGCAGGCGGTTGGCCACGATCTCTTCGATCGTGGCGCGGCGGGCCATGTAGAGCGCCTGCACCAGCTTCGCGCTGCCGAATGACGACACGGGCTCCTGCAGGGCGCGCGTATCGACCTCGGCCAGCGTCACCTTCGACGTGCCGACGGTGGCGACGACCTCCGACTGATTGGGCAGCATCGTCTGCTGGGCGTCGGTCTTCGAGCAGGCGGCGACCATGATGAGGCCGAGCGCCGCCAGGGCTGTCACGGAAAGGTGTAGTCCACGCATGTGGGCCCTATTCTGCACTGGTTCCCAGCCGCTGCGGTAAGTCCGCAATGATGTAGCTCATCACTGCAATGGCCGCTGCCGCGCGCGACACATCGACCGGTGCGATCTTGTCCACGGTGTCGGCCGGTGTGTGATGGAGCAGGAAGTAGTCGCCGGTCCCTTCGTACGACATCGCGGGAATGTTTCCCGCCGTGACGCTCGGTCCGATGTCGGTGCCGCCGCCGCCAGGCGTGACGGTATCGGCCTCGATGTTCGTCAGTAACGAGGCGATGGCTCGCACGCTGTCCCGGGCCGTGTTGTTGCCGGTGATGGCGAACGACACCGGACGGAACAGGCCGCTGTCGGCTTCGAGCATCATCACGTGCTTGGCCAGTTCGGCGCGGTGGGCGTCGCGGTAGGCCTCGCCGCCCCGATCGCCGTTCTCCTCGTTGGTCCACAGCACGACGCGCAGCGTGCGCCGCGGGCGCAAGCCGAGCGACTTGATCAAGCGCAGCGCCTCCCAGGTGGCGACGATACCGCCGCCATCGTCGCTGGCGCCGGCTCCGACATCCCAGCTGTCGATGTGCCCGCCGATGACCACCAGTTCGTCCGGCTTCTCCCGGCCGCGAATCTCACCGACCACATTCGCCGACGGGGCGTCCGCCTCGAAGTGCGCCTCCATCTGCAGCGTCAGGACGATGCGGTCGCCACGGTCGGCCATCCGCTGCAACCGCTCCGCATCTTCGCTGGTGATCGCTGCCGCCGGAATCTTCGGGGCGTTCGCGGCGTAGTCCAGGCCGCCGGTGTGCGGCAGACGCAGGCCCGCCGGACCGACGGAGCGCACGAGGGTGGCGACGGCGCCGTGCCGCGCCGCTCTCGACGGTCCCTCGCTGCGGTACGGGCGCGTCTCGTCGTAGGTGGTGAACGGCACATTGAACACGACGATGCGCCCTTTCACGCGGCTGGCGGCCGCATCGAGCTCATCGAAGCTGCGCACGACGATCGCCTCGGCCTGCACGCCGCCCTGCGGGGTGCCGATGCTGTCGCCGAGCCCGAGCATCACCACTTGATGCGGTACCGGCTCGACAATCGCGAGGCTCTCGCGCCCTCGCACCCAGTGCGGCACCATCACCGGCTCGAGGTGCACGTTCTCGAGGCCGTCGCGCTTCATCTCCGTCAGCGCCCAATCGATGGCCCGCGTCAGTTCTGGCGAGCCGCTGAGGCGGTTGCCGATGCCGTCGGTCAGGGTCGCAAGCCGGCGCCAGGCGAACTGGTCGACCATGGCTGCCCCAATCAGGCGGCCGGCGGTGTCGCGGTAGCCGTCGAGCCACGCGGGCACGGCCGCGGGTGTCGCAGACGGCTGGGGCCGTGTCTGCGCCGGTGTCTGCGCAGACACCGGACCGGCATGCACCGCCGCGAGTGTGGCGGTGAGGGTGAGGACGAGTGGGAGACGAGTGAACACGAACACCTCGCGTGGGGGCGACGCGCCGCGGCGCGTTCAGGTTGAGAGACCCAACAGCTAGAGCGCGCCAGAAGTGCGGCCAGCGGGCTTCGTGAGCACCGGTTCCGGCTCGGGCGTGAAGTCTTCGCCAGGGTTGATGAAGCGATCCTTTTCGAACCGGTACTGCTTGTCGTAGAGCTGCCGATAGCGGCCGTTCAGCCCCAGTAATTCGTCGTGCGTGCCGCGCTCGACGATCTCGCCATGCTCGAGCACCAGGATCTGGTCGGCGCTCTGGATGGTCGAGAGGCGATGCGCGATGACGAACGTCGTGCGGCCGTGCCGCAGCGAACGCAGGCCGTCCTGGATGAGCGCCTCGCTCTCGCTGTCGAGACTCGACGTGGCCTCGTCGAGGATGAGCAGGCGCGGCTCGGCGAGGAGGGCGCGGGCAATAGCCACGCGCTGGCGCTGTCCGCCAGACAAGCGGACGCCGCGCTCGCCGACGACCGTGTCGTAGCCCTTCTCGAATGCCTGGATGAACTCGTCGCAGTGCGCGACGCGGCTCACCGCGATGATTTCGTCGCGCGTGGCATGCGGACGTGCAAAGGCGATGTTCTCGGCGATGCTGCCGTCGAACAGGAAGTTGTCCTGCAGCACCACGCCCAGGTTCTGGCGGAAGTCGCGCAGCTTGACGTCCATCAGGTCGAGGTCGTCAACGACGACGCGCCCGGTCAGCGGACGGTTGAAGGCCATCGCCAGCGAAATGAGGGTGCTCTTACCAGAGCCACTCGACCCGACCAGTGCCGTAGTGGACCCGGCCTTGGCGCTGAACGAGATGTGCTTCAGTACCGGCACCCCCTCGTTGTATTCGAAGCTCACATCGTCGAACTCGACGTCGCCGCGCAGCGTCGGGAGCGGCGCGCGCGACGCGTCCTCCTGGTCTTCAGTCGCCATCTGGCGGATTTCACGGATGCGGTCGAGACCGGCGAACGCCTCGGTGAGCTGCGTGCCGATGTTGGCGAGCTGCACCACCGGCACTGCGATCAGTGCGGTGAAGGTGAGGTACATCACGAAGTCGCCGATCGTCATCTGTCCCGCGCGGATCGAGTTGCCGCCGACGAGCATCATCGAGATGCCGATCAGGCCGAGGACGACCGTCGAGAACGCGGTGACGCTGGAGACGCCGGTCAGCGACTGCGCGACGTTGCGGAAGATGCGGTGCGCGCCCTTGGCGAAGATCAGCTCTTCGCGCTTCTCGGCCGTGTAGGCCTTCACGATGCGGACGCCGCCGAGCGACTCGGCGAGCCGGCCCGTCACCTCGGCGTTGATCTGGCCGCGCTCGCGGAACAGCGGACGCAGGCGCTTGAACGCCATGGCCATGCCGGTGCCGAACGTGCCGAGCACCAGCATGGTGACGGCGGTCAGTTGCCAGTTGAGATACAGCAGGACGACCAGCGCCAGCAACGCCGTGAGGATCGATCCGGTGAGCTGCACCAGGCCGGTACCGACCAGGTTCCGGATGCCTTCGGCGTCGGTCATGATGCGGGAGATGAGGACGCCGGTCTTCGTCGAGTCGAAGTAGCGGACCGGCAGGCGCATCACGTGCGCCTCGACGTCCTTGCGCATCTGGGTGATGGCGCGCTGCGCGGCGACGCCGAGCACCTGCGACAACGAGAACGACGTGACCGACTCGACGAGCGTCGCGGCCGCGGCCGCCATCGCCAGCTTCGGCAGCAGATCCCACTGATTTCGCAGGATCACGTTGTCCATCAGAAACTTCGAGGTGGTGGGGAGGACGAGGCCGGCGAGCCGGTTGATGACCATCAGGCCGAGGCCGAGACCAAGGCGCTTGCGGTGCAGCCAGATGAGGGCGCGCGCGTCCTGCATGGCACCGGGGCTGATCTTCTTCTTGTTCTTGCCACCCGGGGCTTGGTCCGCCTTCGGCTTGAGGCCTCTGGCGCGCTCTGCGCTGGCGTATCCGATCATCCTCAAACGTGTCACCTCGAAATTCATTCAGACGCGCGCGGCGGGCCCAACGCCCCCGGTGCCCGTCCCAGAATTATCGCCCATCGCCGGGATTGGCCGTGGCGTGGCCCGATCTGCCGCTACGGGACGCACCCGCTCAGGCGCCGGACGGCGTACTCGGGGCCGGTTCGGCGTAGCGGGCGCCGGCCAGGTTGATCTGGGAGGCAATCTCCAGAGCGAGCGGTGCCGGTGTCAGCACGCGGGCGAACGGGCCAAAGCTGAGGATCCAGCTGTGCAGCGCCTGGTCGATGCAGACCTGCAGCGTCAGCACCAGGCGGCCGTCCTCGTGCGCGGTCCACACCTGCGACTGGTGCCATTCGCGGGCGCGCACATAGTCGGTCACGGCTCGTTCGAACTCGATCGTCACTTCGGTGGGCGGCCCCGAGTGCACACCGAGCGAGTGCTGGAACGCTTCATCCGGCAGTTCCTCCACCGGCGTGAAGCGTTCCTCGAGCAGCGAGATCTCGGCGATCCGTTCCACCGCGAACGTGCGCACCTGGTTGTACTCGGGCACGTGCGCAAGCAGGTAGAGACCGCCCTGCGCATAGGCCAGCCGGTACGGGTGCACGAGATACGACTTCGTCCGCTCGCTCGAGCGCGAGTAGTAGGTGAGGGTGGCCTGTCGCTGGTGCAGGGTCGCTTCGAGCGCCCGCGCAATGATCTGCTGCTGCCGCCCATCGTCGTCGGACAGGCGCCGCAGCGGGTCGGGCTTCGAGGCGATGACGCGTGGCAGTTGGTCGAGGAACTGCCGCATGTGCGGCGTGAGCGACGCGCCGAGCTTGTCGAAGGCGCTTTCGAGTTCGTCGCGAAACGGGGTGCCGGCAAGCGACTCGAGCAGCGTGCGGCTGAAGTGGAGCGCGCAGAGCTCCGAGAGCGTCAGTCCGGCGAAGAGCCCCTTGAACGCCGTGCCGTTGATCGTCCACCGCGTGCGGCCGTCGTCATGCGAGCGGTCGTCGTAGAGCGGGAAGCCGGCTTCCTCCAGCGCCTGCAGGTCGCGCCTGATGGTGCGGGTCGTGACGTCGCAGAGGGTGGCGAGGGCGTCGATGGTGACGCCGCTCGCCCGCGAGCGCTCGATCTCGCGGAGGATGTTCCACTGGCGGATGACTTCCGCATTGCGGGGCATGCGGCTGATTGTACCGTCGCCGCCCGCGCCTGTCGCCGCTCAGTCGGCGGTCGAGGTGTGTCAAGAGCGAGCCGCCACCGGTGAGAATGATCGCCTCGTCGAGCGCGTGGCCGGCGATGCGGACCAAGCGGCCGTAGCCGACGCCGGCGAGCGAGATGGCGGTGATGTTCCCCGGCGTACGTCCGAGCCTGTCCCTGGCTTCCGCGCCGACCGCTTCAATCTGGCCCGTGACGTCCCCCGCGCACGACCGGTCCGGCGCAACCACACATCTGATAGACGACAATGGGGTTGACGTGACCTCAGCGCTCCTCTTTCTTGCGGCGTTCGTCGGTGGTGCCCTCAATGCGGTCGCCGGCGGCGGGTCGTTCATCACCCTGCCAACGCTGCTGTATTGCGGTGTCGCTCCGGTGTCGGCAAACGCGACATCGACGCTTGCGATGTGGCCGGCATCGCTCGCCAGCGCGCTGGCCTACCGCGCGGAAATCGGACGGTCTCGCGCCTGGATGCTGCGTCTCGGTGCGGTCAGCCTGGTGGGCGGATTGCTCGGCGGGCTGCTGCTGGTGCGCACCTCGGACGAAAGCTTCGTGCGTCTGCTGCCGTGGCTGATGCTGGTCGCGGCGACGATGTTCTCGCTCGGCAGCCAGATCACCGCGTGGGCACGAGGCCGGACGGGGAGCGTGGCCGCCGTTGGCGCGCCGGCGACGGGGCACGTGGGCAGCATCCACAACGTGCACGTGCCGCTGTGGACCCTGCCGCTGCAGTTACTGATTGCCATCTACGGCGGCTACTTCGGCGGCGGCATGGGCATCATGATGCTGGCGGCCATGGCCGTGGCTGGCATGACCGACATGCACGAGATGAACGGCCTGAAGACGATGCTCGCCATCGCCATCAACGGCGTCGCGCTCGCGGCCTTTATCGTCAGCGGCTCCATCGCCTGGGCGCCCGGTCTGGTGATGGTGCTGGGCGGCGTGTCAGGTGGCTACGCTGGCGCCTCGCTGGCGCGCCGTGTGGCCGGCCCAGCGGTGCGGCGCGTGGTCATCGTCGTGGCGTGGACGATGACCGTGTATTTCTTCGTCCGCTGACCAGTTGGGGCAGGGGCCGCTAGAATGCATCGAATGGTGCTCGCCGAAGAACAGCCGGTCCTCGCCCGCTTGACGCAACTCGACATCGCCGTCGACCGCCACGAGCATCCGCCCATCGCCACCGGTGACGAGGGGCTGGAACACTGGGAAGGAATCGACGCGGTCCACTGCAAGAACCTGTTCCTGCGGAACCAGAAGGGGACCCGGCACTACCTGGTCATCCTGCCGGTGACGAAGCGCGCTGACCTGCGGATGGTGGCCGACCAGATCGGCGATGGGAAGCTGAGCTTCGCCTCGGCCGAGCGGCTGATGACCTACCTGGGCGTCACCCCGGGGTCGGTCTCGCCCTTCGGCCTCATCCACGACACCGACCACCACGTGCGGGTCTTCCTCGACAAGGAGCTGAAGGCTGCGGCCCGGATCTCGTTCCACCCGAACATCAACACGCGGACGCTCGTGCTGTCGTTCGCCGGCTTCGAGAAGTACCTGGCCGCCAGCTGGAATGTCGTCCGTTTCGTCGACGTCAACAGGGCGGGCTGAACTGGCTGGAGCCTCGTTCTGCCCCCTGCTGCCTCCGCCGTCTCTCCCCCGAAATTGATAGTTACCGGCTCGTACAATCTGTGTAATATCTAGCGGCCTGAGTGCGCCTCACCAGCGATATGAGGCAAAAGGAGTCCGAGATGATCAGACGTACGTCCCTCGGTATTCTGGGAGCCGCGTTCGCCACGGTTGCCCTGATGACCCCGAGCGTCGCCGGCGCGGCCGACATCGTTCCCACCTTCACGAAAGACATCGCCCCGATTTTTCAGGAGAAGTGCGAAGCCTGCCACCGGCCCGATTCGATCGCGCCGATGTCGCTCATCACCTACGAAGAGGCCCGCCCGTGGGCGCGTTCGATCCGCGGCCGTGTCGAGAGCCGCTCGATGCCGCCCTGGCACATCGACAAGACGCTCGGGATTCAGGACTTCAAGAACGACCGCTCGCTGAGCGACGCCCAGGTCGACACCATCACCCGCTGGGTTGACGGTGGCGCGCCGAAGGGTGACGCGACGGACATGCCGGCTCCCAAGGTGTGGCCGAACGAGCAGGGCTGGAACTTCGCCGCGCAGTTCGGACAGAAGGAACCCGACCTGATCATCCGCTCGACCCCGTGGACGCAGAAGGCTGGCGCGAACGACACCTGGTGGAAGCCGGTTGTCGCGACCGGCATCACCGAGCCGCGCTGGGTGCGCGCCATCGAACTGCGTCCCGCCACGGTGAAGGGCCGCAAGATCACCCATCACGCCATTGCGCGCCTGCAGCAGGAAGAGACCGACGCGCTGGCCCGCAACGACGTCGACCAGAACGGCGCACAGCAGGCCGGCACCTTCATGGAATGGGCCGTCGGCAAGCAGGGCGAGATGATGCGGCCGAACTCCGGCAAGCTGATGCTCCCCGGCTCCAAGATCGTCTGGGACATCCACTACTCAAACGGTCGCGAGAACATCACCGACATCGTCGAACTCGGCGTCTACTTCTACCCCAAGGGGCAGGAGCCGAAGTTCCGCCAGGTGCTGCACCTGATGGGCGCCACCAACGCGGGCGGCGTGGACATTCCGCCAAACACCCTCAAGCAGACCGAAGGCTTCTTCGTGATGCGTGAGAACGGTCGTGTTGAGAGCTTCCAGCCGCACATGCACCTGCGTGGCAAGGCCATGGAGATGTCGGCCATCCTGCCGAACGGCCAGGTGCAGGTCCTCAGCTACGTGAACCGCTTCGACTTCGCGTGGATGAACACCTACATGTATGCCGACGATGCGGCGCCGCTCCTGCCGAAGGGCACGATCCTCAAGATCGTGGCGTGGCACGACAACACCGCGGCCAACAAGAACAACCCCGATCCGAACGTGTGGGTCGGCTACGGCGACCGCACGGTCGACGAGATGGCGCATGCGTGGGTGAACGTCACCTACATGGGCGACACCGACTACAAGGCGGAACTGGACGCGCGTCGCGCCAAGCGCCCGAGCACGCAGCAGCAACAGCAGCAGTAGGTGTGATGGACGGCGGGCCTGGTGCCTGCCGTTGGTTGCTCGAGCCGTCTGTTATCGTCAGGCGCCGTTCCATCTTCGGGGCGGCGCCTTTTTTTCAGGTCCAGGAGATCGTCCATGAACGCATATCGATCCGCCGTTGCCGCCATGGCCACGGTGATCGTCGCCGGCACGTGGGTCGGCGTGGGTCGCGGGCAGCAGCAGGTGGCACCGACGCCGCAGTTGCCCGGCGCCCCGCTCACCTCGAAGGGTGAGGCGGTCTTTGCCGCCGTCGAAGGATGGGGGCCGCACAAGGACGGGCAGAGCGTCATCGAGGTTGGCTACTACAACCGCAACCGCAATCAGATCATCGATATCCCGATTGGTCCCAACAACCGAATCGAGCCGGGCGGCCCCGACATGGGCCAGCCGACACACTTCGAGCCGGGTCGCCAATACGGCGTCTTCGGCATCACGGTGCCAAAGGACTTCGGCACGAAGAAGTACACCTGGACGATCGTGGCCAACGGCCAGACGTCGAGCGTGCAGCTCGGGACGGCCGGCCCGTACTGGGTGAACTTTTTCGAGAACCCCTCCACGGGTAATACCCCGCCGGTGGTCCGCTTTGCGCAGGCCGGTCCGGAGAACGTGGGTCCACCGCAGAAAATCGACGAGAACCGGACGGCCACGGCCGGTCAGCCGCTGGCGCTCTCCGTGTGGGTGTCGGACAAGCCGAATACCTACGATCCCGAAGAGGGGCTGCCTGCGAACCTGAGGTCGCGTCCGGCGGACGCTGGCGCTGAGCCCGGTGCCGGTCGCCGCGGCGGCGCAGCAACCCCCAACTTCGACGTGTCGGCCGCAGGCGCCAGCGGTCAACCCCGCGGCGACTTCGGTCGTGGTGGCGCCGGTCCGCGTCCTGACGTGACCGTCTCCTGGAAGGTGCATCGCGGCGCCGCGTCCAACGTGACCTTCAGCGAACCGGTCGCGCGCCTGTTCAACAAGGGCGATAGCAACGCGGTGATGGAAGCCAAGACCAACGTCACCTTCAAGGCGGCGGGCGAATACGTGCTGCGCGTCCAGGCCAACGACCAGACCGGCGACGGCGGCGGCGGCGACCTCTGCTGCTGGACCAATGCCCTGATGAAGGTCACGGTCAAGTAAGCCGCAACGCGTGTTCAGACCTGTGTAGCGGCCGACCTTTAGGTCGATTTCGAGATGGGTGTAGTGTCCGCCTTTAGGCGGACCCCAGAAAGTCCGGCTTACGCCGGACACTACGCACTACACCGACACCGAAACGGCTTTAGGTCGGCGCGGTTCCTTCGTGCGTCCGGGCGTCCGCGCCCTGTGTTACCCTGCGCCGCATGGTCCAGCCTCTGTCACGTCGTGCGCTGCTCAAGACCCTCGGCGCGGCCACCCTGCTGCCGCGCTTCAGCGTGGCGTCCGCTGTCGCGGCTCCGGCCACCAAGCCGATGCGCGGGGTCTTCATCATCCTGAACACGCCGTTCACCGCGAGCGGTGCCGTCGACTGGGACGACCTCGAGCGCGAGGTGGCGTTCGTCGACCGCGGTGGTTGCGCCGGCGTGGTCTGGCCACAGGGGTCGAGTGGGGTCACGACGCTGACGCGCGAGGAGCGGCTGCGCGGCATGGAGGTGCTGGCGAAGGCGGTGCAGGGCACGCGGGTCTCGCTCGTCCTCGGCGTGCAGGGCAAGGACACCGCCGAGATGCTGGAGTACACCAAGCGGGCGGACGCGGTCGGCAGCGATGCGGTCATCGCCATGCCGCCGACCAGCGGCAAGACGATGGACGACTACCGGGCCTACTTCCGTGCCCTGGCCGGGGCGACCACGCGTCCGGCGATTGTGCAGACCAGCGGCGGCGCGAAAGGCCTGTTCCCGAGTGTCGAACTGATCGTCGAGCTGGCGCGCGCCTTTCCGCACATGGCCTACGTGAAAGAGGAAAGCGAGCCGCTCGTGCCGCGCATGCAGGGCGAACTGGCGGCGCGCCCGGTCATGAAGGGGGTGTTCGGCGCCAGTCTCGGGACCGGCTTCCTCTACGAGATGCGTCTCGGTCTGGACGGCGTCATCACCGGCATGGGGATGTACGCCGACCTCATGGGGCGGATGTGGGCGCTGCACGAGCGTGGCGAACACGCACAGGTGCGCGATGCCTACAGCCGCTTCCTGCTGATGCGGAACCTGAACGACTCGATCCCCGGCACCGATCTCTACGTCATGAAGATGCGCGGGGTCTTCAAGACGGCGGTGCGCCGGACGTCGGCGCCTTCCGGTTCGGCGCCGGCCGCGCTTCGGGAGGTGGTGCCGACGGCGCAGGAGCGGGACGAGATCGAGTTCCGGTTCGCGGCGCTGACGCCGTATTTGAGCCTGTGACCTGACCTGTCACACCCCCCTTCTACAGTGAAGGGCATGAACACACTGCGCATCGACGACGCCCCCACCCACACCGAGATCGACTGGACGCCCTTTCCCGGCGGCGAGCTGGAAGGGGCGCGTCCCAAGGCACAGTGCCAGACGTGCCGTGCCCGCATCGGGCGCGACAGCGCTGGCGCGGCCGGCGCCTGGACGCCAGCCCTGTGCTTCCAGTGCTACCGCGCGGACATCGACAAGAACCGTAAGCTGAAGGCCGCGGCCGAACTGGATACGGCGTCCGACTCCCGGTTCCAGTGCACCCTGCCGTTCGAGCCGGTGAACACGTCGCGGTTGGCGCGCCTGAAGGTCGAGCGCGAGGACGCCCGGGTGAAGGCCCGTGAAGGCGCCGGCAGCTACATCGAGAAGCGGCACCGCGCCCAGATCGACGCACGCCATGCGCTCGCGCGGCTCCTGCACGGGCTGAAGCAACGCGAACTGACCGGTGCCGGTCAGGGTCAGAGCCGCCAGCGTGCCGCCGGCATGGCGATGCGCGCGGCCGAGATGCAGTTGCCCGAGTCGTGGCTGCCGTTCGTCGTCGCCCAGTAACGCGCATGCGATACTGACGCGTCGTGGATCCCGCCACTTTCATCCTGATTCTGGCCGCACTGGCCATGGGTGCGCTCGTTGGATGGCTGGCCGGCCGGCCCGCCACCGCGCGCCTGCAGGCCGCGCTCGATACGGAGCGGACAGCCCGGGCGGCGCAGGAACGGATCTGGACGCAGGCCGAGCAGGCCTTTCGCGAGGCGTTCAGCTCGCTCAGCGCCAAGGCACTGAACGAGAACAACGCGGCGTTCCTGCAGTTGGCTGAAACGCGCCTGCGGCAGGCGCGAACGGAGGCGGTAGCCGACGTCGACGCACGGAAGAAGGCCATCGAGGATCTGCTGTCGCCCATGGCGAAAACGCTCGAGCGGGTCGATGCCGAGGTGCGCGACGCAGAACGGCGACGGCACTCGGAGTCGGCCGAGCTGCTGCAGCGCATGGCGCTGCTCGACGGCAATAGCCGCGATCTGCAGGCGGAAACCCGCCGGCTGGTCGATGCCCTGAAGCGGCCCGGCGTGCGTGGCCGTTGGGGCGAAATCCAGTTGAAGCGCGTCGTCGAACTCGCAGGCATGTTGGACCACTGCGATTTCGTCGAGCAACAGACGGTGGCCGCCAACGAGCGACGCATCCGCCCCGACGTCATCATCCAACTCCCCGGCGGCAAGACGGTCATCGTCGATGCCAAGGTGCCACTCGACGCCTACCTCCGCGCGCTCGAGGCTCCGGACGAAGCCGCGCGGCAGCTGCTGTTAGCGGACCATGCGCGGCAGGTGCGCGCGCATCTGTCGCAGCTCGGCGCCAAGAACTACTTCGCGGACGTGGTTGGAAGCCCAGAATTCGTCGTCATGTTCCTGCCCGGCGAGATGTTTTTCAGCGCGGCGCTCGAGCAGGACCCGGCCCTCATCGAATTCGGTGTCGAGCGGAAAGTCATTCCGGCCAGCCCCACGACGCTCATCGCGCTGCTGCGTGCCGTCGCCTACGGCTGGCAGCAGGAGGCGATGGAAGAGAACGCCCGGCAGATCAGCGAGCTGGGACGCAACCTGTACGAGTCGGTGCGCTCGCTCGCCAGGCACGTGTCGGATCTGGGCGCACGCCTCCACTCCAGTCTCGAGGCCTACAACAAGGCGGTCGGGTCGCTGGAAGGAAACGTCCTCGTGAAAGCGCGCCGGTTCAAGGAGCTGCAGGTGGCGCCGAATGCGGAAGACATCGACCGCCTCGAACCGATCGACCGCGTGCCGCGCGTGCTGCAGGCGGCTGAACTGACCAACGGGCGGCCTTTCACGGACGACGAACAGATGGAACACGTGTGACGCCGGTCTCTGCCTTCGAGCGCTCGCTTCTTGCCGGCCGTACGGCGCTGGTCACTGGCGGAGGCACCGGCATCTGCCGCGGCATCGCGCTGGCCCTGGCCGCGCACGGCTGCGACGTGGCCATCGTCAGCCGTACTGCGGACCATCTCGAGCCGACGGCCGCAGAAATTGCCTCGCTGGGTGTGCGTGCGCTGGCGGTGGCGGCCGACGTGCGCCGTCCCGACGAAGTGGCGGCGGCGGTGGCGCAGGCGGCAGACACGTTCGGGCGTCTCGACATCGTGGTGAACGGTGCGGCCGGCAATTTCGTGGCCCGCGCGGAAGCGCTGTCGCCCAACGGCTTCGGCACGGTTGTGGACATCGACCTGAAAGGCACGTTCAACGTGTCGCGCGCCGCGCTGCCGCACCTGAAGGCGAGCCGCGGCGTGGTGTTGAACATCAGCGCCACGCTGCAGTTGCTCGGCACCATCGGGCAGGTGCATGCCGCGGCGGCCAAGGCCGGCATCGACTCGATGACCCGTACGCTCGCCGTGGAATGGGGCCCGCACGGCATCCGCGTGAACGGTCTGGCGCCAGGGCCGGTGGACGGCACCGAGGGGGTGCGCCGGCTGGTGACGGATGAAGGCCGGGCGGCCATCGCCGCGCGCGCGCCGCTGGGGCGCATGGCCACGATCGACGAGGTGGCGCAGGCGGCGCTCTATCTCTGTTCCGATGCGTCGGCGTTCATCACCGGCGTGACGCTGGTCATCGACGGCGGCCTCTGGCTGCGCTCCGGTCAGGCCCTTGGTGACTAGAGCGCACCAGTTTCGCCTGTTCGACGTACCGGAGTCGGCAGCGAGTCCCGCCGCCGACGTCGCGCCGCCGCGCGAGGCACCGGTGCCGACGGTGGCTGCGCCGACCGTGCCAGAAACCACACTGGCCGGCACGACCGCGCCCACGGTGTCGTTCGTGCGGCATCCGCGGGCGCGCCGATATCTCATTCGCGTGCTGCTCGACGGCAGCGTGCGCGTCACCATTCCGCGGCGTGGCTCGCGGCGCGACGCCGACGCGTTCTACCAGCAGCAGCTCGAGTGGATCGCCAACCAGCGTCAACGCGTGGCCCGCGTGCGTGAGCGGTTGCCAGCGGATCTGCCCGAGACCGAGCAGCGCCGTCTCCGCGCGCAGGCGAAGCGCGAGCTGCCGCCGCGGCTGATGGCACTGGCGGCACAGGTCGGTGTGCCGGTGCGGAAGGTGAGTGTGCGCAACCAGCGTCAGCGCTGGGGTTCGTGCTCGCAGTCGGGGCTTATCTGCCTGAACTGGCGGCTCATCACCATGCCCGCCTGGGTGCGCGACTACGTGCTCTATCACGAGCTGATGCACGTGAGGCAGATGGACCACTCGCCGGCGTTCTGGGCGCACGTGGCGCAGGTCTGTCCCGACTATCAGCGGGCACGGCGATGGCTGCGTCGCCATGCACACGCGCCGCACGCGCCCGAGGCGCATGCCGATGCCGCGCGTGCCGCAGGGCAGGGCGACACCGATACGGCCGACGACGAGGGGTGCTGAGGGCGGTCAGAAGCGGGCGCCGAGCCGCACCAGTTGCTGCTCGAGGCTGTCGTAGGTCGGCAGGGGCAGGGCGCGCCCTTTCAGTTTCTTCGCCAGCCGCTCGGCGCCGCGGCCGCCGAGCCACAGTTCCACATGCGGCGCGAGCCGCTTCGCCACCGCCGTGACTTCCTTCTCGACGCGCTCGGTATCGCCGACGTCGCTGACGCCGAGTGCCACCACTTCGATCGCCACCACGGTGGTGACCTCCACGATGTCGTCGCTCGGCAGGTCAGGCCCAAGGTAGATGGCGCCAAGCCCGCCGCTGGCCGCCATCATGGCCGCCCCCAGCGTGCCGAACTCGTGCCGCTCGCCGGCAGGGGTGGCAAACAGCAGGGTCTCCGGCATCCCGGCCTTCTGGTGCACGCGCAGCAGCGAGCCGAGGATGTTCCGGACGCTGGCAGACAGCAGATGCTCGTGCGCGATGCGGCCGCGCCCGTTGTGCCAGCGTTCGCCCACCTCGGTCAGCACCGGCACCAGCACGTCGCGCAGCAGTTCCGGCGCACGCAGCAGTGCCGCGGCACGGGCCAGTTCGGTCTCGACGGTGGCGGCGTCGAACCGTTCGAGTGCCTCGATGATCGAGGCCGTGTTGAGAACCGGTGCGTGCGGCGCTCGGCGCGCGGCGGCCACCACCGCGGGCGCACCGGCCAGCGCCATCCGTGTCAGTTGCTCGTCACTCATCGCGGCAACGCGCCCGATGGCGTGCCCGGCGGCGACCGTATCGCGCAGCCGCTTGATGCGGCGGACGTCGGCGTCCGAGTACATCCGTCCGCGGCCGTCGCGCACGGGCGTCACCGCGTTATAGCGCCGCTCCCAGGCGCGAAGCGTGTCGATGCTGACGCCGGTCATCAGGGAGACGGCACGGATCGGATAGGTGACGGACGGTGTCTTCATGGTCGCGGCCGGCTGACGGGTGTTGTCGGAGCGGGGCATATGAACGATCGGACGCCGACGCTGAAGACCGCGGCTGCCACGATGGCGGTCACGACTTCGGCGGCCACAGGACGAAGGCGCTGGTGGTCCGCTGGTACTGCCGGTAGTCGTCGCCGCGCGTGCGCAAGGCTTGAGCCTCAGCGAGCGGAATGCCGGTGACACGGAACAGGAAATAGAGCATCGCGAGCGGACACGCCAGCGCCAGCCAGCCGAACGGCGACGCCAGCGCGAAGAGGGCGTAGGCCACCCAGATGAGCCACTCGAAGAAGTAGTTGGGATGGCGCGAGTAGCGCCACAGCCCGATGCGGCACGTGCGGCCGCGGCTGGCAGGCTGACGCTTGAACTGCTCCAGTTGATGGTCCGCCGTGAGCTCGCCCGCGAACGCGGTCACCCACAGGATCAGTGCGGCCTGTTCGAGCACCGACAGGCCGACCCGGTCGTACGCCGCCGCGAGCAGCGCCGGCAGGGCAAAGAACACCGCAGCCAACGCCTGCATCTGGAAGAACCAGAAGAACTCGGGGTCGGCCGATGCGCCCCAGCCGCGCCGCATCTCGGCGTAGCGGCCATCCTCGGGCCGCCCGATCACACGGTCGTGCAGCAGGTAGGAGCCGAGCCGGACGCTCCAGATCGCCATGATGGTAGCGACCGCGATGCGCCGGCCGATCCAGCCGTCGAGCACCACCGCGGCCAGCACCGCGAGCGCGCCGACGCTGAAGGCCCAACCGGCGTCGACGATGCCCGCATTGCGCGTGCGCCGCTGCACGAACCACAGCGCCACCATCAGGGCGCTGACTGCCAGAAGCGCGCCGACGACGAGGCCTGCCGTGATCCACATAGCGATCATGGTATGTCATGGACAAAGGCTTGACAATGCCGGCGTGCCTCTGTCAGGCTTTTCCGGTCCATGAAACGCCTTGCAGTGGTCGGCAGCGGCATCTCGGGCCTCGCGGCCGCCTTCTTTCTCAGCCGTCGTCACGACGTGCACCTGTTCGAAAAGGACGGGCGGCTGGGCGGGCACACGCATACGGTGCTGGCCGACAGTACGAGCGGCCCGGTTGCGCTCGACACCGGCTTCCTGGTGCACAACGACAAGACCTATCCGCTCCTGGTGCGGCTGTTCGCCGAACTCGGCATCGACACCGTGTCATCCGACATGTGCTTTGCCGTGTCCTGCGTTGGCACCGGCTTCGAATACAGCAGCCGCGGCGTGCGCGGCTTCTTCGCACAGCCTCGCAATCTCGTCAGTCCGACGCACCTCGGCTTGCTGGCAGAGATCTTCCGCTTCAACCGCGAGGCGCCACGCCTGTTGGCCACGCCTGAAGCGGCCGGGATGACGCTCGGCGAGTTCCTCGATGCGTTCCTCTTCAGCGAGCTGTTCACCCACCGCTACCTGCTGCCGATGGCGTCGGCCATCTGGTCGGCGTCGCTGGCCTCCATCCGCGCCTTCCCGGCGCTGACCATGATTCGCTTCCTCGACAACCACGGTCTGCTGGCCGTCAGCGGGCAGCCGATGTGGAAGACGGTGAAGGGCGGCAGTGCCACCTATATTCCGAAGCTGACGGCGCCGCTCGGGAACCGGATGCATCTTGGGGCGTCCATAGAGGGGATACGGCGAGACGACACCGGGGTGACCATCCGTTTCGCGGCGGGGCGGCCCGACCTGCGGTTCGATGACGTGGTGCTGGCGTGCCACGGCGATCAGGTGCTGCCGCTGCTCGACGACGCGACGGAGACCGAGCGGGACGTGTTCAGCAACTTTCGCACGACGATGAACGAGGCCGTGCTGCACACCGACGAATCGGTGCTGCCGGTGCGTAAAGCGGCGCGCGCGTCCTGGAACTATCGCCTGCACGACGACACCGACCTCGCGCCCACGGTCACCTACGACCTGAATCGCCTGCAGCAGTTGACGACAAAAGAACAGTTCTGCGTGACGCTGAATCCGAACAACGACGTCGACGACCGCAAGGTGATTCGTCGCCTGTCGTACGAGCACCCGCTCTACGACCACGCCGCGATCCGCGCCCAGGAGCGCTGGGCGGACGTGAGCGGCACGCACCGAACCCACTACTGCGGCGCCTACTGGTTCTACGGCTTTCACGAAGATGGCCTGCGCTCCGCGCTGCGCGTCGCGAGTGCGCTCGGAGTGGAGTGGTAACGCCGCGGCTGCGGCCGGGCGTGTGCACCGGGTGGCTCCGTCACCGGCGGACCTCGCCGGTGTCGCACGCATTCACCTACCCGCTGTTCATGGTGCTGCTGGACATCGACCGGATTCCGGAGCTGATGTCCGCCTCGGTGTTCACCAGCCACAACCGCTGGAACTGGGCGTCGTTTCACGACGCGGATCACTTCGGCGACGGCTCGCTGCCGCTGCGTGACCGATTGTCGCGCGATGCGGCGAGCCGCGGGCTGTCGCTGCCGGACGGCCCGGTGCTGCTGCTGACGCACCTGCGCTACCTGGGCTACTGCTTCAACCCGGTGTCGTTCTACTACTGTCACGATGCCGGCGGTCAGCTGCAGCTGATTCTCGCCGAGGTGCACAACACCTTCGGCGGGTCACACAACTACTGGCTGACACCCGACGGCGCTGGTGCGCCAGCGCTGCCGTCAGCGGAGGCACCGCTGTTTCTGGCGTCGGCGGCGAAGTCGTTCTACGTGTCGCCGTTCATGCCGGCCGACATGCACTACTCCTTTGCGTTCTCCCAGTCGGGCCCGACGCTGGTGGCGCACATGGCACTCGAGCAGGACGGCCAGCCGCAGCGGCGGCACAGTTTCGACGCGACGCTCAGCCTGCAGTGCACGCCGTGGACACCTGCCGCGATCACGCGCGCGCTAGTCCGACATCCGGCCATGACGCTCACGGTGATGGCCGGCATCCACTGGGAGGCACTGAAGCTCTGGTCGAAGGGGCTTGCCGTCGTGCGGCGCCCGTCTCCTGACGGTGTGTTTCCTGATACCGCCGCGCCCAACCAGGGGCCGGCCATGAGCAGACCATGAGCATCATCGATACGCTGGCGAAGCAGGCGTTGCTGTCCCGTCTTCCCGATGTGCAGGGCGGAACCCTGAGCCTCCTGAACGAGTCGGGACTGGCCCGCTACGGCGACCGCACGCGCCGCACCTGGAAGCCGGGCACCGACCCGCTCGAGGCCACCCTCGTCGTGCACGACGACGCCTTCTATCGCCGGGCGCTACTCGGCTCGGACGTCGGCATCGGCGAGTCGTACATGGACGGCGAGTGGAGCAGTCCTGACCTCGTGACGCTGACGCGGCTGATGATTCGCAACGCCGCTCTGGTCGAGCAGAAGGGCGGACTGCTGCGCGACGTCGTGCGCTTCGCCGGCAGTGTGACACGCCGCCTGCGCGACAACAGCCTGACCGGCAGTCGCACCCACATCCACGAGCACTACGACCTCGGCAACGATTTCTTCCAGCTGTTCCTCGATGGCCAGCACCTGATGTACTCGTCGGCCTACTACGAGACCGGGCACGAGACGCTGGAGCAGGCGCAAGGCAAGAAGCTCGATACCATCTGCCGGAAGCTGAACCTCGGTTCCGGCGATCATCTGCTCGAGATCGGCACCGGCTGGGGCGGCTTCGCCGTGTGGGCCGCGACGCACTATGGCTGCCGCGTCACCACCACGACGATCAGCGAGCAGCAATACCGCCACGCCTGCGACTGGGTGTCGCGGCTCGGCGACGCCGGCTCACGGATCACCGTGCTGCTCGCCGATTACCGCGAGCTCGCTGGGCAATACGACAAGATCGTGAGCATCGAGATGTTCGAGGCGGTGGGGCTGAACCACTACGACGACTACTTCGGTGCGGTCGAGCGGTTGCTGAAGCCGGGCGGCGCCATGCTGATGCAGACGATCACCGTGGACGAGCAGCACTTCCCGCACTACCACGGCCAACCGGACTGGGTCGAGAAGTACATCTTCCCGGGTGGCGAACTGGCGTCGGTTGGGAAGATCCTGGAGTCGCTCGCGCGGGTGACCTCGATGTCGCTCTATCACGCCGAGAACTTCGGTACCCACTACGCGCGCACGCTGCGCGAGTGGCGCGAACGCTTCCATGCCGGACTCGAACGCGTCCGCGCGCTCGGCTTCCCCGATCGGTTCATCCGCATGTGGGACCTGTACTTCGCGTTCTGTGAAGCGGCGTTCCTCGAGCGGCACACCGGCGTGTTCCAGATCGTGTTGAACAAGAACTACAGCGGCACGCTGCACTTCAATGAGCCGTGGGCGCGGGTGACCGAGCAGGCCACGACGGCGGTGGCCTGAGGGCGCTAGTGGACCACGCCGGCTTCCTGCTCGGCGCAGTGCTGGCAGGAGCTGTCGTCGTCGGCCATCCACTCGGGCGGGTTGACGCGGCCGCAGAAGGTGCAGGTGCGGTAGCGTGCGCGGCGCGTGGCGCAGGCACCCTTGATGAGATCGCCGACGATGCTCATCAGCTGCGACTCGGGTAGCCGCCGCCACTTCACCATGCCGACGCGGCGCGGTCGGACCACCGCGCTGAACGGCGTCTCCCACCGGACCGCGTACTCCTCGACGAACACCGCGGTATCGGTGAGCCTGACGACCACCTCTGACGGGGAGCCGCCGGTAAAGATCACCACGCCGTCGACGTCTTCCTGCGTGAACGGGTCGGGCAGGTGCGTGCTGATGAACGCCAGCAGCTGTTCGTAATGTTCGGCCACGCTCATGACGGGGTCTACTTCGTGCTCGTGATGGCCTGGTAGATCAGTGACTGGAACGGTGCGGCCGCCGGCGAGCCGGGATAGCGCTGCACCATCATCACGCCCACCAGTTTCTCCTTCGGGTCGACGAAGAAGAACGTGCCGAGGATGCCGCTCCAGCCGTACATCCCGGCTGAGCCGGGCTGCTGGGTGGCGCCGACGTCACTGGTGATCTTGAAGCCGAGGCCCCACTGTGCGCCGGCGCCGATGACCGGCGTGTTGGCGAGATTCAGGTCGAGCGTGTGGCTGATGGTCATCAGCTCCACCGTCTTTGGGCCGAGCAACCGGATGCCGTCGAGGATGCCGCCGTTGGCCAGCATCTGCGCGAAACGCGTGTAGTCGTTGACGTTCGACACCAGGCCGGCACCGCCAGCGAAATAGGCCTTCCCCGGCTTGAAGTTGTCGGGCGCGAAGTGCGTGTTGCCGAACGACTCTGGACTCCGCATCGGGCGCACACCGCCGGCGCCGTCGGGGGTGTAGACCGTAGCCAGCCGCGGCCACTTCGCATCCGTCACCTCGAAGCCGGTGTCGTTCATCTTCAGCGGCCCGAAGATGCGCTCTTTGAAGAAGCGATCGAGCGGCATGCCTGAGGCGACTTCGATCACGCGTCCGAGGACGTCGGTGCTGAGGCTGTAGTGCCAGTCGGCGCCGGGCTGGCTCACCAGCGGCGCCTTGGCAAGACGGTCGACGTTCTGTTCGAGTGTGCCGTCGGTGATGCCGAGGCCGTCGGAGACGCCGCCGTTGCGGTACGCATCGCCGACCGGGCCGTTGTCGAGGAAGCCGTAGGTGAGCCCCGAGCGATGGGTGAGCAGGTCGCGCACCGTGACCTGCCGGCGCGCGGGCGTGAACTCGGCGCCCTGCGCACCGCGCGACACCACCTTCATCTCGCGGAACGACGGGATGAACTTCGAGACCGGGTCGGTGAGCGCCAGCGTGCCTTCCTCGAACAGCATCATGGCCGCGACGCTGGTGACCGGCTTCGACATCGACATGATGCGGAAGAGCGAGTCGGTGCGCAGCGGCGTCCGCTGGTCGGCGTCGAGGAAGCCGAACGCCTGCAGGTCGACCATCTTGCCGTCGCGGGCCACGAGGGTGACGACACCGCCCACCTGGTGCGCGTCGACCAGCGCCTGCATCGCCGTGTGCATGCGGTTCAGGCGGTCGGTCGACATGCCGACCGATTCGGGTGTCGCCTTCGGCAACGGCTGCGCGAGGAGGCCCGGTGCGACGAGCAGCAGGGACAGGCCGAACAGGACGAAGGAGCGACGCATCACGGCAGTAGCCTCGTTGAAGGAGTTCATCGACTCATCACGGCTGAGGGCGGCCGGTTACCGGACGGCGAAGACCCACACGGTGCCGCCTTCCGGCACCTCGGGATATTCGCCGGGCCGCAGGTTGTTGAGGCGCCCCTGCATCGACCGCGAGTCGACGCCCCAGCCCGACTGCACCGCGACATACTGCACGCCGTCCACCGTAAAGGTCGACGGTTGCCCGATGACGCCGGAACTCGTGGGGAACTCCCAGAGCACCGCGCCGGTCTTCGCGTCAAACGCCCGGAAGCGGCGGTCGTTCGTGCCGCCCGAGAACACCAGGCCGCCCGCCGTCGTCAGCATCGGACCCCAGGTCGGGGAGTTCGCGAATGTGTGGGTCCAGACCTTCTTGCCCGTGTCGACGTTCCAGGCCTGCACCTCACCGATGTGATCGGCACCAGGCGCGATCATCAGCTCGGTGGTGGCGCCGACGAACGAGGCGCCAGGCGAGTAGGGAACCTCACGTCCGGTGATGGCGCTGCACAGGTTCTCGTTGGCTGGGATGTAGATCAGCCGCGTCTCGGGATTGAAGGCAATCGGCGGCCAGTTCTTGCCGCCCCAGAACGACGGGCAGAACTCCGCCCGCTTGCCGGTGCCTGGCTTGTGTGCCGGATCGACGTCGGCACGGCCGGTCTTCGGGTCGACGCTGCGGAAGACGTTCTGCTTCACGAACGGCTGCGCATCGACGAAGCGGATCGGTCCGTCCGTCCGCTCGAGGAACCACATGTAGCCATCGCGGGCGATGTTGACGAGCCCCTTCACCGTGCGGCCATTGCGCTGGAAGTCGATCAGCAGCGGTGGCGACACCTCGTCCCAGTCCCACGATTCGTTCGGGTCGTACTGGTGGTGCCCCTTGATGGTCCCCGTGGTGACGTCGATGGCGACGGTTGACGAGGTGTAGAGGTTGTCGCCCGGGCGCTGGTCGCCCATCCACGGACCGCCGTTGCCAGTGCCGAAGTAGGCGAGCTTCGTCGCCGGGTCGTAGTTCGCGGTGACCCAGATCGAACCGCCACCGGTCTTCCACTGATCGCCCGTCGGCCAGGTCTCGCTGCCAGGTTCACCCGGGGCAGGAATGGTGAAGACCTTCCACAGCTGCTTGCCGGTCTCGGGATCGTAGGCGGCGATGAACCCGCGCACGCCGAGTTCGCCACCCGAGGTGCCGACGATCACCTTGCCGTCGGCGACGAGCGGCGCCATCGAGATGTAGTAGCCGTTGCGGTTCTTCTCGACCTCGGTCGACCACACTTCCTTGCCGGTCTTGGCGTCGAGCGCCACGAGCACGGCTTCGGCCCTGGCGAAGAACACCTTGTCGCCGTAGAGCGCAACACCGCGGCTGGTGCGGTGCAGGGTGATGACGTCGGGCGGCGGCGTGTTGACGTAACGCCACAGCAGCAGCCCGGTCTTGGCGTCGAGCGCCAGTACCTGGTTGCCTGGCGTGGCCACAAACATGACGCCGTTGTTCACGAGCGGCGTCGCCTCGTGGCCGCTGGTGTTGCCCGTGGCAAACGACCACACCGGCTGCAGCCGCGACACGTTGGCGGTGGTGATCTGCGTGAGCGGGCTGTAGCCCCAGCCGTTGTAGGTGCGGCGCACCATCAGGACGTTGCCGTCCTCAGGGGTGAGCAGGCGTTGGGCCGTGACGGGCGCGTAGCGCGCCAGTACTGGCGGAACCGGCATCACGACGGCTTGCTGTGCCGCGACGAGGACGCCGCCGGCCGACAGGGCCAGGGCCGTTGCCGCCAGTCGCTGTTGAAGGTTGGTCATCGGGTCACCCTGCTCCTGGTCAGGCCTGACCGGCCCTGACCTGTTCGATCTTGCGGTCGCGATCGGCGCTGAGGCGTTCCTTCTCGGCGCGGAACTCAGCCGCGAGTGCGTCGCGTCCCGCCGGGTCGAAGACGGCCGCGCTGCGCGACTGGTGCATCACCTGTTGTTCGGCGATCTTCGCCTCGTAGTAGTTCCGCAGTTCGGCAATCTGGGCCTTCTCGGCCTCGGAGAGCGTACGGACGGTGACGCCAGATTCGGCGTCCTTCTGACGGAGCCGTTCCATCGCCAGTTCGAGCGAGGACTTCAAACGTGTTTCATCAGCCATGGTATGAGTGGGGAGGATTATGGCCCGAAAGAAGGCGCCCGCAACCGGTCATCATCACGTCTACGTCGTGTTCCTGCGGAACCCCACAGGCGACCGCACTCCGGGGTACTACGTCGGGATGACGGGGCTGACGCCGGAGCAGCGCTTCGAGAATCACAAGACGGGCGTGAAGGCGGCGTCCGTGGTCCGCAAGTACGGCGAGCGGCTGATGCCGAAACTCTACGCCCACCTCAACCCGATGCCCTACGCGAAAGCGGTCGAGATGGAGGTCTGGCTGGCCGACAGCCTGCGCAAGCGCGGGTTCCAGGTCTTCGGCGGCCACTGAGAGGACGAGCCGGCGATCCTTGCCCTTACAATGTGCGGATGCGAGTCGTGAACCGCACCGCTGTCACTGTCGTGGGCGTCGAGCCCTATCTCGAATGGACCCGCGGCCGCGATGCCGATTTCAACAGCGGTCAGTTGACCGTGGCGCGCACCAAGGCGTTCGGGTCGGCGTTCCTGCTGCCCGAAGTGGACTACGAGGAGGATCTCCAGGAGTGGCTGGAGGAGAACTTCGCGTGGATCTTCGAGTTCCAGTTGTCGTCGTGGACGGCTGACGAGACGGCCTGGCCCGCGGTTCGCGACCTGCCGATGTTCCGGGCCTGGTTCCGGGTCGATCTACACAGCGTCGTGGTCGACGTGGCCGACGACGACATCGAGGGCGAGGAACTCTGATGCTGACTCATATCGTGTGCTTCAAGTACAAGGCGGACGTGTCCGACGAGACGCGCCGTGAACACCGCGACCGGCTGGCCGGTCTTCGCGCCCTGACCGGCGTGGTCAACCTGCAGGTCGGCGCGGACGTCGTCCACTCGGTCCGTTCGTTCGATACCGGACTCATCGTCGTTTTCAACGACCGGGCTGGCCTCGATACCTACGCCGTCGACCCGCAGCACGTGCCGGTTGCGCAATTTGGTGCAGGCCTGTGCGAGCAGATCGTGGCGGTCGACCTCGAGTAGTTCTTCCTCGACTGGCACTTTCTGACAGCTGCCGCAAAAGTTGTCAGTTCCCCGCTGTGCGTCCGCGGCACACCTGTGTCGCGGACGACGCGTCTACCGTCCGGTCATCACCCCATTCGGCGCCGGCATCGTCAGTTGAACGGACAGAATCGCCACGCCTATCCGGCAATCGATTTGCGTTGGTGTTCCGCATCATGAACGCAACGCCTCCTCGTGAACGGCATGCCGAACGACTCTGGACGGCCTCGGACGGAACGGTCTGCATCCTGGCCACCTGCGACACACCGCCGATTTACTCGGTGTCGCTGATTCGCGATGCGCAGGTCGTGCGTGAACGGCGTCTCTACGGATTGGCGAGCGCCCAGATGCTGGCGCAAGGGTGGAAGGACGGCAGTCAGCCCGCCATGTGAGCGGCGCGGTCAGGGTTCCGGAATGAGTTCCGGCGACGGAATGAACCACTGCAGGTGCCGGCCGACGATCTCCTGCAGCACCACGTCAGGGTGTTCCTTCTCGATCTCCTCGAACGCGAAGTCGTTCCGCCACAGGTAGACCACACGGCTGAAGTGCTCCGAGAAGTAGGGAGCCATGGCCGACGTGAACGAGTCGCGGAAGACGAGGGCCCGCGGCAGCGTCGACCCTGGAATTTCCGTGACGATGCGCGGCTCGCCCGCCTCGACAATGTTCCACTTCGGTTCCACCATCACGTATTGCCGCGGTTGTTTCGGCACGAGCGTCAATTGCTCTTCGCCGAGCACGCGCGTCAGCCCCATCATGCCGGCGAGGTCCATGCCGGGAATCTGCACCGGTACCTCGTCGAAGTCGGACAGCGGTTTCGCCGGCGGAATGGCCGGCACCTGCAACCGCAGCGCCTCGATGATGGTGCGGTAGCCGATGTAAGCGCCGCGCGGGTTCCAGTGCGTGTCGGTCTTCTGGAACAGCCGCACGTTCCGCTTCTCGTCCATCAGCGCTTGCCGCACGTCGATCGCCGCGCCGGTGTCGGTGATGGCGGTCACCACCTGGTCGGTGCGTGACAGGCGGTTGACGCGGCGCACGGTGCGCGGGAACAGCTCAGGATAGATCGTGCCCTTGTCCGGCAGGATGGTGAAGGCGTAGGCGATGCCGCGCGCGCGGCACCAGCGCTGCGCCCGCACGATCGTGTCGCGCCAGTTCTGGATGGCCGCCTCGCTGAGCAGGTCGGCGTTCGTGAAGTCTTCCAGCCCCCCGTCGTCCACGAAGAACAACCAGCCCTTCGGACCGATCGTGACCGAAGGCGACGACGACACGTGCAGCCAGACGTAGCGGCTGATGCCGTACCACCTCACCAGCGTCGAGCGGAACGCGAAGTGATCGCTGAACCAGGCATCGAGCCCAGGCAGGAACGCCTTCGCACCGGTCCAGGTGAGCGTGGTGGCGGGGAAGCCGGCCAGCGTGCGGTTCTCGGCCTGCGCATCGGCGCCGTCGTGGCCGAGCAGGTTCATGACCGGCGGTGCCGAGATGATGCCGATGAAGGCGGCGACGATCAGCCAGTTGGAGAAGCGTCGCATCAGAACCGGAAGTAGATGAAGGGGTTGTAGCTGCGGGCGGCCACCTGCAGCAGCGCCGCGACGAACACCGCCACGAGCGCCAGCGCACCGGCGGTTTCAGCCACCCACCCTTGCCACGCGACGGTGACCCGCTCCACGCGGTAGCGCAACGCGGGCACCAGCGGCATCGAGCCAAGAAGTCCCGCGACCAGTGCGAAGCGTACCTCGGTCGTCAGGTACCAGCTGAGTCGCATCGGCGGCATCTCGCCGATGCCGAAGCCGAACAGGGTGCGCAGGTAGGCGAGGGCCGAGGGGAGGTCGGCCGAACGGAACAACACCCACCCGACCATCACCACCACGAGCAGGTAGACGTGCCGTGTCACGGGGCCGACGCGCTTCAGCACCGAGTCGAAACCAAGACGTTCGATGACGAGGAAGGCGCCGTGAAACAGCCCCCAGATGACGAAGGTCCAGCTCGCGCCGTGCCAGAGACCGCACAGGAAGAACACCGTCACCAGGTTGCGATAGACCTTCCAGGGCGCCACACGGTTTCCGCCAAGCGGCACGTACAGGTAGTCGCGGAACCACGACGACAGCGAGATATGCCAGCGGCGCCAGAACTCCTGCACCGAGTCGGCGACGTACGGCCAGCGGAAGTTCTCGGGGAAGCGGAAGCCGAAGATGCGGCCAAGGCCGATCGCCATGTCCGAGTAGCCCGAGAAGTCGAAGTAGATCTGCAGCGTGTAGCAGACGATGCCGAGCCACGCGTACGGCGCAATCAGCTGCTCGGGTTTCAGCGCGAAGATGCCGTCGGCCGGCCCCGCCACGATGTTGGCGATGAGCACCTTCTTGCCGAGCCCGATGATGAAGCGGCGAACGCCGTAGGCGAAGTCGTCGAGCGAGACGACGCGTCGCGCCAGCTGGTCGGCCATGTCCTTGTAGCGGATGATCGGGCCGGCAATCAGCTGGGGAAAGAGCAGCAGGTAGAGCGCGGCGTGCACCGGGCTCTTCTGCGCCGTCGCCTGCTTGCGGTAGACGTCGACCACGTAGGAGATGGCGTGAAAGGTGTAGAACGAGATGCCGATCGGCAGCAGCACCGCTGGCGCCGCGAACCCGCGGCTGCCGAACGCCTTCAGCACACCGTCGACGTTCTGGACGAAGAAGTTGGCGTACTTGAAGTAGCCGAGGACGACCAGGTTCGTGCCGATGGCGACGGCGAGGATGCTGCGCGCCCGCGCCTCGGAGACCTCGCGTCCCTTGTCGACCGCAATCGCCATCCAGTAGTTGAAGGCGATCGAGCCGAGCATCAGCCAGGTGAAACCGCCGCCCCCCTTCGCGTAGAACAGCACCGAGGCCACCAGCAGCAACCCGTTCCCATAGCCCGCGTGCACCCGCGTGAGGAAGTACAGCCCCAGCAGAATCGGCAGGAAGAGGAACAGGAAGGTGGGTTCGGTGAACAGCACGGGGGGAGTTGGTCGTTGGTCGTTAGTCGTTGGTCGTTGGTCGCGGAATGAGACGCATCCGCGACCCTGCCCACGACTAATGACCAATGACTAATGACTAATGACTAATGACTAATGACTACCTAGTTCTTCGTAAACACCAGGATGTGCTGGCGGGGCAGCCGTTCGTCGACCTTCGCCAGGGTGAAGCCCTCGGCCTCGACTTCCATCTTCGCTTCGGCCACGCTCATCTTGTGGTCGGGGCGAATCGGGATGGACGGGTCTTCCTTGCGGTATTCGAGCAGCACCAGGCGCGCGCCGGTCTTCAGCGAGTCGCGCATCTTGCGCAGCATCGGCTGCGGCTGCGCAAACTCGTGATAGACGTCGACCATCAGGATGAGGTCGAGCGTATTCGCCGGTAGCTTCGGGTCGTCCATCGTCCCGAGCACCAACTCGACGTTGGCGACCTTTTCCTTGTCGAGCCGCTGACGCAGGATGGTCAACATCTGCGGCTGGATGTCGTTGGCGTAGACCTTCCCGGTCGGTCCGACGCGCTTGGCCATCTTCACCGTCATGTAGCCGGATCCGGCACCGACGTCAGCCGCGACCGACCCGGGCGCCAGCGCGATGGCGTCCAGTGCGGCGTCGGGTTCTTCTTCCTGGACCCGTTCGGAGCGGTCCAGCCAGTCGGCGCCCAGGTAACTCATGGTGAGGGCATAGCGCCGGCCGCTGATAGGGTGCACGCCCGGCGAGGCGATCTGCTGGGCGGCGGCGATGGCCGCGGCCCCGAGGACCAGCGCCGAGCAGAGAGCGACGAAGCGGGTCTGTTTGTGCATAGAATTGAAGTTCCATTATGACCGAATCGACGTTGACCCCCTCCAGACTTTGGCGCCGTATGACTTCGGACCAGCGCCTCCGTGCGGCCCGTGCCTTCTGGGCCGAAGAGCAGGCTGCCGACGAGCACGTGCAGGCGATCCTGCTCATCGCGCAGACCAAGAAATTCCGCCCCAAGTTCGTCATGGGGCTCGACGATGAACGCCGGGCCAAGCACCTGGCGACGCTCGCCTCGCTGCCGGAAGTGCTGGCCGCCCGCTGTCTCGTGGTCTATCACCTCACTGAGCAGCGCGAGATGATGGGGCTGTTCCTCGATAACCTCGGCCTCACGCACGAGAACGGCATCATCGGAGACGACGACGCGAAGCCGGACGCGGAGAAGATCGGGCCGGCGGTCGAGGCCATTGCCGGCAAGTACCCGGCGGAAGATGTGTCGCTCTACCTGACGACGCTGCTCTGCCAGGACCCAGACACCTGGGGTGAACTGGGCAAGCTGCCGCAGATTCTGCAGTAGACACGGCGCCAGCCGTCGCCGCGCACCTTCCACCTTCGCAAACGCTTCGGCGGACCGCCGTAGCCTTGGCGGAGGCTGGTCAGGTGCGCCGTCGCACTTGTCATGCGTGAAGCCGTGGTCCTTATCACCGGCGCTGGCGGCGAGATCGGCCACGCACTGGTTCGTGGTCTCGCCGAGCCGGCGAGTGTCATCACGCTCGACGTGAATGCGCTCGACGCGAAGGCAAGGGGCGGACGGGTCACCGAAGACCAGTTCGCCCGTCCCCTGCGAGCGGCTCACGCGGACGGCCTACGACGTCAATGCGTTCAGCCGATTCGCCGCCGAGATTCGCGACTTCGTCCGTCGGGCATTCCCGAATGCGCAAATCACGTATAAAATCGACCAGAAGCGACAGGGTATTGTCGACTCCTGGCTGGCCGACGTGGACGATTCGGCGGGGCGGACCGACTGGGGCTTCTCCCCCGAATACGACTTCGATCGCGCGTTCCGCGAATATCTCATCCCGTCCATCGGCAACGACTACCGCTCATGACCTCAGTTACCGCCTTTGCGCCCGCGACGGTGTCCAATGTCGCCTGCGGGTTCGATGTCCTCGGCTTTGCGCTCGACGAACCCGGCGATGAAGTGACGGCCGCCTTCGGCCCAGCCGGCGTGACGATCGCCGCCATCGAAGGCGACGGTGGGCGCCTGCCGCGCGACGCGGCGAAGAACACGGCCGGTGTCGCGGCGCTCGCGCTGCTGACGCGGCTCGGCGATCCGCGAGGCGTGTCGCTCACCATCCGCAAGGGGCTGCCGCTGTCGAGCGGCCTGGGCGGCAGCGCGGCCAGCGCGGCGGCAGCGGTCGTCGCCGTCAGTGCCCTGCTCGGCGCGAACGTGTCGAAGGACACGCTGGTGCAGTGCGCGCTCGAAGGCGAGCGGCTCGGCGCCGGTTCGTCGCACGCCGACAATATCGCCCCGTGCATCTGCGGCGGCTTCGTGCTGGTCCGCAGCACCAACCCCACCGACATCATCACGCTGCCGGTGCCGGCAGGGCTGACGGCGGTGGTCATCCACCCTGACCTGGAAATCGAAACGGCGATGGCGCGCGCGCTGCTCGGCAACACGGTGTCGCTGCACGATGCGGTGCAGCAGTGGGCGAACCTCGGTGCGTTCGTCCACGCCCTGCACACCAGCGACTTCGACCTGCTCTCGCGTGCGCTCGAGGACACCATTGCCGAGCCGCGCCGGGCGCCGCTCGTGCCTGGACTGGCGCTGATCAAGCGGGCTGCCGCCGACGCCGGTGCGCTCGGCAGCAGCCTCTCGGGCTCAGGCCCGTCGCTGTTCGCGCTCTGTCGCGGGGACGAAACAGCGGCGCGCGTCGCCGCTGCGATGACGACGGCGGTCAAGACCCACATTGGCGGCGAGCCGCAGGTGTACATCTCGCGCATCAGCGGCCAGGGCGCCCGCGTCGTGTCGACATGCGCTTCATAACCACGCGCGGCCGGCGCGCCACGCACGTCGGTGGCGCTGATGGAGCGGCATCAGTCTCGTTGAAGACGGCGATGCTCGAGGGGCTGGCGCCCGACGGCGGGCTCTACATACCCGAGACGATCGAGCCGTGGAGCGAGAGCGAACTCGCCCGGCTTCCGCAGCGCACGCTCACCGAAATCGCCTACCGCGCGCTGCGGCCCTATACGCGTCCCGAACTCGACGCCACCATCTGCGAAGCGGTGGTTGCGGAAGCGCTGAACTTCCCGATTCCGCTCGTCGAAGTCGAGCCAGGCCTCTACTCGCTCGAGCTGTTCCATGGGCCGACGCTGGCGTTCAAGGACGTCGGCGCCCGCACGATGGCGCGGCTGATCGCGTCGCTCGATACCGGCGACCAGCCGCTCACTGTGCTGGCGGCCACCTCGGGCGACACCGGCAGTGCGGTGGCACACGCCTTCCACGGCGTCCCGCACACGCGCGTCGTCATCCTCTATCCGGACGGCCGGGTCAGCCCGACGCAGGAAGCCCAGTTGACGATGTTCAACTCGGAGGACGGCAACGTCCGGGCGTACGCGGTGGACGGCAGCTTCGACGATTGTCACCGGCTGGCGAAGGACGCGTTCGCGAACGCCGAGGTGCGTCGCGAAGTGCGGCTGACGTCGGCGAACTCGGTGAACATCGGCCGTCTGCTGCCGCAGATGGTCTACTACTTCCACGCCGTGGCGCAGGCCGCGCGTGTGCGTCCAGGCGCGGAGATTCACCTCTGCACGCCGAGCGGCAATTTCGGCAATCTCACCGCTGGGCTGATCGCCAAGCGCGCTGGGCTGCCCATCCGGACGTTTGTGGCCGCCACGAATGTTAACGACGTCGTGCCGGGCTATCTCGCGAACGGCCGGTTCGAGCCGCGCGCGTCGGTGCAGACCATTGCGAATGCGATGGACGTCGGCCACCCGAGCAACTTCGAACGCATGCGCTGGCTCTACAACGACGACCTCGAGGCCATGCGGGCCGACATCGAAGGGTGCCGTTACACCGACGATGCCGTGAAGCGCACCATCCGGCGCGTCTACGAGGAGCGGGGCTACCTGCTCGATCCGCACAGCGCGATCGGCTACCTGGGCATCACCGATCATCTTGGGCGGGTGGGGCAGGCGGGAACCGACCGTATCGGCATCTTCCTCGCCACGGCGCATCCGTCGAAGTTCAGCGAAGTCGTGGAACCGGTGCTCGGGCGTCCGGTGGAGATGCCGGCCGCGCTCGCCGAAGTGGTGGCGCGCCCGCGGCATGTGCTGAAGATCAACGCGACGTTCGAGGCGGTCCGGCGCACGCTGGCGGGGTAGCGCCAGCGCCCATCGCCACCATGACCCACCACTACCGCCCCTCCGTCCTCGCCGACCTGGCCCGCCACGGTGTGTTGCCGCTGCCGCACACGCGGCCGGAACTGGTGCGCGAGTATGTGCGCGAACTCTACAAGTACGAGATCAAGCGGTTACGTGCGCGCTTGCTGAACGGCGAGTTTCCACGGCGCGAATACGCAGGCCGTGTTGATGCGTTGCGGCGGCAATATCCAGAGCTGGCTTTGCAGTCGTGGCAGTACGTGGAGGGTGGCGTCCGGCCACAGCCGTAGCCCTCGCCGCGGTTCGCTCGCCCCTAGACCCCGAACTGCAGACGCACGAGACCGACGATCCCATCGACGTCGGCCGCCGCGTCGACACCCAGCGCCTGGAACGGCACGGGTGCGGGCGTCGATTGGAATGCCACGAATCGCACGGGGCGAAGTCCGTCGAGCGCCGCCGCTGCACGCGCGACGTCTGCTGCGGGCCACGCCAGGACAAGCGACTCGCGCCGTTCGAGTGCATGCCTCGCCATCCGCCGCACATCGTCGCCACGTCCGACCGCCGCGTACGCCCATCCCAACCGCTCGGCCAGCGCACGCGTCGCCACCTCCGTGCCGTTCACTGCCGCCGCGACGAGCACAATCACCATTTCTGCAACACCTGACTACAATTGTCCCCCAACCGTGACCGACCATCCAGGCTTTCGGCCAGACGGCGACGACCAGGCGACCGCCGTCTACGACGAACTGCGCCGCATCGCCGCCGTCTCCACGCGGCGTGACCGCGCCGGCTTGATGCGGCAGGCCACTGCGCTCGTGCACGAGGCCTACCTTCGCCTCGCCGGCACCACGGCCGCCTTCACCGAACGCAACCACTTCATCGGCATCGCCGCCCGCTCGATGAGGCACTCGAACGTTTCGAGGCGATCGATCCGGAGCAGGCGCGCATCATCGAGTTGCGCTACTTCGTCGGCTTGAGCATCGAGGATGCGGTGAAAGCGCTCGACATGTCGCCCGCCATGCTGAAGCGCCGCTTCGCGCTGGCTCGTGCCTGGTTGTTCCGCGAATTCGCTGGAGGGCACGCATGACCCCCGATCAGTGGCGCCCCGGACGCGACCGCGTCGAACGGTGCGTCGACCGGCCGCGGCCGGATGCCGGCGCCTTTCTTGTCCGCCGGGCGCGTGGCCACGGCGGCATGTGGCGTGTCGATCTGGCCACCGACAGCCGTCTGGGCCGCGAGGTGGCGCTCACGGTGCTGGCGCGGGCCGCCGCAGCGCGACCTCACGCCCGAGGACATCATCCGCGCCAGCAGCGGCACGCTGAAGATCCTCGACTTCGGTCTGGCGTCTGTCGACGAGGGTGTGGGAGGCGTGGAGGCGCCGAGGATGACCTCGCCGGGCGCGCTCGTCGGCACCCCGGCCTACATGGCGTCAGCGCAACTGAACGGGGGCAGCCTCGCGGCCCGTACCAACCTGACCGCTGCGGTCGGTTGGCGGCGCACGCACGAGTGGGCGACGATAGAAGCGGCGTTCGGTCAGGACTGACCAACGACCAACGACCAACGACCAACGACCAACGACCAACGACCAATGACCACATGATTGCCATTGCCATTCGCGAACCAGGCCCAGCCGACGTCCTCGTCCCCGTGGAGCGCCCCACGCCGGAATGTGGGCCAGGCGATCTCCTCATCAAGGTAGCCGCCGCCGGTGTAAACCGGCCGGATGTGCTGCAACGGCAGGGGCGCTATGCGCCGCCCCAGGGGGTCACGGATATTCCGGGGCTGGAAGTCGCAGGGACCGTGGCGGCGGTGGGGAGCCAGGTCACGGGATGGTCCATTGGCGACGGCGTCTGCGCGCTGCTGGCCGGTGGCGGCTACGCCGAGTACTGCGTGGCGCCGGCACCGCAGTGCCTGCCGGTCCCGGCCGGACTCGACGTCACGCAGGCCGCCGCACTGCCGGAGGTGATGTTCACCGTGTGGACCAACGTGTTCGAGCGTGGGCAGTTGAAGGCCGGGGAGTCGGTGCTGATTCACGGCGGGTCGAGCGGCATCGGCACCGCGGCCATTCAGCTGGCGCGCGCCCGCGGCGCCAGGGTCTTCGCTACGGCCGGGAGCGACGAGAAGTGCCGGGCATGCGAGGCCCTCGGCGCCGAGCGCTGCATCAACTACCGCGAGCAGGACTTCGTGGCCGAGGTGAAGGCGCTGACTGCTGACCACGGCGTGGACGTCGTGCTCGACATGGTCGGTGGCGAGTACCTGCAGCGGAACATCGATGTGCTCGGGATGGACGGCCGGCTGGTGCAGATTGCGCAACTCGGCGGCAGCCACTCGACGATCAGCACCATTCCGATTCTCCAGCGCCGGCTGACCATCACCGGGTCGACGCTGCGGGCGCGGTCGGTGGAGGAGAAGGGGCGGCTTGCTGCGGCGGTGCGCGCGCAGGTGTGGCCACTGCTCGAGTCGGGCGCCGTGCGGGTGGTCATCCACGCCACGTTCCCGCTGGCGCAGGCCGCCCAGGCGCACGCGCTGATGGAGTCGAGCCACCATATTGGCAAGTTGGTGCTTCTAGTAGAATCGTGAGCACGACTATGAAACAGTTCCTGTCCATTGCAAGCCTGTTCGCCCTGCTCGCCGCCTTCAGCGCCTGTAGCGGCAGCGCTGTCGCGCCGAGCAACACCGCCACCGCTGACACGGGTTTGAGTTCGATCGCGACCCTGCAGACAACCGACCTCGTCGTTGGAACCGGCGCCACCGCGACGTCGGGCCGATCGCTCAGCGTTCACTACACCGGCTGGCTGTACAAGGCCTCCGCCGCCGAGAACAAAGGCACGAAGTTCGACAGCTCGCTCGACCGCGGCGCGCCGTTTTCCTTCACGCTCGGCGGACAGGTGATTGCCGGTTGGAATCAGGGTATTCCGGGGATGCAAGTCGGAGGTCAGCGCAGGCTTATCATTCCGCCGAGCCTCGGCTACGGTGCGAGCGGATCGGGAGCGATACCGGGCAACGCCACGCTCGTGTTCGACGTGCAACTGCTCGCCGTCAATTGAAGGGCGAGGCATCATGAAACATTTCATCGTTCTTGGAAGTCTGTGCGGCATGCTCGGCGCGTTCTCTGCGTGCGGAGGCAATGGCGGCAGCTCTGACGCAACTACTGGAGGATCCGGCGTGAGTAACTCTACGACCCTGCAAGTCACCGACGTGAAAGTGGGCACCGGCACGGATGCCACGAACGGCAAGGTAGTCTCCGTGCACTACACCGGTTGGCTCTACAACGAGTCGGCTGCCGACAAGCACGGCACGAAGTTCGACAGCTCGCGCGACCGCAACCAGCCGTTCGAGTTCGGCCTCGGCGCAGGCCAGGTCATCCGCGGTTGGGACCAGGGCGTGGCCGGCATGAAAGTCGGCGGGCAGCGCACCCTCATCATTCCGCCGAGCCTCGGCTACGGCAGTGCCGGCGCCGGCGGTGTCATTCCCGCCAATGCCACGCTCGTGTTCGACGTCGAACTCCTCGGCGTCCGGTAGTTCCGAAGTTGGAAGTCAGAACTCAGAAGTCAGAATGTCTGACTTCTGACCTCTGACTTCTGAATTCTGTGTCGTCCCTGCCTCGCTCGCTTGTCGCACTCCAACACCGCAACTTCCGGCTGATCTGGGTCGGCCTGCTGCTGTCGTTCTCCGGCTCGATGATGCAGAACGCGGCACTGCTCTGGCATGTGTCGCTGCTGGTGTCGCCCGAGCGCAAGGCCATTGCCCTCGGCCTCGTCGGTCTGGTGCGCATCGCGCCGATCGTCGTCTTTTCCATGGTGAGCGGCGTCGTTGCCGACGCTATGGACCGCCGCAAGGTCCTGTTCGTCACGCAGTCGCTCGCGGGCCTCGTCGCGCTGTCGCTGGCGCTCTATACCTACAGCGGCGGCACCGCCGTGTGGCCCATCTACGCACTGTCGGCCATCGGCGCCGCGGTCAGCGCGTTCGATCTGCCGGCCCGGGCGGCCCTCGTGCCGACGCTGGTACCGCGTGCGCACCTGTCGAACGCCATCACGCTGAACACGATCATGTTCCAGACGGCATCGGTGGTCGGCCCCGCAGCCGCCGGGTTCGCCATTGCCGAAGCCGGGGTGGCCTCCGCCTACTTCTTCAACGCCCTGTCGTTCGGCTTCGTCATCCTGGCGCTCGCGATGATGCGCGACCTGCCGGTAGCCGCCGCGCCGGTGGCCGGCGAGACGAACGAGGTGTCGTGGGCCGCGGCGAAGGAAGGGCTGCAATTCGTCTTCAGGGCGCCGCTCATTCGTTCGACGATGCTGCTCGACTTCTTTGCGACGTTCTTCGCCTCGGCCACGGCGCTGCTGCCGATCTTCGCGCAGGACATCTTGTTCGTCGGCGCACGCGGCTACGGCTGGCTGTTCGCCGCGCCGGCCGTCGGCTCATTCCTCACGAGCCTCGTGATGGTGCCGGCCACGGAGAAGATCCGGAAGCGCGGCTCGGTGATCATCTGGGCGGTGGTCGGACACGGCCTCGCCACCATCGTCTTCGGCTTCTCCCGCTCCTTCTGGCTCACGTTTGCCTGCCTGGCCTTCGTCGGCGCCACCGACACGGTGAGCACGGTGCTGCGCAATGTCATCCGCCAACTCGAGACGCCCGACCGCCTGCGCGGCCGCATGACCGGCATCAACATGGTCTTCTTCACTGGTGGACCGCAACTCGGCGAACTCGAAGCCGGCGCGGTCGCCAATTCATTCGGTGCCCCCTTCTCGGTCATCACCGGCGGCATCGGCTGCCTGCTCGCCACGGGTTGGGTGGCGCTCACCACGCCTGGGCTTCGCGGGTATACGCACGCGGCGAAGCCGGCGCCACCGGCATGACTTCATCAAGGGTGGTGGTCGGCCTGATCTCCGACACGCACGGCCAGTTCCGGCCACAGGTGACTGCGGCCTTTGCTGGCGTCGACCTCATCGTCCACGCGGGCGATGTCGGCCGCCCATCGGTGCTGGCCGCCCTGCGAGCCATCGCGCCGGTGAACGCCGTGTCTGGCAACGTCGACGACCGGCACGACCCGAACCTGCCGCGCACGCTGTCGCTGCCCATTGGCGCGCTCACCCTGCACGTGAGCCACGGCGACGAAATTGGCAGCCCGAAGCCGGAACTGCTGCTCGCGCACTACGCCGCCGACATCATCGTCTACGGCCACACCCACCGCGCGCTCATGGTCCGGTCCGACGATGGCCGACTGGTGGTGAACCCTGGGGCAGCGGGCCCGCGCCGGTTCAACCTCGCGCCGAGCGTCGCCATCCTCACGGTGGAGGGGCGCGAGGCGCGCCTCGAGTTCGTCACGCTCTGACGATGACGGTCCGGCTGAAGCCGGACACTACGCGGAACCGCGCTGAAGCCGGACGCGCCGTGCGTCGCGCCTTCGTGCGACCATAGCAGCCATGAGAAGCGTTGCTGCCGTCACTCTCGCTGCTGTCGTCATGCTTGCCGCCAGGGCATCGGCGCAGCCGGCAGTCGATCCCACCGCCGCGCTGCTGCAGGAGATCATTCGGCTCGACACCAGCAACCCGCCCGGCCACGAAGGGCTGGTCGACGAACTGCTCGCGTCGAAACTGCGTCCCCTCGGCTTCGAGGTGACGATCGTGCCGACGCCCGAGGTGGGGAAGTCGCACATGATTGCCCGCCTCAAGGGCGACGGCAGCAAGCGCCCGGTCCTGCTGGCCGCGCATGCCGACGTCGTCGGGGTGGAACGCGAGACGTGGACGGTCGATCCGTTCGCGGGCGTCATCAAGGACGGTGATGTCTACGGCCGCGGCGCCATCGACTTCAAGGGGGGCATGGCGGTCTTTGCGCGAGCGGTCATGCAGTTGGCCGAACGCAAGGTGCCGCTGGCGCGCGATGTCATCTTCGTGGTCGAAGCCGACGAGGAAGCCGCGCAGTACAACACGTCGTGGCTGGCGCAGACCCACTGGGCGCAGATCGACGCCGAGTTCGCGCTGAACGAAGGCGGCTGGATCATCGCCGGCGATGACCGGACGGTGAAGTACGTGAGCATCGCGACGGCGGACAAGTCGTCGGTCGGCGTCATCGTATCGGCGACAGGCACGTCGACGCACTCGTCGATGCCGCGACCGGACAACGCCATCTTCGCGTTGTCGCGCGCGCTGGCCAAGCTCTCCACCTTCGAGTTCCCGGTGCAGCTCACCGATGCCAACCGCAAGTTCCTGGCGGTGCTGGCGCGCACGTCGCCGCAGCCGCTGGCCGCTCACTACCAGACGCTGTTGACCAGCACGGATCCGGCGGCGCTTGCCGCGGCCGATCGCGAGGTGAGCAAGGACCCGCTGATGCACGCGATCATTCGGAACACGATCGCACCGGTCATCATCGACGGCGGCTTCCGCAGCAACGTCATCCCGGGCTCGGCCGACGCCACCATCAACGTCCGCGTCATCCCCGGCACCGACCCGAAGGAGATCGTCAGCACCTTCCAGCGGGTGATCGACGACCCGGCCATCACTGTCCGCCTCTCGAATCCGAACGCCGGGCCGTCGCGTGTGCCGCCGTCACCCGAAGACAACCCGCTGTATCTGGCACTCGAGAAGCAGGCGAAGGCCACCTTCGGCGGCGCCGACGTGACGCCGTACCTGTTCCAGGCTGGCACCGACGCGGGCGCATGGCGCAGCCGCGGCATTCCGGTCTACGGCATCTATCCGTATCCGATCACCGCCGACGAACTGACGCGCATGCACGGGAACGACGAGAAGGTGAGTGTCGAGTCGCTGCGCCGTGGGACCGAGATGATCTTCAACACGCTGGTCGAAGTGGCCGCGAAGGGCAGGTAAGGCGGGCAGGACAGGCAAGCCGGACACGACACCCCGCCCTCACCGGAGCGCACGATCGTCGGCGTCGCAGTATGATTTTTCGAATGGATCTCTACGCCCCTGCCGATGCCCCCGCCGCCGCCACGCTCCGCGAACGTGCGGAGGTAGACGATCGCTACAAGTGGAACCTGCAGAGCATCTTTCCAGACTGGCAGGCGTGGGAGACGGCCTATGCCGAGCTCGACCGCGAAATCGGCGCGTTCGCCGAACGGCAGGGCTCGCTGGCGGGCGGCGGCGCCGCGCTGCTCGCCGCACTGGAACAGCGCGATCGCATCGGGCAGTTGTCGTACCGCGTCTGGTACTTCGCGTCGCTGTGGTACGACCAGGACCAGCGCGACAACGCCATCAACGGCAAGCGGCAGCAGGTGCAGATCCTGTTCGCGAAGGCGGCGCAGGCCTCGGCGTGGTTCGATCCCGAATTGCTCGCCATTCCGCTCGCCACCGTCCAGCAGTGGATGCAGGATGACGCGGCGCTGGCCGTGTACCGGTTCGCGCTCGAAGACCTCTACCGGCAACAGGAGCACGTGCTCGACGAGAAGGGCGAACAGCTGCTCTCGCTGTCGAGCCGCTTCTCGTCGGCGCCGTACGACGCCTACGCGTCGCTCTCCACCGCCGACCTGAAGTCGCCGACCGTGACGCTGCCGAGCGGCGCCACCGCCACGCTGTCCTACGGCCAGTACCGCGCCTTGCTCGCCTCGAACCGGCACCAGCCGGACCGGGCCGCGGCGTTCAAGGCGTTCCACGAGACCTTTCAGGCGAACATCAACACCTACGCGGCGCTCTACAACGGCATCCTGCAGCGCGACTGGTTCCATGCGCAGGCCCGCGGCTACGCCACCATGCTCGACGCCGCCCTGCACGGCAACAACATCCCGACGACGGTCGTGGAAAACCTCGTCGAGCAGGCGCGCGCCGGGGTGGCCCCGCTGCAGCGCTATCAGCGGCTGCGGCGTCAGGTGCTCGGGCTCGAGCACTACTACGGCTACGACTCCGCGATTCCACTGGTCGACCTCGACGAGACGTATGCGTACGACGAGGCGCTCGAGTGGTTGCCGCAGTCCGTCGCGCCGCTCGGCGACGCCTATCAGCAGCAGATGCGCGAGGTGCTGGCGTCGCAGTGCATCGACGTGTTCGAGAACGTCGGCAAGCGGAGCGGGGCCTACTCGGCGCCGGTCTACGGCTGCCCGCCGTTCATGCTACTCAACCACAACGACACGCTCGACTCGGCGTTCACACTGGCGCACGAGATGGGGCACTCGATGCACACCACGCTGGCGCACGCGCACCAGCCGTTCGCCTACGCGAACTACACGATCTTCGTGGCCGAGGTGCCGTCCACGCTGAGCGAAGCGCTCTTTCTGCGCTTCATGCTCGAGCGCACCTCGGACCCGAAGCAGCGTATCGTCCTCCTCCAGCACGCTATCGACGGCATCGTCGGCACCTTCTACACGCAGGTGATGTTCGCCGACTTCGAATTGCAGGCGCACCGCCTGGTCGAAGCCGGCAAGCCGATCACCGCGGAGGTGCTGAACGCGCTCTACTTTGGGTTGTTGAAGACGTACCACGGCGATGCGTTCGACTATGACGAGCTGTCGGCCGTCACCTGGGCGCGCATCCCGCACTTCTTCGGCACGCCGTACTACGTCTACCAGTACGCCACCTGCTACGCGTCGAGCGCGCAGATCCTCAGGCAGATTCTCGGCGCCTCAGACGCAGAGCGCCCCGCAGCGGTCGAACGCTATCTCGATCTGTTGAAGGCCGGCGGCAGCGACCATCCGATGGTGCTGCTGCAGCGCGCCGGCGTCGACCTGAGCCAGCCGGAGACGGTGCAGGCGGTGGTCCAGCAGCTCGACGAACTGGTGACGCAGCTCGAGCAGGCGATCGCGCAACTCTGAGCAGTGCGCACGTGGTGCGCGTTTGCCATCCGAAGGCCGGAGTGATCCCCATGCATGCCAATCCGTCCGACGACGAGCTGCGCCAGTTGCTGACCGAGGCGAAGACGGTGGCCCTGGTGGGGGCGTCGAGCGATCCCGAACGGAGCTCGCACGGCATCATGCAGAAGCTGCAGAGCGCCGGCTATCGCGTCATCCCGGTGAACCCGAATGAAACCGCGGTGCTCGGCGAGAAGGCCTATGCCAGGCTCGAGGACGTTCCGGAACCGGTCGATCTCGTCAACGTGTTCCGTCGGCCCGAGCACACGCCGCCGCTTGCCGACTCGGCGGTCGCGATTGGCGCCCGCGCGTTATGGCTGCAGTCGGGCATCGCCAGCGAAGACGCGGCGGCACGCGCCACGGCTGGCGGACTCGTGGTGGTGATGAACGCCTGCATCGGCGTCATGCACTCGATGTTGAGGGTGGCGAAAAAGTAGGAGGCTGGAAGTTGGACGTTGGAGATTGGGGGGAGGGTGGCTTAGGCCGTCTACTGTCCGCTGCCCATGATGTGCGTGGCGCGAACTTCGGCGGCAGCGCGGTGTCCTGACTCGACGGCGCCGTTCATGTAGCCCTGCCAGCGCAGGCTGGTGTGTTCACCCGCGAAGAAGAGGCGTCCGCACGGCTGCGCCAGCCAGCCGCGCAGGCTTGGCTTGTATGCCGGGTCGAACAGCGCGTAGCCGCCGCGCGACCACGGGTCCGACTCCCAGCGGGCCTGCCGCCATGCGACCAGGTCGGTCTGGTTGGCGCCGAGCCAGCCGAGCCCGCGCACAATGCCCTGAATCCCTTCGTGCTCAATGATGGTGTTGGTGGCGTCGGAGGCGGAGCCGCCGGCCAGCAGCGCAAAAATGCCCGCCTTGCCACGCTGCTCTTCGTTGCCCTCCCAACCCGCGCCAATCGGCAGTGGCGACCCGAACGCGCGCGGCCGGCCGGTCTTGCGCCAGAAGCGCGACGTGAACTGCAGGAGCGTCTTGGTGCCGCGGCCGTAGGGGAGCGAGGCGACGGCTTCGTGCTGCTGCGCTGGAAGGGCAGGCGTGATGGGGACGCGCCGGAGGAGTGGGGCCGGCAGGGCCAGCACGAGGTAGTCGGCCTGTAACTGCGTGCGCGACCGGCCGTTGCGCAGTGAGGCGCGAACGGTGCCGCCCCGCTGCGACACGGCGAGCAGTTCGGTGTTCAGGTGCACCCGTTCGCCCAGCAGCGCCGCCAGCACCGCGGTGAGGCGGTCGTTCCCGCCTTCGATCCGGAACATCTTGCCTGGCGCCGGCGCGTCGTCCTGCGAGAACTGGTCGACCAGTTGAAGCAGCGACAGTTCCTCGGGGTCGGCCAGGAAGAAGCCGCGCAGGCCGAGGCAGGTGGCGCGCAGCTCGCTGTCGGCACCGATGTCGTCGAGCCATCGCGCCACCGAGCGGCGCCCCATGTCGGCCGCGACCGGCGAGTCCCACCGGCGTTCACTCCAGCGGTAGCGCTGGGCGAGCCCGGCCAGTTCGTGGCCGACGCGTTCCCAGCCGCGGGCCGCACTCCGGGGGACCAGCTTCACCTCGCCGCCCTGATCGGGACGGGCGTAGCCAAAGCCGTTGCTGAGAATGCGCACCTGGGAGAGGCCGAGCTCGTCAGCGAGGCTACGGATGGCGTGCTGTTCTTCGTCGATCAGGTCGCCGCCGGCTTCGGCGTGCTGACCGTCGATGAAGCCGTCCCGGAGGGTCCAGACCCGTCCGCCGACCCGGTCACGTGCCTCCACGACGGTGACGGAGGCGCCCATGGCGGCGAGGTCGCGAGCGGCCACCAGCCCCGCGAGGCCGGCTCCCGCCACCAGCACGGAGGCGCCGCTCAGGCTCATATCGGGCGTGGTCACAGCATCAACTCTAATTGGAAAGCCGCACACCCGGTGAGGTTCTGTTTCGGCCCGACCAGCCAGGACGCCCTGCGCTGCCGCAACGTGCCACAAATCCAGACAGGCCTGAGACGCCGTCTCGAATGCCCTTAACCCGCTGACCTGTGCTAGTTTGTCGCATGATTTCGATGAACTTTGGCCAGCGGGCCATCTGGTCCGGCGTGGCGTGTTGTGCCTTCCTTCTTGTTGGCGCGCCAGTCGGTGCGCAGCCTCAGCCGCACGTTCACGCGCCGGAGCAGCCAGCATCCGAGCAGCCGAAGCCGGCGGCCTCGAACCGCGGCGAGCAGTACCGCATTCAGGTGCAGCGTGCGGCGGGCGCCCCGCAGATCGACGGCATCCTCTCCGATGAGGCCTGGCGGACCGCGACGGTCATCGACAGCTTCACGCAGCAGGAGCCGATGAACGGTCAACCGGCGACCGAGCGGACCGAAGTCAGGATCCTCTACGACGCCGGTAACCTCTACATCGGGGTGCACGCGTTCGACTCCGATCCCGACCACCTGCGCGCCACCGAGATGCGGCGCGACTCGTCGCGCATCATGGACGAGGACAATTTCCAGGTCATCCTCGATACCTTCCGCGACTCGCGGTCGGGCTATATGTTCGTGACGAACCCGCTCGGGGCCAAGCTCGAACAGCAGATCTTCGAGGAGGGCGGCGGCAACGTCCGTGGGTCGGCCTCGAACATCAACAAGGACTGGAACGGCGTATGGGAAGCGGTGTCGCGCCGCACCAGCGACGGCTGGGTCACCGAGATCGCGATCCCGATGGTCACGCTGCGCTCGCCGGACGTGCCGGTGCAGACGTGGGGCCTGAACTTCTCGCGCAACGTCCGCCGCAAGAACGAAATTGTCTACTGGTCGCCGATCCCGAAACCGTACAACCTGATGCAGGTCAGTCTGGCCGGCTCGCTCACCGGCATGACCGACCTCAATCGCGGTCTCGACCTGCGGCTGAAGCCGTACGTGACGGCCGGTGCAAAGTACGACCGGGTCGGCTCGACGTCGAACACCGACGGACTGAAGGACGTCGGCATGGACGTGAAATACGGCCTGGGCCACGGCCTGGCGCTCGACCTCACGGTGAACACCGACTTCGCGCAGGCCGAAGTGGACGAGCAGCAGGTGAACCTGACGCGCTTCGCGCTGTTCTTCCCTGAGAAACGCGATTTCTTTCTTGAGAACTCGGGGCAGTTCACCGTCGGCACGCAGGGGCTCGAGCGGCAGATGGATCTGTTCTTCAGCCGGCGTATCGGCCTGTCCGACACGGGGCAGCCGATCGGCATTCGCGGCGGCGCCCGCCTCACCGGCAAAGTGGAGGGGAACAACCTCGCGGTGATGGACCTGCAGACCGAGGAGTTCAGCGGCCGGCCGGCCGACAACTTCCTCGTGGCGCGTTACAGCAAGGACATCAACCGCCGCTCGAAGCTCGGCGGCCTGTTCATCAACAAGGAGTCGATGAACTCCGCGCGCTTCAACCGCGTGGTCGCCGCCGACGCGCTGTTCGCGCCGAATCGCGCCTTCTCGCTCCACACCATCGCGGCAAAGTCGATGTCGCCCGGCGTCGACACCGATAACAACGCGTACCACGCCCGCGCGCTCTACCTCGATACGAGGTGGCAGACCTACGCCGAGTTCTCGCAAATCGAGCCGCACTTCAACGACGAGGTCGGCTACGTGCCGCGCACCGGCATCCGCCAGTCGAAGATTCACCTGGAACGCAACCCGCGTCCAGGCGGTCGCATCCGCGTGATGGAACCGATGATCAACGTCATCTACATCACCGACATGCACAACCGCCTGCTCACCAGGCGCAACCACCAGATGGTCGGCACCCGCTTCCAGAACGGCGCCTACCTGAATATCTGGTGGAACCACTGGTTCGATCAGATCGATGCGCCGTTCAAGGTGCAGACGGTCACCATCCCACGCGGTACCTACAAGTACAACGAGCTGAACCTCACCTTCAACTCGAACCCGGCGCGCCGCGTCTACGAGCAGTTCACCTTCTCGCCGCAGACCTACTACGGTGGCAACCGCACCGACGTCTCGGCGACGCTCGGCCTGCGACTGAACAACCGCGCGTCTGGCGAGTACTCGATCCAGCGCAACGACGTCGACGGCCCGTGGGGCGCGTTCGTCGTGAACCTGAGCATCCTGCGTGTCGACATGGCGATCTCGCCGCGCCAGTCCATACGCTCGCTGTCGCAATACAACTCGCTCACGAACCAGCTGTCGCTCAGCTTCCGCTACAACTTCATCTACAAGCCGGGCAGCGATATCTACGTCACCTACGACGAACTGCAGACCGACACCCTCGGCCGCCCGATCGGGCGCAACCGGCAGTTCGCGGTCAAGACGACGTACTTGCTGTCCCGGTAGGGCTGGCAGGGCAGGTAGGGCAGGTAGGGCTGTCGCGTGGGATGTCTGTCGCTGCGGACCTATCCGCCCGACCTGTCTGACCCAGCCGTCACGGTCGACACATAACCTGGCGCTGCACCCGACGCCGCCGCACTGGACAGGCAATTGCCACAGCCGATCGGACCATGGAGAAGCCGACAATGAAGCCACCACTGCCCAGGAATGAAGCGGAGCGCTTGCGCACACTTCGACTGTTCCGGATTCTTGACAGTGGAGCTGAAAATGCGTTCGACGAACTCACTCGCTTGGCGGCGAGCATTTGTGACACCCCTATCAGCTTGATCACCCTCGTTGATGAGAATCGCCAGTGGTTCAAGTCGCGGACGGGCCTCGACACGCCAGAAACGCCACGCGAGGTAGCGTTTTGCGCTCATGCGATCGTTCAGGATGATGTCTTTGTTGTGGAAGATGCCCATCAGGACGAGCGCTTCGCCAACAATCCCCTCGTGACGGCCGACCCATCGATCCGTTTCTATGCCGGGGCGCCGCTGACCGTAGCGGAGGGCGTATCGCTTGGAACGCTCTGCGTGATCGACCGGAAGCCACGGCAGCTCACGCCTGCTCAGTTGAATTCGCTGAAAGTTCTGCGTCAGGCGGTCGTCACGCAGCTCCAATTGCGCCGCGCCTTGGAAGATTTCCGCCTCTTGGAACAACTGTTTCCAATGTGCGCGTGGTGTCGGCGCGTGCACGACGCAGATGGCTCGTGGTCCTCGCTGGACGACTACGTGGCGAGGTCCCGTCATGTGACACATGGCATCTGCGAGGACTGCGCGGCTCGCATGCAGACCTCGTCAGAATAGTTCGCAGCGGTAAAGGGCGGACCCGCCTGGCCTACTCCTGCACCACCGTATAGCCCTTCGCCTTCAGCATGGCGATGAGGCCGTCGCTGCCGACGAGGTGTGCGGCGCCGACGACGACGAACGCCGGCGTCGGCCGGGCGAAGAGCGCTTCCAGTTTCGGCAGCCAGGCGCGATTGCGATCGACCAGCAACCGCTGGTACATCTGCGGATCCGACTTCAGGTCGCGCAGCACGATGCGCTCGATGGCCGGGGCGTCGCCGGTCTTCCACGCCCGCGCCATCTCGCCCACGGCCTCCTGCGTCGTCCCCATCTCCTTCAGCGTGTCCGACAGCATCTTGTCCTGCAGCGGCATCGACAGCCCGTCGAACTGCGCGATCTGGAAGTCGAGCGACTCGAGCCCCTGCACGCCGACGTTCTTCTCCTTCGACCGATCGTAGAAGTGGCGGTCGAGCCCCAGCTCCGGATCGAAGCCGGCCTTCTGCCACTCGAGCCCCTGCAGCGTCAGCGCCAGCGCCCACGGCTTGAACAGTTGCAGTGGCGCCATCGGCAGCCCCATCTCGGTCACCTTCGCCTTGACCGCCGTCATGGTCCGCGGTGTCAGCACCGACTCCAGTGTCTGACCGGCCGGCATCATGCCGCGCTGCAGCATCAGCATCTGCGACGACGAGGCCATCATCTCGCCCAGGTCGAGCTCTTCGACCAGCAGGTCGGCCTGCGCGAACGCCTCGTCGAACGCCGGCGCCAGCGGGTAGTACTCGCGGGTGAGCAGGTGCAGCGAACCGGCCAGGAACATCGTGCCGCCGCGCGGCCCGGTCACTTTCCACAGGAAGTTCGCAGGCGCCGCGGCCACTTGCAGGGCGGTGATGGTGCACAGCGCCACCACCAGCGAGATGCGCCTGGCGACGATGTATGCGCGGCGTGACACGAGACGGGCGGCGAGGGCGCGCGCGCCCAGCATGACTCGCATCTAGCGGGCTCCTGATGCGGTGCTGCGGCCGCGCATGTAGGCTTCGATGTCAGCGATGCGCTTCGGCACGGCCGACGACAGGTTGCGGACGCCGGTGGCGTCCATCACGAACGAGTCCTCGACACGGACGCCGATGTTGTCGTACTTCGTCACCGCCGCCTGGAGCGTCGCGATCAGCTCGAGGTTCGCCGGGGTCTTCGGCAGGTTGTCGAGCACCGACTGCCGGATGTAGAGGCCGGGTTCGATGGTGAAGGTCATGCCCGGCTTCAGCTCGTCGTTGCGGCTGCCGACGTCGTGCACGTCGAGCCCGATGAAGTGCGACGTGCCGTGCGTGTACCACATGGAGTACTGCTGGCCGGTGGCGTCGGTGATGAGCCCGAGCTTCAGCAGTCCTTCCTTCAGCACCTCCACCGTCCGGTTGTGGATGGTGGTGAGCGTCGCGCCCGGCTTCGCCACCTTGATTGCTTCTTCCTGCGCGTCCAGGACGATCTTGTAGATGTCGCGCTGCACCGCACTGAACGTGCCGCTCACCGGATAGGTGCGCGTGATGTCCGACGCCTGGTAGCCGTAGTTGGCCGCTGCATCCACCAGCAGCAGGTCGCCGGGCTGCATCTGCCGGTCGTCCTCGGGGTAATGCAGGATAGTGGCGTTCGGGCCGGAGCCGACGATGGAGG